>ENA-UOYA01000327-UOYA01000327.1-activated-sludge-metagenome-genome-assembly--contig:-NODE-327-length-65459-cov-8.062519_pt1 | contig 65459 bp, 47 predicted proteins | sample MGYA00238163_ERZ764804 | MGnify/ENA primary metagenome ERZ764804 (study PRJEB28919, sample SAMN05720223) | activated sludge metagenome | isolation source: Anaerobic digester | place: Hong Kong...
TGGCGTTCGGTCACGTCCTGCATGGTGCCGGCCAAGGTAGCCGGTGCCGTGTCCGCCTGGTTGACCACACCGCCCTGCATCAGCACCCAGCGTGTGTGGCCGTCGCTGGGGCGGATCACCATGAACTCGCGGCTGAAGGGTTTGCCGCGTTCGAGCGCTTCGGTTTCGAGCAATTGGCGAATCTCATCGCGCCAGGGGGGGGCGACGATTTCCAGCAAGCATCGCATCGTGCGATTGCAACCGCAAGGGATTCCCAGGATTTCACTCAAAATCTCCGAATTCGTCCACTCTCCGGTTTGGACATTCATCGTCCAGGTTCCGAGGTTGGAGACGCGCTGCGATTCACGGAGCCAGTACTCGCTTTCGCGCAGGGCTTCTTCGACTCGCTTGCGCTCGGTGACATCCACGATCACGCCGTCCAGCCACAAGGGTTCGCCCGCAGCGGAATAGACGGCGCGCCCTCTGTCATGCACCCAGCGCACGCTTCCACCGGGTTGGCGCACGCGATACTCGTAGACGTAAGGCCGATGCTGTTCAATGCTCTCCCGGGTAAGGCGTACGACGCGCGGCAGGTCTTCAGGCAGGATAAGGCTTCCGAACACGACACGCCCGGAAATGAACTCCTCGGCGGCGATGCCGGTGATACTCTCGATCCCGGCGCTCATGTGACATACGCGCCACGGGTAATCCAATTCGCAGCGAAACACCGCGCCCGGGATGTTTTCGATCAGCGTCCTGCGAGCTTCCTCGCTTGCCTTCAACGCTTCCTCGGCCCTCTTCCGCTCGGTGATGTCGGTCTGTATGCCCACGAATCGGAGGGGACTACCGTCCGTGTCCCGGCTCATGACCTTACCCCGCGCCAGGATCCACTTCCAGCTACCGTCTTTCGTTCGCAGCCGGTATTCGCTTGTGTAGATGGGCGTTTCCTCGCATAAGTGCCTTCTCAAAGCCTCGTGCACGGCTTCCCGGTCATCCGGGTGGAGGCGGGCTTCCCACTCGGCGGAAGCATCCGGCAATTCGTCTTCCTCGAAACCCATCATCGCCTTCCATTGCTTTGAATGGTAGGCGCGGGGGGCTTTCCGATCCCAATCCCACACGCCGTCTCCAGCACCCTCCAAGGCGAATTGCCAGCGCTGCTCGCTCTGCCGCAGGGACTCGGCTGCCTGCCGCTCGGCCAGGCCCAGCGCCAGCGCTGCCGCGATACGCTCGAAAAACGCGATGCGCTTGGCATCGAAACGCTTCTTGCGCCGGTCGTTGAACTGTAGGAGGCCGAAGAGTTCCCCCATGGCCTTCAGCGGAATGAGGGCCATCGACTCGTAACCGGCGGCGGCGCAAAAGCCGCGCAGACGGGTGGCGCGATGTTCCCGGGAGAGTTGTTTGACGGTCTCGGAAAGGTTGTTGGTCCAGAACGCGCCTTCTTCAGTGAAGTAGGTTGCTCCTGGATTGAAACGTCCCAGGAGAACGGCCCCGCAAAGGCATTCGAGCGGGGTAGGGACGGACTTGTCGCCTTCTTCCTCGGGTTGTCCGGCGGTGCTCCAGAGCCGGTCCTCATGCTCGCGGAAGTCGGGTGGGAAGCCCGCAGTCTCCGTGTAAGGGTAGTCTTCGCCCAAGCGAAAACGTATGCCGACCGCTTCGCATCCGGACCAGCGGCGCAGTCGCGACACCACTTGATGGAGCAGGTCGGGAACAGTATTGGGGGTGCCGACCAGACTCAGAACATCCAGCAGAACTTCGCGTTCCTGCTCGATGCGCTTACGCTCGGTGATGTCGGTGAAGATGGTAACGACGCTGGCAGGCCTTGTCGAGGAACCGGCGAAGCAGGGGATTGCATCAATCTCGATCCATCGCACCTCGTCGCGCCTCGGGTCGAGCACGCCCATCACGGTGTTGTGAACCTCTTCGCCCGTTGCCAAGGCCACCATCGCAGGATGATTCTCGCCGGGGAAAGCCGAACCGTCCTCATGGATGGCGCGCCAGCGAGGGTCCATGGAGGTGCGGCCTCGCATCTGGTCCAGAGTAAGGCCCAGGATCGATTGCGCAGCGGGATTGGCGTCTATGATGACGCCCGTGTGGTTCTGCCAGACCACGCCGCGGTGCATCCGGTGGTAAAGGAATTCATTTGCGTCCGCCCCGTCAGGGTCTGCTCCATCGATCGGCTGCTCTCGCTGCATCAGGAATATTGTAGACGGTGCGAAACGTCCCTGCGTGCAAACCGGCGCGACTGCCGCCACTATGCCGGCGTGTCGCCCGCTTCGCGCTGCAGCCTGTCGAGTTCCGCCTTCAGTTCCCTCACCACCTTGGCATAAGCGGGATCGTCGTAAAGGTTTCGCATCTCGCGCGGATCTTTTTCGAGATCGTAGAGTTCCCAGGCGGGCACGGTGGCCGGCGGATTTGCCCCGCGCATGTCGAGAGGCTGGCCGTAAACGTAGATCAGCTTGTAGCGGTGCGTGCGGAGGCCGTAGCTGGCCGGCACGTGATGGCTTTCGTCGTTGTGCATCCAGTAGCGGTAGTACATCGAGCGGCGCCAATCGCGCGGCGTGCGGCCTTCGAGATTCGCGCGGAAACCGCGGCCCTGCATCGCGGCGGGTTTGGCTGCTCGCGCATACTCGAGGAACAACGGCGCAAAGTCGATGTTCAGCACCATGTCCTTGTTCACTGTGCCGGGGCGAATCACGCCGGGATACCGGATGAGGAAGGGCATGCGCAGCGACTCTTCGTACATCAGGCGCTTGTCATACCAGCCGTGGTCGCCGAGGAAGAAACCCTGGTCGGACGTGTAGATCACGACGGTGTCGCGCGCGAGGTCCTCCGCGTCCAGGTAGTCAAGCAGACGCCCGACACCGTCGTCCACGCTTTGAACACAGCGCAGATAGTCCTTGATGTAGTACTGGTAGGCCCACTTGCGCAAGGCGTCGCCCGTGAGACCGGAAGGAATATCTACCTTCAGATCCGTTTTGGTACTGTCTTCTCCGACCCGCATCTTCACATTGGCGATGCTCGCCGGGCGGCTTTCGTAATGGTCGAACAGGTTGTCGGGTTCGGGGATGGTCTGGCCGTCGAACAAGTGCGCGTACTTGGGTCCGGGCAGCCACGGCCGGTGCGGAGCCTTGTGGTGGCACATCAGGAAAAACGGCCTGCCCGGATCGCGCTTCCTGAGCCAGTCCAAGCTGAAATCCGTGATGAGGTCCGTGCAATACCCCTGGTGTTTCTTCTTCTCGCCGCGATCTATGAAGACGGGATTGTAGTAGTCGCCCTGGCCGGGCAAAATGTTCCAATAGTCGAAGCCGGATGGGTCCGTCACCAGGTGCCATTTGCCGACGATGGCCGTCTGGTAGCCCGCGCTTTGCAGCCGTTTGGCGACGTTGTCGTGGCTGGGGTCCAAGCGGTCGGAGAGCGTGTAGACGCCGTTATTGTGGCTGTACTGGCCGGTAAGGATGGCGGCCCGGCTGGGCGTGCAGATGGAATTGGTGCAGAAACAGTTGTCGAGCCGCGCGCCACCCTGGGCGATGCGATCGAGGTTCGGCGTCCGGTTGATACGGCTGCCATAGGCTGAGATGGCGTGCGAAGCGTGATCGTCCGCCATGATGTAAAGGATGTTCGGCCGGCTGCGAACCGCTCCCCGGACCACGGGTGCTGCGGCCAGGCTCAGCATCTCCCTGCGGCTCAATAGATTCATTTATGCACTCCCTTCCGAAATGATCTTATAGCAACCCACATCGACGTATCATGTCCGTATACTGGCCAGTGAGACTTCACTATGCGGGAATCCTTGCTTTCACGACGAGACGTTTTGGCCGCCGCGGCAACCTTGCCGCTCCAAGCGGCCGGAGGCGGCTGGATCGAGTTGTTGAACGGGAAAAACCTGGACGGCTGGCGCGCTGGCGGGGATGCCGGGTCGTGGAAGGTGGCCGGCGGCGCCATCGAAGCCGGTGGTCCTCCTTCGCACTTGTTCTACACAGGCCCGGTGAGCCGGGCGGATTTCCGCAACTTCGAACTCGAAGTGGAGGCGCTGCTCCACCCGCGCGCCAATTCAGGCATCTACTTCCACACCGCCTATCAAGCCAAGGGATGGCCGGAGAAGGGATTCGAGGTCCAGCTCAACAACACGGCTACGGGCGAGGGCGGCTATCTCGAGCGCAAGAAGACGGGCTCGCTTTACGGGATCCGCAACATTTACAAACAGCTTGTGGCGGACGGCGAATGGTTCAAGATTCACATCGCCGTTCGTGGCAAGAACGTGCAGGTGCGGTTGAACGACACATTGCTGGTGGATTACACCGAGCCCGAGGCGCCCGTAATTCCGCCCGGCATACCGCGCGGCCGGTTTCTCAGCCACGGTACGTTCGCTTTGCAGTGCCACGATGCAGACTCGCGCGCCCGGTTCCGTTCCATCCGCGTGCGCCCGCTCGCGGGCGCCGTGACGCCGCCGGGCGAGGAAGCGCCCGTGGTGGACGACGCCTACCGCAGGATCATCGCCTGTGGCGCGCGTAACATCCCCATGGTCGACTACCACGTTCACCTGAAAGCGGGGTTGACCATCGAACAGGCGCTCGCGCGTTCGCGGCGCGACGGCATCCAATATGGGATCGCGGTCAACTGCGGGAAGGGGTTTCCCGTTCACGATGACGCCGGGTTGAGGCAATTCATCGACGACATGAAAGGCCGGCCTGTCTTCCTTGCCTTGCAGGCGGAAGGGCGCGAGTGGGTGCAGATGGTTTCACGGGAGGCTGTCGCGCTGTTCGATTACGTCTTCACCGATTCGATGACGTGGACCGACAACCGCGGCCGCCGCATGCGCACTTGGGTTCGCGACGAGGTAGGAACCATCACGGACGAGCAGGAGTTCATGGATACGCTTGTCGACCGGGCCGCCGGCATCCTGGAGCGCGAGCCCATCGACATTTACGTGAATCCGACGTTCCTGCCCGACCAGATCGCCAAAGACTACGACCGGCTTTGGACCGAACCGCGCATGCGGCGGGTAACCGAAGCGGCCGCGCGCAACCATGTGGCCATCGAAATCAACGACCGCTACCATTTGCCGAGCCCGGCCTTCATCCGCATGGCCAAAGCGGCGGGCTGCAAGTTTACCTTCGGCACCAACAACGGCGGCCCATACGATCTTGGGCGTAGCGAATACGGACTCAAGATGGTGGAGGAATGCCAGCTGACCTGGCGCGACTTTTTCGTGCCAGGCGCCTGGTGGCCCAAGGCTGTCGAGCGCAAGGGCGGAGTGCTGCGCGGCTGACAGGAGGCCCCTCCGTGAAACGGATCGGTTTGCTTTTTGCTCTGTCGATTCTCCCGGCGGCGGCAGTGGAGCTGAATTACATTTCGAAGTTCCTGAGGGTAGCACTTTCTCCTGCCAAGCCGGCGTTTCAAACGCTCGCCGTAGACAGCTTGGGCCGTGGCAAACTCTCGGTGAATGTGTTGCACGCGCCGGGTACACCTTTGAAATCCTATGCGGTGAAGCGCACCGGCGCGACGGCTGAGTACCTGCTCGATGAGGCCCCTGTGTGGAGGATCGCCTTTTCCGAGAAGCAGATCCGGTTGCGTTCGCAATGGAGTGAGCAGGTTGCCCCGGAAGCGTTGGAAATCTCCATTGATCCGCACGTTTGCCACGCCACGCTGCTCGGTAGGATAAACGAAGACGGCAGCGTGCGTCTGCCCGCGCTGCTGCACATGCCGGATCACGGCACCTTGCGGATCACTACGAGCGCTGCGGTGAAACTCTCCTTGCCCTACGATGCCAGCCGGGGCAAGGAGGGTTATTGGGTCAACGTGACGTTTCCGGCCGCCACACGCGCCCTGCCGCAAGTCGAGTACATTCTTGACGTGGTGAGCATTCACCCCGGTCCGCCGGTGGTGGAACAGGATCCGCGCTTCGACGGCTATCGCCGCAATTTCATAAGCATCTTCCAGCTCAACCCGCGCTTCAAGGTCCTGGCCAACCACTCGGCCAGTGATCCCGCGCCGCTTACCTACTTCCAGTATGCTCTGGTCGCATCTCGGTGCCCGCTGCTGGCGGACGGACTCCGGGCGACGGACTTGATGCGCGACACGCTGGACCGATACCTGGCCGGGATGAAAGGCTACGGCATGCGCGGCTATCGAGGTGTGACGGCAGATAAGGACCGTTACCCACACGATAGCCTGGACACCTTTCCATCGCTGGTTATCTCTGCGGCCGAGTATGTGCGGGCGACCGGCGATGCGGAATGGCTTAAGAAGAACTATGAGGGGATTGAAGCGTGGATTGCGCGCATTCTCGCCTTCGATAGTGACGGGGACGGGTTGATCGAGTATCCTCTCAGCGGGGATACAGGGTCCTGGCCCGAAGTGTTGAAGTGCCGGCCCGCCAATTGGTGGGACGCCATCGGTTTCGGCCACAAGGACGCATACTCGAACGCGCTGGCCTACCGCGCCCTGCTTGACATGGCGGACCTCGCCGGACGCGCCGGCAAGGGGGCGCGTTCCCGCGAGTATCGCGACAAAGCCGAACAACTCAGGCGGGCGTATGTGCCCACGTTCTACAATCCTGCTACCGGCGTGCTGGCCGGCTGGAGGAGCGCCGATGGGCAGCTCCACGACTACTATTTCACTTTCGTGCAAGGTCTGGCCATCTCGGTCGGTTTGGTTCCCGCGGCGCGGGCAAACCAGATCATGGACCGCCTGCTGGCCAAGCTCAAAGAAGTGGGCTACGGCCATTTCGAATTCGGGCTTCCAGGAAACCTCGTTCCGGTGCGCCGCGAAGACTACATCACCACGGAACACCGTTGGGGCGGATCGCAGAAGGACGACGGCAGTGACGGATTTCAGATTTACGAGAACGGCGGGGCGTCGGCCTGTCATGTGTATTGGACGCTCCAGGCTCTCTACCAACTGGGACGCCGCAAGGATGCCGATGGCATTCTTTTCCCGCTGCTCGATGGTTTCGAGAAAGGCAACTTCCAAGGCTTCGGTCCCGGTGGCCTCACCTACGACTGGCGCGCCTGGGATGGGGCCCCACACGGTTATGAGGGGTTGCTGGTGGACAATTTCCTGGCGTTACTGACGGTCCCTACGGGTTGGGCATCGCGTTAGCGGCGCCGCGTACATGTTACGTTTGAATTTCGGGTGCTATATCAAAATGGCGCAACATGGGGTCTGTCCTTGGTGGATGGGGTATTTTCTCGCCAGTCCGGTCCGGCGGTTGTGGTACACGCCGGGATCGCTGGTCGCCGCGCATTTGAAACCGGGCATGACGGTGCTCGAACCGGGTCCCGGCATGGGCTTCTTCACTATCGAGATGGCCCGGCTGGTGGGAAAGGGCGGCCGCGTAGTGGCGGTTGACATTGAGCGGAAGATGCTCGATGTGCTGATGCGCCGCGCGGCGAAGGCGGGCGTGGCAGACCGGATTGACGCCCGCGCCTGTGCGCCGGACTCTATGGGCCTGGCCGATCTGGCCGGCCGGGTTGACTTCGTTCTTGTCTGCGCCGTGGTTCACGAATTGCCGAACCAGGAGGTGTTTTTCCGGGAAACGGCCCAAGCGATGAAGCCGGGTGCGGCGCTCCTGCTGGTCGAACCATCCGGCCACGTTTCGGAGCACGATTTCGACAAGGAGTTGAAATTCGCCGGAGCCGCCGGGCTGCAAATTGATCGGCAAGTAACCATCCGCCGCAGCCACGCCGCTCTGCTGAAAAAGTCCTGACCGCGCCGCCACCTCGTACAATGGGACTATTGCCCCCTTTATCGGGCCGCGAAAAAACGGGACAGGCTGCTCTGCCTCGCGCGAGAAGGTTCTTATTGCCGGCGATTGCCATTGTGGACAGAGAGGTCTGTCCCTGGTTTTTCCGCGGCCTGTTAGCAGCGGCGTGAGTTGTCCTGTCTGTGGAGCGGTGCGGCCTGGTAGCTTGATCGAACGCGTAGCAGAATTCGTCGTGCGTCACGGGTTGTTCCCGCCGGGTTGCCGTGTTGGCGTGGCAGTCTCCGGCGGCGCGGACTCGGTGTGCCTGCTGAAAGTCCTCATGGAACTGGCGCCTCGCTGGGACTTGCACTTGCGTGTCTTGCACCTGGATCACGGTCTGCGCGGAACTGAATCGCGCGCGGACGCCGGGTTCGTGGAGCGGTTGGCGGCTGCATCGGGTCTCCCTTTCGACCTGCGTTCGGTGAACGTGGCCGCGTTGGGCGGAAACCTGGAACAAGCGGCGCGGGAGGCGCGGCGCGGTTTCTATCTGGGACTAATACGCGACGGGGTGGTGGATCGCGTGGCCACCGGCCACACGGCGGATGACCAGGCCGAGACGGTCCTCTTCCGCTTCCTGCGAGGGGCGGGCATCACGGGATTGGCGGGCATGCGCGCACTCACGCCGGACGGCATCGCGCGTCCGCTGCTCGAATTGCGCCGCGCGGAGATCCGCTCGTGGCTCAGTGACCGCGGCATCGGGTGGCGCGAGGATTCCTCGAATGCCGAGCGGCGCTTCGCGCGCAACCGCATCCGCCTGGACCTGCTCCCGGCCCTTGAACGGGACTGGAATCCCTCGCTGGCCGGTACGCTGGTTCAGTTAAGCAGGATTGCGCGGGACGAGGAGGACTACTGGGAGAAGGCCGTCCAAGCACTGGCTGCTGAACATCTGCGCATGGACGCCTCCGCCGTACTGGTGAATGCGAAGGTCTTGGCTGAGTTGCCGCCGGCAGCGTCCCGCCGCCTGGTGCGGCACACCATCGAGGTGGCCAAGGGCGGTTTGTCGGGCGTGGAATTCCACCACGTCGAGCGCGTGCTCAACCTGGCGCGCAAGCGCGACGGACACGGCAGATTGCTGCTGCCGGGCCTGGATGTGTGGCGGTCCTTCGGCACCTTGCGGTTTCATCGCGCGGATGGAGGTGCGCCTGCGTTCCCTCATGTCGTTTGGAATGAAATTGATACGCCGGTTCCGGGGGACTGCCTGGATGCGGACCGGCTCATCGGGCCGCTTACCGTGCGCAACTGGCAACCCGGGGATGCGATGATGCTCGCGGGTCATGGTAACGAAACGAAAATAAAGGACTTGTTTCAACGTCACCGCGTGCCCTGCTGGGATCGTGGCGCTTGGCCGATGGTTACTAGTGGCGGGCATATCGTCTGGACCCGGCAATTCGGTGTGGACGCTCGTTTTGCTGCAGGTCCCGGCTGCAAGAAGCTATTGCTGGTGCGGGAGATAGCCGCCCCGGTCATTAAATTGGCGCAGAACGAATCTGCAGGGCCGCCGCGAACGTCTTTATAATTGAAGTAGAGTGACGTAAGCCGAGACCGGCGAAGGTCAAGCATGAATTCCAATATCAAGACGGCAATATTCTGGGTAGTACTGATCTGTGTGGTCGTGCTGCTCGTGACGGTGGTCCGCACCGGCAAGACGCAGAACGAGCAGCAACTATCGTTCACCGGGTTTATGAACGACGTGGAAGCCGGGAAGGTGAAGAGCGTGACGATCACCGACGGCGAGGTTCGCGGTACGTACCGCGAGTCCACCGACACGCTGCGGGTCCAGATTCCCAAGAACTACCCCGACATCTACAAGGTTCTACGCGAGAAGGGCGTGAACGTAGACATCAAGGAAGCGAACTCGAGCGGTTGGGTATCGCTGCTGGTGAATTTCCTTCCGTTCATCCTTCTGGGCGGATTGTGGATCTTCATGCTGCGGCAGATGCAGAGCGGCGGCAACAAGGCTTTGAGCTTCGGCAAGAGCCGCGCGCGGCTGCACTCGTCACAACAGAAGAAGGTTACGTTCAAGGACGTCGCCGGCGTCGATGAAGCCAAGGAAGAGTTGCAGGAGATTATCGAGTTCCTGCGCGAGCCGCAGAAGTTCCAGAAGCTGGGTGGCCGCATTCCGAAAGGCGTGTTGCTGATCGGCTCGCCCGGCACGGGCAAGACGCTTCTGGCGCGCGCCATCGCCGGCGAGGCGAACGTGCCGTTCTTCTCGATTTCGGGTTCGGATTTTGTGGAGATGTTCGTCGGCGTGGGCGCCAGCCGCGTGCGCGATCTTTTCGAGCAGGGTAAGAAGAACGCGCCCTGCATCATTTTCATCGACGAAATCGACGCGGTCGGCCGGCACCGCGGCGCGGGCTTGGGCGGCGGGCACGACGAGCGCGAACAGACGCTCAATCAGTTGCTGGTGGAAATGGACGGATTCGAATCCAACGAGGGCGTGATTCTGGTGGCCGCCACCAACCGTCCCGACGTGCTCGATCCCGCCTTGCTGCGGCCGGGGCGGTTTGACCGGCGTGTGGTGGTGGGCCGTCCCGACGTGAAGGGTCGCGAACTGATTCTGAAGGTCCACACCAAGAAGACGCCGCTTTCCGACGATGTGGATCTCAGCGTAATCGCGCGCGGCACGCCGGGTTTTGCGGGCGCGGATCTGGCCAACCTGGTGAACGAAGCGGCGCTGGTGGCGGCGCGGCAGAACCGCAAGGTCGTCACCATGTATGACTTTGAGGTGGCCAAAGACAAGGTCATGATGGGCGCCGAGCGCAAGTCGATGATCATCAGCGACGAGGAGAAGCGCGGCACGGCCTACCACGAAGCGGGACACGCGCTGGTGGCTGCTTTGATCCCCAACGCCGATCCGGTGCACAAGGTTTCCATCATTCCGCGCGGCATGGCGCTGGGCGTCACCATGCAACTCCCTATCGAGGACAAGCACTCCTACAGTAGGGAATACCTGGAAGCGCAGCTTTCCAACCTCATGGCGGGCCGCATCGCCGAAGAGAAGTTCTTGGATAAGGTGACCACGGGCGCGGGAAACGACATCGAGCGGGCTACGGAGTTGGCGCGAAAGATGGTGTGCGAGTGGGGGATGAGCCGGCTGGGGCCTCTGAGTTTCGGCAAGAAGGAAGAGCAGATCTTCCTTGGCCGCGAAATCGCCCAACATCGTGATTACAGCGAAGACACCGCCGTCAAGATCGATGAAGAGGTGCGCCGCCTGGTGGACGAAGGCTACCGGAGGGCGTCAACCATCATCGAAGAGCACTCGGACGCGCTTGTGCGCATTGCAGAAGCGCTTTTGGAACGCGAAGTTCTGGACGGTTCCGAGATCAAACAGTTAATTGAGGGGACGCCCTTGCCCGCCTACCATGCGTCGAAATCCGATGGCGGCGATAAACAGCAGGTGATCCGGCCGGAATCCGCCCAGCGGGTTCCGGGGCTCGTGGAAGGCGAGCGGCCTCAACCGGCGTGATTACCCCCTATCCGTATTACCTGTTCGACGTTGACGGGACGTTGCTCGAATCGGCGGCCGATATTTGCGGCGCGATTCAGGAAGTGCTGGCGACGACCTCGCGGAAGGATGTGCCCTTCGAATTCCTACGGCGATACATTGGCCGCCATCTGCTGGACCTGTTCCAGGATATATTCCCGGATGAACCGGCGGAAACCTACGATGCGCTGATCCAGAAGTACCGGGCAGTCTACCCCACGCGCGAGCATCGCCTGACGAAGCCCTATCCGGGTGTTGCGGAAACGTTGGCGGCGCTTGGCGGCCGCAAGGCCACGGTCACCACCAAGGGAACGCCTACCACGCGGGCGGTACTGGAGAAATTCGGACTCATCGCGTATTTCGACCACGTGCAAGGTACGGACGGCTTCCCGCATAAACCGGCTCCGGACGTGGTGCTGGCCTCGATGCAAGCGCTCGGCGCGAAGCCGGAGGAATGCCTCCTGGTAGGCGATTCCGCTCCGGACATGGAAGCGGGAAGACGGGCCGGCGTCAAAATCTGCGCGGCCCTTTACGGATACGGCGACGCCGACGAACTGCGCCGGTGGAAGCCGGATTACATAATTTCCGATATTCGCGAGTTGCTCGAAGTGCGTTGAAGCCAGTTCGCGATCCCAAAACAAGACAATCTTGACTTGATTTTCCACGGTGCTGTCGGGGAAAATTTGGAGTTCAAGTCGTATTGTGTGGTTTTGTGACGAATTGGGGGCAATGGTCTTCTGAAGCAACAACCACATAGCGGCGGAGCCCGGCCGGTTGGCACAGTCACGGCGGACCAAGTGCGCGCGGAGCTTGGACGCATTCTGGCCAGCCGGACCTTTCGGTATTCCCGGCGACTCCAGGTTTTTCTCAAGTTCTGCGTGGAGCGAACTCTCGAGCAGCCGGACTTGCCGCTGCGAGAGTACACTATCGCCGTCGAGGCGTTCGGCAAGCCAGCTTCGTTTGACCCCAGGTTGGACCCGATCGCGCGGGTCGATGCGCACCGGCTCCGGGTGAAACTTGAGCAATACTACCGGCGCGCGCCCGAGACCGGAGGAGTGAAGATCAGTCTGGCTCACCGGGGTTACAGGCCCGTCTTCGATGCGTTGCAGGAGGGTCATCCCGGTGTGCGGTCCAAGATTTCATCTCCAATTCCTGAAGCCGGCTCGGAGATGTACAACACGTACCTGCTGGGCCGTCATTACATGAACAAGAGAACAGCGGGCGGCGTAGAGAAAGCGGCCGCGTGCTTTACAAATGTCATCCAGTCCTACCCGGGTTTTGCGGCCGCCCACGCCGGTCTGGCGGCGGCATGTGTGCTGCGGAGTTCCTACGGGTACGGAGAACCGGCCATAGTCATGCCGAAAGCGCGGGACGCCGCCATGAGCGCTCTCCAACTCGACGAATCAAATGCCGAGGCGCACGCCGCGTTGGGCGCAGTCCGGGCGGTGTACGAACTGGATTGGGACGGCGCACAGCGTGAATTTGCTCTTGCCGTCAAATGCCAGCGCGATTGTGCCCAGGCGTACGTCTGGCACGCGCACTGGTGCCTGCTGCCGCTGGCGCGCTTCGGCGAGGCCGGCGACGAGATGCGGCGCGCGTTGCAGCTTGATCCTCTTTCCGCCGTCGCTTTCTCCCTCGCCGCATGGGGACGTTACGCGGCAGGGGACGACGAACAAGCTCGGGAGTATTGCCGGCACGCCCTGGAACTGGAGCGACATTTCTATCTTCCATGGCTGGTCCGCGGCGCCCTGTTCGAGAAGAAGGGCGCGCTGGATCAAGCTCTTGAGTCCTTTCGCGAAGCGTCGCGTTACTCCGGAGGCAACCATCTCGTGATGGGGCACATGGGTCGCGTCCTCGTCCGGATGGGCCGGAGCCAGGAGGCGCGGGACATTCTCGCCGGTCTGCGGAAGATGTCACATGGGCGATTCATTCCGGCGGTGGATTGTGCAATGGTGCATCTTGGTCTCGGCGAAGTCGATGCGGCTCTTGAGTGCTTGTTCCGTGCGCGAGAGAACCGGTCGAGCAGGCTAGTCCTGGTCGGAGTGGATCCCTTCTTCGCGCCTCTGCGACAGCATGCCAGGTACCGTGCCTTGCTCAGCGAGGTCTTTCGAGGTCAGTCGGCGATCCAGTCCCTGCTCGTTTAGTCCTTGCCGCCGTTGAGGAGTTGGCCGGCGCGCTGCATTTCCGCATCGATGTCTGATCCCTCATAGAACCAGAGCCGGCCGGTCAATCTCACGGTCCGGCCGGGTTCACAATCCGCAAACGCCGGATCGACGTGCAGGCAAGGTACCTTGGAATTGCCCCAGGTCCGCACGGCCTGCTGCCAGGAGGTGAGAATCCATCGCCGGCCGGTTTCGTCGCCCACGGCCGCCACGGACGAACCGAAGCGTTTGTTCGCGTTGGACAGCGCGGCAAATCCCGGAGCGCCCTTCAGCATCACACAAACCTGTGTCCGCAGCTTCTCCAGTTTCTCCGGCGTGCCGTTGGTCAACTCCAGCCCCATGGCCACGTGATCCTGTTCCACTCGGATGGATGCGCCGAAGGCGGTCTGGTTCGGCAGCACCCAGCGGGATGTAAGGGCGCCGCCTGATGCGCGCGCCCAATCGATGTTGTCGATCACTTTGTTCTGCTGATCCCAGATGGTGGGGATGTGCGTGTGGGCCAGGAAGAGTAAACCGAGGTTGCAGAAGATGGCTTCGGGCAGATCGACCACGACGTAAGCCGCGGGATCCCAAGGCAGAAACACGCTGGCCTTGGTGCCGCGCATAGGACCGATGGCCCCTTCCAGGAATCCAATGCGCGGATGGCGGCCGCCCGGGTACGGCGCCACGCGTAAGGCGGGCGTAGTGGGTGGCGGTGGAACGCGCAGTTCCTCGGCTTTGCCTCGGACTTCTTCTTCCCCGTAGCCGCAGACCTTGGCCGTTTCCTGCAAGCTGAAGCGGTGCATGGAGAGCATGTTCGGGAGCCAGTAGGCAAGGTCCTCGCGCGTCGCGGCCATCTCCGGCGGCAGCTTCAACTTGCCGTCTTTCGGAGCCGGCTGCCGCACGGTGAGCAGCGGATCAGCCGGCGGATGCGCGAGGTCCGCGAACTCCTCCAGATCGCGCAGCGCGATCACACGGAAGCCTTCATCCTTCAAGTACTGCATATACTCGCGGAAACGCTCCGGCGGCGTGTGCACCCAGGGGTGGGCGATATCCGGTACCCCGTGGAACTGGAGGATCACAATGCGCCCATCGCGCGCCTCCCGCACTACTTTCTTGAAGTGCTCCAGGTTCCAGGAGGGGTAGGCGTCGCCGGTGGTCGGAACCAGGAGGGGATGGTGCCGGCGCGGATCGTACGCCGCGCCCACAATCAATTGACCGTACGGGGCCTCGGGCATTTCCCCGCGCCGCGCGAAGCGGAATCCCTTGGCGCGCAGCACGTCAACCGCCTCCGGCCCGAACGTGTTGCCGCACCAGGCGAAGCTCGTCGGCCGGGGCACTCCTACCCGCGCCAGCTCATATTCGACCAGCGCCAGTTCGCCTTCGAGGCGCGCGGCGGCGCGCGGTGTGTGAAACCCGGCGTGCGTCCAGCTATGGTTGCCGATCTCGAACCCCATCTGGTGGATTTCCGCGATCTCCTTCCAGGTGAGCGAGTGTTCCACCAGGTTCATGAAGCCGTGCGAGACGAAGAACGTGGCCCGAAACCCGTGCTCCTTGAGGAGCGGAGCCACGAAAGTGCGGTGCGACTTCACGGCGTCGTCGAAGGTGAGGACCGCCACCTTATCCGGCGGGCGAGTGGGCGCGGCGATAGCCGTCGAAGCGGCCAAAAAGGACCTGCGGCTGAGGTGTGCCATGTGAGACATCATAGGCTATCCAGGGCGTGCTGTTAGTCGCGTACGGCCAGGATGCTCTGCGACGGATCCAGCAATACCTTGAGCGGAGGCCGCGCCAGCCGCAGATCGATGCTTGCCGGTGTCGACGAAGTGCGGACAACGCGCGAAATCGAACGGCCCCTGGCAAGCTGCACTTCCACGGGGACCTCGATGCTGAAGTCATCCTCCACGCCGGTTTGCGCGACAGTAATGCGCAACGTCTGCCTGGGCGCCTTGCCTACCATGTTCCAGGAGAGCTTCAGTGTGGGGATGCCGGTGCCGTAAACCCACCGCTCAAAGAACTCTTCGAGCGCGGGGTCGGGAGAATCCGGCGGCATGTATTCCTTGAGCACACCGCGGAACTGATCCGTGCTCACTCCCCGGTACCGGTAGCGGCGGCAGAGTTCCTTCAGCGCTGCCAGGAACCGCTCGTCGCCCAACTTCCGCCGCAGCATGTGCATGATCCAGGAGCCTTTCTCATACGTGATGGCGCGCCAGGCGTCGGGCGCAAGCGAGGTTTTGAGGCGCGAACCCAGCACGATCGGCCCCACCGACTCCACCGACCGGCCGTCCTCGGAAGGAGCGAGCAAGCGGGTTTTGTACTCCTGGAGAACGGAATCCATGACGCGCACACCCTTTCGCCGTTCGAGGCACAAAAGCGCGGAGTAATTGGCCAGCGATTCCATCAGCCACTCATCCTGGTAACCTGCCGCTGTGACCGTGTTACCCCACCATTGATGCGCGGTTTCGTGCGCATGCAGAATCTCGGAAAAGAACAAGCGGTTCCATTCTGATCGAGCAGCGGAAGGTCTGTCGTCTGGCGCAAGATAGCTTAACGTGGAGAGATAGATCAGCCCCGGGAAGCCTTGGCCGAACGTGCCGGGAATGGGGGACACCGTTAGGGTTCTGAGGGGCGGCGGACCGAACCATGTGGACATGAATTCGAGCGACGACGCGATCTCGCCGGCCAACAGTTCGGTGCGCGCGGACGCGCTTGCGGGAGGCACGATCATGGGTTCGACCGTCAAAGAATCCTGGCGCCTCGACAGGCGCGGAGGCCCGGTTCGCGGCGGCACGATCAGAACCGGCGGGGAACTGCGGGACAGTGTTGGTTCGAGCTTTCGATTCGCATAGACTTCCACGGTGTAACCACCGCGCTTCACAGTGCTGTGTTGATAGTCGCCGAGATTGAATCCGGCCAACCGGACCGGAGAAGTAATACGGCGGTGGGTCAAGCGCCACTCGCCTTGCTCGCGGTTTTCAACGACCTCGCCGGATGCCACCAGGTCGAAACTCTTCGGGTAGTGGAAGGTCAGATCGTACTCGGCGAACTGCATGGCCCTGTTGGGATACCAGTTGCCGCGCGCTCCCACGTAATAGACGCGATTCCCCGCCTCGCTGACCACATTCCCTTCATGGACGAACTCGATCTCGTAGCGCCGGCCCTTCTCCAGTGCCGCGGGGGGCAACACCAGGAAAACTTCGTTGTCCGGGCCGCGCAGCAGGTTGGACCGCATCGACTCGCGCTGGAAGACCTCCACCGGTTGCCCGTCGATGCGCGCTCCCAGGATGCGCATGCGGCGCGAGATTTCGAATGGCAGGCTGCGCAACGAGTCTACCGAGGGTTCCAGGGCGGCGCGCGTGGTGACGCGCAGGTTCAAGTCCGCGCTCAGCGTCGCATCGATGCGGAAGTTGCGAAGCGTGAACTCCGGCGCGGGCGCCTGCCGCGCGCCGTTGCGGAACGAACGCGCCTGGAAGCTGGTCCAGGAATCGAAAAAGACGCGCTGGTTGCGCACGGTCACCTGGCCGATGTTGATCTGCTCCGTCATCCGCGGGTCGTAGAGCAGGTCGAAATTCCCTAATTTCCTTCCGGAGACAACCGCGTAGAAGAAGCCGGTTTCGGGGCGGCGTGTGAGCAGGTCGTCCACCAGCCTGGTCTCGTAACTCGAGATCAGGTTGCGCACGATGCTTTGGAATCCACTCGCCACCAGCACGCCGGCGTCGGGTTTCTTCTTGAAGGAACCTTCGGCCCGGATGCGCTCCATGAGCATTTCATATGTCGAGTCGGTGAAGAAGAACACCGCCGTCCGGATGTGCTCGTTCAGGTTAGGCGAGTGCGTATACGAGGCCAGCAAGCGCCGCTCGCTCGCCAACGGGGGGAACAGTAGAATCTCCGCGTCCCCGCCCTCCATGTCGGTCGTGAAGACCGCCGAGAGCGGCCCTCCGGCAACCGGCCGCGAAAAGACAAGGTAACCCTCGGAAAGGAAGAATCGGATGTCTTCCTTCTGAAAGTTGAGTTCCCGGACGTGGTAGCACTGTTCGGCGTCCAGGGTCAGCTCCTTGATCTGCCGCGACAGATCCAGAGCCGTGGGCGGAACGGCAGCGAAGGTCGGGGACAGGGATAACGCTAGCGCGAGCAGCCGCCTCATATCCACAGTGTACTTTCAGGAGTCAGGCCGCGGTCCACCCACCATCGATTGTGATGACGCTGCCGGTTGTGAAAGCGGCTTCCTCGGAGGCCAGATACAGTGCCAGGTGCGCGATCTCGATGGGTTTACCCAGGCGGCCGATGGGCTGGCGCGCATTCAGTTCGAGACGCACCTTCTCCTTTTCGTGCTTGTGGTACTTTTCGAGATACGCCTCGACGAACGGTGTGTCCACGGTGCCCGGACAGATGCAGTTCACCCTGATTTGCGTAGGGTAGTCAACCGAAAGTTGCCGTGTCATGGCCACCACCGCGCCCTTGGTGGCGCAATAGGCGAAGCGCTTTTTGACGCCCACCACGCCCGCCACGGAGCCGATGTTCACGATCGTTCCGTGCGATGCTAGCAGCAGCGGCATGGCCGCCCTCGTCACCAGGAACACGCCTTCGACATTGATGCGCAGCAGGCGCTGAAAGTCTTCCAGCGACGTTTCTTCGACGCCGCCCACCAAGCCCACGCCGGCATTGTTCACCAGGATGTCCAGCGTGCCGAGTTGCCGGAAGACTTCCTGCACCCGGGCCTCATTTGTCACGTCGCAGGCGACGCTCGATGCGCCCGGCAATTCGGAGGCGAGTGTCGCGGCGCGGTCCGGGTCGACGTCCAGAATGGTAACCGCCGCTCCGGCTCCGGCGAAGACCCGGCTGATCGCTTCTCCAATGCCGCTCGCGCCTCCGGTCACCAGCGCCTTCTTACCGTCCAGACGAAATGGAGTGCTCATGATGTTAGCCAATATCGGGAAGATCGAACTCGCCAAGCCGCAGCGGATACTTGCCGTATTCCCGCACCAGCTTCACTACGTATTCGTAGCTTTCGGCCGGGACGCTTCCGGGCACCGAATGATCCGATTGGAAAATGTAACCGCCGCCCTTGGCCGCGTTCAGCTTGGTCAGCACCACGCGTTTGAGTTCCTCTTTGCTCGCGTCCGACCAGATCATCACGTCCATGTTCCCGCAGAAACCGAGCCGGTGGCCCAGGCGCCGGCGGAGATCCACGACGTCGAGGCCGGCTTTGGCCTCGAGCGGGTTGTACGCGTCCACGCCCATTTCGGCGAAGTCATCCAGTATTCGGCTCACATTGCCGCAGCCGTGATAGATCACCGGGAGATGGTGTGCGTGGCAAAGGTCGACGATGGCTTTCACGCCGGGTTTGAAAACGCGCCGCCAATAAGCGGGCGAGAAGAACATGCCCCGCTTGTAAGCCACGTCGCCCCAGATCACCATGCCGTCGAGCATTCCGGACGCGGCGCGAATCTGCGCTTTTGCCAGCTCCAGAGCGAACTCGTTGATGCGCTCGACGAAACGCTGGACCTGGTCCGGATACTCGCCGATCCATAGCATCACATTTTCGGTGCCGATAATGCGCCACAACATCTCGTGGCCTTCGCACACGCTGCCGTAGACAGGGATGCCGGCGTGACGGCTCTTGACAGTCTCGACCCACGCCGGCGAGTTGCGCGCGAAGCCGTCGCCCACGCCGGCGATCTGGTTGTCCCCGCTCGCGAAGAAACGGCGCTCGTCCCACGGGTCGTCGAACCTGAATGCCTCCATCTTCTCGATCGTGTCGGTCTCGAACTTCAGGAACGCCGGCATCGGCAGGTCGTATTTCTTTTGAAGCACCGCCTCGAAGCCGGTGCGGACTACGATTTCTTCCGGCTCGTCCTTGAGAACCTCGAAGGGCTTGATGTGCGGGTCCATATTGGGCGTAGTGACCAGCCAGTCGAGGTCGTAGTACTCGTAAATGTCGGTCTCCGGCGCCAGGCCCAACTCCTCGCGCCACCGCTTCAGGAAGCTACCCCAAAAGAAATCGCTGATGGGAACCCGGTCCGGCTCCTGGTGGCGCAGGGCCTTGTTCATCCGGTCGAGTTTTGCCAGGCAGTTTGCGGATCTTTCCATGACGCGGCTTACCTCAGTCGCAGTGGAAGACTTCTTCCATGCCGGCCCACCACTCTCCCGGCGCGCGAGTTTCGAGCGGCGTCTGCAAGGGTTTCATGATGGCCCACCACTCCTGGGTTTTGGGGTCCGCGGCCATTTTCGCCATATCGGCGGCGTAGTCCGTCCCGTGGTACTCGAAGTAGCTGAACAGAAGCCCGTCCTTGTAATAGATGGAGTAGTTCCGGATGTTGCACTTCCCGATCATGTCGAGGACCTCGGGCCAAACATGGGCGTGGTGCTTCTTGTACTCTTCGAGCTTGTCCGGCTTGATGCCGATCAGCGATCCATAGCGTGTCATGCAACCTCCCGCTGTTAAGTTAAGCGCCGCCAGTGAGGAGCGGAAACGTCATCGTAGCATCGACGGAATTGGAACGCGAACTTCACGCCCCGATGCTGATTTCCACCCAGTGAATCGTGCCCTTCGACTCCGTGCGAATTTCAACCACATTGTAGCCGCGATGGACCGCGCCCTCGCTGACGCGCCAGGCATAAAGCGGGCAGTCCTTGGGAACCGCCAGCGCGGGCTTGGTCTCGCCTGCGAACTCGGTCAAGTGGCCGTTGATGCGTAGCGCCCAGCGGCGCAACTCATCGGGCGTGGCCTTCTCGACGCCCAGAACCACGGATGCCGGGCCCGGCGACGGCTTGGGCCCCACGGCCAGACGAAATTCATGCCAGCGTCCCGGAGCGGCTTCGGCCGGCAACCCGTTCCGTCCGACCGGCTCGCCGGGCGCCCAGGTGTCGGAATAGGTCAGAACGTGGCGGCGCGGCTTGCCGGCCATGGTGGCTAACTGGCCCACCTCGCGGAGCAAGCGCGAGTAGTTTTCCATGTCGCTCTGAGCGGTCTCCGAATCCATGTAGTTGAACAGGTATACGCGGTCCGCGCCCCGATCCAGCATGGCCGACGCAGCCCCGCGCACGGTTTCGATGCAGTTCAGGATCGGCTTTCGGTAATTCGGGTAGGGCCGCACCAGCACTTCCAGACCCGGAGCGAGAATTACGTTCGTGCCGCTCAACTCGCGCTTCCACTCTTCGATCGGAATATCGAACTCGATGGTGGCCCAGAAGGGGCAGGGCACCAGCATGTCGATGAGTCCTTCCTTCGCCCAGCGCACGCCGTCCATGCCCAGTCCCACGGCGGTATGCGGACGCGAGGGCACGCGCGCGCCCAGCAGGATCCTGTGCCCGCGCTTCTTCTCCCACTGCTTGAGCAGCGCGCGCACGTCGCGCGTGAATGCAGTGATAGCATCCGAGCCTTCCGTTTCATAGCCCGGCCGGAAGTGGAAGCCGAAGCGCATCCAGTCCAGTTCGAGGCCGTCGAAGTCGTAGCGCTCGGCTAGTTCGCGGACGAGCAGCATGTGATGCGCGCGCACTTCGGGCCTGCCGAAGTCCAGCGCCTTGTCGATCCATCTGTCTCCGCGATACGGGACGCGGCGGTACTGCGGGTTCTCCCGCCAGAATTCGCTGTGAATGTAAGCGCGCTCGTCGTCCACGTTGTGCAGATCGTTCATGCGCGTCGACAGCCACGGCGATAAGCCCAACTTGCGTGCACGGGCGATCCATCGGGCGTAAACGTCGATGCCGTCCTGCGCGAGTTGCCACGCCGTGTGGATCCAGTTGCGGGCGGTCTTGCGCCCTTCCGGCGGCAGGCTCGCCAGCAACGGTTGATCGTCGGGGCCGTTCGGATCGTAGCCGCGCCAGATCGGGTCCCACACCTTGCTGGCGTAACTGGTGCGCATCGAGTTGACCGAGATGATCAACTCGCGGACCTGCGTCCCGGCGTACTGGTCCACCCAACTGTCTACCTTGGCCGCGTCGAGCTTCTGGCCCGCGCGGGTGAAGAAGTAGTGGCTGTTGTCCTCGTTGAGCGCGATGCCGCCTTTTGTACAAGCGGCCGTTTTCACAGGCGGAACCGCGGCCACGGCTACCGTGCCGGATACGAATGCCCGACGATTCATCAATCTCCTTCCATAACCTTCAACTTGCCATTGTCCATCCTTGCGATCACGTGGCGTGGCTGCGCCAGTCGCAGCGAGGCGCCGTCCACTGTAACGACATACTCTTTGCCCGTCCACTCCGTGGTGATCCAGTGCTTCTGCTTGTACCGGAAGGGGCCGAATTTCATAGGCCCGCGCGCGGGATCGAGCGCCACGGGGTTGAACTCGAACAATCCGTCGGTCCGCGGCGTGATGCCGGCCGCGTAGCGGCCCACCAGATCAATCAGGATCGCAGACTGGGTGGCCAAAGTGTGGGGCGCCTGGTTCGGATGCGCCGTGATGGGATTGTAGCTGTAAGCCGAACTCACGCCGTCTCGCATCACCATGTCCACGGTCTTGTGGATGTAATCCTTCGCCCGTGGGGCTTCCCCGTTGCGCACGAGCGCATTCACGATCATCCACACGCCGCTGGTGAGCAGCGAGTCGCCGCCATAGGTCGTCACGTTCGGATCAAGGTCAGGGTGGCGCAATTCGATGGACGGGATCGGATAAGGTGAGCCGAATCCCTTTGGATCGTCCAGGGCGGCCATCAGCGCGCGCTTCCGCGCTTCGGGCGCGATGCCGGCGTAAAGCGGCGTGAACCCGCTGATGGCTCGGACTCCCGTCAGTACACCGTTATCTGCGCGGGCGTCGGTGTAGAAGGCGCGCGGCTCGTCCCACAAGTAGCGGTTCACGTCCGCCGCGCTTTGCTCTGCGTAGCGATCCATAGCGTGCGCTTTGCCGTCCTCGCCCAACTCGCGGTATGCCTTCGCCAGAATGCGCCGCAATTCAACCAGGTAGACGTTGAAGTCCACCATCAGGACCGGCACATCGAAGCCACGCTGACGGCCGGCCTTGGTGAAACCAGCCTGCACTGGCTTCCAGCGGAGCGAGTAATCGTATTCGTCCACCATGATCTGGAACGGCGTAAGCAGAGTGCCCGGCTTGGCACGTTTCCGGGCGGACTCCTCATAGCCCGCCATGTACGGCATGTTGGCGCGCAGGAAGTCGTGGTCACCCGTCATCAGATACACCTCCCAGATGCCTAGAAAAGAATTCGGCACGGTGTAGGGAAGCACGGATAACCACTCCAGATCCTTGTCCTGCTCGCCCAGACCCTTCTGCAGCCGGTCCATCTCCGGGTACCAGTCCAGGATTTCGCGATTCTTGTAGCCGAGCTTGATGGGCCTCAAGTGAGTGCCGAAATAAAGTGCTCCCTGGTTGGCGGCGATGAGCATGATGCCGGCCTTTGAAATCGATGAATCGTTGAGCCAGCGTTCGGCCACCGCGTTCATCGGCGTGTTCCAACTCCACTGCCAGATGGCGCCGGTCTTCCAAGGGCAGGTGTACGGATAAACGTACGGTTCGTAGGGGATGTCGTACAGGCTGGAGCGCACAACATAGAACTGGTAGTAGTACAAACGCACCAGCCGCTCGTCGGCGGCCTCCAGGCGCGGCACCATGGCGGTGAAATAGTAGTCCCACATCGACCGCGCTCTCTCAAACAGCGCGTTTGGATTCGTTTTATACGGGGCCAGTTCGGCGGAGACCTTCGCCGGCTCATATCCCACAGCGACGAGCAGCGTCAACGAATCGTTCAGCGCAAGGCGGGTCTGGGCCGGTTCGCGCACCCGCACCAGGTCGGGCGGCGCCGCGGCGTCTGTCATTTCAATTTCAAGCGCAGGACCGCGCATTTTGGTGAGACGGACACCTGCGGTGTTGCCAGCGAGCGTTGCTTCTTCGCGAATCTCGCAATCGGCGCCAGTCCAGGTCCGCTCGATCTTGTGCGGCAGCCAGCGATAGGCGGACTCCTTTAACTGCGCCGGCTTGCCGGACGCGTCAATGAACTGAATCCTCATGCCCTCGGCACGATATTGCGTCTCGCGCTCCAGCACCGCGTAATCGAGCTTGCCGGTAATCTGCACCGGCCGCCGGCGCGGATAATACTGCACGCGTGCGATGCCGGGCTTCGTGTCGAAGCGCAGCGTGAACTGATTATCGGCGAGCAAACGGATGTCGCGATTCTCAAGCATGCGCTCCCAGTCGAAAGCCTGCCGGGCGAGCGCCGCGTCCGGTTTCCACGGTTGGCGCGCAATGAGAGGCGGCAAATCAGCCGGCGGCGCTACGAGTAGCGCCAGGAACAAAGGAAAGGACATGAGGACTCCTCAGTACAACCGTTCGCGGCCCAGGATAGCCCGCTTCAATCTGCGGGGACCGGTTTGGCGCTTGGGCGAAAGGCGCGCCGGACGCCAGGCGGAAAACTCTTTCTCGTCGCGGACGAGCAGATACCGTTCGCCGGGGCGTGTCGGGAACTCAATGGCGTTTCCCGGCAGCGTCTTCGCCTCGACCCTGTGGCCGCGCGTATCCAGACACACGATTCGATCCTGCTGCCACGGATGTTCGACCCGGCATGGCCCTCCAAAGCGGCTATCGATGGCGACCCAGGCGATGTGGCCCTGTGCGCGTTCGGCGCTCACCAGGAATCCACCGCGCGCGGCTAAGGTGAAGCGCACGGTCCAGTTCTCAGGCACCGCCGGCGCGATGCGGATCACGCCGTCGTGGCTCTGCAGCAACATTTCGTTGACGGCCGCCGAGACGATGGGCATGGCCTCGTTGTCGAAGTGCCGGAACGGCCAGGTGGGGAAGGGAAATGTCTCTCTGGGCTTGGCGGTGCTCGCCGGGTCGCGTACCTTGGGGTTCAACCGCCAGCGCTGTTCGAACTCGGGCTTGAATACATGATACGGACCGTAGTGTCCGAACCCCTGCGGGTAGAGCTGCCAGGTGGAAACGCTGTTGGCGAGTTCGGCCACGAGTTCTTCGGACAAACCCAGCCGCGCCAGCACGATCGGGTAAGGACACCAGCCCATGCACAATTCGCCCGAACCCGCCATCGTGGCCGGCTTGTCCGGCGTGTCGCGCGGATCGGTGGGCGGATGAAGGCGAACCTGCGTGACCGCGGCGCGGAACAGTTCCGTATCGCGCTGGCCGAGCCCCAGGTAGTCCGACGGGAACACCACGGAAAGTTCAGGGTCCGGAATCCCGTAATAGGCCTTCTCCGGGTGGACCGCGTAGCGGTTTCGCACCCAGGCGCCTTTCTTGTCGCGCCCCACGGCAAAGACTTTTTTCGAGGCGAGCTTCTTGCCTTCTGCAAGGCCGCCCTTGTGGAAGAACTCCTCGCCGCGGCGTTCGCATTCGAAGTCTTCGAGCTCCACCAAGTGGAACGGCGCGAGCTTCTCCAACATCTCGCGCCAGCGCTCCAGTTCGGCGGCATCATGGTCCATGCGCTTGCCGGTTTGGATGGAGATGGGGAACAGCCCGCGGGCCATAGAGAGTTCGGTGATGACGTCGTCGAAGCGGGGCGATCCTTCGTAGGCGTGCGCGGGACTCGGGTGATATCGGCCGTCGTCGCCGAGCGTCAGGCCGGAGGCCAGAAAACGCGTGGTCTCGCGAATCACGGGCCAGGCGGCTTCGCGCAGGAACTCTTCATCGCGCGTGTAGCAGTAGTGCCGCCAGAAATCCAGCGCGATCTGCGCGCCAGCCGTGCGCATCCCGTCCTGATCGGCGTCGTTGTATCCGTGACGGTCCGAGACGTCGGAGTAGAACGCGCCGGGTTTCTTCAGCCGGTCCCGCGCATCCGCAACCGCCTTGTCGAGCTGCGCGCGCCGGTAGCGCAGGTACGGTGCGGCCAGTTCGGCGTGATTAGCGGTGTTGAGTGGCCAGATGTAGTCCTGCAGGTTCCAGTGGAAGTAGTAATTCCAGGGCACGAAGTCGCGGTTCCAGCCCCACAGCCCGTTACAAAAGTGCGGAGGATACTTGCCGCGCGAGCTCGAATTGGCGAAGTAGAGCGTCAGGTGCCAGATATTCTCGAGATACTTCTCGGGCAGGTCGATCATGGAGCGCGACCAGAAGCGCTTCCATTCGGCCTCATGCTCGGCGCGAATCTGCGCGTAGCCTGTGCGCTCGGCCGCATCGAGGATACGATGGACCTCGGCAGCCGGATCGGCGGCCTCTTCGCTTGTCGCCATGGCTACCAGCAGGGTGAACCCGGCGACTCCATCGATCCGCCACTCGCCGGCGCGTGAACCGGCGCGGACAGGCGCCGGCACCGGAGAATCCGGCACGAGCGCGGCGGCCACGGCGAAGTCCATCGTGCGCAGTTTCTGGCGGATCACAACGCGCCCGCGCTCGATATTGGACGCAGTGCCGTCAAGCCCGATGGAAGGATCCCGATTCACTTGCGCGTACCAGTGCGCGAACGTACGGCTGCCCCAGCGCTCGAGCGTGGCGCGGATGCTGGACGGATCCTCGCTCTTCAACTCGCAGCGCACGGCCAGGACTTTGTGCGGGGCGCTCAGCAGGCTCGACATGCGCACATCGGCGAACGGCGTTTCCGCGTGCAGCGTGGCGGTGGCCGTTGCCATCTCCAGCCGCGCCTCGAAGTTTTTCTGGTAGAGCAAGTCGAAGACTGGCGAGCCGAAATCGACGATCAGCCTCCCGCAGTGCCGCTGCGACGTGCGGTGGCCCTCCTCGGAAGCGCCCCAGTTGTGGAACGCGCCGGGTTTCGCGTCGTCCCATACATCGTTCTTGTTGATGGCAATCACCAGCGCGCGGTCCGTGGTCCACAAAAGCGCGCCCACATCGCCGTTGCCGATGGGCAATCCGAGCGCCGGGTCTTCCGGCGGTGACAAATAGACGACGTCGTGTTGCGAGAGGCGCTCAGGCCAGGCGATGTTCCAGGTTCCATCCTGGATCGAGTAAGGGGACTCCAGGGAGGCCCCAGGCGGCGTGGCCGCGGCCGCAACCATCGGAAGGGTGCAGAATTCACGACGTTTCATGCTTCCACCAACAGGTAAATGTTCCAGGATTCGAGCCTCGGCAAACGCACCCGCCCGGCCTGCGCCTTGATCGGGCTTGAAGGGCCGCTCATCGAATGCAGCACATAAGCCTTACCGGGCGCCTTCACGCGCAGTTCAACCGGCTCGGCCGGATCCAGTGAGGTGTTCAAGAGCACGATGGCGCGCTTGCCGCTGGGCGTCGATCGGCACCACATGCTGATTCTCGAGTAGGACTCGACCATCGCTGGCACGCGGCCGTTGCTCGCCCACTCTACGATGGCTTTCATCTGCGAGGATTTGGCGAGGGAGTGTACCTGCGTCCAGGGGTAGTAACCCATGACCACAACGCGGCCGCCGAGTTCGTTCTCAAACGCCGTCATGCCGGTGCCCAATTCCTTTTCGCCGTAATCGCGAAGCAGTGCGAGCGCGGTGGTCTTTTCGCTTGCCGGTTCCAGCGCCCAAGCGCGTTCTTTCCAGAACGATTGACGGCAGTCGCGCGACCAGCCCGCGAAGCGGCCGTTCAGCGGATGATTGCTGAGTTCCTCGTGCACGTCCACGTCGTAGCCTTTCACCGCGCGCACGCCGGTCCAGCCGGCCAGACCCAGGCGCTCCATCGTCTGCCACGCCTCCACGTCCATCAACACGCCACCCGAGAAGATCTCACGTAGTTGCTCGTGCGTGAAGGCGAGCGGCGCAGTGCGGGAAAGAGCGGTGGCTGCGCGGCCCGCGAAATCGTAGCAGATGGGAATCCCGATCTCGCCGAGCGTGTACGGTTCGGCGAGCGGCAATCTGCCTCCGTCCAGCCACTTGCCTTCCGGATTCACGGCCTTGATCAACTCGCTGTTCCACGCCGCCCATAGACCTTCGGTTCTTGAACGCCCCAACTCGCGCCGCAACAACTCATGGAACGGGCGCGCGGCGTTGATGCGTGCCCCGAGCGGCAGATATTCATCCAGTGGGTCCGGGCGCATATTCAGAACGTTGAACGCCGTGCCGGTGGTGCCCGCCGCCATGTGCGCGGAGGCTTCAACCACGGTAGTGTGCGCGGCCTTGCGCAGGCGCTGGTAAGGGAAGTTCTCAAGTTCGGATTGAATGACGGTCACCTCCGGAGGCAACGCGGCCACCTGCCGGCCGACGTCGTGCGCTTTGCCGACGAGGTCGATGGGCCGTTCGTCAGAATAGAAGCCGCCACCCGGCCGCCACATCACTGGCGCGCGTCCGGGACCGGAGAGCGTGCGCGCCCAGCGCGTGAAGCCGTAGCCCTCCCAGAACCGGTCGCCCGTCATGAATCCCAACGGCAGGCCGGGTCTCAGCGCGTGTACCGCCTGCTCGATCTCGCGGAACAGGTTGTCGATCATGGTGCGATTATGCTCGAGCCAGCGCGCGCGCCACTTCATGCGCTCCTCTATCGGCCCCGAATCAAAAACCGCGGGCAAGGTTTCGCGAGTGAGCTCCCGGCCGGTTTCGCGCGAGAAATTGGCCAGGCAACGGTCGCAGAAACAGGTGAGCATCACCGGCATATGGCCTGCGAGGCGTATGTCGTCGTCCAGCCAGATGAAGTCCGGCGACGCCTTGGCCATAGCCGCGTACACCTTGCGCGCGTAATCGATAAGCTCAGGCTGAGCGGGGCAGAACGAGCCGCGCGATACGCGTCCGTGGATGTCCATCACGCGCTGCCACGGCGCCGCGAGCGAGTTCGGCAGATTCTCCTCGTGGTGGCCCATGGTGGCCAGCACGTTGATCCCGGCCCGCATGCCGGCCTTGCGCACCTGCGGCATCAATTTGGCCAGCCGTTCTGCCCTCTGCTCTATCAATTCGAGCGGCAGCGGCGGATGAGTCTCCGACGTGAAGAACGCCAGTTCATCCGCCATGCCGGGGAAGCGGCCGAAGTAGTGCATCAGATCCTGGAAGCGCTCATCGGTCAGCCATAGCGCGGTCCCGATACGGAACGACACCAGGCTGTTGCCGCTCTTGGCAGCGGTTGCGCGAGAAATCGTGTGGGCAGCGGCCGTGGCGGCGAGGAAGTCTCTTCGTCGAATGTCGTGGGGCATTGGAGTCACCCTATCACATCAGTTGGCGCTCGCCGGATTGCGAGGTCACGTTGAAGACGTGAACGCCCGGTTGCGCCGCATGGTATGTGTGCGTCTTGCCGTCCGGCGCGGGAACCACGATCTCGGCCTCGACGCCTCCGGGAAGGATCGTCTCCAGGCGCCACATGCGCGGGTCCCAGTGCACGTAGACGAGTCCCTTCGGCGTCATCGTATGGCCTGCGACAAACGGCAGCCCGCCGGTCTGCGGCGCGATTCGGATCTTCGCGCCACCGGCTTCCAGAATTCGCACTCCCAGCAGCGAATCGTGCAACCACAGCAGAGGCACTGCGCCCCAACCGTGCGAACCCGTTTCGTCGCCTGGTTGAGCTGGGTCCACCTCGCCTTCCTTCAGGCCCAGATCCTCGCGGCTCACCCAGTATTCCGGTAAAGGTCCGCCGTAAGGGCCTTGCAGCTTGAGCGGGACACGGTTGCGCGGGTTGGCTGCGAGATAGGGCGCGTAGCGATCTTTCAAGTGCGCTACGGCGCGTTCGGCAAGTCCGCAATCGGAGAGCATGCGCAGCGCGCGATAGCCGAACGTCGGATTATTCCAGCGCGTCACGCCGGGGGACGGAGCGCCGTCCGGCGCGGTGAAGGCGTAGTCGATATTGTCGCGGAATTCGCCGCATGTAGCCGCGCCTGCCAGCAGCGCGTTGATTTGCCCGGCCTGGCTGTATCCGCGTTCGAGTGACGCGTCACGGGTATCCAGCCGGTCACCCACATGGGCCGGCGTCCCACCCTGCGCGGGAACGATGTGGAACTTTCGGAAGGCGGCGGTCATCCTGTCCGCCTGCGAACGCCAGCTTGCCGCACGTTCCTTTTCGCCGATGGCCTCGGCCAAGTCCGCCGACCAGCGCAGCCGCTCGATCATGAAGGGAGTCACAATACCGCTGGACTGCTCGCTGCCCTTCGGATGTTGTCCCACACGGATGTCGGCAAACAAGCGGCTCGTTCGCCAGACGCCGTCTTCGCCCACGTGTGCGAGCGCGTTGGCCCAAAACTTTTCCAGCGCCGGGAAGTAGCGCCGGGCGAAATCCTTGTCGGCCGTCCACATGTAGTCGTCGTAGAGCATGGCGGTCCACTGCACCGCCCAGTCATAGCCGACCGGATACGCGGGGTAGTTGCTCGGCGGGAACGCGTGGAATCCGCCGTCTTCGCGCTGGCTCTCCGCATATAAGCGGATCATCGACCGCCGCAGGCGCGTGTCGGCCGACCAGCGGGAGGCGATCACCGCCCTCGCGCGCGCGTCCTCGATCCACTCGCCGTCTTCGCGTCCCGGGGTGTCCACGTAGCCGTCGCTCATGGTGATTTCGGCGTGGATCAACGAGAGTTTCACGATCTGGTCGATCTGCTCGTCGCCGCAGGAGAAGCTGCCCAGCCAGCGCAGTGGATATTGTGACTTGATCATTCCCAAGTCGCGGATCTTCACCGTGCCGGTCTCCTTGAAGTGAATGTGAACGGCGATCCACCGCGCCGTGCGCTCATCCGGAAACGTCGCAGACTGCGCGCCCGCGCTCGTGATATAACGGTCCGCGTAACCCGGCCCCACCACGCCTTCCGGATTCAGCCACCCGTCCTCCGTCACATGCAACTTGCCGGAGTACTGCGAGTAAGACAGTTCGCCGTAGCCGAGGTCGATAACGTTGCCGGCCGCCGCATCCAGCGCCAGGAACGGATATCCGTGCACGGGCCGGTGAAAATCCAGCGTCAGATATTTGGTTTCGCCGGCGCGCCCGCTTATCACCACCGGTTTGCCCTCTACGAGTTGCGCGGCGGCTGTCGTAAGCGCCGGTTCGGGCGCGACCTTGGCCAACCGGATCGCCCTGGCTATAGAGAGGGGATCGTCCGAAACAAGTTCGGCTCCCAGGACCTCGCCTGCCGCGACAACACCGGATGGCCGGACGGCATACTCGCGCTGCGGCTCGGTCTCGACCACCGCCGGCGCCGCCGGCCAAGGGCCGTTCGCAACCGCCACAGCGGGCTTCCATGCCCGATCGTCGAACTCCGGGCTGTGCACATCGCCGCCCAGCCGTTTCCTCGCGTCAATAACCACCGGGTACCGGATCCGCTGATGTGTATTCACGCCCAGGATGCGACGCTCGTGCGCGAGGAATTCCGGCGCGACCATCCACCGCCAGCTTGCGTCGCTCTCGGCCACGCCGCCCACCCAAAGGCCGGCGTGCTTGTTTGCGTTGCGCTGAAAGGTGATGATGTCGCCCCAATTGTGGTGCAGCACGACGATGGTGTTCTTCCCCACGCGCAGATAGGGCACGGCGTCGATCCGCTCGGCTGTGATCTTGTTCTCGTGATAGCGCGTCACCTTGCGCCGCACCTCATGTCCGTTGATCCACACCCAGGCGTTAGAATCCGCCGCCACCAGCAAACTTGCCGCTTCCGGCACGCTGCGCAGCGTGACCACCTTGCGGAAATACGTGAACCGGTTCTTGGGAGCCGGGTCGGCCGGGTCGGACCAGATCCATTGGGGCGCGGCCGGTGCCGCCCATGCGATCGCGAGAACTACCAGCAAAAGCCGTTTCATGTCCTATTCATTATGTGCGGTGAGGCAATACAATCCAAGGATATGCTGTTGCGCACAGTTTACCTTCTGCTGGGACTCACGGCGCTGGTCCGCGCCGGAATAGCCGACCTGCGCCAACCGTTCCGTGTGCCGCCCGGTGAAGCGAAGATCATGATGCGTTGGTGGTGGTTCGGTCCCGCCGTTACGCACAGAGGCCTTGAGCGCGAAATGCGCACGATGAAGGAGGGTGGAATCGGCGGTTTTGAAGTCCAGCCCGTCTACCCGCTCGCGCTCGACGATCCCGCCAAGGGCATCAGGAACCTTCCTTACCTGCAGACCGAGTTTCTCGATGCCGTGCGCTTCACTGCACAGAGGGCCAGGGAACTAGGCTTGCGCATGGACATGACCATGGGCAGCGGATGGCCTTATGGCGGACCCCACATCACCCCGGACCTTGCTTCGGCCCGGTTCCGGTTGGAACGCCGGAACGTCCCGCAGGATCTCGGGCCCATGGCCATCCCGGTGATGAAGGACGGCGGGCTGATTGCCGCATTCGTGGCGCGCGGCAATGAATGGATCCAACTGCAGCGTGAAGCTGATCATGTAGTTCTGCCCGCCGGCACACAGCCCGGCGCCGAAGTCCTGTTCTTCTTCACCGGCCTCACCGGCCAGCAGGTGAAACGGGCCGCGGTGGGGGCGGAAGGCCCTGTTCTGGACCACTTGAGCCGTGCCGCCATCGATAAGCACATCGCCGAGGTCGGCGAAAAGCTTCTGGCTGCGGCTGGCCCCGGCAACGTCCGCGCCTTCTTCTGCGACAGCCTGGAAGTCTACGGAGCCAATTGGACCCACGACCTTCTCGACGAATTCCGCAAACGCCGCGGCTACGACCTGCTCCCCCTTCTGCCGAAGCTTGTCATCGACAACGACCCCCGAAGCGCCGATGTGCGCCATGATTTCTCGCGCACGCTGAGCGAACTCGCCACCGAGCGGTTCATCGTGCCGCTTCACGACTGGTGCCGCCGCCACGGTGTGCTGCTGCGCATGCAGGACTACGGCATACCGCCCGTCACGCTGGCCAGCCAGGCGTTTGTCGATTTGCCCGAAGGCGAAGGCGCGCACTGGAACGGATTCTCCACCTCGCGCTGGGCGTCCTCGGGCTCGCATGCTTACGGCCGGAAAGTGACCAGCGCGGAGACGTGGACCTGGCTGCACTCGCCCGTGTTCCGCGCCACGCCGCTCGACATGAAGCAGGAGGCCGATCAGCACTTCCTGATGGGGATCAACCAGATCGTCGGCCACGGATGGCCGTACACACCGGAACTGGCCGGCCGTCCTGGCTGGTCGCTATACGCTGCCGGAGTGTTCAATGACCGCAATCCCTGGTGGAACGTGATGCCGGACGTGTCGGCTTACCTGGCGCGAGTCAGCTTCATGTTGCGGCAGGGCGTGCCCGCGAACGACATCGCGGTTTACCTGCCGGTCGACGATGCCTGGGCGGCGATGCCTCCCACGCGCATGTCGGTCAACGAGATCCTGGCGCGGAACATCGGGCCGCGGTTGATCCCGCAGTTGCTCGCCTCCGGCTATAACTTCGATTTCATCGACGACGGCATCCTCGCTGCCGCCGCCCGGATCGAGAGCGGGCGCATCACATTCGGCGACCACGGCTTTCGGGTCATCGTTCTTCCTGGAGTCGTGCGCATGCCGGAGGAAACCAAACAACGGCTTAGGGAGTTCGTTTCCGGCGGCGGCGTGCTCGTCGCGACGCGCCATGTTCCGGATGGCGTACCGGCGATCCCTGCCGAAGAGGACGTGACGCTCTCAAAACTCCTGCATTCGCGCCTGATGCCCGATGTGACGCTGACGCCCGCCGCGTCGCAAGTCGGTTTCATCCGGCGCTCACTGCCGGATGGCGAGATCTACTTCCTCGCCAACACCGGCAATACAAGAGTTCGCACCCGGGCTGCGTTCAGGGTGCGCGGCCTGAATCCGGAATGGTGGAACCCTATGACTGGTGAGACGCAGCCCGCCGCCGTCGCCGCGCGCAGCAGCGGGCAGACAGTGCTAGACCTTGAAATGGAACCTTACGGCTCGCGCCTGGTTGTGTTTTCAAAATCCGCCGTCCGCGCCGCCCGGCGCGCCCCAAGCTCGGCCGTCGCGCCGCTTGATCTGAGTTCGGACTGGGAAGTTACATTTCAGGGCACCGGCGCCAAGGTTGTCATGGATAAACTGCGTTCCTGGGCCGATGACCCCACCACCCACTACTACTCCGGTGTCGCCGTCTACCGCAAAAGCTTCACGGCACCGCGCGCCTTTCTCGCCCGGGGCGCCCGCACGCTGCTCTGCCTAGGCGAGTGCGTGCCCCAGGAGATCGCCGGCAACAGGAGCGGCGCCCGTTTGGCCGCGCCGGTTCGAGAAGCGGCTGTGATTTATGTGAACGGCAAGCGCGCCGCGAGCGTTTGGGCGCCTCCCTACGAGGCCGATATAAGCGGCCTGCTGCGCAGCGGTGTGAACGACTTGAGAATCGAAGTGGCCAACACCGCCATGAACCAGATGGCCGGTGCGCCTCCGCTCGATTACAGCGCGCTCATACCCCGTTATGGCCGCCGCTTCGACATGCAGGACCTGAATCTGGTTGAGGCACTCCCGTCCGGCCTGCTGGGCCCGGTACAGTTGGTAATACGCTGAGAGGTTGATCGCTATGTCCCTTACTCGCCGTGCCTTCATTCCCGCGTCACTTGCCGCCGCCGCGGCTGCTGACGCGCCCCGCGTCAAGATCGGATTCCTCGGCGCGAGCCACGCCCACGGTTCGACGAAGGTGAAGATGGTGCTCGCCTCGCCGCGCTTCGAGTTGGCAGGCGTGGCCGAGGACGACCCGGCCACCCGCGCCACCCTCGAAAAGTTCGGCGTCCGCCTGCTCACACGCGAACAACTTCTCGGTGACGCCGGCATCCAGGCCATCGCCATCGAATCGCAGGCCAAAGATCACGCGCGCGACACGCTGGCCGCGCTCAATGCCTCGAAGCACGTCCACGTCGAAAAGCCGCCCGCTGACAACATGAAGGGCATGCGCGAAATCGTCGCCCTGGCGCGGCGCAAGAACCTGCTTGTGCAGGTCGGCTATATGTGGCGGCAGAACCCCGGCGCCAACGCCGTGATCGAAGCCGTGCGCAAGGGCTGGCTGGGAAAGGTGTACTACGTCCGGGGTTCGATGAACATCAACCTCACGCCCGAACTTCGACGCGACTATGCGCTCTACCGCGGCGGCCACATGTTCGATCTCAACTGTCACGTCATCGATTTCCTGGTGCGCCTGATGGGGCGTCCGCGGAAGGTGACGCCATTCCTTCATTCCGACGGCGGCTTCGGCGACAAGATGAACGACAATACGTTGGCCGTGCTGGAATGGCCCGGCGCGCTCGGCGTGGTGAACGGGGCTTCGATGCGCCCGAATCCCTTCTTGCACCGTTCGATCGAGGTGGCGGGTTCCAACGGCACCGCGATTCTTGCGCCGATCGAGCCGCCTGCGCTTGTCATAGATCTTGCCAAGCCCGCCGGGCCTTACAAGGCGGGCCGCAATACCGTTCGTATGCCGGCTTATGTCCGCCACCAGGGTGAATTCCAGGAGCTGGCCGAGTGCATTACGAATCGCAAGCCGCTCAGCGTGACGCTCGACGAGGACCTGGCTGTGCAAGAGACGTTGCTGCGCGCGTGCGAAATGCGGTGACATAGAGGACTTCACACCATGAAGCACCTGTTACTCTCCCTATTCGCGGTCGGCCTGTCTCTGGCTCAGCCGTTTGATGGTAAGCATTACCGGGGCAAGGGCGACGTCGAGTACCTGCAACTGCTCGACATCGCCGCGCGCATGATGGAGCCCGATCCGGAGTATCAGAACCTTTCCATGCTTTACGCGCCGCGCTGGAACGGCATGAACGAGGGGCCCACTTGGAACATGTGGTGGATCCAGAACAGTTACGGCACCACTTACGCCTCGCTGCCTTTGCTGCGCGAGCCCTTCGTGCGCTTCATCGAGAATTCGAACGAGATGTGGTTCGAGCAGATGGGCGACGGCAAGCGCGGCGGCTGCCCGTCCATCACTAAGCTCAACTGGGTGGCGCCCGACGGCGCGCTCTGCGACGCCGCCGCGCCGGGCTGCATCATTTACCGGCAGGGCGACGGCAAAGCCTACATGCACGACTGGGGTATGGAGTTCACCGCCGCCGGCGTGGTGCTCAAGGCAGAGGAACTTCTCATCAGCCGCGACGAAAAGGCGCTGGCCCGCTACCTGCCCATGCTCGAGCGTTCCGTGAATTTCATCGAGACGAGGCGTGATCCGAAAAACAACCTCTTCCTGGCGGGACCTGCCGGGAACCTGATGGCGCCCAGTTATGCCGGCTACCGCAAGCCGGACGGCACCTACGATAAGGCGTATCTGGCGGGGTTGTCGGTCACTTACATCGCCGCGCTCGACCGCGTCATCGAACTCGAAAAGATGGCGGGTAACTCTGAAAAGGCGGCCCTCTACTCCCAGCGCCGCGAACTGGCGTGCAAAGGTTTGCCCCGGCTCATGACCCGCGAAGGTTACTTCGTGAAATCCATCGATCCGGACGGCACGCGCCATGGCGTTTTCGGCGCGCCGAAACACGGCTACTTCGAAACGGCACCCAACCACGACGCTATCGCCTTCCGCGTAGTCGACGACGCCCAGGCCACGAAGATTTACGCGAAGCTCGCTTCCATACCGCAATTGCGCCCCTACGGCCTCATCATTACCAACTACCCCTCGCTCGACGACATGTATGAGAAGCCCGAAGGGCTGTGGCGTTTCGGACATTGGGTGAACGGCGGTCACTGGTCCACCTGCGAGGCTCGCATGATGCTGGGCTACTACCGGCTCGGCAAGTACGATGATGCGCGTCAGTCCATGCAGCAGATCCTCACCTTCGCCCGCCGCTTCCGCATGGACAACAACCTGACCAACTTCGGCAGCGAGGTCTATCAACCCAAGGAACCCATCAACATCACCTACGATGCGTTCGCCATCCCCGCCGCGCTGCGCCGCGGGCTGTTCGAGTACCTTTACCGCGCGGATGCCTTGACCATCCTGCCGCACATTCCCTCGGGCATCACCGAACTCGTGCAGCTTGATCCCGCGCGGTTCGGGTCCAAACGCTTGTACCTGGCCACGTTCGGTTCAGGTCCCGTGAGCCGGGTGGAAATCAATGGCCGGGAATGGAAGCGGTTCACGCCTTCGTCTGTGGAACTGCCTTACGCGGACCTGCCGGAAGACGCCAGGATCCTCATTGCGCTGGGCAACGGCAAGATCCGCGACGTCGCGTTCCCCGTTGCTCCGCGCGAAGACTATCCGGCCGCGCACCGGCGCCTGGTCGCGGACGCCAAACGAGCGCTGGAGGACCGCAAGAAGTTACAGGCCGCCGGGAAATTACCCACTCTCGAGCCGGCCAGCCAGGCCGCTGCGGACCGCTCCTATGTGGATACGATTGAGAAACTTGAGCGCGGCCTGGAGACATTTGTCCACCCGCACTAAGTGGCATCTGGTATACTCAAATTTCATGCGCTTGGCTCATACCAGCCACCATAGCCTTCATCACGGGCATCGCACCGTGGCGGGCTGAGCTGCAAGCGAAAACGAATCGGAACGGAATGTGTTTGCAGCCCGCCGGAGTCCAGGCGGGCTTTTGTTATTTACCGCTATGAAACTCGACTTCGACAAGTTCGGCGGGCTGGTTCCCGCCGTGATTCAGGACCACCAATCCGGCCGTGTTCTCATGGTGGGCTTCATGAATGACGAAGCCTTCCGCAAGACTGTAGAAACGGGTTTTGCAACCTTCTACAGCCGCACCCGCAACAAGCTGTGGATGAAGGGAGAGAGTTCCGGACACCGTCTCGTAGTGAAAGAGATCCGGACCGATTGCGACCAGGACACGGTCCTGGTAAGCGTGGAGGCTCTCGGGCCCGGCGTCTGCCACGAGGGCTACCAGAGTTGCTTTTTCCGCCGCCTTGCCGGCGATGAGTGGGTGGTCACCGACAAACGCGCTTACGATCCTGATCAGGTTTACGGGAGCAAATCGTGATACTCAAACTTGGCATTCCCAAAGGCAGTCTCGAAAACGCCACGATCGATCTGTTCCGCCGCGCTGGCTTCCACATCACCACTTCCAGCCGCAGTTATTTCCCGTCGATCGACGACCCGGAAATCGAGTGCATGCTCATCCGCGCGCAGGAAATGGCGCGCTACGTCGAAGATGGCGTGCTCGACGCCGGCCTTACTGGTCGTGACTGGGTGGAAGAATGCGAAGCCAACGTCGAAACTGTCTGCAACCTCATTTACGCGAAGCAGAGTTTCGGCAAGGTGCGCTGGGTGCTGGCCGTACCCGAGGCTTCGCCGTGCCACTCGGTGAAAGACCTCGAAGGCAAGACCGTGGCCACGGAGTTGGTGGCCACCACCAAGCGCTACCTGGCCGCGAACAACGTGAAGGCCAAGGTCGAGTTTTCCTGGGGCGCCACCGAAGTGAAGCCTCCAGAACTGGCCGACGCCATTGTTGAAGTAACCGAAACCGGGTCCTCGCTGCGCGCCAATAAGCTGCGCATCATCGAGACGGTCCTCGAGTCCAACACGCAACTAATCGCCAACGTCGATGCGTGGAAAGACGAATGGAAGCGCCGCAAGCTGGGCGATATCAGTATGCTGCTCGAAGGCGCCATCAACGCGCTGGGCAAGGTCGGCTTGATGCTTAACGTCATGCGCGCGGATCTGGCGCGTGTCCTGGGCGTCCTGCCGGCCCTGAAGAATCCGACTATCTCCACGTTGAGCGACGAGGAGTGGGTTGCCGTCAACACCATCCTTGAAGAGTCCACCGTGCGCGCTCTTATTCCGCGCCTCAAAGAAGCCGGGGCGCAGGGTATCGTCGAGTATCCGCTCAATAAGATAGTGATGTAGCTTATGATTCGTATCCTCACGTACAACGAAGCCGGCCCGCTGCTTGAAAGGCGCGCCGCGCGGCTCAACGAGGCCGAGCAGATCGTGGCGCCCATCCTCGAAGACGTGCGGAAGCGCGGCGACGCGGCCCTGCTCGAGTATGCCCGCCGCTTCGATGGCTTCGAAGGCGAGAGCATCGTCGAAACTACTCGCGCGCCCATGCCGGGGCAACTCCGCGCCGCCGTGCGGACCGCAGCCGCCAACATTCGCCGCTACGCCAAACGCCAGGTGCCCAAGCCGTGGAGCACCGTCTTTCCCAGCGGTTACCGCACCGGCCAGATCGTGCGGCCGCTGGATTCCATGGCCGCCTACATCCCCGCCGGACGCTATCCGCTTCCCTCCACACTGCTGATGACCATTATCCCGGCGCAAGTGGCCGGCGTCCCCCGCACGTATGTGGCCTCGCCGCACCCGAGCTCCGAGATCCTCGCCATCGCGGGCTACCTCAAAGTGACCTCGATGTTTCGCATGGGCGGCGCGCAGGCCATTGCGGCCTTCGCCTTCGGCACCGAGACCGTGCCTCGCGTCGATCGCATCGTCGGCCCCGGCAACATCTACGTCGCCGCCGCCAAGAAGCTGCTGGCCGGAGAAGTCGGCATCGACTTCGTCGCCGGGCCCACCGAAGTCGTCATCGTTTCAACCGAGGGCGACCCGCGCATCCTCGCGGCCGACATGCTCGCGCAAGCTGAACACGATGTCGAGGCCTCGGCTATTCTTATCACTACATCGCGTACGCTGGCTCGGGAGGTGGCCAATGAAATCGAGTGCCAGCTCGCAACGCTCCCCACTGCCGTGGTGGCTCGGCCATCGATCGACAACCACGGCGCCATCGTGCTGGTGGACGAGCTTGCGCGGGCCGCGGAGCTGGTCAACCGCATTGCGCCCGAGCATCTCAACCTGCCGGATGAGACGCTGCTCGGCGAGATCCGCCACGCTGGCGGCATCTTCATCGGCGCGTACAGCCCGGAAGCCGCCGGCGACTATGCATCGGGTCCCAATCACGTGCTGCCCACCTCCGGCGCCGCCCGCCTGCGCGGCGGGCTTTCGGCAGCCGATTTTGTAAAGGTCATTTCCGTGCAGGAACTTACACCGTCTTCATTGGCATCGCTAGAGCCGGCCATCACCACGCTGGCCCGGGCCGAAGGATTGGAAGCACATGCCCGTTCCGTGGAGGTGCGCCGTGGCTGAGCTTACGCCCCGCCCCGCCGTTCTCAGAATGGCGCCTTACTCGCCGCCTACCGGCGGGCGCGCGGGCAAACTGCGTCTGGACTTTAATGAGAACACCGTGGGTTGTTCGCCGCGGGTCATCGAGTGCCTCGCCAAGTGGCTCAACGCCGACCGCCTCACCATTTATCCCGAGTATGTCGAGGCTCGCAAGGAAATCGCCGCGTTTTTCGGCGTGGCTGAAGATCAACTTCTGCTTTCCAACGGCACCGACGAAGCCATCCAGGTCCTCATCAACACTTACGTGGATGATGACGCCGAAGTGTTACTGTTGCGTCCTTCCTACGCCATGTACCGCTTCTATGCGGAATTGGCCGGCGGCGCGATTCGGGAGACCAATTACCACTCCGGCGATTTGTCGTTCCCCCTCGATGAACTGCTGGCGGCCATCACGCCGAGCACGCGCGCGATCCTGATCGCTAACCCGAACAATCCTACTGGTACCGCCGTCTCGCTCGATGCCATCGAACGTATTCTCACGCGTGCCTCGAACGCCGCCGTGTTGATTGACGAAGCGTATTTCGAATTCTGCGGCATTACGGCGCTGCCCTTGGTGGCGCGTTACTCGAACCTGTTTGTCAGCCGTACGTTCTCGAAAGTTTACGGCATGGCCGCCATGCGCATGGGCTGCGTCTTCTCCCAGGCGCGTAATGTGGCTTACATGCACAAAGCGCAGTCGCCTTACAGCGTGAACATGCTGGCAGCCGTGGCCGCGCGCGCCGCCATTCGCGACCCCGAGTACGTCCGCCGTTACGTGGACGAGGCCTTGGCCGCTCGTCAGATGATCTGCGATGGTTTCGGGGCGATGCAAATCGACTACTTCCCCAGCCAGGCCAATTTCGTGCTGTTTCGCGCCGGGGACCGCGCCATCGAGATTCGCGATAAACTGCGCGCAAAAGGCGTGCTCATTCGCGACCGGAGCTACGAACTGCCGGGTTGCGTCCGTGTCACGGTTGGCACCCGCGAACAGGCGCAGCGCTTTCTTGGCGCACTGAAGGAGATCTGGTAATGGCTTCACAAGGTCTTGTTTTCGATATGGACGGCGTGCTGGTGGACGTCACCGGGTCCTACCGTGAGGCCATCGCCCGGACCGTGAAGCACTTCACCGGCCTCCATGTGACGCCGGAGCAGATTCAAAACTACAAGAATCAAGGCGGTTGGAACAACGACTGGGCGCTGGCCCAGAAGGTCTGCCTGGATTTCGGAGTGGGACTCGACTACGACCGGGTGGTCGAATACTTCCAATCAATCTTCTTCGGGCCGGATGGGTTGATCAACCGCGAGCGCTGGATCCCGGAGCCGGGCTTGCTCGAACGCCTCGCGGCTCGCTTCGCACTGTCGATCTTCACGGGACGAACTCGCGAGGAAGCCGCCGTTACGCTCTCACGCTACGCTGGCGGCATCGCGTTCAACCCGATCGTCACCACCGACGACATCGAACAATCCAAGCCCGCGCCGGACGGCATTCTGCGCATAAGGGATCTGCTGGCCGGGCGCGAGTTGTTCTACATCGGCGACACCGTGGATGACGCGCGAGCGGCAAGCGCCGCCGCAGTTCGCTTCATCGGGATTGCCGGTGGGAATCCTGAACTTGCGTCTTTGCTGAAGCGCGAAGGCGCCATTGCGGTTTTGCAGTCCATCAACCAAGTGGAAACGATACTCGGATGAAACGCACCGCCGCCATCGAACGCATCACCAAGGAAACGCAGATTCGCGCCAAGCTCACCATTGACGGGCGAGGCCGCTTCGACATCTCCACGGGCATACGCTTTCTCGACCACATGCTCGAGTTGTTCGCCAAGCACGGCAGCTTCGACCTCACCCTCCAAGCCACCGGCGATCTCGACGTCGACCAGCACCACACCGTGGAAGACATCGGCATCGTGCTCGGCCAGTTGTTCTCGAAAGCTCTCGGCGACCGCCGCGGCATCAACCGCGCCGGTTACTTCGTGCTCCCCATGGACGAGACGCTCGCCGTCGTGGCCGTCGATCTGGGCGGGCGCCCCGCGCTGGTCTACAAGGACCTGGTGAAAACGCGTCTGGTGGGCGACCTGACCGTCGAACTCCTCGAGGATTTCTTCGGCGGCTTCGTCAATCACGCCGGTGCGAACCTTCACGTCAAGGTGCTGTACGGGCGCTCCAGCCACCACAAGATCGAAGCGGTCTTCAAGTGCTTCGCGCGCGCCATGCGGTTCGCCGCCTCCCGGGACAAGCGCCTGCGCGACCAGTTGCCGTCCACCAAGGGGTTGCTATGATCGTCATCTTCGATTACGGCGCCGGCAATCTGCGCTCGGTCGCCAACACGCTCGACGCCGTGCGCTCAACGTACACTATCGCGAACGACGCCGATGGACTGCGCGGCGCCTCCAAGATCATCCTGCCGGGTGTAGGCCACTTCGGCCAGATGCTCGCCGCCCTGGACCGCCTCAAGGTACGTGAGACGCTGGTGGAACGCATCCGCTCCGGCGTGCCGTTCCTGGGCATCTGTCTGGGACTGCAGGCGCTGTTCGAATCGGGCGAGGAAGCGCCGGAGCAGAAAGGACTCGGCATCTTTTCGGGTGTCGTGCGCCGGTTTCCTCCCAAAGTGCGCGTCCCTCAGATGGGTTGGAACGTGATCAGCGCGCGGCCCGGCTCACGCCTGCTGGCCGGATTGGGCCCGCAGCCCTACCTCTATTTCGCCCACAGTTACTACGCACCGGTCATCCCGCAGACCGCCGCCATCTGCAATTACGCCGTTGCCTATACGGCGGCGATCGAAGCAGGGAACATCTGCGGCGTCCAGTTCCATCCTGAGAAATCCGGTCCCTTGGGGCTGAGAGTCATGCGCAACTTCGCGGAGCTTTAGAATATGCTGGCCAAACGCATCATTCCTTGTCTCGACGTCACCGCCGGCCGCGTGGTCAAGGGCGTGCACTTCGTCAACCTGCGCGATGCAGGCGACCCGGTGGAACTCGCAGCGCGCTACAACGCGCAGGGCGCCGATGAACTCGTGTTCCTCGATATCACCGCTTCGAGCGACGCGCGCGACATCATGGTCGACGTGGTGGTTCGCACCGCGCGCCAGGTCTTCATCCCCCTCACCGTGGGCGGAGGCATCCGCTCGGTGGCCGATGCGCGCCGCATTCTGCTGGCCGGCGCCGATAAGGTCAGCATCAACACCGCCGCTGTGCGCCGTCCCGAGCTCATCACCGAGCTGAGCTTGGAATTCGGCGCACAAGCTACCGTGCTCGCCATCGACGCGCGGCGTAAGGCGCGGGGCAAGTGGGTCGTCTACACGCGGGGAGGCCGCGATCCCGAGCCGCTCGACGCCATCGAATGGGCCGCTCAAGGCGAAGCGCTCGGAGCGGGCGAGATCCTCCTTACTTCCATGGACACCGACGGGGTTCAGACCGGCTTCGATTGCGAGTTGACGCGAGCCGTGTCGCGTGCCACCAACATCCCCATCATTGCGTCCGGCGGTGCGGGCAGGCCCGAAGATTTTGTCGAGGTGCTCACCCAGGGCGAAGCCGATGCCGCGCTCGCCGCTTCCATCTTCCATTACGGCACTTACACCGTGGAGGATCTCAAGCAGTTTCTCGACGCCCACGGTGTTCCCGTGCGGAGGCTCGCGTGATCATCCCTTGCATCGATCTGATGGACGGCAAGGTGGTTCAACTCGTGCAGGGACGCGACAAAGCGCTCGAAGGCGGCACCCCCGCCGAGATGCTGGAACGTTTCAAGGCTTTCCCCGAAATACAGGTCATCGATCTGGACGCCGCGATCGGCCGCGGCTCTAACGACGCGCTGGTGGAATTCCTGGCCGCCCGCGCCCGCTGCCGGATCGGAGGCGGCGTCCGCACGGCGGAGCGCGCCCGCAAACTGATCGGGCAGGGAGCATATAGAGTCATCGTGGGTACCGCTGCCTTTCAGGCCGGTGGCATCAACGCGGAGTTCCTGTCCCAACTCGACCGCGAACGTCTGCTGGTCGCGCTCGATTCGAAGGATGGCCGCGTTGTGGTGAAGGGCTGGCGGGAAGCGGTGCCCTTTACCGCCGAGCAGGTTCTGAAACAGTTGGAGCCTTACTGCTCCGGCTTCCTCTGCACCTACGTCGACAAAGAGGGTATGTTGCAGGGAACCGACCTCGACTGGTTCCGCCGCCTCCGTTCGTTTACGGACCTCGAAATCACCGCCGCGGGCGGAATCAGTACCATCGACGAGATCCGCGAACTGGCAAGGATTCGTGTCCACGCGGCCCTTGGTATGGCTATCTATAAGGGAACACTAGACTTAGAAGAACTCTCTGAATTGAACAAGTCGTTCTGCCGATAGGAGGGCTGGAACCTAAAAGTCTCGATTTTGCATCTATTCTAATGGAGTGTTTCGTTATACTGGTGATAAGCACGTGACGGGACTTTGGGTAAAGCGGACAACTCTGGGTTTCGCGCTGGCATCGTTGATTTCGGCGGGTACTATCAGTGTGCGCGAGCAAGCCGAGAGCCTTTACCAAAGGACCGACTACCAGGCTGCCATCAACCTCCTGAACAAGGTAGGTCAAAAAGACGCAGCAACCTACAGCCTGCTTGGCCGCTGCTATTACGGGCTCGCCAACTACAAAAAAGCCACCGAGTCGCTGGAACGCGCGGTGGCCATGGAACCTGACAACTCACATCATTACATGTGGTTAGGACGAGCCTACGGACGGCGTGCGGAGACCTCGTCGTTCATTACCGCTCCGGGCTTCGCCAAGAAGACCTGCGCCAATTTCGAGCGCTCGGTCGCCCTGAACCCGCGTAACCTGGATGCTCTAAACGACTTGTTTGAGTATTACCTCGAGGCGCCGGGGTTCCTCGGGGGAGGCCTAGACAAGGCTTCGGCCCTGGCCGAAAAGATACGTGCCCTGGATCCGGTCGAATATCACTTCACGCAGGCACGCCTGGCCGAGAAGCGCAAGGAATTCAATACCGCCGAGGCCCAGTTGCGCCGCGCCATCGATCTGGCTCCCCGGCAGGTGGGCCGGGTGATCGACTTGGCGAAATTCCTGGCCAAGCAGGGGCGCTACCAAGAAAGTGACGCGGCATTCCAGAAGGCTCATACCATTGAGCCGCGGAATCCCAAGCTGTTGTTCGAACAGGCGGCGACCTACATTGAATCCAACAGGAACCTCAACATGGCTCGGGAACTCCTGCACCTGTATCTCAGCGTGCCGCTTACTCCGGACGATCCTCCCCGCCAGGAAGCCGAGCGCCTCTTGAAGGAATCCTCAGGCGGCTAAACGAGACCATGTTTCTCGGTGAAGCCGTCCGATTCAGCTACCTTGCTCTACGCGCCAACAAAGTCCGGACGCTGCTCACAGCTCTGGGCCTTGTAATAGGCAACGCGTCGGTAATCCTCGTAGTCACCATCTCCCTGACCAGCCGGGACTACATCCTGGAACAGATCCGCGGCATCGGCTCCAACATGATCTTCGCCTACTACGAGGCGGGCGATCTGACCAGTACGGCTGTCGACGCCGACTTCGTTAAGATGGGCGACGTCGAAGCCGTGCGCGAGCAGTTGGGCGACCGCATCGTCGCCGCTACCGGCGTCATGACCAACTACGACCGCATGGTCATAGCCGGGCGCGAGGAAGACGTCAAGGTGATCGGCTCCGACGATCAGTACCTGCGCGTGCGCAACCTGGTGATGGTGGCCGGGCGGTTCATGGACACAAGCGACGTCGCCCTCCGCCAGAAGGTCTGCCTGCTCACCGAACGGCTGGCGCGCCGCCTTTACGGCAGCCAGAGCGCCTCCATAGGGCAGATCATGAAAGTGCACGGCCTGCAGTTCCAGGTCATCGGCACGTTCAAGGAAAAGACCCAGACCTTCGGCCTCTCGGAACTCTCGGAAGAGACTGTCCTCATTCCCATCACCGTGATCCGCTACTTCACGCCGGTGGAGCGCATCGACCCCATGTACGTGCAGGTGCGCCGTCCCGAGGACGTCGAACCGCTGGCCGCCATGGTGAAGCAGGTGCTCGAAAGCCGCCACCGCACCGGCGCGCGCTACAAAGTGGACACGCTCACGGCCATTCTCGACGCAGCCAAGAGCATCGCGCTCGTCCTGACCATCGTGCTGATTCTGGTTTCCGCCATTGCGCTCGTCATCAGCGGCATCGGCATCATGAACATCATGCTGGTGACCGTCACCGAGCGCACGCGCGAGATCGGCGTGCGCATGGCCGTGGGGGCGGCGCGCCGCGACGTGCTGCTCCAATTCCTGTCCGAAGCCGTGCTCATCAGCCTGGGCGGAGGGCTGGTGGGGATTCTCGCCGGCATCTCGCTGCCGCTGTCGGTCCAGTTCTTCGCCGAGGGCGTCAAGGTCCCGATTTCGATCATCTCCATCGTGGTGGCTTTCAGCGTATCGTTGCTGGTCGGAATCGTGTTCGGATTGTTGCCGGCCAACCGCGCCGCGCGCCTCAATCCCACCGAAGCGCTCCGATACGAATAAACTGGACTACAGCTATGTACAAGTTGGTAAGCATTCTTCTGCTTTCCGCGCTCGGCCTGACGGCCGAAGTGCATACGATGACTCTGGCCGAAGCGGTGGAACTGGCCCTGAAGCAGAACCCCGATGTCGCCATGGCGCGGTTGGACGAGCGCAAGGCCGCCGAATCGGTGCGCGAAGCGCGCGACGCCTTCGTTCCTAAAGTGATCGCTGGGAGCGGCCTGGCATACAGCAACGGCATGCCAATGAGCATTGAAGGGGCTTCGCCCAGTATCGTGCAGGCGCAGGCCATCGGTTCGGTCTTCGACCGCTCTAAGAGATACCTGATTGCGCAGGCCCGAGAGAACGTGCGCGGCGCGGCTCTGGGCACTTCGGCACGCAAGCAGGAAGTGGGGTTGCGCGCGGCGCTCCTGTTCTTGGACGCCGAGCGCTTGCGCCGGTCCGCCGAGGCCGCCCGCCGGCAGGTGGAGAGCCTGGAACGGGTTGCCGAAGCCACGCGCGCCCGCGTGGCCGAGAGCCGCGAACTGCCCATCGAAGCCAAGCGCGCCGCGCTCAACCTGGCGCGAGGCCGGGAGCGCCTGCAGTTCTTCGAGAGCGACGCGCAGTTTGCCGAGACCTCGCTCGCCGTTGTGCTGGGCTTTTCGGCCGGTGACCGTGTCCAGCCGGCGGCCGAGGAGCGTAAACCACCCGTGACAGCGGCCTCGGAACAGGAAGCCGTTGTTGCGGCCCTGAAAAACAGCGTGGAAATTCGGCGCCTGGAGTCGGCCTTGGCGGCGCGCACCCTCGAATTGCGCTCCTACCAGGCCGAAAGGCTGCCGAAGCTGGATCTGGTGGCGCAATACGGGCTGTTCTCCAAGTTCAACAATTACGAAGATTACTTCCGCAAGTTCCAGCGCCATAACGGGCAAATCGGCGTCTCGATCCAGATCCCCCTGTTCTCAGGACCGGGAACCGATGCACGCATCGGGCAGGCGTCGGCCGAAATGGCGCGCTTAAGGTTGGAGATCGGCGCGCTGCGGAACCGCCTGTCTCTCGACGCCAGCCGCGGCTGGCAAGAGGTGAAGAAAGCGGAGGCCGCGCTCGAGGTGGCCCGCCTGGACCACGACGTGGCGCGCGACCAGGTAGCGGTACTGATGTCGCAGATGCAGGAAGGCCGGGCCTCGCTAAGGCAGGTGGAGGAAGCCCGCTTCATGGAGAACGAGAAGTGGCTCGCGTTCCTGGATGCTCACTACGGAGTCGAGCGAGCCCGCCTGAACCTCCTCAAGCAGAGCGGAGACCTGCTCGCCGCGTTGCGCTAATGCCTGGGCAAAGTAGACAGACCCAGTTCGGTGGCGCAACCTGGCCCACGGCATCCTGGGGGAGCTTCAAGCTGGCCCCAATTGTGCCGGTCTCCTTTGCTCCGCATCTCCCAGAAGTGCCCGCACTTGCGCAGCTTTAAGTAATGCAGCGTTGGACGAATGTGCAATCAGAGACGTTAGCTCGCCAAAACCCTAGCCTCACCGTTCCGCAGCGCGCTCGGTTTCGGCATCCACTTCCTTGAGTAACTCCTGGCGGGCCGCGGGTGGCTCGATGCGCCAGTTGCCGTCGGCTTTCGCGGGCAGCGGATGCTTCCCGCCGTAATATTGAATCATCAGGTCGCGGATGTCCTCGGAGGATTGCCAGACCACCTTGGCGCCGCGAAACATCGTGTAGCCGCCGCTGCCGCCCGCCCGGTAGTTGTTGATCGCGATGCGCAGCGGCTGATCGTCCTTGAGCGCGCTTCCCTTCCATCGCAGGTTCTTGATGCGGTGGCCGGCCGGTTCGCGCAGGTCGATCTGGTAGGTGACGCCCTGTGCCATGTCGAAGTTGAAGCCGTGTACCGACTTGCCGATGAGCGGACCGCTCGAGCAGGCGGGCGTCTCGCACGAACGGAAGTACAGTGCGGAAACCTCCAAAGCGTCACGCAGCATCCTGCCGGTGCCTTCGATGGCGTAAAGCTGGTTGTCGTAAATGTACAGTGCAGCGAGTTGGCGCACCGTGACCGGGCCCTTGCGAACCCTGATGCGCGGATTGAATAGGGCGGTGAGTGAAACGTCCGCTTTCGCATATGCCAGTTGCACGGTCTGGATGGCGTCCACCAGCGGCGTGTCCTCGATTCGCCCGCGCGCTCCGCTCATATCCGTGACGGCCTGCGTCACGGGCGTGTTCAGATACTTCTCCGCCATCTCGTGATACGGCTCGCCGAGCCTGGCGATGTCCCCGGCCACGGCGGTGTCCTTCTGTACGGCAATCAGCCGGCTGCGCCTGTCGACGATCCTGTTGGTCCGGCCCCGCCGTTCGATGACAAAGTCGATCTTCGCCACCGACGCGGCCCAGTTTTTCGGCTGTACCAGCAGCGTCGAACCCATAGTGTACCCTTCCGCCTGCATGTGCGAATGGCCGTAGACGATCAGGTCCACGCCTTTGGGAATCTGGATCTGCGAGTCCTTTTCAATGCCGTCGTGCACGGCCAGCACCACGATGTCCGGCTTCACACGCGCGCGTACCGACTTGACCACATCCGCCGCGGTCGTCCAAATGGGCGTGAAGCGGTAGCCGCGATAGTGTTCCGGCGGGTCCCACAAGGGGATGTTCGTCGTGGTAAGGCCTATGATGGCCACGCGGACGCCACCCACATCCTTGACGATGTAAGGCTCGAATGGCGGGCGCGTCGAGCCGGGCTCGGTCGTGATGTTGGCGGAGAGCCACGGAAATCGAGACTGTGACCGGGCGTGGTCCAGGTTCTTCAGCCCGTAATTGAAGTCGTGGTTGCCCACCACCAGCGCCTCGTAGCCGATGGCGTTCATGGCAAGGATGGTGGGCTCCTCACGCCACGGCTCGCCGGGGAACCGCAAGCCCAGCGGCAACCGCCCGCTGCTCACGAACCGCTGGTAAAGATACTCGATGGGAGAGCCTTGTATAGTGTCGCCGCAATCGATGAGAACAGAGTTCGGGTTGCGTTCGCGCTCGGCGCGGATGAGCGTGGCCGCTTTGGCCAGGCCGCGTGGGGCCTGGCGCCCTGTGTAGTAGTCGTACGGGAAGATGTTGCCGTGCAGATCGGTGGTGGCCAGTACGGTTACGGCAAGTTGCTCGGCCGCAAGCGCGAAAGCCGACGCGAGCAGGGCACAGAAGAGTCTTGCAGTAGGCATGAATGTTTGGTTTCAGTATAAACTGGCAGTCATGAGGACTGTTTCCATCGTTACCTTGATCGCGTTGAGCATCGTCAGCCTGGCTTCGGCGCAGACTCCGCCCGCCGCACAGCCGGCTGCCCGTCCGGATGGACTGTACGCCACGTTTGAAACCACCATGGGCAATGTCGTGGTGCAGTTGTTCGAGAAGGAAGCTCCCATCACCGTCAAGAACTTCGTGGATCTCACCCTGGGCCGCAAAGCGTGGCGTGATCCCAAGACCGGAGTGCGGGTGCGCCGTCCCCTTTACGCAGGGACCATCTTCCACCGCGTGCTGCCTGGCTTCATGATTCAGGGTGGCGACCCGACCGGAACCGGCATGGGCGATCCGGGCTTCGTCATCGTCGACGAGTTCGTCCCCACCTTGAAATTCGACGTTCCGGGCCGCCTGGCCATGGCCAACACGGGCGAGCCGAAGACCGGCAACTGCCAGTTCTTCATCACCGAAGTTCCGACGCCGCACCTCAACGGCAAGCACACCATTTTCGGTCAGGTCGTGGAGGGCCAGCCGCTGGTGGGCAAGATCGCCCGCGTGCCGCGCGATTCCAACGACAAGCCGCGCACCGCCGTGCGGCTGGTGAAGGTAAGCATCCAGCGCGTGGGTGCGGTTCCGCCGAACGCCCCCGAGGTGGTTCGCGCCGCCACAGCCACGAAGGCCGGTGCCAAGAAGGCCGTAACCAAGGCAGGCACGAAATCCGTAAAGAAAGCCACGAAGTCGGCGACCAAGTAACGGATCGCATCAAGCCTGGGCTGCTGTGACGGCAGGCGGATGGTCGATCTCTCTCTCGTCTTCCACCATGTGATATCCGCTTGTGGTGGATGACGCCACGCGGACCGTCGTCTGAGAAGCGCCGCCACTGACATCTGTATTTCGATAGGCAATTCGATAAGAGTGCATCAAGCTGACGTAGAGCGTGGATACGGCATCGGCGGGCTTTTCCTCGCTGATGATCCGCAAAGCCCGTCCGCCGCACTTGTGCGCGAAGTTTTCGAGCAATGCATACGATTCCCCTGAAATGTGTGGTCCCGCCACCACATGAATCGGGACACTGAGCTTCTGAGCCTGCTCGGCCAGTTGCGCCTGCGAGGCGGCAAACTCGTGGCAGTCTTCCGGAGCACAGACGAGCGCGATCACGTGCCCGTTTTCCTGCTGTTGGCTGACCGCCGTCAGTAGACTGCGAATGGCTTCGCACAGGCTGGAGATATAGTCCTGGCCGTTAGCTGCCTGATCGAGCTCTTGCGTCAGGACCGAGGGTGAGGCTGAAAGCAGGCAGCCCCCCGTTCCGCTTGCTTGCCCGGCTCCGGAAACGTAGCGCGCCAGGGCCCACTGGTGCAGTTCGGTTTTGTAGCGCAAACATCCGGCGATCGCGGCCTGCAAGGATCGTGGGAAGGCAAATCCGGCTGCCAGGGACTTGGACTGCCGGGATTCCTCGACGGTGTATTCCGTCACCAAGCGTTCATCCTCATAGACGGCGAAGGCCATCGGCGGCAGGCCCTGGAGAGGGGATCCTTCAGGGCTTGTGACTGATATCCACACTTCCCGTCGCCCCGTTGGCTGAAGACGCTCGGCGAACAAGCGTACGCGGAGCGGAGCGGCATCCGCTTGCAGGCTTAGACCCTCCTGGATGCGTGCAGCGGCTCTAGCGGCGCTTTCTCTTACACGAGTGGAAGGGTCATCAGCCAGCTTCCGAAGACACGAAAGGAAGCGTGCATCGCCGCACTCGCCCATGGCCCAAGCCGACGAGGCCCGTATCTCCGGTACTTCCCCGCCGGACATTTCGATCAATTGCTTGGTCGCGGCCAGCTCACCCAGGCGATAGAGTCCGAGCAAGGCATTGGCCGCTACCCGGTGGTGCGGATCCCCGGCGGATTTCCAGAGCAGTGCGCGCGCTTCCGGCGAGTCGACGTTCCACATGGACTCCACCGCGTTGGCGCGCACTCGCGGGTCGGGGTCCGACAACCGCTCTTCAGCCCACTTGGCGTTGCGGTTCACAAGCCCCATCATCAAAATCGCCTTGGAGCGTATGCGCTGGTCGGGATGACGCGCGAACGGCAGCAGCAACGGCAACATCATCGCGTCGGGGGCCCCCGTCAGTATTTCCAGGACGCGCTCTATTTTGCAGTTGCCAGCGCTGGCAGCGGCCGCGCCCAACCGCTGCCCCAGGCGCTGGGCAAGCCGTCTGTCGAGCCGCTGGGCGTAGGCCGCCAATTCCATGGCCTGCACCCTGGTCAGCAAATCATCGTCCCAGAGGATATCCACCAGGTAATCGCCCGGGGTAAGCAGCGTCAGCACACAGTCCAGGCCCGGCCCTTTCGGCAGCTTGCGCAGGATATCGATGGACTCGGCCAGGAAGGCTCTCGGGTCTGCCTCCAGCAGATGGCGCATAGCGCGCCCCGCCCTCTGGGGATTGGCGGCAAACTCCTCGACCAGCGCGGTAAGCGTCTCGCTCATGCGTTCTCTGTCCATATCGGACAGAGAAAGGCCGCGCTAGGCTATTTTTTGACCAGAGGAATCTCGAAGTAAAACAATTCCTTCCCCGTGGCCGCTTCGCGAATGCCCGTGATGTAAAGTTGCGCGGCGTTGAAGTGCGCGGTGTGGAAATAGAAGAAACCGTGCGCGCTCTGGTGCGGAGGAAGCATCTTGGCGGCGAAGGCGCGTCCCTGCAGTTCCCATGCGTTCAGCGGATTCTTTTTGCCCGAGCGCGGCAGCGGGATCGGCGAAGTTGGGCCGCCCACCCTCGGCCGCTTCGGGGCGATCACATACGGAACCTCCGATGCCGGTGTAGCTTCGATGTGGCTGCCGTCGGGCGCGACGTAGCTTACCTTCATGTTCTCCAGGAACAGGGCCTTGTCTCCGGCGTAGTCCATCACCACCAGGATGGGCAGGATGCCGTAATGGTTGGGATCGACTTTGCCGAACGCGGTCTTGGCCACTTCCTCGGTGTCATACGGGATAGCCGCGATGGTCAACTTGTCCACCGTTTGCTTGGATGGATACGACGAGGCTGGTCCGGGTACGAACTTCGGCTGATCCTTGGCGCTCACCAAGGCCACCGCTATACTCAGAAGGAGAGTCAGAGTCTTGCCTACTAGCTTCATCTACTTTCTCTACCGCCTTCTCGGATTCTTCGGATTCCCTTTCATCCTACTCTATGTGCTGGCGCGGGGCGTGCGCGACCGGCGCTACTTCCACGGCCTGGGCGAACGGCTGGGCTTGCTTGCGCCGGACTTCAAACAGACGGCCGACGGCGCCATCTGGTTGCACGCGGTCAGCGTGGGCGAAGTCCTTTCAGCGGTGCAACTTCTCACGCGCTTGCGCGGCGAACTGCCGTTCGCCCGGCTGTTCGTCTCCACCACGACGCTGGCGGGACGGACACTGGCCGAACAGAAGCTCGCCGGGCTGGCTGACGGGATCTTCTACGCCCCGGTCGACTACTGTTTCGCCGTGCGCCGCGTCCTGCGCGCGCTGCGGCCGGCCGTGGTGGTGGTCATGGAAACGGAGATCTGGCCGAACCTCTATCGCGAGGCCCGGCGGGCGGGGTGCGGTCTTGTGGTGGTTAACGGCCGCATCTCCGACCGTGCCATCGGCCGCTACCAGCGGCTGCGGTGGTTCTTCCGCGGCGTGCTCGAGCAGCCCGACACGATCCTGGCGCAGTCGGTGGTCAGCCAGCGGCGATACCTGGTACTCGGCGCGAGCGAGGGCAAAGTCCGGCTGGGCGGCAACCTCAAGTACGATTTCGAGCCGCGCTCCGGCGAGGTGCCCGGCCCCGTCAAGAGGTTCCTGGAAGCAGCCAGGCCGCGCTGGATCTGGATCGCGGCCAGCACGATGCCCGGCATGGACGCGTCCGACGTCGATGAAGACGATATTGTGATCGAGGCTTGGCGGGTGCTCGAATCGCGCTACCCGGAACTGCTGCTCATCCTGGTGCCGCGAAGGCCGGAGCGCTTCGATTCCGCCGCCGCGAAACTGGCCGCGGCCGGGATTCGCTTTGCGCGGCGTTCGGCGCTTCCGGCCGAGCCCGGCGCCCGCGTGCTGCTGCTCGACTCGATCGGCGAACTGAGCAGCCTGTTCTCGCGCGCCAGCGTCGTATTCATGGGCGGAAGCCTCGCGCGCCGGGGCGGCCACAACATTCTTGAACCGGCGTTCTTCTCCGTACCCACCATCGTGGGCCCGCACATGGAGAACTTCCCGGAGATCGCCGCCGGCTTTCGCGAGGGCAATGGATTGCTCGAAATTGCGGACGGCTCGGAGCTGGCCGGCGCGGTCGCGGCGCTGCTCGACGATGCGCGCCTTCGAAAGACGATGGGCGAACGGGCCCGGGCTCTGGCGCTCGCCGAACGCGGCGCCACGGAGGTGGCCGTGCGCGAGATCGCCCGCCTGCACTCCGCCGCCGTGCCGGAGTTTGCCCGCCCTTTCCTTGCGCGCCTGTTTCTGGCGCCGCTGTCATGGCTCTGGCTTCTTGGCGCCTACGTTGATCGCCGCCGCTCCGCGTCCCACTGCCAGAGCCTCTCCACGCCGGTGGTGAACGTGGGTGGCATCACGGTGGGCGGGGCGGGGAAAACCCCGGTGGTGGCGTGGCTCGCCGAGCGGCTGCGCGACCGGGGTTTGCGGCCCGCCATCCTCACGCGGGGCTACCGCAGAAAGCAGCCCGAGGAACACACCGTCGTTGAGGCGGGCGCGCACATTCCCGCCGCCCGCACGGGCGACGAGGCGCAGATCTTCCTGCGTTCCGGCGCCGCCCCGGTCGGCATCGGAGCGGACCGTTATGGAGCCGGGCGCCTCATCGAGGAGCGTTTCTCTCCGGATGTTTTCCTGCTCGACGACGGCTTCCAGCATCATCGGCTGGCGCGCAATTTCGACTTGGTCCTGATCGACGCGCTGGACCCGTTTGGCGGCGGCGAGTTGCTGCCGCTGGGCAGACTACGCGAGCCGCTGGAGGCGCTCAACCGCGCACAGGCCATCCTCATCACGCGCGCTGCGAAAGGGAGGCGTTTCGACGGGCTGGAGGCACAACTTCGGGCCTACAACGGGACGGCGCCCATCTTCCGTTCGCGCGCCGTGGCCGAATGCTGGGTGGAGGCGGCAAGCGGCCGGGAAGTGCCGCTGGCCGAAGTCGCGCCGCTCCGGGCCGCGGCGTTCTGTGGCCTCGCCAACCCGGGGTCGTTCTGGATGACGCTGACGGAGCTCGGCGTCCGCCCGGTCGATTCGGTGACCTACGCCGATCACCACGCTTACTCGCCGGCCCAACTCCGGCGCGTGGCGAGGCATGCGGAGGCCCTGGGCGCCCAGGTGTTGCTCACCACGGAAAAGGACTACGCGAACCTTTGTCCGGGCGCGGAGGAAGTGGTCGCTCCGCTCCGCCTTCTATGGTTGCGCATCGGCGTCGAGGTCGACGGCGCCAGCGCCCTTCTTGACCAGATCACCGAGCGGCTGCGGACTCCAGGTCCAGCAGCTTCCGCTTGAAGTCCAGCCCGCAGGCGTAACCGCCCAGGCTGCCGTCGGCGGCGATGACGCGGTGGCATGGAACCACGATGGCGATCGGGTTCTCATGGTTGGCCATGCCCACGGCGCGCGCGCCTTTGGGAGATCCCGCCGCACGCGCGATGTCCTTGTAGCTGCGCGTTTCTCCATACGGGATGCGTCTCAATGCGCTCCAGACCCGCTTCTGGAACGGGGTGCCCTGCGCGTCCAGGGGCAAGTCGAACTTGCGGCGCTCGCCACGGAAATACTCCGCGAGCTGGCGCGCCGTCTCCGCCGCGATGGGAGACGCATCGTCGCGCTTCCATGCCTGTCCCGGGAATTCGCGCGCGAGTTCGGCCACAAACCGCGCCTGGCTGGCTGCAAACGACAACTTGACGATGCCCTTGTCGCTTGCCGCGACCAGCACCTCCCATCCCTTCGCTGGCTGGCAGCTAGCCCATGTCCACATGAGCCAAGTCTGGCAAAACCGGCGCCTGCTGTCCACTTCGAGAGGATGCGCGGCCAAGGCGGAATTGTAGTCACAGGCTTGGGAAAAAAAGATCCCGCCTGTTTTGGGTCACATGGCGACGAGCACGAGGGCGGCGGCACACAGCCCCTCTGAGAATCGGAGCAGGAGGAGGTCACCAATGTTTGAGAGCAAGCCGGCGCCGTTCGCGAGCGATACCCGCGCCCGCGCGGATCGCTCCGAAGAGACCATTGCGGTTCCATTGTCTTTCGCGGATTCGATTCAGTGGCCCGGAGAGCCGCCCGGCTGCCGCGTTAGCCAGCGAAAAGTACCAACATAGTACTATCAGGCCCCTAAATGGGCCGACTACATATTGACCTGAGAGATCTCCGCCCTTACAGTGTGAGAAGCAACGTGATTGACCATCGAAAACACAGGCGTTATGAGCTGCGATTGCCCGTGGAACTGATCCGGGCGGGAAAGTCGCAGGTCTCCAACCGGGGCGAGACAAAGAATGTCAGTTCGGGCGGCGTTCTGTTCACTTCAGATGTCAAGGTCGACGTCGGTGAGTCTATCGAGTACATGATCAGCTTGCCGCAAGGCGTGGGCCAGGGGGCTTCGGTTCGCCTCCGCTGCTTGGGCAAGGTGCTGCGCCTGGAAGAACACGAAGCCCGCTACGAGGACGGCACGCACCGCGTTGGCGTCGCCGCCACCATGGAGCGCTACGAATTCATCCGGACGAAAGCGTAGCCCTCTCCCGTCCGCGCAAAATCCTGCTCTACTAAGAGTAACGATGAACCTCACGCTCGGGTTTCCCGACCCGGAGCAGGCCAGTTCGCTGGCCCGTCGTCCGGGTTTTGAACTCATGCTCCGGCGCCTGGAAGAATGGATGGCGCAGACGGATTCGCCTATCCGCGCCATACGCCACGAACCGGCCAGGGCCGGCGAGTTTGCCGAAGTCCCGGAGACGGTGGACCCGGCTATCCGCAAGGTGCTTGGCGAGCGAGGCGTCACGCGGCTGTACACTCACCAAGCCGAAGCGTTCGAACGGGTCGTGGCAGGACGGAACGTGGTGGTGGTCACGCCCACGGCCAGTGGCAAGACGCTGTGTTACAACCTACCCGTGCTGAACTGCCTGGTGGCCGACCCGGGCGCGCGCGCCATGTACCTGTTCCCCACCAAGGCCCTGGCCGAAGACCAACTCCACGAGTTCAACTCCCTGGTGGACGCGATGGGGTCCGATATCCGGGCCTTCACCTACGATGGCGATACGCCGCAGGACGCCCGCAAAGCCATCCGCGAGCGCGCCAACGTGGTGCTCACCAATCCCGACATGCTCCATAGCGGCATCCTCCCGCACCACACGCGCTGGGCCAAGATGTTCGAGAATCTGCGCTACGTCGTGATTGACGAGTTGCACTACTACCGTGGCGTTTATGGCAGCCACCTGGCCAACATCCTGCGCCGTCTGAGGCGCATCTGCGAATTCTATGGATCGAGGCCGCAGTTCATCTGTTCGTCGGCCACGATCGCCAACCCGCGCGAACTGGCAGAGGCGCTCACCGAATCGCCGTTCGAACTGGTGGACCGCAACGGGGCGCCTACCGGCGAGCGGTACATCGTCTTTTACAATCCGCCGGTGGTGAACCGGCAGCTCGGCATACGGCGCAGCTACCTGCACGAGGCCCGGCGCATCGCGCTCGAATTCCTGGACCGCCGCCACCAGTTGTTAGTGTTCGCCAACAGCCGCCTGGCCACCGAAGTCCTGGTGAAGTACTTGAAGGACGCCGTTTCGAGCACGCCCATGGGCGCCCAGGCCGTGCGGGGCTACCGCGGCGGATATCTGCCGCGCGAGCGCCGGGAGATCGAGCGCAAGCTGCGCGACGGAGACATCCGTGCCGTGGTGGCCACCAGCGCGCTCGAGTTGGGTATCGACGTGGGCTCGCTCGACGCCGTGGTGATGGCGGGCTACCCCGGCACCATCGCCAGCACCTGGCAGCGGGCGGGGCGGGCCGGGCGACGCCAGTCGACCTCCATCGCCGTGCTGGTGGCATCCAGCGCGCCGCTCGATCAATATATCGTCGAGCATCCGGACTACTTCTTTGGCGGGTCCCCGGAACACGCTTACATCAACCCGGACAATCTCGAAGTGCTGGTGAGCCACCTGAAGTGCGCGGCGTTCGAACTGCCCGTGCGCGACGGCGAGAAATTCGGGCCGCACGAAACGCTCGAAATGTGCCATTTTCTCGAGGAGCTGAAGCTGCTGCACCATTCCGCGGGCGCCTGGCACTGGACTTCGGACTCCTATCCGGCCGACGCCGTGAGCCTCCGCTCGACGACCAGCGACAACTTCGTGGTGATCGACACGACCGGCGAACCCACGGTGATCGCCGATGTGAGCTTCCCGGCGGCCCTCACGGCGCTGCACGAGAACGCCATCTACATGCACGAGGGGGCGCAGTTCCAAGTGGAGAAGATGGACTACGAGCAGCGCAAGGCTTACGTGCGGAAGGTGGAATGCGACTATTTCACCGACGCCATCGACTACACGCAGGTGAAAGTGCTCGAAGAGTACGAATCGGCGCCGCTGGCCTCGGCGAGCATCGTGCATGGCGATGTGCGTCTGAACACGCAAGTAGTCGGGTTCAAGAAGGTGAAGTTCTACACGCTCGAAAATGTCGGGGCAGGGAACTTGTCCATGCCCGAGCAGGAGATGCACACGACGGCTTTCTGGCTGCATTTCCCGCAGAAGTTCTTCGAGCCGCTTTCGGACTTGACGCCCACCGAAAAGCAGTGCGGCCTGCGAGGCCTGGGCAACTTGCTGCGCACCATGGCCGCGGTGCTGCTGATGGCGGACCCGCACGATCTGGGTGTCGCCATGACCGAGGACATCGCGGGCGGGCTGGCCGTTTTCGAGCCCAACCTCTATCTGTACGACAACTGCTCAGGCGGATCCGGCCAAAGCGCGCCGTTGTTTAAGCTGGCGCCGCGTCTGCTTCAGGGCGCCGCCGAGCTGCTGTCGTCATGCCCGTGCGAAGCGGGGTGCCCGAGCTGTGTGGGGCCGATCGGCGAAATCGGAGAAAAAGGGAAAGACTCCACGAGACGCATTCTCGCAGAATTGCTGGCGCGAATATCCGAAGTCGATGTATGATGCGGGCATCATGCCCTCGTCGCGTCATGCCTGGTTCATTCGAGTTGGATGTCTTGCGACCGCCTGCACACTTCTTGTTTGCCAGGAGCCTCCCGTTCTCCGTGTAACCACGCGCCTGGTGGAAGTCAATGTCATCGTCACCGGCAAGGACGGCAGACCGGTTGAGGGGCTCACGAAAGACGATTTCACCATCACGGAAGACGGCAAGCCGCAACAAATCGCCGGTTTCTCCGCCGAGAGGCTGCGCGTGCTGCCGCCGCCGGCTGACCCGCTCCCTCCAGGGTTCTATACGAACCGGTACGAGCTGAAGGGCGGCGCGCCGAGCGGCGTAACGGTGATCCTGTTCGACCTGATGAACACGAAATTCCGGGATCGGGCAAACGCCCGCCAGGAGTTGTTGAAATTCCTTCGAGGGCAGCTCAGGCCGGACTACCGGATTGCGCTCTACGCGCTGGACACCGAACTGCTCCTGCTTTACGACTTTACGAGCGACGCCGCGCGGCTTATCGAGGCAATGGAACGCTATCGGCCCCGGACGCTGGCCGGGCCGGATACGGTGGAGCGCGCGGCGCCGGACACGGGCATAGGGGCGCTGGATCAATACCTGATGCGGGCGGACCAGATCATGTCCGACATGGACGCGGCATCGCGGGTGCGCAGGACGGCGGCGGCGCTCGAAGCCATCGCGGGGCGCGTGGCGGCGTTGCCCGGCCGCAAGAACCTGGTTTGGGTGACCGGCGGCATCCCGTTCTCGTTGGGTCTGGGCCTGCGTCCCATGCAGGACCCAGCCAGGAGAACCAAGCGCGCGCAGATTCCTTCCGGCATGGACCACCGCAAGAATCCGCTCGACGCGGGCGACGATGACATGTTCATCGAGTATCCCGGGGCACAGAAGCGCATCTTCGACGCCGAGAATGAACGCGTGGCTCGCGCCATGGATTCTGCGGACATGGCCGTGTACCCGGTGGACGCGCAGGGTCTCGTAGGCAACCCGGCCGTTGACGCCCGGAACCGGAAGAGCCTCGAATTCGAGCAGAGGCGCAAGACCACCGCTACCTCGCTGCCCGAGGAATTCTACTCGAATCGTGAAACCATGCAGTCCATCGCCGGACGCACCGGCGGCATCGCGTTCCTCGACGAGAACGAAACCGGCCGCGCCATTGCCGCGGCGGTGGAAGACTCGCGCGTGAATTACGTTCTCACCTATCACCCATCGCAAAGCCGCTGGGATGGCCGCTTCCAGCGCATCAAAGTGCGCGTCAACCGTCCCGGTGTTTCCGTGCGGCATCGCGGGGGATATCTCGCCTTGCCGGAAGAAGCCAGGGTGGAGAGCAACCGGCAGACGGCCCTGCTCGAAGACGCTCACAGCCCGCTCGAATCGACGGCCATTCGCCTGGTGGTGGCCACGCGGCCCGACACACCTTCAGCGGGGCGCTTGGACCTGCGAGTCATTATTGAGGCGAAAGATGTTGCGTTCTCCCGGAAAGACCGAAGTTGGGCCGGCAAAATCGATCTGGCTTACGTGCAGCAGCCCACGCCGGACGGGAAGGGCACGACGCTGATCAAGGACAACGTCGAACTGAAGCTCACGCCGGAAAACTACGCCAGAATAATTGAAGAGGGCCTGATTATACCGAAGCAACTGTCCATGGCCTCTTCCGCGTACCGGCTGAAAGTCGTCGTCCGAGACGCCAATTCGGGAGCCGTTGGTTCGGTGGAGATACCCAGGGGGATACCCGGCCGTTGAACTGGTTCGCTACAGTCTACGCGTTCGCTCCTTCGGGGAAGACGCTGTACTTTTCCGGCGGTGGGTACAACTCTTCGAGCAGCATCAGGCGCCGGCGCAGGTAACGGCTCGGCAACTGGCGGGGGCCCGTCTCCACGTCGATGTCGCAACAGATCCCGTGCAGGAAAAGGGCCAGCGTGTCGATGAAGCTCTGCGTGGCGTATTCATGGAAGGCTTTGGTCTCGCGGCGCAGCTTGGTCTGGCGCCGCAGAAGCGCCTGTTTCAAGCGCCAGGCGCGGTCATCCACTTCGCCATGCACCCGGCCGTTCAATTCCTCGCGCAGCGCGCCGCAGTACTTTGCCCGGGCGCCCTCGCTCCACACCTCGCCCATGATCTCGGCGATGCAGTAGTAGAACTGGTAGTGGTAGTCACCCAACTCGAGCGTCTTGGTGGGAAGCGCGATAACGGCGCCACTGTCCGATGTCAGACGAGCCGCCCAACTGAGCTTGGTGTCGGGCGGAGCCTCGAAGCAAACGATGTCGCACCCTTTGCCGCCGGCCCTTTCCAGATAGGGGACGAGCAGCACGGATGTCTTCGGCAGCGCTTTGCGGACGGCAGGCGGAAGCGCGGCGATGGGCTCCTCGAGGTACTCCTTCACTTCGTCTTCGGCGAGAGGGAGGGCCGAAAAATACGAGAACGTATTCGACAGCGGCACCATCTCGCCACGAAAGCGTTCGGCGAAATCGGCAACGCTGATGCGGGACAAATCCGTTTGATTGGACATCTGGGATGGATTAACTCCAATTCTAGCAAAGAGAAAACGTCTCAGATGCGGTGCCGTGCCCGGCGCGCCTCCAGTTCCGCGCGGGCTTCGTCCAGCACGCGCCGCAGCCGATCGGCGCGCTCGCTGCCCTCGTGCGCGGCGAGCGTATCCACCCAGACGCGCGTTCCGTCTATGAGCTTCAACATATAAGCGCCCGCCTCCGGCACGAAATGCTCCCTGTCCGGCATGGTTACATAGACGGGCGAAGTGTGGGCTTGGATGCCCAGGCGCACGCCGGGATAGGGGCCCAGCCGCCCCACGCATCGTGCGGCCAGCCAGCCGGGACCGCCAATCTTCACGGGCTCGTTGAGCGTGAGTTGCCGCGCACCGGAGGGTTCCTCGCGCGAAGCCACGACTTTCCCGTTGTAGACGATCTCCACACGATGGATGGGAATGTAGCTCGACACCTCAGCGTGGCAGACAATGGTCGCGCCGCCCGAGCCGATCTTGATGGCCGATCCGGGCATGCGGCCTTCCGCGTGGAACTCGATCAATGGTCCGGTGGTGGTGAAGGTGCGCCCCGAGCGCACGGCGTCGGCCCATGAGTCGTAATTCATCTCCTTTTCGCCGATATAGGCGTAGGTGCGACCGACGCCAACGGGCGTGCCAGCGCTCATCTTGTCGGTGCCGCCAACGCACGGCATACGGTAGCCGCAGTTCAGGGCGCGATACCAGTCGCGGATGCGCATGGTGTTGAAGTCGTCGTTAAACAGGTAGATTTCGGCGGCGTCCACTTTGCCGAGCGCGATGGCGGCTGCGAGTTCGGATGTCGGATGCGGGTAGTGGACCGCGATGTTGAGGCCGCCGCGCGAGCGGTTCTCGTCGCACCAGTCGTTGAGACTCGCCCACATGGGATCTCCGATGTAGCTTTCCGAGGGACCGGAGGCCGACATCGGATACACCGGCTCGCCCTGCCGGCGCATCAGAGCCAGATGGCCCAGGAAGTGCTGGCGATTCTCCGTGCCAACCCACACCGTCGTCTCGCCGTCTTTCGACGTCAGCGCGCCCAGAGGCAAGTCGCCCACGTTGGTGAACAGGTCGCCCCACTGGGCGGCCAGTAGGTTAATGTAGTTCAGCCCCTCGGCCTGTCCTTCCAGCACTGCGGTGGACGGGGAGAGGAAATGCACGTGGACGTCGGCCGTCATCCACCCCTTGGAGCGCAAGTCGAACCGGCGGGCGATTTCGAGCTTCAACTCCCGCTGCCCCGGCTCGATATTCAGGCGCTGCCGCGTGACGCCGTACTCATAGCCTTTGGCGATCTCCACCAGCACTTCGCCCACGGGCAACTCCACTTGAAACGTGCCGTCCACGTAGGCGAACGGAGAGCCCGAAGCGACCACGTCCGCGCCGTAGTCCTGGAACCAGCCGGTGTTTATTTCATAGCGGTGCCCGTACGGCGGCAGGTAGCGTCCTTCGAGCGACCGGAACGCCAGGCGAACCGGCGTGGGCCGGCCGGTGGCGCGATCGATCACTTCGCCGTGCAGCCAGGTCTTGTGCGGGTGGAGTAGTTCGACACGCGCGTCCGCGGAGGGCTGGAGCGCGCTCAGGTCGAATGCGGCTGCCTGCCCGGTGGAGCGTTCACGCAGCGTCAGCATGGCTTCCGGCGACGCGGTGATTTCAACGTAAACGCACGGCGCGGTTGGCGGGCCTGCCGCGGGACGGACGCGGGGATCGGGTGCGCCGAGCCAGGCTTCGTCGGAAAAGGCCCGGAGTGCATACTTGCGCGCCACCACGCCCAGGTCCACGTCAACATCCCACTCGTCGGCGTTCGCCGACGCCCCCTCGGGCAGGGTGAAGCGATAAAGCTGCAGGCGCTCGTATTTCAATGGGTGACGGCGACCGTGATACAGGGTCACGCCGCAGAGGAACCACAGGCCCTGACTTTCCGCCCGCAAGTGCAAAGTGCTGATGCGCTTGTCCGGATGCGGATTCTCGAGCGCCCAAAGCCATACAATGCCGTGCCCGTCGCCCGCCGGGCCGGAGCCGTAGGACCGGTCCCACACGCCGGTTTGGAGATTCCCCCACGTTGTGCCGTGATCGAGCGGATCGCCGAGGCTGCTGGCTACGTCCTTGCGATGCGGACGCGCGGCGTAAGCGAGTTGTCCGAAGGCGGCGGTGGGTGCGTTGGTTTCGAAGCGGCGCCGGATGGGTGCGGTGTGACGCGTCCCATCTTCATAAACTATGGAGGCGGTGGCCAGGGGCTCGCCTACCAGGTCGATCGCCTCTTCGCCGGCCGGAAAGAACTCTTTCTCGTACCAATCGCAAAAGCTGGCCACGACCAGGAACCGGGCCGCGCTTTTGACGGGGATCCCGGTCTCCATCGTGGTCCACGGTGCGCCGCGCCGGCTGACGGCGAGCCACGACTTTTGACGCACGTCCTCGTTACCGAGATGGAAGGGAATGCCGCGCAACGCGACGCGTCCACCCGGCGCGCGCACGAGTTGATCCTTGGCCGAAGCCGTTCCCAGGCGGCGGGCCGGCTCCTGAGGACCCCAGTCAGCGCTGGCTGCGTTGAAGCGGGAAGAGAGATCGACGGGCGTGAACCTTGCGGACGCGGGATCGGCCGGCGTCGCGGAAAGCGCGCCCGAGAGAACCGGCGCCACGGCCCCGGCGGATTGAAGAAATACCCGGCGTGTAGGCATAGGCATGACCATTACTACCACGAAAGGCGCGGGCCCGGCGCCGGGCACCGTACAATAGAGAATTGGTACCCGCACTCCGATTCGAGATCCTCGCCGAATGCCCGGTCACCGGTGCGCGGACGGGACTGTTGCACACGCCGCACGGCGTGGTGGAGACGCCTGTGTTCATGCCGGTAGGGACGCAGGCGAGCGTCAAGGGGCTGACGCAGCGCCAACTCCACGACGAACTAGGCGTCGAGATCTTGCTCGCCAACACCTACCACCTGTTCCTGCGCCCCGGCCACGAACTGATCCGTTCCCAGGGCGGGCTGCACCGGTTCATGTCCTGGCCCGGCGCGATCCTCACGGACTCGGGCGGCTTCCAGGTCTTCAGCCTGGACAGCTTGAGAAAAGTGACCGACGAGGGGGTCCTGTTCCATTCTCACCTGAACGGGGACGCGCACCTGTTCACGCCGGCGTCCACGGTGGACGTGCAGTTGGCACTGGGCAGCGACATCGGCATGGTGCTGGACGAGTGCCTGGCCTACCCGGCGAGCCACGAAGCCGCCAGCGCCTCCATGCGGCGCACCGTCGGATGGGCCCGGGCGGCGTTTGCGCACTATCGCGAAGCCGTCGAGCGCATGGAAAGCCGTCACGCGCTGTTTCCCATCGTGCAAGGATCGATGTACGCGGACCTGCGGCGGGAATGCGCCGGCAGCCTGGTGGATCTGGGAGCCGAAGGGTACGCCATCGGCGGGCTTTCGGTGGGCGAGCCTCGCGAACTGAGCCTGGAAATGGTGGAGGCGACGGCGCCGCTGCTGCCGGCCAGCCGGCCGCGCTACGTCATGGGCGTCGGTATGCCGGAGGAACTCGCGCAGTACGTCGCCCGGGGGGTGGACATGATGGACTGCGTGCTGCCTTCGCGCAATGCCCGCAACGGCTGCCTTTTTACGAGCGCGGGACGCGTCATCATCAAGCAGGCGCGCTATCGCGATGATGCCCGTCCGCTCGACGAAAACTGCTCGTGTTACACCTGCCGCAACTACTCGCGCGCCTACCTGCGACACCTGTTTCAGGCTGGTGAGATGCTTTTTTCGGTCCTGGGGACTCTTCACAACTTGAAGCACTACCTTGACATCATGGCGAGAATCAGGCAGTCTATAAGACTTGGGACATTTGTGGATCTCGTCAGGGCTCTAAGCTCCAGAGAAGCCTTCGAGGAGTAGCGGGCTCAAAGTTCCTCAGGACCAAAATAATCCAGCGATGCGAATGTTGATCCGCAGCTAGAGGCGACTTGTGGTTTTGACTTTCTTGCTTCAGCAACCGGCGCCATCGAGCCCGGTGATGGGCTTCCTGCCCATCATTCTGATCTTCGCGATCTTCTATTTCCTTCTGTTCCTTCCCATGCAGCGCCAGAAGAAGCAGCAGAAGAAGATGCTGAGCGAGCTGCAGAACGGCCAGCGCGTCGTCACCAACGGCGGCGTGGTTGGCACAATTGTTGCGGTCAACGACGACGACACCCTGTTCTTACGCGTGAAACCGGATAACGTGAAGATTCAAGTGACGCGTAGCGCGGTTGCCGGAGTGCTGCCGGAGGAGACGAAGAAATAGTCCGCGGAAGGTCGCTGCATGCAGAAGAATCTCAAATTCAAAATTGCTCTTATCGCCGCTGTCCTGGTGCTTTGTGTATACGGTATCGTCGGTTTCCCCAAATCGAAGGAGGAACTGGTCGCCAACTGGAATCAGAACGTCAAGTTGGGTCTCGATCTGCGCGGAGGAAGCCACCTGGTGCTCCAGGTGCAGGTGCAGGACGCATTCAAGGCCGAGGCGGATCAGGCTATTGAACGGATTAAAGAAGAGCTGCGGAAGGCCAGCATCGACTACAAGGAAATCGACCGCAACGATCCTTCCACCCTCGCTGAGGCCGACCGAATTCAGATTACCATCCGTGGCGTGGCGAGCGAACGCACCGGCGACTTCCGCGCGCTTATCACCGAGAGATTCCCAACCTGGATTCTCACGCCGGTCAACTCAACGGACTATCGCATGAATATGCGGCCTTCCGAGGCGCTGGAATTGCGCAAGGAGACCGTTGAGCGCAGCATCCGCACCATCGACAACCGCGTTAACGCGCTCGGACTGACCGAACCGGTGATCCAGCAGCGCGGCCGCGCCGAAGCCGAAGGGGAGATTCTGGTGCAGTTGCCGGGCGTGGACGATCCGGCCCGCGTGAAGCAGATCATTCAAACCGCTGCCATGCTCGAGATCGCCGAAGTCAAGGACGGGCCGTTCGGTAGCCAGGAAGCGGCTCGGGCCAAGCACGGCGGAGTGTTGCCGCTGAACACGGTCCTGGTACGTATGGCACCGCGTGGCGAATCCGGAGAGAGTTGGTACCTGCTGAACCGCACGGCGGTGATCACGGGCCGGGA
>ENA-UOYA01000328-UOYA01000328.1-activated-sludge-metagenome-genome-assembly--contig:-NODE-328-length-65334-cov-7.295394_pt1 | contig 65334 bp, 65 predicted proteins | sample MGYA00238163_ERZ764804 | MGnify/ENA primary metagenome ERZ764804 (study PRJEB28919, sample SAMN05720223) | activated sludge metagenome | isolation source: Anaerobic digester | place: Hong Kong...
AAAGAAATGGAAAATCAAACACCGGATGTTATATTTCTGGATATCCAAATGCCTTATATAAATGGATTGGAATTTGCCCAAATCATTGAAGAAGACACAAAAATCATCTTCACTACAGCCTTTAAAGACTATGCTATTAACGGATATAAAGTGAATGCTATCGATTATTTATTGAAACCTTTTTCGTATGCCAATTTTTTAACAGCAGCCAAAAAACACGCCTCAAAATCACACATCGGGAGACCTGTAATGTTAAATATTATTTATTCAATAAATTACGACTTTTTATACACTCTCTTTTTTCCTATTTTTGTGGTCGATAAAACCCACTTCAATGGAAATACATCCGATGAAACCCAAAAGTCTAGTTGATATTAACGATTACGATAAGGAAGATATTTTGCGCATCCTTAATAATGCCGCTCAATTCAAAGCCAATCCCAATCGGGATTTTTTAAAAGGAAAAGTATGTGCAACGCTCTTCTTCGAACCTTCCACGCGTACCCGTCTGAGTTTTGAAACCGCAATCAATCGCCTCAGCGGAAGGGTTATCGGTTTTTCAGACACAGCTACCAGCAGTCTGACCAAGGGTGAATCATTGAAAGATACCATAATGATAGTCAGCAATTATGCTGACCTAATCATCATGCGCCATTATTTGGAAGGATCGGCACGATATGCATCCGAAATTTCACCCGTTCCCATTATCAACGCTGGTGACGGTTCCAATCAGCATCCCACACAAACATTGCTTGATTTGTTTTCCATTTACGAAACGCAGGGAACGCTTGAAAATCTCACCATCACCATTGTAGGCGATCTCAAATACGGTCGTGCCGTGCATTCGTTAATTGAAGGGTTGTCTTTCTTCCATCCTACCTTCAATTTTGTGGCCCCGGAAGAGCTTAAAATACCTGAAAAGTATAAAACATTTTGTGATAAAAAAGGCATTCGATACAATGAATTCTCGGATTTCTCCTCCGAAGCCATCAACAGTGCCGATATTCTGTACATGACACGCGTACAACGTGAACGTTTTACCGATCTCATGGAATACGAAAAGGTAAAAAATGTGTATGTGCTCTATAACGATATGCTGAAAAATTCAAAAGAAAACTTGAAAGTGTTGCATCCGCTTCCTCGAGTCAAAGAAATTGACCAGGATGTGGACGATAACCCTAAAGCATATTATTTCCAACAAGCAAGAAATGGCATGTTTACACGCCAAGCCGTAATTTGTGATCTGATGGGAATCAAGGTAGTATAATACACAGAAAAAGATTAAATAAAAAACATATGAGAAAAGAATTACAAGTAGCTGCTCTGGAAAACGGTACTGCCATAGATCATATTCCGCCACAAGCTTTATTTAAAGTGGTATCGCTATTACAGTTGCAACAACTCAAAAATCGGATTACTATCGGCAATAATCTAAGGAGCAGTAAAATAGGGAAAAAAGGCATTATTAAGGTTGCCGACAAATTTTTTGAAGAAGACGAGATCAACCGAATCGCCTTAATAGCTCCCAACGTAACACTGAATATCATAAAAGATTTTGAAGTAATCGAAAAGAAAAAAGTTACCTTACCGGACGAAATCATCGGAATCGTAAAATGTAATAATCCGAAGTGTATTAGCAACAACGAACCGATGAAAACCCGGTTTCATATTGTCGATAAAGAGAAAGTTGAACTGCAATGTCACTATTGCGAAATAAAAATCAAAAAAGAGGACATCATTTTGAAATGAAACAGGATTGGAAACCGGGCACAATGATTTATCCGCTTCCGGCCGTGATGGTCAGTTGCGGGAGCACTCCCGAAGAATACAATATTATCACCGTAAGCTGGGTAGGAACCATTTGCAGCAATCCACCTATGTGCTATATATCCATACGCCCCGAAAGGTTCTCGCATGATATTATCAAACGAAACAAAGAATATGTGATTAATCTTACGACGGAAGAGTTGGCAAAAGCAACTGACTGGTGCGGTGTACGTTCGGGGAAAAATTACAATAAATTCAAAGAAATGCAACTCACTCCGGGTAAAGCCACCATAGTGAATGCTCCAATTATTGAAGAAGCTCCGCTATCGATTGAATGTCGGGTAAAAGAAATTATCCCATTGGGGTCGCACGACATGTTTATATCTGAGGTGGTTAACATTAAAGCCGATGAAAAATATTTTGATCCGAAAACCGAAAAGTTTGATCTGGAACGTACAAAACCACTTATTTATGTGCATGGAAATTATTACGGCTTAGGACGACTTATCGGAAAATTCGGCTGGAGCGTCCAAAAAAAGAAGAAAACAAAAAAGTAAACACAAACACATTAAGTTATCCGATCAAAATAAATTTCGTTACATCAATCTGTCTGAAACTATGCCTCTAAATTTACCACATAACTTACCTGCGATAGAAATTTTAAGCAAAGAACATATCTTTGTGATGAATGATTTACGTGCTTCTACCCAGGATATTCGCCCGCTTAAAATCGCGGTTCTCAACTTGATGCCGCTAAAAATAACAACCGAAACCGATTTGATAAGGCTCCTTTCCAATTCTCCATTACAAATAGAGATCGACTTTGTTCAGCTGGAAACCCATTTTCCGAAAAATACACCTATCGAACATCTCATGGAATTCTATAAACCTTTTTCCTCCATCCAAAATAATTTTTATGACGGATTTATTGTTACCGGAGCCCCGGTTGAATTATTGCCATTCGAAAAAGTAAACTACTGGCAAGAACTGACCAATATTTTCAATTGGGCACGAACCCACGTAACGTCTACTTTCTACATATGCTGGGCTGCCCAAGCAGCTATGTACCATTTTTACGGAATAAATAAATATCCGTTGGAAAAGAAACTATTTGGCGTATTCAAACATAAAATAAACGATCCTTCTTTTCCACTTTTTAGGGGGTTCGATGATGAATTCTATGCTCCTCACAGCCGCCATACCACGGTTTCTCTTGAAGAAATAAACAAACATCCGAAGTTAACCGTTTTATCGCAATCCGACGAAGCCGGTGTTTATATTGTTTCTTCGCGTGGCGGACGTGAATTTTACGTAACCGGGCATTCCGAATACTCGCCATTAACTCTACACAACGAATACATGCGCGATGTGAAAAAAGGACTGAAGTCGGTGGAACTTCCCGTAAATTATTACCGAAACAACGATCCCTCCCAACCTCCAATTGTATTATGGAGGAGTCATGCCAATTTGTTATTTATCAACTGGCTCAACTATTTTGTTTATCAGGCCACACCTTTTGATATAAACCAAATTGAGGAGTTGGGAGAGCTATAATATTGTTCCTCCTGCCTCTGCCTATAACAAAAGATCTGTTTCTTTCTCCAGAAAGAGAGGCAATGAAAAAATACATTCATTTCTGTATCTCAAAAAAAATAGCGAAATTTGAAAATCCTAAAAACATGCTATAAAGAATTATAATTAAATAACATAAAAATCGAAAGTAAATGACTAAAAGTGCTTTACAAATTGCAAGGGCAAGTTATAAGCCCAAAATGCCTGAAGTATTAAAAGGCAACATTCGTATTAAAGAAGGGGCAGCAACCGAATCAGCTGGCGATCAGGAAGAAATAAAAAAACTATTTCCTAACATTTATGGTTTACCTATCCTCGATTTTGAACCAGATGAAGGTCAGCCGGGGATGAATATCCCGATAAATGTCGGAGTGATACTTTCGGGTGGACAAGCACCCGGCGGACATAATGTAATAGCCGGAATTTATGATGGGATTAAACGTCTACATTCCGAAAGCCGTCTCTACGGTTTTATTTTGGGACCTTCCGGATTAATCAATCATGAATACAAAGAATTAACAGGCGATATTATTGATGAATACCGAAATACCGGAGGTTTCGATATTATTGGTTCCGGACGCACCAAATTGGAAACCAAAGAACAATTTGACAAAGGATTGGAAATCCTAAAAAAACTGAATATAAAAGCTCTGGTTATTATCGGTGGAGACGATTCAAATACCAATGCATGCGTCCTCGCAGAATACTACCAATCGATTAATGCCGGTGTTCAGGTAATCGGGTGTCCCAAGACGATTGATGGCGATTTAAAAAACAAACAAATCGAAACATCTTTCGGATTTGATACTGCATGCAAAGTTTATTCCGAACTTATCGGTAATATTGAACGCGATTGCAATTCATCACGCAAATACTGGCACTTCATAAAGGTGATGGGGCGCTCAGCATCTCATATCGCTCTGGAATGCGCATTACAAACCCATCCCAATATCTGTATTATTTCTGAAGAGATTGAAACAAAAAAATGGTCTCTCGACGATATTGTTGAATACATTGCAGGTATTATAGCAAACCGTGCAGAACAAGGACTTAACTTCGGAACAATCATCATACCTGAAGGATTAATCGAATTTATCCCGGTAATAAAAAAACTCATTGAAGAACTGAACGATTTTTTTGCTCACTCATCCGATGAGTTTAATTTGGTTCGTCGCTCGCAACAGCGCGACTATATAATCAGCAAACTTTCTCCGGAAAACGCCAAAATATATGCAAGCCTCCCTGAAAAAGTAGCGAAACAGTTAGCACTCGATCGCGATCCTCACGGAAATGTGCAAGTTTCTATGATTCAGACCGAAGAATTGTTGTCACAAATGGTTGCAAAAAAGCTTGATGAATGGACGAAAGATGGAAAATACAAAGGAAAATTCTCGCCTGTTCATCATTTCTTTGGCTACGAAGGTCGCTCAGCTGCACCATCAAACTACGATGCCGATTATTGTTATTCATTAGGCTACACCGCTTCCATGCTTATTGCCGGAGGAAAAACAGGCTATATGGCATCCGTGCGCAATACTACAGCTCCTGCCGACAAATGGATAGCCGGCGGAATCCCCATTACAATGATGATGAACATGGAACGTCGTAGCGGAAAAATGAAACCGGTTATTAGAAAAGCATTGGTAGAGTTGGAAGGTGCCCCATTCCGATATTTCAAAAGCCAACGGGAAAAATGGGCTATCGAAACAGATTATGTTTATCCCGGTCCCATTCAATATTTCGGTCCTGTTGAAGTTTGTGATCAACCTACAAAAACACTATTATTGGAACAAAAAGGAATCCAATGACATAGTATAACGAAAAAAGCGGGATTGAATTTCCCGCTTTTTTTATTATATAACATTACCGCAAAATAATACTAATAAAAACGATATCGATAATCTTTTACTGCCAGTTTATCTTTCAAAACTTCCATCGACTGCATCTGTAAGCGATAAGCGATTTCACCCTGTATTTTGTTTTTTTGCATCTTAGGAACGAAAGTTTCTGTGCCCTGCGTACGATTATCCACATTGACAACAAATACACCCATATTCCCTTTCGCCGGCCCCATTAGTTTATTAAGCGGGGCAAAAGCCGAATAAGCATTTAATACAGGTTCGAAACCTAAGCCGGCAATATTACGGGTATTAAAGTTAACGAACCTTACCGTATCGGGTCGTGTATTCATTTCCTCGGCATAATCAGCTAAAGAAGACAAATTTTTAGATTTCAATTCAGTAATAATTTTTTCTGCTTTTTTATCACGCACAAGTTGATTCCGAATCACCGTTGCCACCTCCGACAAAGGAGCTGTTCCTGCCGGAATAACATTATCCAATCGCGCTACAATTCGTAAATTTGTCAAATCAAACTTTTTAACGGCACCTTTCTCTTTTTCGTTAAATGCCCACTGAATTACATTACGCGAACCGGGTATTTGAGCAATGGAAAAATCGGTTGACGAAATTGTGTAATTAGGAACAACAGCATATCCTTTCTGTTTCGCCAATTCGGTAAATTTTTTGCCGACATCCGGAAGGGATAAAAATTGATTCAATTCATTATCCACATTGTTGGATGTTCGTTCGCTTACCACCACGGGCATATTAATCACCGCCAATTTATACTTTGTTACCGGTTTTGTTTTCTCTTCCACTTGCACAATAATAGACTGACCAGGAACCGATATCTTTCTCACTTCTCCTACCGGCATGGAAAAAATCGTTTGAACAAAATCATTCCCAACAGAAGCGATATCGATTTCTCTTACCCATCCGGCATCGCCTCCATTAGATTGGGGATTCAATTCGTTTGCTACTTGAGCGAAAGGTTTTCCACCTTTAATCACCGTGAAGACACTATCTACGAAATGCCTTACCAACGAATCTTGTTCACTTGCACCTGACGTAGGCACAACAATCATCCGTAGACGAACCGAATCGGGGGCAACAATTTTATCGATCAGTTTATAAATCTGAAAGGAATTTCCTTCGCGAACCGGACCGTACATATCCCCGATATTTGCTGAAGAAACAAAAGAAAGTTGACTCTCTGTCAATTCATTGGCGGCTAAATATACATCGCGGTAAGGAGTTTCGGAATAATCGGCAACCACCGCAGATGGATTGGTCGACTCGGCAAGTTTTTTTGCTGCTTCCATTGCCTGAGCTTCGACTTCTGCAAAATCCTCATCACTCGGCGCTATTTCACGAATAAAATATGTAATCTTTGCAATAGGAGAATTCAATTTGAAATTCTTCTTGTGTTTCTCATAAAATGCACGTATTTCACTATCCTCAACCGTTACTAACGTATCGGGAATGGTATAATAGTTCTGTACAACATACGTTAAATCGGCATTTTGTTGCGATAAATCAAATGAAGTTTTAGCCTCCATATCATTTACCATGACTGCACTAGACAAAAGTGTTCGATATTTTTCTTCCAAACGTTGATATTTGATCAAATTCTCGATAAACAGCCACATCGACTTATATTGTTGAACAAGCGCTCTTTCTTCAGGTTTAAGTGACTCCGGAGGAGTATTAATGGCCGTAAAAAAATTTGTCAAGGCTTCTCTGTCATAAATTCCCGTTTTAGGATCAACAAAAAGGGGCAATTGTTGAAGAAGAGGAGATATGTTTTCACCATGCACAAGGTCGTTTATTTCTTCTTTCGAAACCGTTAACCCAAGCTTTTTGGCCTGATTATCCAAGATGAATTCTTTAACCATCTGCTGGTAAACCAACTCCTTAATTTGAAGAGAGGCATTTTCATCCAACGAACTCTCACCGCTCATCAATTTTTGAAAATTTTCCCACTCCGTTACACGGGTAAAATATTCTTCAGTCGAAATAACTTTCCCGTTGACTTCAAAAACCTTATCTTGAGATTTACGGAAAAGAGTACTCCCCGAGGTCAAAAGATCTCCCAATATAAACGCCAACAACGCGATACCGATGACCGCAATAAGAAATCCTGCTTTATTCCTAATTTTTTGTAAAGTAGCCATTTATGCTAATCAATATTTAATAGATTTGATTATTAAAAAATTTTCTTTCCAACAAGGGCACGAAGTTAGCAAAAATAAAAGAGATATTCCCTCTTTTTAAAAGAAAAGTATTCGTTTTTTAATAGGACACCGTTTTCAATTTTCCGAGACGTTGTTTTCAATCAGTCTTACCACCTCGATTTTTCGTGCTGAAACTTTTAATATTTTAAAAGTAAACTTTCCAATATCGACCGTTTCATATGTTTTCGGGAAACGCTGAGTATAATGCAATATTAGTCCTGCAACAGTGGAATAATCTTCTGATTCGGGTAAATTTAAGCCAAACATCTCGTTGAGTTGATCGATCTCCATTCTTCCGGAAATCACATATTCATTTTCATTTTCTTGTTTCGCGAATCGCGACTCTATATCATATTCGTCTTCGATATCTCCAAATATCTCTTCTACAAGATCTTCTAACGTTACTATCCCGGATGTCCCTCCAAATTCATCAACTACCACCGCTATGTTTTTATGTTCCTGCATAAGTTCATTCATAAGCTTAGATGCAGGCATACTTTCGGGGACAAAGGAAACCGGAGCTATCTTCTTTGTCCAATCAGTCGGATTATCAAACATTTCCCAAATATGAATATAGCCAATGATGTTATCGATATTATCTTCATATACCAAAATACGCGATAATCCTGTTTCTATAAATTTTTCTTTCAACGCATTTATATCAGTATCTCTACTAACCGCAACAATTTCCGCACGAGGAACCATGCAATCCTTTATTTTAAGAGTAGAGAAATCGAGTGCATTCCTAAATATTTTCACCTCTGCATCCACATCTGCTTCATCCGGCATTTCATCAATACTCTGTTTTACATACAAATCCAAATCGCTTCTATCCAGCATTTTTTCCTCAGACATAGCGGTTTTACATCCGAATATTCCCAAAAAAAAGCGAGCAATCGCAACTAATAATTTCGTTATAGGGTAAAGCAGTACATAAAAAAAGAAAGCCGGAATAGCCAAAATTTTCACCCAAAGATCGGGATTTTTCCCAAAAAAAGCCCGTGGAAAAAACTCTCCCGTAAATAAAATAATAAGGGTAGATGTTAGAATTAAAATCAGATAATTAAAAACAGGCAATCGGGTTATGTGCTTTTCTACCAATGGGTAAAAAATTAAAAGAGTAAAAAAAACGAATAGAACCAAGGCTAAGAGATTCCCCACCGATAAAACGGCCAAGAATTGTCGTGGATGCCCATAAATAGTATTGCGAATATAATTAAAAGGACCCTTACTTTTATGATCAAGCGCATAACGAAGTTTATCGGATGAAACAAACGCTACTTCCATGCCCGAGAAAAAAGCGGACAAAGCGAGAAAAACAACCCACCAAACTATTGTTGCTGATGAAACCATGTTATTCTGTGACAATATGGGTATTATTGTTCTGTAGTGTATCAGGATTTACAGGATTTTCATGGAATGGAATGCGCCCCTCATGCGGATTAAATATCCGGTATTCCGTCATTTCTTGATTCGATTCAAATCCATATCCTTTCAATTCGGTTTCTCCTTTTTGTATTTCTATAAATTTATCGGAGTAAATGCGTTGCTTACGTTGATCCCAAAAAAGCTCATCACTCAAAAACTTTTCCCCCTTCATGTTTTGTGCATGTACATTACCTTTTAGCCTCCATAACCGTTTATTGACATAATTCCACGCTGTATCTGCATAAATAACAGCTTCAATATGAAATAGAGAATCAAAACGCTCCAGATAAATACCTTCCGGGAAAAACCAATAAGGCTCTTTTGCTCGATCAAAAACCTGCCACTTTTTTGCTACCAACTTATAACGAGTAACCCCTGAATCAGAAATCAGGGTAACGACACTATCGGTAGTCATCGTGGGAACGATGTCTGGATTAAATACGATATCGACCAAATCTTCCGTTTTGTTCTGACACGATCCGACAAAAAGCAACATAACAACTGCTATAAAAACAGTTGCTATGTGCCAAATTTTTTTATTATTATTTCGCTTGTCAAACAATATTGTCACCTCATTAAGTAAAAAAGTTATTTAAGTCTGACTATCGTATTTTCGCCAATCCAGCCCGGGATATAAACAGAATCTCCTTCTTTGATACCCATCATAAAGGCAGATTCGGTATCCATAAAGTAGGCAGAATATTTGTTGATCAACTCGTTGGCCTCTGCAGCCACGCTTGGATCAACAGATTTAGCTTTTAGCAATTTATCTACTGCTGCACAATATACCAAACCACGTTTTTCGGGTTCCTGAAAAATGTTTGCAGCAGTCGCAGCATACATTTGTGCAATAAGAATATAATTTTTACCGTTATTCGGGTCATATTCCAACGATTTGTAGGCCACTTGTCGTGCTTTGGTATAATTTCCTTGAGAAGACAGAATTGTAGCTAAAGCATACAAATATTCGGAAGCTTTTTTCTTGTCTTCCTCCAGTTTAGCAGCTTCTTCATAATACTTAATTGCCGTATCATAATCTTTGTTCTTCAAACTGCGGTTTGCTAATCCGATAGCTGCATTCGCCGATGGTTCAAGTTTATATAGGTATTCGGAAGCTGTAAAATAAACATCAGATTCTGTACAACCTACGGTCCTTAATGCACCAACTACATTATTCAAGAAATCTTTGTCCGTTTTGTTTGGCTCAATTTTGTCTGCATAATACTCTACAAGTGTATCGCAATCGCCTGCACCACTGCTTACAAAACCTTGAACAATACCCTCTTTAACTGCAGTAAGATAATTAACACTTTCTTCATCGTTTCGTGCCTTAGCATTGGCAATGGCCTGATCGATATATCCAGTAACCGTAAAATAATCCCGTAGATATTGCTCTTTTTTGGAATTATCTTTAAGGTATTCCGTTAAAGAAGCTACCATAAAATGACCATAAGCATCGGGTGGATCCATTTTATCTTTCATTTCGGTAATAGCTTCTTTCAACCATTCATAGATTAATTTGGTATCGGCTTCATCGCCCATCATTTCCATATAATCGTATGTCTTATACGCTAAAATTGTACCTTTGGAGTCACCATTACCAAAATATTTCAATCGATTGTCATAAATTTCCAAAACCTTCTCCACATAGGCTTTTTTCTTCGCAGGATCTGTTTCTTGAGCATGCAAAAATTTAAAAATACGAGGGCCGTAAATATAGATGTTCTTACTTGACGCAGGACAGTTTTCATAAACATATTCCCACGGCTTTACGGCATCTTTGTATGATTCAGCTTTTGCTGCCGTTGACATAAGACTTAAGTTCACCCGACAATTCACACTATCCTCACCATGTCCAAACGGCGCTTTAACAGGATCATAACCTGCTTTTTGCGCTTTAATCCCCATTATTGTTGCTAAAGCAAGAAAACCGGATAATACTATTTTTTTCATTTTTATTGATGTTTAAATTAAAATATTTGATCTACCTTTTGGACGATTAACTAAAATAAAAGTTTAATTTTCATGTTTATCATTTCTTCGTAAAAAATCACGCTATTCATTCAAACTGACGTTTAAAAAACCAGAATTCATTGATATTCATATTTAATGTGATTTTAAACATCTCTTCCTTTATCATATAGTCTTTATCGGGGTGAAGCAGCGAATAGCCAAATCCAATATTAAAAAAGGAAACCCGACCACTGTACGTATCCCTAAACGGCAAACCGAAACCGATGTTGATTCCATATTCCTTATAGCTGCCGGTTCCTAAATAGGAATTATTTATAGGATTATATACATTTACGTTATTATACGAATTAGCAAAAGAAAAACCTCCTCGAAAACGTACCCTGCGAAAAAAATCGCGGCTTAACGGATCGTTCACATACTCAACTCCGGCTCCTATCCTATAGCGGTTATGGAATCGCGTATCCGAATCCATCCCATCCAAGGTTGAAGGATATTCCATCCCATCCCACTGCTGAAAGGTACCATCCATTCCTACTAAAAAATTCTGGTTAGAATAAGTCACTCCTATTCCAAAAGTATTGGGAAAACAAAAAGCTTGCGATTCAAGTGTATCTGTTTTAAGAATTTGTGTTATATTCCCATTACTATCCAATAACCGATCATAAGGATAAATAGTTGCATCCGCATTTATTTTTGGAGTATATACCAATCCCAACGTCACCGACTGCATTCGGTCAATAGGATATGTCAGCTGAATCCCAACATCATATTTGATATCGCGAATCGAAAATTTAGTGGTTGAAATCCTCGACAAAGTAGTATTGTCTATGGAAGGCAGCTGTTTGTTGTGTTCGATATTCCCAAAAAAATAAGCCACATTTACCCCTAAAGATAAATATTTAAAAGGCTCATAAGCTATTCCTCCATATATCTCGCTTAAGCCTCCGGATCCACTATATATTTCACTATAAGCGATATCGGATGATGATCGAGCCTGACCAAAACTATAACCGACTTTCGAATAAGGAAGCAATCCGATGCTCGCACCTATTTTCCGCATGAGAGGAAACTGCATTGCTATATAATCCAAATTGCCATTATAAAAATTCTGTTTGCCTATTCCATCATTATACGTTGCATAATGAGCCGAAACACCCATATCGAAAATAAAGGTAAGTGTATCGAGCTTTGAATAGGAAGCTGGATTACCGGGATTAACCTGTTGGCTCCTTCTTAATCCGTAACTAATGCCGCCCATAGTCTCAGAAGCGCCAATAGAAGGATCAGACAATAATCCGTAACCATATCGGCCGTAAGGGGAATTAGAACCTACTTGCTGGGCAAGACCGACAAGGGTAACGGTAAAAAAAACTATCAATAAAAAGAAACACTTTATCCTTTTTTCCATTCTGTTTCTATCTAATCAACAAACTTTAGTTCTTTAACCTTCACGAGATTGATTTGAAATTGCAAAGATGACATATTTTTGCATTGTAAACAACAAATAGCTTATCTTCTTCATGTTAAAAAGGCTAAAGTTGATTCTTTAAAGGCCGATTCTTTTGCAAAAATTCTACTCCCGTTCTTTTGTTAAATACGCCATAGGGGTACAAAATAAAATAACCTTTGAATTACAAATTACAAAGTAAACAAAAAAGATCGGGAAAAGGAAGAGGAAATTTCATTTTGTCTTGGCATATCCATTAAAAGACACGATTTCATCTATAGACTTTCTCTTCTTTTCACGAAGAGGTTGAGTGCTGTAGCCGATAACAATATCAAGCCAAACCCGCTTTGACGGAGGAATAGCTAGCAATTCTTTCATCTTGTCTTCATCAAACCACCCCAAAATGCAAGAGCCTAATCCTTCTGCATGAGCAGCTAATATAGCATAGGCAGCCGCAATACCCAAATCGATCTGAGCATAATCTTTATTTTTAACCCATCCCCCGATTCCCGACATCAGATTCACCTTTTCCTCAACAAGTAAAATATGAACAGGCGCCTGCTTGGTAAAATGATTTATTCCTAAGATTCGAGAGGAAGTAGCATCTGCCACTTTATTTTTCAACTCCGGATCGTCTACCACGATCAAATGCCACGGCTGGGCATTGCACGCAGAAGGAGCTAATTGCACTGCTCGAATAATTCGATCGATCTTCGCTTTTTCAACAGGCCTATCAGGATCAAACGCCCTATCGCTCTGCCGTGTTTTTACAAATTCAATAAAATCCATCTATTCTGATAATCCCATTAATCGGCTGATATATTTACCAATAATATCAAATTCAATATTTACGACTGACCCTTTCTCGATCTGACAAAAATTGGTCACATCATGCGTATACGGAATAATAGCTACCTTAAACGTATTATTGGTTGGTTCAACGACCGTCAGGCTCACACCGTTAACTGTCACCGATCCTTTATCGACTGTCAGATAGCCTTTTTTGGCCATTTCTCTGTCGAATTTATATTCGAAAGAATAATACCAACTCCCATCGGTCTCGGTAACATCCGTACAAACTGCCGTTTGATCCACATGCCCTTGCACGATATGTCCGTCCAACCGGCCATTCATAACCACGCTGCGTTCCAAATTCACCTTATCTCCCACCTTCAGTAAACCGAGATTTGAACGATCCAGAGTTTCCTTAACGGCTGTAACCGTGTACGTATCTCTATCGATAGAGACGACCGTTAAACAAACTCCGTTATGCGAGATACTTTGGTCAACCTTTAACTCATCAACAAAGGAACATTTCAATGTGATATGCAGATTCCCTTTTTCTTTATTTAAAGCCACAACGGTAGCCGCTTCTTCAATAATTCCCGAAAACATATTTATTTAATTTTTTAATCATTCAAAAAACTTTTCAAATATACCTCTTCAAAAAACGATTTACAAAAAATCGCCAAAACAAGTTCTACCTTCTACCAAATAGAAGCTCGCTCTTCTTTAGGGAGATACATGGGATCTGTAGGTTGAATATCAAAAGCCTCGTACCATGCATCGACATGCGGAAGAGCACCATTCACACGCCACTTGCCAAGCGAATGAGAATCAAGCTTGGTTAAACGAAGAATCTCCTCATCACGGATGTTAGCCGCCCAAAGCGTTGCATACGAAAGAAAAAAACGCTGAGCAGGCGTAAAGCCATCAATTTTTTCTTTCGATTTTGCTTGTGGTGTTTTCAAAAAGGCATGATACGCAATTTTAAGACCGCCATGATCGGCAATGTTTTCTCCCAACGTGAATGTTCCATTAGCATGTACAGTATCCAACACGACAATACGGTTAAAATAATCCACTAAAACATGTGCTCTTTCTTCGAATTGTTTGGCATCATCTTCCGTCCACCACTCGTGCAAATTTCCATCCTTATCGTATTTTCTCCCTTGATCATCAAAACCATGCGTCATTTCATGGCCGATAACAACTCCAATACCTCCATAGTTAATGGCATCATCGCCGTTCATGTAAAAGAAAGGGGGTTGTAAAATTCCGGCAGGAAAACATATTTCGTTGGACGAAGGATTATAATAAGCATTTACGGTTTGGGGAGACATGTACCATTTGCTTTTGTCAACCGGTTTGCCAAGATCCTTCATCATATCGTCATATTCAAAATCGGAACAACGCATTATATTCGCCCAGTACGAATCGTTTTTAATCTCGAGTGTCGAGTAATCTTTCCATTTGTCGGGATAACCGATTTTAACAGTAAAGGCAGCTAATTTTTCCTGTGCCCTTGCTTTGGTAGTTTCACTCATCCATTCCAAATTATCGATGCGTTCGCCCAGCGATTTCGTCAAATTATCTACCAATGCCAACATACGCTCTTTGGCTACAGGAGGAAAATATTTCTCAACATATAACCGACCAACAGCCTCGCCCAAAACACTATTTACCACATCGATACTTCTTTTCCAACGGGGTTTGAGCTCTTGGCTTCCACTCATTACTTTTCCATAAAATTCGAAATTGGCATTCACGAAATCATCGCTCAAATAAGGTGCCGCCGAATTAATAACTTCCCAACTCAAATATTGCTGAAGATTTTCAATGGGTTCTTTGTCTATAATCGAAATTGATGAACGAATAGGTTCAATCTGAGACACATTCAAACTATCAATCTCCTTTGCACCCATTTGATCAAAATAGTATTTCCAATCAAAAGGGGCAACTTCGGAGTTAAGTTCACTCACCATAAATTTATGGTAATTCAACTCGGGTATACGGCGTATCTCTTTGGTCACATGCGACTTTGCCAATTCCGTTTCGATTCTCATCACTGTCTCTGCTGCTTTTCGAGCATTTTCTTCAGTATAACCGGCATTTCGGAATTGGGTTTCCATAAGTTTTACATACTCACGCCGAAGGATATTTGAACGATCATTCTGTTCGAGATAAAAATCGCGATCGCCCATGCCCAAACCCGCTTGTGAAAGATGCACAATGTTCATTGAACTATTTTTGTCATCGGGTCCGACATAAAAACCAAAAAAAGGATCAGAAGCATACTTGCTTACTTTTGCAATCAAACGAATAATCTCTTTCTTATCTTTTGCTGCTGCAATCTCTTCAAGAAAAGGCTTTATTGGAGTAGCTCCGTCTGCATTCAGTTTGATACTATCCATACCCATTTTGTAAAGATCCCCAACCTTCTGACCATTTGAACCTTTGGGATTCTGCAGGGTACCGAGTTCTTCAATCAGACCTTGAATTTGTTTACGGTTTTCTTCAGCCAATTTTTCGAAAGATCCATAACGCGAATATTCAGGTGGAAGCGGATTTGCAACTTGCCAACCACCTGTAGCATACCAATAAAAATCAATTCCCGGAGAAACTGTAGTATCCAAATTTGCTACATCGAGAGTAGACTTCGGCTTATTATGAGACGACTTTTGTTGCAAACAACCGGTTAAAAAAACCATAAACAAGGCAATAAATAAAAAAGGGATGCGGTTCATTATAATAAAAAATGTTTTCGGAATAGGATATACAAAAATATAAATTTATTTTACAATAATAATGATAACCTATGATTTATAGAGGGAAGGTACTCATTTCTTTTCTGATACAAACGGCAGTTTCATCACTTACGGGCACCAACGGCAAACGCAACTCATTTTCGATAAAGCCCATTTCATGAAGCATGCATTTTACACCTGCCGGATTCCCTTCAACAAACAACAATCGGATCATTTCAGAAAAAACTGCAGCATCTTTCTCGGCTTCCCTCATGCTGCCATTTAAAGCCGAATGAACAACCTGAACAAATTGTTTAGGAAATGCATTACCCAACACCGATATTACACCTATACCTCCGGCTTTAATAATAGGTAGAGTCATCGAATCATCGCCCGAAATAACCGAAAATCCCTCAGGTTTATCTGCTATAATCCGATTTATTTGCTCCATATTGCCGGATGCCTCCTTAATAGCTATCACGTTTTCACACTCACGTGCAATACGTAACGTAGTTTCAGCCAAGAGATTTACCCCCGTACGCCCCGGTACATTATAAAGAATAATCGGTAAAGGAGAAGCCTTGCTCAATGCACGATAATGTTGAAAAAGCCCCTCCTGTGTGGGTTTATTATAATATGGAGTAACCGAAAGTATGGCACTTATACCGGTAAAATCAAATGTGTTGAGCGTATGAACCAGTTTAGCCGTATTATTACCTCCAACCCCCATAATTATAGGAATTTTCCCGTCAACTTGTTTTACGACACGACGAACAATTTCTTCACGCTCTTTTTCTTCCAATGTTGGCGTTTCTGCGGTTGTTCCCAACGCCACGATATAATCCGTACCACTCAAAAGCTGGTAATCGATTAACCGTTGAAGTGCTTCAAAATCGACTTCTTTATTTTTTTTGAACGGGGTAACCAAAGCTACACCCATCCCCGAAAATTTATTTCGCAACATAAAATGATGTATTCTTACATTTTTCTCAGCAGTCACCGGGAAGTTAAACAATTTATCGTTATCTTGTTTTTATTTCTACTTATATGCTGCAAAGGTATGAAATTTTAAGCTTTTGCCACAAAAATATAAACATAAATATTGACATGAGGCAATTTATCTTTATATTTGTCGGAACTCAACTAACAAAAGAAATTTCAATAAGCCTAAATATACCAATATGACACCTCATTTTTCATCAATCATTCCATTTACTAGCATTGTTTTTCTTGCAATAAGCTTGCCTTTATCAATTCATGCGGGCAATAAATTTTCGTTGCCTCAAGTCGGAATATGCACCCAATATTCAAATGGCGAATCCATGAAAAAATATGGATATACCTATATCGAAGAAAGTGTGGGCAGGTTTCTTGTGCCTGACAAAAATGAAGAAGAATTTGAGAATATACAGAAAAATGCAGCCGAGTTTCCCCTCCCGATAAAAGCCTGCAATAGTTTCATCCCTAAAGAATTAAAAAGCGTAGGACCCGAAGCCGTTCATGATGAAATACTGAAATATGCCGAAACATCCTTTCGGCGCGCACAAAAAGCAGGTATCGAGATCATTGTTTTCGGAAGTGGAGGTTCAAGAACTATTCCCGATGGATTTTCACGCGAAAAAGCTCGGCAACAATTCGTAGAGCTTGGCAAAAAAATGGCTTCGATAGCTGCCAAATACAAGGTGACGGTCGTATTGGAACCTCTCAATTCAAACGAATGTAATTTTATTAATTCGGTAAGTGAAGGAGGTGAAATTGTTGAAGAAATTAGCCATCCCAACTTCAGACTTCTCGCCGATATTTATCATATGAAAGTCGAAGGAGAGTCTCCTGAAAGTATTATAAAATATGGTCATTTGATTCACCACATACATATTGCCGAAAAAGAGGACAGAGCTGTTCCCGGCACCTACAACGAAGATTTTCGTCCTTATTTTAATGCCCTCAAAAAAATAAATTATCAAGGAAAAATATCCATTGAAGCACGATGGACAGATTTTGATGCACAAATACCTCTTGCAATTAAAACAATCACAGATCAATTCAATAATTAAATCATGGAAACGAGAAGAAACTTTATCAAAAAAGCGGCATTGGGAGCAGCCGGATTAACCCTGGGAGGATTGAACATTTCGGCAAAAAGTTACGGCAACATTATGGGATCAAACGAGAGGATAAGGGTTGGCGTTCTCGGCTTTTCGGACCGTTTCAGAAGTTCGCTGGGGAAAGCGTTTCTGAAATATGCCGACGACATGAATTTCGAGCTTTACACCATCTGCGATATCTGGAGTCGGCGTCGCGAGGAGGGGGTGGCATGGTACAAACAACAGACGGGAAAGACGATAAAGACAGCCCGCAACACCGACGAACTGTGGGAGCAAAGGCCCGATGCGGTCATTATCAGCACGGCCGATTTCCAACATGCGCTGCATCTGGCCGAAGCCGTAAGAGCAGGGTGCCATGTTTACTGCGAAAAACCGTTTGCCGAAACAATGGACGATGCAAACGAAGCCCTGAAGGCAGCCAAAGAGACAAACCGGGTCATTCAGATAGGTTCGCAACGCCGAAGCGGATCAAACTATCATGCCGCCAGGGAGTACATTCAATCGGGCAAGTTCGGCAAGATTGTAGCGGTTGAGATGACATGGAACGTAAACCAGCCCGGCAGATGGAGAAGACCGGCTCTGGTGGCCGAGATAAAAGAATCGGACACCGACTGGAAACGCTATTTGATGAATCGTCCCTATGAACCGTGGGATCCACGCAAATACCTCGAATACCGACTGTTTTGGCCCTATTCCTCAGGAATACCCGGTCAATGGATGTCGCACCAGATCGACACGGTTCACTGGTTTTCAGGTCTGGAATACCCCCGATCGGCAGTGGCAAACGGCGGTATCTACATGTGGAATGACGGAAGAAGGAATTGCGACACGCTGACAGCCGTATTCGATTATGGTTCATTCGATAATCCCGATGAAGGGTTCCAGGTGATTTATTCCTCCCGTCAGACCAATTCTTCAGGAGGAGTAAAAGAATGGTATTTCTCTAACGGAGGAAAATTGGATCTCGATACCAATATCATCACGGGGGAAGGCGGTTTGACGGAAGAAGATGCACGGGTTATGGGGATGAAGCCGTTTATACTCGACACCTTCAATTTACCCCAAATAAAAGCAGAATCGGGAGCCGATACCGGTTCCGATCCCCTCACCAATGCCCACATGCAAAACTGGATGGAGTGTGTGAAAAACAACAACACAAAAACCAATGCACCGGTTGAAGCGGGATACAGCCATTCCATTGCCACCATCATGGTTACTGCGGCATTACACACCGGACAACGTGCTACATTCGACAAAGAAAAAAGACAGGTGATCGCCGGCGGAAAAGTATTCAAATATTGAATAATACTCACCTATCCTACCTACATAGCTAAAAACGAAAAAAGGGAGTACTCCCTTTTTTCGTTTAATAAAATTTAATTCCACCGTAACGTCAATCAGGACTAATTTATCGTTACCTTTGCCTGATTTTTACCAAACGAAACGGTGACAATATCAGCACGTTTATAAGAGCTAGTTTAAAAAAAGATTTTGATATGGACATAATGACGTTATATTGGCTTGTATTTATTGCCATTTTTTTAATAGTATACTCCATAGACTTATACGTAACCGAACATCGCAAAGAAACGATCAGCATAAAATCGTCATTAGGGTGGACAGCCATTTGGATTTCGGTTGCGATGCTTTTCGGAATATCGCTCTATTTTTTCTTTCCTCAAAATCCTGACAGCCCTGTAAAAACAGGACCACTCATGATGGTGAAATTCATTTCGGGTTATTTTACCGAATACTCTTTATCGGTCGATAACCTGTTTGTTTTCATCATGATTTTTTCTATGATGGGAATCAACGAGAAAAACCAACCCAAACTCCTGAAAATAGGAATTATGATCTCGGTAGTGCTTCGAATTTTATTTATCCTCGTAGGCATGGAACTCGTTCAACACTTCCATTGGATTATTTACATTTTCGGTCTTATTTTAATATGGACAGCTTATAAAATGGCAGCATCGAAAGACAACGACAATATCGATCCGCAATCCAATATCCTATACAAAGGAGCATCAAAAGTATTTCCCGTCGATCCGGATGTGCATTCCCCGTATTTCTTTACCAAAATAGACGGAAAAACTCATATAACCAACCTATTTCTTGCACTTTTGGTGATAGGTTCCACCGATATTTTATTTGCAGTTGACTCCATTCCCGCAATCATCGGCGTAATAAAAGAAGGAGCAACCCATATCCTTACGCCAAGCGAAGAAAATTTCCTTGCCATTTCGTCCAATGTTTTTGCCGTAATGGGATTGATATCCTTATTTTTTGCACTGAAAGGGATTATGGGTATGTTCCGCTTTTTAAAAACAGGTGTAAGCTTCATTCTTTTCTTTATTGGTGCAAAAATGCTGCTTGGGGCCATTCCCGCCGTTGAACATTTCTTTGTAAACCATTCATGGATTTCACTGGCAGTAATCATCGGAACGTTACTGCTTTCTATTGTATTATCGGTTCTGATTAAGAATGAAAAAGCAACTCCCGAAAGAGAACAGAAGGATACCTATTAAACTTTAATTTAAAAAATTCCTTTCCCCTAAATCAAAAATAATCCTTACCTTTGCCCGAAAAATCAAAAAGCTTTTAAAAGCCGTTCATTCATGATCGAACATGAAGGCATCATTGAGCATATAGACGGAAACCACATCAAGGTACGCATCCTGCAGCAATCGGCGTGCAGTGCTTGCCATGCCAAAGGATATTGTACTGCAGCAAACTCAAGTGAAAAAACCGTTGACGTCATCGACTACTCCGGACAGTTCAAGCTAAACGAGAGGGTAACGATAGAGGGCAAAACATCGTTGGGATATAAAGCCGTTTTGTGGGCATATGGCATACCTCTTATTCTGATCGTTTCGATGGTAATTATTTCAACTTATATATGGCATCTCAATGAAATACAAGGAGCTCTTTTGGCAGTTTCCATCCTTGTTCCTTATTATATTGTGCTGTATTTTCTAAGAAACAAAATGACTAAAATATTTACTTTTACAATTAAAAAAAGCGACTCTTCAAATCTATTCTTATTATGAATGCAATTCTGTTAGCTGTTGCTCTACTGGGAATTATCGGTGCAGCAAGTGCAACAATTCTGTATCTTACCGGACAAAAATTTAAAGTGATCGAGGATCCACTCATCGAACAAGTACAAGAAATTTTACCCGGCGCCAATTGCGGCGGATGCGGATTCCCCGGCTGCAGGGGATTTGCTTCGGTACTTGTAAAATCTTCCACGATGGACGGTTTGTTTTGTCCTGTAGGAGGACAGGAAACCATGGATAAAATTGCCGCCATTTTAGGAAAGACGGCACCTGCAACATCAAAAAAAATTGCCGTAGTCCGGTGCAATGGCACATGCGAATATCGTCCTCAAACCAGTATATATGATGGAGCACCCGGCTGCGCTATCGAAGCGGCTCTCTACGGTGGCGAAACAGATTGTTTTTTTGGTTGTCTTGGCTTGGGCGATTGTGTGGATGCCTGCTTGTTTGATGCCATTCACATCAACCCTCAAACACTTCTTCCCGAAGTTGATGAAGACAAATGCACTGCTTGTGGCGCTTGTGTGAAAGCGTGCCCCAAAGATATCATCGAACTACGTAAGCAGGGACCGAAATCACGTCGTATCTTTGTTTCCTGCGTAAACAAAGACAAAGGCCCCATTGCCCGAAAAGCGTGCGAAGTTGCCTGTATCGGTTGCAGCAAATGCTTACAGGTATGTGCGTTTGACGCCATTACCATTGAAAACAACCTCGCTTACATCGACGACGATAAATGTCGGCTGTGCCGCAAATGTGCTCCTGTTTGCCCTACCAACTCCATCTGGGAAGTCAATTTTCCACCACGAAAAGAAAAGGCATCCGAGTCATCCAAAGAAGAAATAAAGAAAACAGTATAAAAGCAATATCAGGAAAATCAAGCTATTTATGTTAAAAACATTTCGTATTGGCGGAATACATCCAAAAGCGAACAAACTTTCTGCAGGAAAAGCAATACAATCTATTGAAATTCCTCACGAAGTAAGCATTCCGCTGGCACAACATATCGGTGCTCCTAGTCAGCCCGTTGTGAAAAAAGGAGATAAAGTGAAAGTTGGAACGCTGATCGGTAAAAGCGTGGGTTTTGTCTCAGCCAACATCCATTCGTCGGTTTCGGGAACCGTCAAAAAAATCGACAAAGTAGTCGATGTCAGCGGTTACCGGCGCGATGCCGTGATCATCAGTGTCGAAGGCGATGAATGGGAAGATTCCATAGACCGATCCGAAACGCTAATCAACGAATGCACCTTGTCGCAAAAAGAAATCATCGATAAAATTGCGGCTTCAGGCATTGTAGGAATGGGAGGAGCAACATTCCCAACTCACGTAAAACTGATGCCTCCTCCGGGTACAAAAGCCGAAGTGCTCATTATCAACGGCGTTGAATGTGAGCCCTATCTCACTTCCGACCATCAACTCATGATGGAAAAAACAGAAGAAATATTGGTAGGCACAACCCTTTTGATGAAAGCACTCAATGTTTCAAAAGCCATTATCGGAATCGAAAACAATAAAAGAGATGCGATTGCCAAATTTTCACAACTCGCCTCATTTTATCCCGGCATAAGCATACAACCGCTGAAAGAACGCTATCCACAAGGGGGCGAAAAACAGCTCATCGATGCCTTAATAAGACGTCAGGTGCCGAGCGGTGCACTCCCCATTGCAGTGGGAGCCGTTGTCCAAAACGTCGGAACCACATTTGCCGTATACGAAGCCGTGCAAAAAAACAAACCTCTCTTCGAGCGAATAGTTACCGTTACAGGAGAAGAAGTCAACAATCCTTGCAATATCCGTTCACGCATAGGAATTCCTCTTCAAGTACTAATTGATTTTGCCGGAGGTTTGCCTCAAAACACCGGCAAAATAATCAGCGGAGGTCCCATGATGGGAAAAGCCGTGGCATATACCGATATTCCTGTAACCAAAGGCACATCCGGAATACTGATCATTCCCTCTTCTAAAGCAAAACGCAAAACACCGAAGGATTGCATCCGCTGCGCCAAATGCGTTCAGGTTTGCCCAATGGGGCTAAACCCCACACTTCTGATGAATCTCTCGGAATATGCCGTATGGGATCGGGCAGAAAAAAACTACATTACCGATTGTATCGAATGCGGTTCATGCAGCTACACCTGTCCGGCCAATCGTCCACTGCTCGATTATATCCGACTGGGAAAAGGAAAAGTAATGGCTATAATGAAAGCAAGAAAAAACTAAAGAGATTGATATGGAAAATAAATTAGTCGTATCGCCTTCGCCGCATATCCATGGCGGAGACAGCATTCCAAAAAACATGTATGGAGTACTAATTGCCCTCATCCCGGCATTTCTGGTATCCATATATGTATTCCGTATGGACGCGGTAATCATAACTCTGTTTTCCGTTTTGTTCTGCGTCGGTTTCGAATACCTGATTACAAAATTCATATTGAAAAAAGAGCCGACAATAAGGGATGGCTCGGCTATACTGACCGGCGTTCTGCTCGCTTTCAATCTCCCTTCGAATTTACCGTTGTGGATTCTTGCCATCGGAGCATTGGCTGCCATCGGCATCGGAAAAATGTCTTTCGGAGGATTGGGAAACAATATCTTTAATCCCGCATTAGTAGGACGTATCTTCCTGCTGATTTCTTTTCCTGCACAAATGACCACATGGCCGGTGCCGGCAACCGCCGCAACCGATGCCGTTACATCGGCAACCGTATTGGCAAATTTAAAATTCAACCCCGACAATCTTCCCTCCCTAACCCACATGTTTTTGGGAATCGAAGGCGGATCATTGGGCGAAATAAGCGCCTTGGCACTCTTGTTGGGATTGGGCTATCTGCTGTGGAAGAAAATCATTACGTGGCATATCCCGACCGCCATTTTGGGAACCGTCGTCATTTTTAGCGGAATTCTCTATCTTATTAACCCCATTCCCCAACATAATCCCTTAATACACCTGTTTTCGGGAGGACTGATGTTAGGAGCTGTTTTCATGGCTACCGATTACGTCACATCCCCATTAACCAAAAAAGGTATGCTCATTTACGGTTTCTTCATCGGAATCATCACCATGTGCATCCGTCTTTGGGGCGCCTATCCCGAGGGGATGTCATTTGCCATTGTTCTCATGAATGGGTTCACACCGCTTATTAACTATTATACAACGCCTAAACGATTTGGGGAGGTAAGAAAAAATGGCTAAGCTGAAATCTACATTTAAAAATATGTTTTTGTCGTTATTCACCATCTGCTTTGTAGTGGCTGTTCTGTTGGCACAGGTCAACAAAATAACGGCAAAACCCATTGCCGAAGCAAAAGCAAAGAAATTGGAAAATGCTATCAGGGAAGTAGTTCCACCATTCGACAACGATCCGGTAGCCGAAGCATACAAAATACCGGATGGTGCGGGAGATTCCCTCACCGTATACCCTGCAAAAAAAGGAGATGAATGGGTTGGTTTTGCCGTCACCAGCTATTCCAATAACGCCTTCGGCGGCAATATTCAAATTATCGTCGGGTTCGACAAAGATAACCGCATTGTAAACTATTCGGTATTATCGCATGCCGAAACTCCCGGCTTAGGGGCAAAAGTGGTGCAGTGGTTCAAAGACACATCCAAACCCGGACAATGCATCATCGGGCGCGATTTGTCAAAAGAAAAACTTTCCGTAACGAAAGACGGGGGCAACGTCGATGCCATCACGGCATCCACCATCACATCCCGCGCTTTCTTGGAAGCCGTCAACAAAGCCTATGCCGCTTACGCCAACGCCCTTGCAGGTGATGCCGCATCGGGAGCAACAGCCGCAACCGACAAAAGCATTGATTCAAACACTACGATTAACAAAAACGACAAAACAACAGGAGGTGAAGATCATGCGCAATAACATCAAGGTATTGATAAACGGAATCATTAAAGAAAACCCCACGTTTGTATTGCTGCTGGGAATGTGTCCCACGCTGGCTACCACAAGCTCTGCCCTCAACGGTATGAGTATGGGATTGGCCACACTATTCGTGCTCACCTGTTCAAACATGGCCATTTCATCACTTAAAAATTTGATCCCCGACATGGTGCGCATTCCTGCATTCATTGTTGTGATAGCTGCTTTTGTAACCATTGTGGAAATGGTGATGAACGCCTATCTCCCCTCCTTGGCCGACAGCCTGGGTATTTTTATTCCGTTGATCGTAGTCAACTGCATTGTGTTGGGAAGAGCCGAAGCGTTTGCATCCAAAAATAGCGTCATTTCCTCCCTTTTCGACGGATTGGGAATAGGCATAGGATTTACCTTGGCACTTACCGTTTTGGGGGCGCTTCGTGAATTTCTGGGTACAGGAAAAATCTTCTCTATGACCGTTTATCCCGAAAATTACGGCTCGCTCATTTTTGTACTTGCACCGGGAGCTTTCATCGTTCTTGGATATCTTATCGCCATTTTCAACAAATTGCAAAAGAAAACGAACTAACCCCCTTTAAAAAAGAAAAATATGGAAATTATCGGAATCATTATTGTCGCCGTTTTTGTAAACAATATCGTATTCTCGCAATTTTTGGGAATCTGCCCTTTCTTGGGCGTTTCCAAAAAAATCGATACCGCCATCGGAATGAGTGCAGCCGTTACTTTTGTCATCACCCTATCGACATTAGTGACCTACCTCATTCAAAAAGGCATCCTTGAAAACTTTGGGTTGGAATATCTGCAAACCATCACCTTCATACTGGTAATCGCCGCGTTGGTACAAATGGTGGAAATCATCATAAAGAAAATCTCTCCTCCCTTATATCAAGCCCTAGGCGTTTACCTGCCTCTCATCACAACCAACTGTATCATTTTGGGTGTAGCCATATTGGTCATTCAAAAAGATTTCAATTTAGTGGAATCGATTGTTTATGCCATATCCACGGCTATCGGCTATTCCATGGCCTTGCTCATTTTTTCGAGCATCCGTGAACAATTGGCGCTCAGCAAAGTACCGAAAGCCATGCAAGGTGTTCCCATCGCCCTGCTTACAGCCGGCATTTTGGCTATGGCCTTTATGGGATTCTCCGGGATCGATCAAGTTTTCAAATAAATTTTTTCTTGACCCCTACCTATTTTCAACATGCTGCAGGAAAACAACTTGCAGCATTTTTTTATTCCATAACTGTCGAAAACTTCAAGCAAGCAAATCCATAGCCACTTAAACCATTTGCCGAGCGATTGGTCATATCCATAACAAAGAGTTACCAACACTTAAAAATGCATGGATATGAAAACAAGAGGAAAAGCCCTGATGATCGCTTTTATGGCAATGTTGATTTTTTCATTACCTCCATTTGGAAATAAAGCAAGTGGACAAGCCGAATATTACGAAAATAATTATTCCGCAGGCGAAGTAAGCTTCGGTATATTCTATAATGCGTTGGCACCCTATGGCAGATGGATAAACAACAGGGAATTTGGTCTTGTTTGGGTTCCTGACGTAGGGAGCAACTTTCATCCTTACCTTACCAACGGCTATTGGGTAATGACCGATTACGGAAATACCTGGGTATCGGATTTCGAATGGGGATGGGCACCTTTTCATTACGGCAGATGGTATTATGACGATATTTACGGTTGGGTATGGATTCCGGGGTACGAATGGGCTCCGGCTTGGGTAGTATGGCGCAATGGTGGAGGATTTTACGGTTGGGCACCTCTGGGACCACATGTACAATTGAGCGTACACATCCAACTCCCGTCGTTATATTGGGTGTTCCTTCCCGGAAAATATTTGTATCATCCCCATATGCACAAGTATTACAAACCTTACACTCCGGCCATATACAACCACACTACCATCATCAACAACATCCATATACACAACAATAACAAATATTACAGTGGACCCGCTCCCCGCGATTATCGCAAAGAAACGGGATATAACGTGAAAATCCACCAGGTCACAAACGCCTCCCGGCCGGGAAGATCCACGGTAAGTAACCGCTCGGTAAGTCTGTATCGTCCGGAAATTTCAAAAAACGGCAATACCGACAAAACGATCAGCCGATCTGTTCCTAGCAGAAATTCCGACAGATCGACAACGACCAACCGTGTTGAAACAGGAAGATCGGCAACAAACGAAAAAACAGTACTCATAAATTCGAGTCGCACCGGCAGTAGGGGAGCAATCAACCGAAGTTCAGGCAATTCGGTTCGTACAGAAACTAAAAATGCTACGAATTCGAGTGAAATCAAAAACAGTCGTCAAATCAACCGCTCGCCCGCTCAGACACAACATATAGAAAGGAATGCACCTTCACGCTCAGAAAGCGTTAGTCGTTCCTCTTCACCAACCACAAAAAGCATGTCAAGTTCCCGTTCGTCAACTCCGTCAAGGAGCGGAAGAGGAAGTCAAAATCGCAGTTCAAGAAGCAGCAAATAAGCCATTTTTCAGTGTGTATCAATCAAAAAAGGTCGCTCAAGGCGACCTTTTTCAGTATGCGAACTTTCTCTCTGGATCTTATTTTGCAAAACTTACGGCACGCGTTTCACGAATCACCGTAATCTTTACCTGACCGGGATACGTCATTTCCGTTTGTATCTTGCGGGCTATTTCCGAAGACAATTTTTCGGTTTCCGCATCGTCGATTTTGTCGGCACCCACAATCACGCGCAACTCGCGACCTGCCTGTATGGCATACGTTTTTACCACACCGGGATACGACAAAGCCAGATTCTCCAAATCGTTCAGACGTTTAATATAGGCCTCCACAATCTCACGACGTGCACCCGGTCGTGCACCCGAAATGGCATCGCACACCTGCACAATCGGTGCCAACAACGAAGTCATCTCCACTTCGTCGTGATGGGCTCCGATGGCATTACAAATATCGGGCTTTTCCTTGTATTTTTCGGCCAGCTTCATACCCAGAATGGCATGGGGCAATTCCGGTTCGTCGTCCGGGACTTTTCCTATATCGTGCAGCAAACCGGCTCGCTTAGCTTTTTTGGGATTCAATCCAAGTTCAGCTGCCATAATTGCACACAAGTTGGCTGTTTCCCGCGAGTGCTGCAACAGATTCTGACCGTAAGACGAGCGATATTTCATTTTTCCGATCAACCGAATCAAGTCCGGATGCAGTCCGTGTATACCTAAATCGATTGCTGTTCGTTTGCCGGTTTCCACAATCTCTTCTTCAATCTGTTTCGTTACTTTGCTCACCACCTCTTCTATTCTGGCCGGATGAATACGTCCGTCGGCTACCAACTGATGCAACGACAATCGGGCAATTTCCCGTCTTACAGGATCAAAAGCCGACAACACGATGGCTTCCGGTGTGTCGTCAACAATGATTTCCACACCTGTGGCAGCTTCCAGCGCACGAATATTGCGTCCTTCCCTACCGATGATACGTCCTTTTACCTCATCAGAGTCAATATGGAATACCGTTACGGCATTCTCGATGGAAGTTTCTGTTGCCACCCGCTGAATGGTTTGTATAACAATACGTTTTGCTTCCTTATTAGCCGTCATTTTGGCTTCTTCCATAATTTCGTTGATATATGACTGTGCACCGGTTTTAGCTTCGTCCTTCAACGATTCCACCAATTGCTCTTTGGCCTCCTGAGCCGAAAGTCCCGAAATGGTTTCCAACTTCTCGAGCGACTGTTTATGGAGTTTATCCAACTCTTGATGCCGTTTTTCGAGTGCTTCACGCTGATTCTCGAGATTAGCTCTCACTTCATCCAATTCGTTGCTTTTTTTGTTCAACTCTTCCTGTTTCTGATTGAGCTGCATTTCACGCTGCTTCAACCGATTTTCGGTGTTCTGAATCTTCGAAGTGCGCGAATTAATCTGCTTTTCAGCTTCAGCTTTCATGGAAAGCACTTCCTCTTTTGCTTCCAGCAATTTATTCTTTTTGATTACTTCAGCCTCTTTTTCAGCGTCGCTTACTATTTTCTTAGCTCGCGAATTCGCCATATGACCCGTTATATACCATGCGGCAACCGCACCAATAAGGAGTCCGACGATTCCTATCACTATTTCCATAAAATTTGTTTTAAAAATTTATTTACTACTCCTTTTCTCATTAATAAAATAAAAAGCACTCATCTCTACATTGAACCCCATTCAATGTCGAAACAAGTGCAAATGAAAACGCTCTACCCCTTTTTACGAGATAAAAACGATACTTATTTTTTCAGATACGCGTCCAACTCTTGAATAAGCAGGCGTATCTTGTCTTCGATGGGTTTTGTATCGGTTTTTTCGGTTAAAGAAAAATTCTCCACCAATGCCTGAATAGCCGTCATGGCAATAAAATCCTGTGCATTCAAATCGGAATGGTTCTCTCCAAACGTAAGCCGATACCGGTTAATTTTATTATTTATCTGTTTGGCGGCCTCACGGAAAGCCTGTTCCTCCGATTTGTCAATTTTCAGAGGATACTTCCGACCGTCAATCGTCAATGTTAATAAAAATTTCTCATCGCCCATTACATAAATTATCTAAAATGAGCATTTTAATAAATTTATGCATTTATCTACTTCTCGCACTAATTTCGACAACTTAAGCTTTGCACTTTCAACGTCAACCGATGCAGCGGTGATCGTTCGTGCCATTTTTAAATTATCGTATTTTGTTTTCAATTGCTGCAGTTCTTCCACAACCTCATCGAGTTGCGACTGTTTAGAGCGTAGATCCGATTTCAAACGAGCATTCTCCTCTTTGAGCGAATCGCATAACAACATTACTTGTTTTATGCGTACCTCTAAGTCAATCAGCAACTTATTCTGATCATCAGTCATATGAAAACAAAAATTCATACAAATATAAACAATGGAATAATTTTTTACAAATCATTTGACACTTTTATTTTTTCCGAATCGAATAATTTGCCATCCAATAAAATTCTATCATTCTATCCTTTATCCTTTCCGCATGAATAATTGATGAAGATTTTGTACCTTTGGAATCACAAATGAGAAGAAAAGAGGGTTAAAAAATGGAAGCAACTGCTATTCGAATAACGATTGATGAAGAAATATATGCCGTTTGCCCGGTTTTTTGTTATGCTGCCCTTGAAGCAAAAGTAAAAAATACGCCATTTAACCCGGAATTATGGAACGAAATTGAAGCATTTTCCGCTTCTTTCCGTGAGACCTACCGAATAGAAGACATCAAAAAGCGCATTCCCATACATGCTACCCGGCAGGCATACAAGGCATTGGGTAAAGATCCCAACCGCTATCGTCCGTCGGCCGAAGCACTTTGCCGAAGAATCGTCAAAGGAATGGATCTCTATCGGATTAATACGTTGGTCGATCTCATTAACCTACTTTCACTAAAAACGGCTTATTCCATTGGCGGCTTCGATGCCGACAAAATTCGGGGCAATCTCACCCTGGGAGTCGGCAAAGCCGGTGAGAGATTCGAAGGTATCGGTCGTGGACTGCTCAATATCGAGGGATTGCCGGTTTATCGCGACGAACAAGGAGGGATCGGCACGCCAACCAGCGACGAAGAACGCACAAAAATCGACAACAATACTTCTCATTTGCTGATGATCCTTAACGCCTATTCCGGCAAAAAAGGACTCCCCGAGGCTATCGATTACGGTGTGGAATTGCTAAAAAAATATGCCCGGGCAGAAGAAATTACGGTATGGAATTCTTCACTGAATCTTTGATAACATCGACAAACAGTTCGTCTCTCTTTTCCGGAAGATGGGAACTTCGTATGCGCCAGTCACGGGGATAGAGATTATTGATTCGGTTCCCGAGATTTTTTACAAAACCCAACGGTTCATTCTTATAGGAAAGCAATACAAAACCCAACGGTAAATGATCCAACACTAAAACCTCTCCACGCAAATAGGCAATGGCTTGATCATATGTTACTTCATGATAAAAAAAAGCATCCGGGTTTTGTTGCACGCACATTGCCAAGGCATGCGAAGGAATAAAGTCGCAACCTTTTTTCTTCCCGATTTCAGTACCTAACGACACCACACGCAACTTTTCGGCAAGCAACAGCAAGGCGTCGGCATGCTTACGCGAAAATGCGGAAATTTTCCCTTCCTTTTCCACAAAACAATACTCTTCCGGGTTTTGCAACAAAGGAGCATACTCGGCCATATCTTTTAAAAAAGGAATTTCCGGATTTTTGTTTTTTTCGCGAAAAGAATTTTTTATCGTTCTCGGCTTCTCCGATGCCGATTTTCGCAACACAGAAAGAAATAGCCCTTCGCCCTTAACGGTGTGAGGAAAAAACCGATAACCCTCAACATCCGGCATCAGCGCAGGAGAAATGCCCCACGATTCGCCTATTTGCAAAGGAATAAACTCCGCACCGAGTTCATGGGCAATCCACCGTACATTCTCCTCATTCTCGTTCATATTATAGGTACACGTGCTGTAAATCAGCAATCCGCCCGGTTTCAGAGCATCCCACACATCAGTTAAAATATCTTTCTGCCGCGCAGCACACATCTGCACATTCTTGAGCGACCATTCAGCCACCGCATTTTCGTCTTTGCGAAACATTCCTTCTCCCGAACAAGGCGCATCTACCAGCACGAGATCGAAAAACCGGGGAAATGCCGCAAAATCAGCGGCAGTATTGTTGCAAACCAACCCGTTCGATAATCCCAGTTTAATCAGGTTTTCCGCAAGTACGTGGGCACGCTGTCGTACGATTTCATTGCTCACCACCAAACTCCCTTCCGGCAATGAAGAAAGTAAAATAGCCGACTTTCCCCCCGGTGCAGCGCACAAATCCAAGCATATTACAGGTTCGTGAACCAGTTGTCGTACTACATATTCCAAAAACATCGACGAAGCTTCCTGCACATAGTAATATCCGGCATGAAACAGCGGATCGAAAGTAAAAGCAGGGCGTTCCGATAAATAATATCCCCACTGCGACCACGGAACCGTCTGAGTCACCTTCCCCGGTGAAAAAAACAGCGGATTGCGCCGGAACTTGGCCGGATTCAGCCGAATGCTTACCGGAACATCCTCTTCTAATGCCGAAAAGAAAGCTTCTTCCTTGTCCGGTATAAGCGAACGAATCGAATGAATAAAATCCTCAGGTAATCGCATCATTTTTCTTGTTTAATACACAAAGATAAAAGGAGCAACCCATAAGTACAAAAAATAATTCACGATAGCAGCAAAATTGTTGTTTTCTTAGCATCGATATAAGCATACCTGAAGGTTTTAGATTGCCATTCAACCCGATAACGACAAAACAACCTAGGACAGCATTTTACCTGTTAACATTCATAAGGGCATTTTTGTAAATTCCGAGACAGACAAACCCTCCATACCCGAAAAAATGACTAACTTTGACTTTACGCACATAACGAGCATTTATTTCATCATACATAAAACAGAGCAACAACTATCATGCCCACAACAATATTATTATTTTCCGAAGGATTAGACAGTTATCTAGCCGGCAAATTGATGAAACGCCAAGGTATAAAAGTTATGGCCGTTCGTTTCATCACACCTTTTTTTGGCTGGTCGTTAAAACAAAACCCGGCGCCGTTTTACGACAAAGTTGCCGAATTGGGTTTCGATAAGGGAGAAATCATCGATATTACCGACGAATACTTGCCCATACTCAACTGTCCTTCCTACGGCTACGGATCTTATGCCAATCCCTGCATCGACTGCAAAATGTTTATGCTGCACAAGGCGTTGGAGATCATGAAAAAAGAACATGCCGATTTTATCACTACGGGAGAAGTGGTGGGTCAACGCCCCATGAGTCAAAATACCCAAGCGATGGATCTCATCCGAAGAAAATCGGGAGCCGAGGATGTGTTGCTGCGCCCACTGTGTGCCAAACTACTTCCCCCCACGCTTCCCGAACGCAAAGGACTGGTAAATCGCGAAGAACTGTTGGCCATATCGGGTCGCCGCAGAGAAGAGCAATTGAGTCTTGCCCGGGAATTTGGAATCAAGGACATCCCTTCACCTGCCGGCGGATGCTTATTGACAGACCCCGCCATCGGAACAAGGGTATTGAAAGTATTGCGTGAAAACCGACCGTTGACACCACTTACAGCCCAATTGCTCACCCTGGGTCGGCATATCTTTGAAGAAGACCACTGGATTGTGTTGGGGAGAAATCGGGAAGAGAATCTCAAGATCTTCAACCTTGTGCGCTCTCACTATCCGGCCTATTCGTTGAACATCCCTTCGCCACTCGCGGTAATCGTGGAGGGCGAAAAAGACGAAGGAACGTTGAAAGAATGCCTCATAAAGTATTCGAAAAAGGCGCGCGAAGCCTTAGAACAAGGGGAAAAAGTAAAAGTTGTAGAAATAAAAAATCAAAACGAGATATGATGCATGCAAACAAAAACCCAAATAAAAAGGCATTTTTTTAAACCAATCCTGAAATTTTTAGTAAACAACTGTTGCCGATTTCTTTGGGATTCCCTATTTTTGTGCACGCACACAATAATTAAATTTACTATCCGATGAAAAAAATGGTATTTTCTCTCACAGCAATCGGTTTGTCATTGTTGCTAAATGCACAAAACCGACCCGATCCCCAACCTGCGGCCGACACATTCGAAAAATTTAAGGTGGGCATGGCAGGATACACGTTTGCCAAGTTCGATATCGACAAGACATTGGAAACGATGGAGAAGTGCGATGTACACTACCTTTGCATCAAAGATTTTCATCTTCCGCTGAACAGCACCGACGAACAAATCGCCGCTTTCCATGCCAAACTGAAAGCCAAAGGCGTTACGGGTTACGGCGTGGGTCCCATTTACATGCGTTCGAAAGAAGAAATAGACCAGGCATTCGAATACGCCAAACGCGTAGGTGTGAAGCTGATTGTCGGCGTTCCCAACTATGAACTCTTGCCTTATGTGGATCAGAAAGTTAAAGAATACGATTTCAAGTATGCCATCCATCTGCACGGCCCTGACATGCCGCTGTACCCGGATGCCGATGACGTATGGAATCATGTAAAAGACCTCGACCCCCGCATCGGCATGTGTCTCGACATCGGCCACGATACCCGCAACGGTAAAGACCCCATAGAGGATCTCAAGAAATACCGGTCGCGTGTGTTCGATATTCACATCAAAGACGTAACAGCACCCACCAAACAGGGATATTCAGTGGAAATAGGACGCGGCATCATTAACTTCCCGGCATTCGTGAGAGCGCTTCGCGAAGTGGGCTATACCGGAAAATGCAGCCTTGAACACGAACGTAACATGGATAATCCCTTTATCGGCATTGCCGAATCCATCGGCTACTTCCGCGGAGTGATTACTGCTACACGCAACATGCCTTAACTTCTGTCATTCCCTTCGCTCCAAGTCCGTACCAAGTCCGCTTCTTCTTTGCTGTTCCTTCGCTATTCCTTCGCTCTTTGTTCGCTCTTTGTTCGCATTTAAGGGGTCTAGAGCGAAGGAATAGCGAAGAAGGAGCATAGGAAATACGAGCGAAGTCCGATAAAGCTCCTTTTTTTCTGCTGAAAATATGTAAGCTTTTTTAACCCTTACCATGAATACTCTTTTCTTACCCCATCCCTGAAAATTAGAGCGAATAATCGGATAGAAATGCGGCAATTGGAAATAAAAAGTCGGATTAAAGGGTTGAATTTACGACTTTTTGTTTTAAAGGTAATCCTAAAATCCGTACCTTTGTTTTACAAAGAAACGGACTATGAGTCATCCTGCACTTTATCTGATTCCTTCAACGTTGGGCGACACCCCCGTCGAAAGGGTATTGCCGCCTTATAACACAGAAATTGTTTGTCGTCTGCGTTTTTTTATTGTGGAAAATGTACGCACAGCGCGACGGTTTCTGAAAAAATGCTATGCAGAAATCGATATCGACGGACTCACGTTTTTCGAACTCAACAAGTATACCGACAGAAATGCGCTTTCGGAATTTCTCCAACCGTTAAAGGGAGGAAACAGCATGGGGATTATCTCCGAAGCCGGTTGTCCTTCGGTTGCCGACCCGGGTGCCGAAATTGTGGCACTGGCACATCAAGAAGGGTATAAAGTGGTTCCACTGGTCGGCCCCTCGTCTCTTCTGCTGGCCCTGATGGCATCGGGATTCAACGGACAGAATTATGCGTTCAACGGCTACTTGCCCATCGACAGCAACGAAAGGGCTAAAGCCATCAAGAAGTTCGAAATGCGAGCCTATAACGAAAATCAAACCCAACTATTCATCGAAACGCCGTACCGTAACCAAAAACTTGCCGAAGATATCCTCCTGCATTGCAAACCGCATACGCAACTGTGCATCGCCATGAACCTCACATGCGAGGATGAATACATTGCTACGAAAACCATAAAAGAATGGAAAAACCGGTTGCCCGAGATGAACAAAAAACCGTGCGTCTTCCTTCTTTATAAAGGGTAAATTTAAGAATGAACGTTCAACAACATATACAACTTCAGCCTTATAATTCGTTACGAACCAAGGCACGGGCAAAACTGTTTTGCGAACCCGAAAGTGTGGAAGAATTGTCGGAAGTGCTTCGTGCTTACCCTGACGAACCGAAATTGGTAATCGGCAGCGGATGCAACTTGTTTTTTACGAAGGATTTCGACGGACTGGTCATCCACCCTGCTATGAAGGGAATCTGCCTGCTTTCTGAGAATGACTCCACCGTGGAATTGGAAGCGGCTGCAGGAGAAGATTGGGATAATTTTGTGAATTATTGTGTGGAAAAAGGGTATGCCGGAATCGAAAACCTCTCCTTGATTCCCGGAACGGTTGGCGCTGCCCCCATTCAAAACATCGGGGCATATGGCACAGAAGTAAAAGATGCCATCGTGCGCGTGCATACGGTAAATGAATGCACGGGCAAACCGGAAACATTTCCGGCCGAAGCTTGCGAATTTGGCTACCGCGACAGCATTTTCAAACGTAGCCGGCAGCACATCGTCACGTCGGTGGTTTTTCGTTTGAGCAAATCGTTTGTCTACACCGAAAAATATGCCGATTTGAATCGCGAACTGGCAAGTGTTGCCCACCCTTCGCTTCAGCAAGTGCGCGAGGCAATCATCCGCATCCGCAGACGTAAACTTCCCGATCCTGCCGAACTTCCCAATGCAGGAAGTTTTTTCAAAAACCCCTTTCTGACAATGGAGGAAAAAGAACGGTTGCTGGCCAAACTGCCCGATGTGCCGATTTATCCCTCAGAAACCGGCAAATTCAAAACATCGGCAGCCTTTCTTATCGAAAAAGCCGGATACAAGGGCAAACGAAGCGGACCGGTGGGGATTTATGAGCGCCATGCATTGATCATCGTGAACTATGCTACCGAAAACGGCAGCGACATCGTAGATTTCATGCATGAAGTACAGCAAGCTGTCAACGAAAAATTCGGCATCCTACTCGAACCCGAAGTCCGGATATATTGAAAATTGAAAACTGAAAAAGAGAAAACGCCATGTCATCATTCATCATTGAAGGCGGGCATCGCCTGAAAGGAGAAATCACCCCTCAAGGAGCTAAAAACGAAGCCCTGCAAGTGATTTGTGCTACCTTATTAACAGAAGAAGAGGTGATTATCGAAAACGTCCCCGATATACTTGACGTGAACAACCTCATCCGGCTGCTGATGGCGATGGGAGTGGAAGTACGTAAACTCAGCAAGGATACCTGGTCGTTTAAAGCCGCAGCCATTAATCCCGAATACATACAGACGGAAGATTTCATCGATAAATGTGCCACCCTGCGGGGTTCCATCATGATCATCGGCCCGCTGCTTGCCCGATTCGGTCGGGTTTCCGTTCCCAAACCCGGTGGCGACAAAATCGGCCGCCGACGACTGGATACCCACTTCAATGCGATCAAAAAATTAGGAGCAGAGCTGGTCTTCGACGAAAAAAACCAACTTTTTTGCCTTTCGGCCGACAAACTGAAAGGATGTTACATTTTGCTCGACGAAGCATCGGTGACAGGAACAGCCAACCTGCTGATGGCAGCCGTACTGGCCGAAGGCGAAACCATCATCTACAATGCGGCCTGCGAACCCTATGTGGAACAACTGAGCAAGATGCTCGTTAGCATGGGCGCACACATCGAAGGTATCGGTTCGAACCGGCTCACCATAAAAGGAGTTTCAAGACTCTCGGGTTGTCGCCACCGGTTACTCCCCGACATGATCGAGATTGGCAGTTTTATCGGCATGGCAGCCATGACGGCTTCGGATATCACCATTAAAGACGTTTCCGTACAAAATCTGGGCATCATTCCCGAGAGTTTCCGCCGACTGGGCATCATTGTGGAACAACGGGGTGACGATTTATATATCCCTTCGCAGGAAAACTATACCATCGAATCGTTTATCGACGGCTCCATTCTTACCATTTCCGACGCTCCCTGGCCGGGATTGACGCCGGATTTGCTCAGCGTGATGCTGGTGGTGGCAACCAAAGCCGAGGGATGTGTGCTCATCCATCAGAAAATGTTTGAGAGCCGACTCTTCTTCGTGGACAAACTCATCGACATGGGCGCTCAGATTATTTTGTGCGACCCGCATCGCGCAACGGTAATTGGGCTAGGCAACCGTTTCCGCCTGCGGGGGATGACCATGACCTCGCCCGACATTCGCGCCGGAATATCGCTGCTCATTGCGGCGATGAGCGCAGAAGGGAAAAGTATCATACACAACATCGATCAGATTGACCGCGGGTATGAGAACATCGATATCCGCCTTAACCAATTGGGGGCAAAGATCGAACGGATAAAATGAAATAAATTTGCTTATTCACTTCATCTTTTGTTACTTTGCGCTTCAATACAGTATTGCCGACAAACGCTTCGTTACTAAAAACGAAACAAGCGGCTAAACCAATCCATAAAAATCGTTTATTTCAAAAATATGTCTGAAAAAACAGTTGTTAATGAGCTGAAAGATGTAACTATACGCTTCTCGGGGGATTCCGGAGACGGCATGCAACTTTCGGGAACGTTGTTTTCTACCTTATCGGCCATTCTGGGGAACGAAATTGCCACATTCCCCGATTATCCTGCCGAAATACGTGCCCCTCAAGGTACACTGCAAGGCGTTTCGGGTTTTCAGGTGCGCATCGGTTCGCACGATGTATATAATGCCGGCGACAAAACCGACGTGCTCATTGCCATGAATCCGGCAGCCCTGAAGGTGAACGCCGGAAACATCAAAAGGAATTCTATTGTGATTTACGATAGCGATACTTTTCAGAAAAAAGATCTTGAAAAAGCCGGTTTCCAGACGGATGATCCGTTTCGAGAGTTAAATCTGACTTCCGTTCAGGCCATTCCTGTAGCCATAACTTCGCTGACAAAAGCAGCCTTGGAAGATATAGGGGTAGACAACAAAATCATGTTGCGTAGCAAAAACATGTTCGCGCTGGGGATTGTTTGTTGGCTGTTTAACCGACCTGCCGACATTGCCGAACAGCTCTTGAAGGAAAAATTCGCAAAAAAACCGCTGGTGTTTCAAGCTAATGTCAAGGCATTTTTGGCGGGGTACAACTACGGAAACAACACCCACCTCACAGCTTCCACTTACCGAATTGAAACGGTGAAGCACGAGAAGGGTTTCTACATTGACGTAAACGGCAATTTAGCCACAGCATACGGACTGATTGCCGCAGCTGAAAAAGCCGGCCTTCAACTTTTCCTCGGTTCATATCCCATTACGCCTGCATCCGATATTTTGCACGAATTGGCCAAAAGAAAAGATTTTGGCGTGAAAGCCTTGCAGATGGAAGACGAAATTGCAAGCATCTGTACGGCAATCGGTGCAAGTTTTGCCGGTCATCTGGCAGCCACCTCGACTTCAGGTCCGGGTCTGGCGCTGAAAAGCGAGGCATTGAACCTGGCTGTCATGTTGGAACTGCCGTTGGTAGTAATCGACGTACAACGGGCAGGACCTTCTACGGGAATGCCTACAAAAAGCGAACAGACCGATCTGAATATAGCTCTGTATGGACGTAGCGGGGAAAGTCCGATCGCCGTGATTGCGGCTCTTTCGCCGACCGACTGTTTCGATGCTGCCTTCTGGGCATGCAAACTGGCTGTTGAACATATGACGCCGGTGGTGCTGTTGACCGACGGATATATCGCCAACGGTTCATCGGCCTGGAAAATTCCAACCATGAACGATTATCCCGAAATCGTTCCACACGTGGTACAAAAATTTTTCACCGGTGATCCCAAAACATGGAAGCCTTACCTCCGTGACGAAGAGACCTTTGTACGTTATTGGGCTATTCCGGGTACACCGGAATACATGCACCGCATTGGCGGACTGGAAAAGGATTATTATACAGGGGTAATCTCTACCGACCCCGACAATCACCAACGAATGGTGAAAATACGCCAGGCAAAAATCGATAAAATTGCCGATTACCTTCCTTCTCAGGAAATTTTAGGCGACGAAAATGCCGATACGCTCATTGTGGGTTGGGGAGGTACATACGGCCACCTGCTCGAAGCAGTGCAGAAAATAAAGGAAGCAGGAAAGAAAGCAGCATTCACGCAGTTTAAATTTATTTCCCCCCTGCCCAAAAATACCGAAGAAGTGTTGCGGAGATACAAAAAAATTATTGTTGCCGAAGAAAATAACGGACAATTTGCTTCCTATCTGCAAGGAAAATTCGGAAATTTACCCCTGTATCGCTTCAATCGGGTAACGGGACAACCTTTCAGAATAGAGGAATTGGTGGAAGAGTTTACGAAAATCATAGAAGGATAACAGAAAATGGAAACAAATCTTACGTATCAAAAACAACATACACCCAAAGATTATAAAAACGAAAGTGCAGTACGGTGGTGTCCGGGTTGCGGTGATCATGCCATTTTGAACTGCCTTCACAAGGCGTTGGCCGAACTGAACCTCGAACCGCATGAAATAGCCGTTATTTCGGGAATCGGTTGCTCTTCGCGACTGCCCTATTACATGAACACCTACGGCATGCACAGCATTCATGGTCGTGCAGCAGCCATAGCTACCGGCGTAAAAACAGCCAACCCCGCCCTAAGTGTGTGGGTGGCAACGGGCGACGGCGACTCACTTGCCATCGGAGGAAACCATTTCATTCATGCCATCCGCAGAAACGTGGATATCAATATTATCCTTTTTAACAATAAAATCTACGGATTAACCAAAGGGCAGTATTCTCCCACGTCGGAAAAAGGGTTCATTTCAAAATCATCGCCTTACGGCACGGTGGAAGAACCATTCAACCCAGCAGAGCTTTGCTTCGGGGCACGAGGCACATTCTTTGGACGGGCTATTGACGTAGATCTCAAAAACCTGACCGACCTGATGGTGGCTTCGGCAAAACACAAAGGAACTTCGGTAATGGAAGTGTTGCAAAACTGCGTGATCTTCAACGACGGGATCCACAGCAAAATTGCCGACAAAGCTTTTCGCGCCGAGAAAACCATCGTACTTCAGCACGGCAAAAAGATGGTTTTCGGTGCTCACGACGAAAAAGGTATCGTGGCAGACAACAACCTGCAATTGAAAGCAGTAACCATCGGACAGGACGGCTATACGTTGGACGATGTGCTGGTGCACGATGCCACCACCAAAGACAGCACCCTCCATTTTAAACTGGCTCGAATGGGATACGAAAATGACCTGCCGGTTGCTCTTGGAGTAATTCGTGATGTACCGGCACCGACATTTGAAAATGAATACGCAAAACAAATCGAAGAGGTGCAAAACAAGATGCCGAAAAAAACGTTTACCGATTTTTTAATGGATTCCGATAACGTCTGGGAACTAAAATGACCACAAAAAATCTCCCGGAAGGTTATAAAGAATACGCAAAAATCGATTTCGTAAACAGCAAAAAAGATGCGATCATTACAAACGTCATTGCTCTTATTGTAGCGATAATGCTGATAGGGCTGACCGATGTTCCCTTCAAAACCGTAATTCCGGAAGGAGGATTATTTCCACTACTGATCAAATGTGTATTGCTGGTAGCCGCTCTTTTTGTTTACATCATCCTTCATGAAGCTTTTCACGGCTTAGCAATAGAGTTGATCAGCGGGAGCAAACCCCATTTCGGATTCAAATATACCTATGCTTATACGGGTAGCGACATGTATTTCGACCGTTTAAGCTATATCATTATCGCACTTACTCCGATAATCATTCTCGGAATCCTTTTGGTGGCAATTCTTTTTTCGGTACCGATAGAATGGTATTGGTTCGTTTATATCCCTGTCATTCTCAATTTTGCAGGATCAGCAGGCGACCTGTATGTAACAGGGTTGACATTGCACATGCCAAAAGACGCATTGATACATGACGAAGGTGTAGCGATGACGATATTCTCAAAAGTCGAAGAATAAATTCCGCAAAAAACATGTTATCTTTGTCGTTATTTATAAAGCGAACAAATAACAGAACAAGGTTCAATGAAAAAAATAAACATTGCGGTCGACGGACTTTCATCCTGCGGTAAAAGTACATTGGCAAAAGACCTGGCAAAAAAAATCGGATATACGTATATCGATAGCGGAGCAATGTATCGAGCCGTTGCACTTTATGCCCTACGTAACGGTTGGGTGACAGAAAATGACATTGACGAAGAAGCATTAAGACAACATATTCCGGAAATCTGTATTACCTTTAAAACCAATGAACAAGGACAACAGGAAACCTACTTGAACGGCGAAAACGTTGAAAAAGAAATCCGTTCGCTGGAAATAGGGAATGCTGCAAGCCGCATAAGTACACTCGATTTCGTGCGCCGCGAAATGGTTCGCCAACAACAGGAGATGGGGAAAGAAAAAGGGGTTGTTATGGACGGCAGGGATATAGGAACCGTGGTTTTCCCCGATGCAGAACTGAAAATATTTCTGACAGCTTCGCCGGAAACACGTGCTCTCCGTCGTTTCAACGAATTGAAAGAGAAAGGAGAGGAGATCACATATGAGGAAGTTCTTGCCAATATAAAAGAGCGCGACGAACGCGACAGCAACCGTTCGCAAAGTCCGGTACGCAAAGCAGACGACGCCATTGAACTCGACAATTCGAATCTTACCGTTGAGGAACAACTACAATGGGCCTTCGATATGTTTAACAAAAAAATGCAGCAAATCTGTCAATATGCTTAAAGTTGAAATCGATCCACAGTCGGGTTGCTGTTTTGGAGTAGAAAAAGCCATCAGCAAAGCAGAAGAAGAATTGCGGAAAAGCGGAACATTATATTGCTTGGGAGATATCGTCCATAATACCGTGGAGATGCAACGCCTGACTGCGATGGGGTTGGTTACCATCGATCACGAAACATTTAAAAAACTGAAAAATGTACGTGTTCTCCTCCGCGCTCACGGCGAGCCGCCTGAAACCTATCGGATTGCTAAAGAAAACCATATCGAAATCATCGATGCCTCTTGTCCGGTGGTATTGGAACTGCAAAAACGAATCAAAAAAACCTACCTCAGCAAAGCGAACAACGAAATTCAACTCGTTATTTTCGGGAAAAAAGGACATGCCGAAGTAAACGGTTTGTTGGGGCAAACCGAAGGATCGGCAATCATAATTGAAAAAAAAGGAGATCTCGACAAATTGGATTTCTCGAAAGATATCCATTTATTTTCTCAAACAACGAACCCTCTGGAGGATTTTCGGGAAATTATCGACATCATTCAGAAAAGAATGACCAATGATGCGAAATTCAAATATCACGATACAATCTGCCGACAGGTATCCAACCGGATTCCGCACATCAACATGTTCGCATCGCAATACGATATCATCTTCTTTATTGCCGGAGAAAAAAGCTCCAACGGAAAAGTCCTTTTTAACGAATGCAAAAAGAGTAATCCCAACTCCTACTTCATCCATTCTCCCGACGAACTGGATGTTTCGTTGATAAAAGACAACGACAGGGTTGGCATCTGCGGGGCAACATCCACTCCGAAGTGGCAAATGCAAGCCCTGGCAGAAAGAATCATGAAATTAAAACCCTAAAAAGCTTTTTTGTTACCCGCAAAAAACTTTATCTTTGCAGTTCATTGTTTTGGGAAAATACATAAGGGTATCCTAAAAAATAATTTCTCATTATGGCATCAAACATTAAATGTATAGGAGTTCTTACCTCAGGAGGCGATGCTCCGGGTATGAATGCTGCTATTCGTGCAGTAACCCGCGCCGCCATTTTTAACGGAATTCGGGTAAAAGGTATCTATAAAGGATTTAGAGGTCTTATTAGCGGAGATGTAGTGGAATTTAAAACAGATAGCGTGAGTAACATCATCCAACGGGGCGGTACAATTCTGAAAACGGCACGTTGCGAGGAATTTAAAACGATTGAAGGACGTAAAATTGCCTACGAAACCATGAGAAGGGAAGAAATAAACGCTCTTGTTGTCATCGGAGGAGATGGTTCACTAACCGGGGCCAATATTTTTGCCAACGAATACAACATTCCCATCGTGGGGTTGCCGGGAACAATCGATAACGACCTTAACGGCACTGACGTTACTATCGGGTACGATACCGCATTAAACACAATTATGGAAGCAGTGGATAAAATCCGCGATACAGCCACCTCGCACGAACGATTGTTCTTCATCGAAGTAATGGGACGCAATTGCGGTTATTTGGCATTGAACAGCGCTATAGCCTCCGGAGCCGAAGCCGCTATTATTCCCGAAATCAGCATAGAAAAAGACCAGTTGGCCGAACTTATTCAACAGGGATTCAGAAAATCGAAAAACAGCAGCTTGGTACTTGTTACCGAAAGCGAAGTTACCGGGGGAGCCTTGAAGCTGGCCGAACGCGTAAAGAACGAATATCCGCAATATGATGTGCGCGTATCTATTCTTGGTCACCTGCAACGAGGTGGATCGCCATCGGCTCAAGACCGAATTCTGGCAAGCAGAATGGGGGTTGCAGCCATTCAGGCCTTTCTCGAAGATCAACGAAACGTAATGATTGGCATTCGCGAAAACGAAATCGACTATGTTCCTTTTCAACGAGCAATTAAAAAAGAACGCGAAATAAGTGAAGAACTGCTGGAAGTACTCCGCATTTCTTCGATCTAAACGGATTACAACAAAAAATTATTTTATTCTAAGATATAAATTGTACCTTTGTGATGCTTTTTAGAATCTAAAAAATTATAATATAATGGAAATTACCCACATTGAACACATCGGAATTGCCGTTAAAAGCATAGAAGAGCAACTCCCCTACTACGAAGGAGTTCTCGGATTAAAATGCTACAACATTGAAACCGTAGAGGATCAAAAAGTAAAAACAGCTTTTTTCAAGATCGGACAAACCAAAATTGAATTACTGGAACCAACCGACGAAGACAGCACCATTGCCAAATTCATCGAAAAAAAAGGAGAAGGCGTGCATCATATTGCTTTTGCCACAAAAAATGTGGAAGAAGCATTGAGAGAAATGGAGTCGAAAGGCATCCGCTTGATTGACCAACACCCCAGACGCGGGGCAGAAGGGTTGAATATTGCTTTTTTACACCCCAAATCTACGGGTAGCGTTTTAACAGAACTTTGTGAGCATCCGGAATAAAATTTCGATATAGCGTAAATAAGAAAAATACATCTTTACTATCCATTTTCAAAAATATAACTATAGATATGAGCACTCAACTCGAGAAAATAAAAGAGCTAATAGAGTTACGTGAAAAGGCGCGTTTGGGAGGAGGTCTAAAAAGAATAGAATCTCAACACCTGAAAGGAAAATATACAGCGCGCGAGCGCATTGCCATGCTGCTGGATGAAGGAAGTTTTGAAGAATTCGATATGTTTGTGGAACATCGCTGCCATAACTTCGGAATGGAAAACCAAAAATATCTTGGTGATGGCGTTGTAGCCGGCTACGGAACTATTGAAGGACGTCTGGTTTATGTTTTTGCACAAGACTTTACGGTTTTCGGTGGTTCACTTTCCGAAATGCAGGCAAAGAAAATATGCAAAGTGATGGATCAGGCCATGAAAATGGGTGCTCCGCTTATCGGCATCAATGACTCGGGAGGAGCTCGTATCCAGGAAGGAATCAATGCATTGGCAGGATATGCCGAAATTTTTCAACGCAACATATTGGCATCCGGCGTAATTCCTCAAATATCGGCCATCTTCGGTCCATGTGCCGGGGGCGCCGTTTATTCACCTGCTCTAACCGATTTCATCATTATGACGGAAGGCACGTCTTACATGTTCCTTACCGGACCCAAAGTAGTGAAAACAGTTACCGGAGAAGATGTTACTCAGGAACAATTGGGAGGGGCATCGGTACATACTTCAAAATCGGGAGTAGCACAATTTGCTGTTCAAACCGAAGAAGACGGCATGAAACTTATCCGCAAACTCCTCAGTTTTCTTCCTCAGAACAATCTGGAAGACCCGCCTCTGTTTTCCAACGATGACCCCATTGACAGACTGGAAGACGGCTTAAACGAAATCATACCCGACAACCCCAATAAGCCCTATGACATGTATGAAGTGATTGGTGCAATCATCGATAAAGGTGAGTTTCTTGAGGTTCACGCCGACTATGCAAAAAACATCATCGTGGGGTTTGCCCGTTTTAACGGACAAACGGTTGGTATCGTGGCTAATCAGCCCAAATATCTTGCCGGCGTACTCGACATCAATGCTTCGCGTAAGGGAGCACGTTTCGTTCGTTTTTGCGATGCATTCAATATTCCGATCGTTTCATTGGTTGATGTTCCCGGATTTCTACCCGGCACAGGACAAGAATACGGTGGCGTAATTACTCACGGAGCCAAATTATTGTATGCATACGGCGAAGCTACGGTTCCTAAAATCACCGTAACGTTACGAAAGTCGTATGGTGGGGCACACATTGTTATGAGCTGTAAGCAACTTCGTGGCGATATCAATTATGCATGGCCAAGTGCCGAAATAGCCGTTATGGGTGCCGAAGGTGCAATAGAAGTACTCTATAGCAAAGAAATTGCAGCAGAAAAGGATCCCGAAAAACAGGCAGCTATTATAGAAGAAAAGAAGAACGAGTACAACAAATTGTTTGCTAATCCTTATAATGCTGCGCGTTATGGTTATATTGACGATATTATCGAACCTCGAAATACGCGTTTTAGAATCATTCGCGCTTTACAGCAACTGCAAACAAAAAAATTGGTGAATCCTCCCAAAAAACACGATAATTTGCCTTTATAATAAGTGGAAAATGATGACAAAACTTAATCAAATAGGATTCCTGCTACTTGTCATTACCCTGACTTTTGGCAGTTGTTCAACCAGGAAAAAAAATCCATCATGGGTTATCAATGAAGTCATGGTTAATAATAAAACCAACATGATAGACGAATTTGGGCAACGCAACGGATGGATCGAAATTTACAACAACACTGCCAAAACGCAGGATCTGGCTGGTATGTATCTTACAACCGACAAGAACAATCCTAAAATGTATCCGATTCCTTTAGGAGACGTGAGAACCCGGATTAAGCCTTATCAACAGGCCATTTTTTGGGCCGACAATAAACCGTTTAACGGGAATTTTCACACCAACTTTACGCTGGATACCATAGGAGATAATTATATCGCATTGTATGATGTGGACGGAAAAACGCTCATCGATGAAATTGTTGTTCCGAAAGGACTTCCTGCAGACAAAACTTTTGGCTATCCCGTCGATGGGGTTAAATACGATAAAAGCGGGAATGTGCTGGCAACCATTCTGGAAAGAGTAACACCGAATAGTAACAATGCAATTTTAGCAGAAAATCCCATGATTGCCGATTTGAAAAAAAACGATCCATGGGGAATCATGATTACAATCACCTGTATGCTGGTAATATTTACGGGATTAATTCTGCTTTATATCATTTTTAATTTTATGGGTAATTTTGCAAGAAATATGACACAAAAAAGAGTAGCCGGAAGGGGAAAATTATCTGCAGCCAGAAGCGAATCCCAATTGTCGGGAGAAGTACTGGCAGCTATAGCGGCAGCAATTGCCGAATTAAGGGAAGATCAACACGATATAGAAAGTACCATTTTAACGATACAGCAAGTTAAAAAGAATTATTCTCCGTGGAGTTCAAAAATATACACATTGCGTCAACTCCCTAATAAATAACAAGTAACACGATCAAAAAAAATTATTCCGATGAAAGAATTTAATTATAAAATTAACGGAGCACCCTACAGAGTTGTTGTTCTTAACTCCGATGATTCAACGATAGAATTGGAAGTAAACGGAATTCCCTATACTGTAGAGCTGGAACAAAAAACCAAAAAACCATTGGGAGGTGTAAGACGTCCGAGTCGAGAGGCTGCACCTGCTCCCACTCCAAAAAGCGCCACTACTCCATTGGTAACCAAGCCGGCAACTTCGCCCGGAAAAACCGTTATCCAATCCCCGCTTCCGGGAATTATCATTGATATTAAATGCAAAGAAGGAGATATCGTAAAAAAGGGTCAAACCTTGATGATTCTCGAAGCAATGAAAATGGAGAACAACATCCTTGCCAGCACCAATGGAAAAGTATCAAAAATATTGGTTAATAAGGGTGACACTGTACTTGAAGGTGCAGATTTGGTAGTAATCGAATAAAAAACCGGATATAATGAATGCATTATTATCGTTAGGAAACAATTTACAGACTTTTTGGGAATTTACCGGTTTTGCCAATGCCGAAACAGGGCATATCATCATGATTCTGGTGGGATTATTGTTTATCTTTCTGGCTATCAAATTTGAGTTTGAGCCTCTTCTTTTAATTCCTATCGGGTTCGGCATACTTATTGGTAATATTCCTTTCAACGAAATGGCCAATTTAAAAGTTGGAATATACGAAGAAGGATCTGTACTGAATATTCTTTATCAAGGAGTAATAGAAGGATGGTATCCGCCACTCATTTTTTTGGGTATCGGAGCAATGACCGATTTTTCGGCACTGATTGCCAATCCCAAACTAATCTTGATAGGTGCTGCCTGTCAATTCGGTATATTCGGAGCCTATATCATTGCCTTACAACTGGGATTTGAGCCGAACCAAGCGGGAGCCATAGGAATTATCGGAGGAGCCGACGGGCCTACAGCCATTTTTCTATCATCAAGACTAGCACCCAACTTGATGGGAGCAATTGCCGTATCTGCATATTCATACATGGCATTAATCCCGATTATACAACCTCCGTTCATGCGACTGCTAACTACTAAAAAAGAGCGGGTAATCCACATGAAAGCTCCGCGCGTCGTATCTCAAACCGAAAAAATCATGTTCCCTATAGTCGGATTGTTGCTTACTGCTTTTATAGTTCCATCGGGGCTACCCTTGCTGGGAATGTTATTCTTCGGTAATCTACTCAAAGAATCGGGTGTAACTCGTCGTTTAGCCGAAACGGCACGCGGTCCTCTCATTGATATCGTCACCATCCTTTTAGGATTGACCGTGGGTGCATCTACTCAAGCTACCACATTTTTAACGGCACAGTCCGTTAAAGTATTTATTATTGGAGCGCTATCCTTTATTATCGCAACCATTGCAGGAATTCTTTTTGTCAAGTTTTTCAATTTGTTTTTGAAGAAAGGCAACAAGATCAATCCACTCATCGGCAACGCCGGTGTTTCGGCCGTACCCCACTCAGCTCGAATTTCCCAAGTGTTGGGACTGGAGAGCGATCCAAGCAACTATTTGCTGATGCATGCCATGGGGCCTAATGTTGCCGGAGTGATCGGATCGGCTGTTGCTGCCGGTATTATGCTTGGTTTCTTGGGCTAACGCCGATAAAGTGAAATAAAACGGTATCCCGTTACTCGTAAACACATTTTTTGAAAATATCCAACAAGATTGCGTTTTACCTGCTACGGAAAACTAAAAACAATCATAAATTTTGGAAGTGAATAATTCAAAAATGGTTAATTATCTATTAATGGAGAAATTATTATGGGATTAGAGCAATTAATGCCTGCAATCGCGTTAATGACATGGCAGGACTTGGTTATGATCGCTATCGGGCTCATTCTTATTTATTTGGCTATTGCCAAAAATTATGAACCCACGTTATTGTTGCCGATTGGGTTTGGAGCCATTTTGGTAAACATACCCTTCTCATCGGCTATTACACAAATAGATCCGGCTACGGGACAAGCTATGGAGGGAGTATTGAATACCTTTTTCAATGCAGGAATAGTTACAGAAATTTTCCCGTTGCTGATATTTGTTGCCATTGGCGCAATGATAGATTTTTCGCCACTATTTCGCAATCCATCGTTGTTGCTGTTTGGAGCCGCTGCTCAGTTCGGTATCTTTATGACTATGATTTTTGCTTCGTTGCTGGGATACGATTTAAGAGAAGCTGCTTCCATCGGAATTATCGGTGCAGCCGACGGACCTACATCTATTGTAGTAGCATCCCGATTTGCACCTAATCTGCTCGGTCCTATTTCAGTAGCTGCATATTCTTATATGGCTCTTGTACCCATTATTCAACCTCCGGTTATACGACTGTTGACGACCAAAAAAGAACGATTAATCCGGATGTCCACAGCGGGAAGTTACAACAAAAAAATATCGAAAAAGGCACTGATAGCATTCCCTATTGTTGTGACGATTGTAGCCGGAATCATAGCTCCGTCATCGTTAGCCCTTATCGGTTTTTTGATGTTCGGTAATTTGATACGCGAATGCGGAGTACTAAACAAGTTGTCGTTAGCAGCACAAAACGAATTGGCAAGTCTGGTAACCCTGCTGTTGGGTATTACCATTGCCAGCACCATGACATCCGATCGTTTTATCCGTGTGGATACGCTCATCATTATTGCCTTAGGATTATTTGCTTTCATTTTTGATACATTTGGCGGCGTAATTTTTGCAAAATTCATGAATCTGTTCCGTAAAGAAGGAAATAAAATTAATCCGATGATCGGAGCATGTGGAATATCGGCATTCCCTATGTCCGCTCGCGTAATTCATCAGATGGGTCAGAAAGAAGACCCGTTCAATTACCTGCTCATGCCCGCCGTCAGTGCGAATGTAGGAGGTCAAATCGGGTCTGTTGTAGCCGGTGGTATTATCTTAACATTGGTTCCATTATTTGCATAAAAACAGATCATTATGACACAAGCAATAGAAAAAACACTGGAAATTGCAGGTATAGGAATAATCGGAGTATTCATTTTTATGGTTATCTTTTACCTGCTGATTCGTGCACTCGATAAATTTTTACCCTATAAAGAAGAGGTGAGTACAGAAGGAAATTCTGTTGATGTGGAAACCGAAGATGACACCCAAAATTAGGGGAAAATCACGGATAGATATCCATTTTTATTTTCTAAGATCGGCACCCCACATCAATTTATCACGAAGTGTTTTAAAAAAAGTATGGCTTAGACGTTTTACAACTTTCTGAGTATAGGGTGCTTTATAAACATCAATAAGGGTATGTTCATTGAATATTTGCGACTGTCCGTCGAGAGATACCAGATAGTGCTTGCTTCTGCTTTCAATTTTTAACGAAATACGGCTATCGTCTTCAACAACCAATGGCCTTGCCGTAAGACTGTGAGGAGCAATGGCTGCCAAAATAATGCTGGGCGATGTGGGAACCAAAATAGGGCCGCCAATGCTAAGAGAATAGGCGGTGGAACCGGTAGGAGTAGCTATTACCAAGCCGTCGGCCCGATACGATGTCAAATATTCACCATTGATATAAGCATGAATGGAAAGCATGGATGCCGTATCCTGTTTCAGAATGGCCACTTCATTTAATGCACAGATGCTACCAAAAGGATCGGGTTTATCTTTTGTGTCGATTCCGAGCAATATACGTTCTTCTATTCGATATTTATTTTCTACAATCTCCCGTAGCGTATCATCCAATTCATCGCAATTGATATCCGCTAGGAATCCTAATCTCCCGGTATTAATTCCCAAAATAGGTATTCCTTTATCGCCAATAATTGAAGCCGTGCGCAAGAAAGTACCATCGCCTCCCACACTCATTGCCATATCCACCGGCGGTGTTACATCAAAGAGTATGCACATAGGACGAATTTTATCTTGGATGTCGGGCGAAAGAGAATAAAAAAGCAAATCGGGCAGATAAAGATGAATGGAATATCTTTTTATGGCCTTACATACTGAAAATATATATTTTTCGAATTGAGGATCTCGATCAGAAGAAGTATTGCCAAATAATGCTATTTTCATATCCGTATTATTGATCAAAATTACATGTTGAGATAAAACAACAACTCCTGAAGACGCTCTCTTTGTATATCGTTGATTTCGCCTTCTTTCATGTAATAATAAATGACATTATAATTGAACCGCTCAAAACTACGCAATACAGGGGTAAGATCCGAAATATCCAATTTAATGGATATAAGAAGTGTTGAACCATCCGAAACCGGCAAAACAGATAAACTCATCACATGAGCATTGTTACTCTCAATGATTCGTGCAATTTCGGTGAGTGTGTAATCTTTCGAAGGTACCTCTAAAATAATTAAGGAATTTTCATTCTCCGTTAAATCGGCAAACTCCTCAGGCGAAATGTGTGAAGAAAATTTTTCTACCTGGTTTTTGATAAATTCTTTGGTTGACATGTTTAAAAAACGGTTTATTCGTATTATTTTTGTAGTTTGGTTTACAAAGATGGAAAAATTTTAGATACAGCGAACTTTTTATTGGCATTTTTATATTTTCTTTACTTTTTAATGCACAGAAGTTTTTTAATTTTAGGTTATCCATCTTGGAAACAGTTTAAGGAGTGTATGCTATGACAAAATTAAGCGTTAATATCAACAAAATAGCCACCTTGAGAAACTCGCGTGGAGGCGATTTACCCAATGTAGTGCAAGTAGCGATTGACTGCCAGCGTTTTGGAGCCGACGGAATTACCGTTCATCCTCGTCCGGACGAAAGACACATCAAACGAAAGGATGTGTTCGATTTACAACCGAGAGTTTATACGGAATTCAATATTGAGGGGAATCCTTCTCCGGAATTTATTTCGTTGATTAAGAAAATACGGCCAACTCAAGTTACCTTAGTTCCTGATGCTCATGACGCAATCACCTCCAATGCCGGATGGGATACGGTCACTTATAAAGATTTTCTCACGGATGTGGTAAACGAGTTTCAGTCGTTAGGCATCCGAACTTCCATATTTGTAAATCCGGATCTCGAAATGATAGAAGGAGCCTCTGCCATTGGAACTGATCGGATCGAGCTATATACCGGACCCTATGCAGAAATGTTTGAGAAAGATAAAGAAAAGGCTGTGGCTCCTTATGTGGAAGCAGCAACACTGGCAAAAAAACTTGGCCTTGGCGTAAACGCGGGTCACGATTTGAATTTGAATAATTTAAACTATTTTCACGTTCATATACCATGGCTTAGTGAGGTTTCCATAGGTCATGCCCTCATTTGCGATGCCTTATATATGGGACTCGAAAAAACAATAAAAGCGTATAAAAATTGTTTAAAGATGCCTGAAAATCAGGATTAATCCTGCTGAATCACTATCTTTACAAGGCAAACAAAATCGAAGAAAAACAATAAATCAGTAAAGTAAATTATCGGAATGAATTTGTTACAAATACCGACAGCAGCATACGACACCCTCCGGGAAATGGGGCAACAGGTAACGACTACCGTGGAACCCCCTGAAACAGCAATCAGTACTTTCGATCTTGCCATCAAAGGCGGATGGCTTATGATTGTACTCTTTGTTTTACTACTCCTTTCTATTTACGTATTGATTGAGAGGATCTTGGTACTCCGTAATGCAGGAAAAGAGGATGACTCCTTTATGAATCGTATCAAGGACTATATTCATGAGGGAAAAATTGAATCTGCATTGGCACTTTGCCGAAAGACCGATACTCCCGCTGCAAGAATGGTAGAAAAAGGCATTTCCCGTTTGGGACGCCCCATGAGCGATATTACAGAAGCAATCGAAAATGTTGGGAACATAGAAATTGCCAAACTCGAAAAAGGATTACCCATTTTAGCTACCACTGCGGCCGGTGCCCCCATGATTGGATTTCTCGGAACGGTTACCGGAATGGTTAAAGCTTTTATGAGCATGGCAAGTGCCGGTGTTAACGTAAATGTAAATATATTGTCAACAGGTATTTATGAAGCACTGATCACAACCGTAGGCGGACTTATCGTCGGCATTATTGCACTATTCGCATATAACTATCTTACTACGCAAATAAAAGGGATTGTGAATAGGATGGAAATGCGCATCATGGAATTCATGGATATTTTGAACGAACCGGCAAATTAAGGAATATTTTCATGGCATTAAAACAACGCTTTAAGATAGAACCGACCTTCAGTATGGCATCGATGACCGATGTTATTTTTCTGTTGTTGATCTTTTTCATGATCACATCTACTATCGTTGTGCCGAATTCGATTAAAGTTTTGTTGCCAAAATCGCAACAACAAGCTCAAGCCAAACCACTTACACGAATAACTATCGATAAAAATCTAAATTATTACGTAGCAAACGGAAACGAGACAGAACGTCAAGTACCCTTTGAGGAAATTGTACCTTTTCTGCAAGCGGCTTATCGAGCAAACCCCGACGTATATGTAGCGCTCTACGCAGACGAAAGCGTTCCTTACGGGGAAATTGTGAAAGTGCTTGATATTGCAAACAAACATAAATTTAAAATAGTATTAATGACGCGACCAAATTAAGGGGTTTTTCTTCAAGAATTACTATTTCATAATGGAAAAAGAAAAAATAGGTGGAATTATCGGAACAATTATTTTTTCGGGATTGCTCCTGATTATCCTCTTGTTTTCCTATTTTACCATCACTCTCCCGTCACAGGAATTGGAAGGCATCCCGGTCATGTTCGGTACAGAAGAAAATGCGGGAGGATCTACAGAGCCAATGATGACCGAAACATCGGATATTTCAACACCTCCTATCCCCACTCACGATCCCGAATCGCCACTTATCACGCAAAACGACGAACCATCGATTGATGTAAAAGCTCAACGTGAAGAAGAGCAACGTCAAGCCCGATTGGCAGAACAACGTCGTTTAGAAGAAGAAGCTGCAAAGCGTAAACGCGAGGAAGAAGCCCGTCGTAAAGAAATTAACCGACAAATGTCGGGATTATTTGGAGAAAATGCCTCAGGAAACAGAGGCAACACCGAGGGAGCAGGGACCCAGGGCGTTTCCACAGGAAATGCCGCACAAGGAGCACCAAAGGGCAGCGGAGGAATAGGGACGTATGATCTTAGCGGGCGGAGCTTGGGCCCGGGAGGACTTGTACAACCCCGATACACAGTGAACGATTATGGCACAGTGGTTGTTAATATAACGGTAGACCCTGCGGGAAATGTAATTCATGCCGAAATCGGACGAGGAACAAACACGCCTAGCCCTACGCTTCGGGAAGAAGCCTTACGGGCAGCGCGCAGCACCAAATTCAATGCCATTCAATCGGGAAACAATCAGCAAGGAACCATTACATATAAGTTTAATCTCAATTAATAAAGCAAAAAATCACAATGAAAAAAGTCGCCTTATTTTTAGCAAACGGCTTCGAAGAAATAGAAGCTCTCGGAACAGTAGATGTATTACGAAGAGCCGAGATCCCGGTACAAACGGTGTCTGTTTCTAATGAGTTGAAAGTGACCGGAGCACACCATATCACCGTTATTGCGGATACGTTGTTTACAACCATGGATTTCTCCGATATCGATGTTTTGGTTTTGCCCGGCGGCATGCCGGGTGCAAAAAACTTAAGCGAACACAAAGGAGTGAAAGAACAAATAAAAACATTCGTTACAAAAGGAAAATATGTAGCGGCAATTTGTGCTGCACCTATGGTGTTAGGCGGGTTAGAACTGCTTAAAGGCAAAAAAGCTACCTGTTACCCCGGATTTGAACCTCAACTTATCGGAGCAAATATAACCGGAGAAAATGTGACGGTTGACGGGAAAATCATTACCGGGAAAGGTCCCGGCTTAATGTTTGATTTTGCGTTGCAACTTGTGGAAATAATTGCCGGAAAGGAAACGCGCAAAAAAGTGGCCGAAGGATTATTGTGGGAAAGAAAAATATCCGATTAAAAACAAAAAATCGATTATCGCATTTGAATCATTATTACCCCTAAATTCAAAAATTTAAGGTGCAAAGAATTGGTTTATACAGAAAAACAATCTATCTTTGCACCGTTTTTTTAGCAACATAATGTCTAACTTATTTAATTAATTTTTTTACAAAACACATGACAGATAACGTAAAAAATGTCGCCCCAATTGAAAATTTTGACTGGGAAACTTATGCCGAAGGAGGCGAAAGTTACAGCAAAGAAAACAAAGAAAAACTTATCGAAAGTTATACCAACACACTAAGCAAAATCAGCGATAAAGAAGTCGTAACCGGGGTCGTAACTTCCATGAATAAACGCGAAGTCATTGTAAACATCGGCTACAAATCGGAAGGCGTTGTTCCAATGAGTGAATTCAGATATAATCCCGATCTGAAAGTTGGTGACGAAGTTGAGGTCTATATCGAAAGTCAGGAAGATAAAAAAGGACAACTGGTGCTTTCTCATAAAAAAGCACGTGCCACACGTTCATGGGATCGCGTAAATGAAGCATTCCAAAATAACGAAGTGATCAAAGGATACATCAAATGCCGCACAAAAGGCGGTATGATTGTTGACGTGTTTGGAATTGAAGCATTCTTACCCGGATCACAAATCGACGTGAAACCCATTCACGATTACGACATGTTCGTGGATAAAACAATGGAATTTAAAGTTGTAAAAATCAACCCCGAATTCAAAAACGTGGTTGTATCGCACAAAATATTGATCGAGGAAGAACTCGAACAACAAAAGAAAGAAATTATCTCACACCTCGAAAAAGGTCAGGTACTCGAAGGAACGGTAAAAAACATTACCTCTTACGGCGTATTTATCGATCTTGGTGGGGTTGACGGTCTTATCCATATTACCGATCTTTCATGGGAACGCATTCAACATCCCGAAGAAGTTGTCAAATTAAACGATAAGATCAATGTGGTTATTCTCGATTTCGATGATGAAAAGAAACGCATTGCTCTTGGATTAAAACAGCTAATGCCACATCCATGGGATGCATTGGATCCCAATTTGAAAGTTGGAGACGTTGTAAAAGGAAAAGTAGTAGTGATTGCCGATTACGGAGCATTTGTAGAAATTGCTCCGGGAGTGGAAGGATTGATTCACGTATCGGAAATGAGTTGGACACAACACCTGCATACTGCTCAAGACTTTCTACATGTTGGTGACGAAGTAGAAGCTGTCATCTTATCTCTTGATCGTGAGGAACGTAAGATGTCTCTCGGAATGAAACAATTAAAACCGGATCCTTGGGAAACCATCGAACAAAAATACCCGATCGGCAGTATTCACACGGCAACCGTTCGCAACTTCACTAACTTTGGTGCTTTTGTTGAAATAGAAGAAGGCGTGGAAGGGTTGGTTCATATCTCTGATCTCTCATGGACAAGGAAAATCAAACATCCAAGCGAAGTTACGGAAATTGGTGCACCACTTGAGGTACAAGTATTGGAAATCGATAAAGAAAATCGTCGTTTGAGTCTTGGACATAAACAAGTCGAAGAAAATCCGTGGGATGTATTTGAAACCATTTTCACAGAAGGTTCCATTCATGAAGGTACCATAGTGGAGCTAACCGATAAGGGTGCCATTATTGCTCTTCCTTACGGTATTGAAGCATTTGCTTCTTCTAAACACTTAGTAAAGGAAGATGGCTCCCAAGCACAAGTGGATGAAAAATTACCATTCAAAGTCATTGAATTTAACAAAGATGCTAAACGCATCGTTGTATCTCATACGCGCGTATTCGAAGATGAACAAAACGAGAAAACCGAATCGAAACGTCGATCGAAACGTACGGGGAAAAAGGAAGAGGCTGAAACGATTTCTACTCCGATAATCGAGAAAACAACATTTGGTGATATTGAAGAACTGGTTGCTTTAAAGGAAAAGCTTGAAGCTCAAAAAGCAGCTCCTAAAAAAGAAACAAAGAAGAAATCGAAAGCCGGAGATGAAAAAACCGAAGAAACAAAAGAAGAAGAGAAAATCGAGGATTTGAAAACAGAACAAATAGAAGTTTCAGAGGTTAAAGTTGAAGAAAAACCGGCTATTGAAACTACTGATGCAAAAACCGATTCCGAGGAAGTGAAAGAGGAAGTGAAGAAAGCAGAAGAAGCATCAGAAGAAATCAAAGAAGACGCTCAGACAAAAGAAGAAGAAAAAGAATAATTTTTTCGTTCTTCTTTCGATAAATAAAAAACTGCCCTATGTAAGGGCAGTTTTTTATTTTATCATATCCGAACAATCCTCATTCAAGGTAAAAAATAGCTATCAACGCAGGTTCAACAAGACATAGCCACCTAAAAAATCACTTATTACTCCCCACAGAGGAAAATTGAAAAACAATAAACTCACCCACGAACAGGTAAATGGATTCAAAGAAAGAAACACTGATCAGGAAAACGACATGCACAAAAAAATGTATCGAAATAAAAAAAGCCGCTGAGAATTGATTTGTTGAAATTATTTCCAATAGGTGTAAAAACCAAAGAGGGTGAAATCACATAGTGATACACCCTCTTTGCGGCATTTCAATTAAGTATAGAAAATACTTTAATCGGTATAAATCGTAAGAGCATAGGATGAAGAGCTTTTGATTGGTTCAGATTTTCCTTCAACATAATAACGGAAACGAATGGGAACATTTTTAGCCTCAGTTCCACCCGAAGTTTGCAACAAATTGCGCAAAGGCTTCATATTCACTGCAATGACTCCGGTTTCAGTTGTTTCGGTTGTTTCGTTAGGTGTCCCTATTTTACTTAAACGCACATCGATCAGTATTTCACCGGGAGTTTCCGTCGTTTCTGAGGATTTGTAAAAATCTACCCTTGCCTCCTCTCCCTTTTTCTTTTTCCATCGATAAGAAAATGCCCAGAAATCACCAAAATATTCATCACTGCTATAATAAGGATCCGAAAATTGATAAAAAGGCGTTCCGGCTTCGGCGGGCGCATCCGACATGACTAACGTTGTGGAAGGCACCGGTTCCGGTTCAGCGGTAAGAACTACATTGAAAATATTGAATCCATCAGCAGACTGAGTCATACCATTTTCCGAATTCCATGTGTAGGAAAGAAAATAGCAGCTACCCGGATATAACATTTTAATATCATTACTAGTTACAAATCCTAAGCTATTCCGAGCATAAATAAGGCCGCTATTATCCATCGTAACATAAGAAAAGTCCATTACACCCGTATAACTCCGATCTCCTGATTCCAGACATGAGCTTAACAGAAAACCCATAGTCACCATACTAAAAATCAATACACTCTTTTTCATCTTTATTATCCTGTTTAATAGTTAAAAATTAAGTTTAAGTCCTACATTCATATCCAACACGATTTTTTTGTCGGAATAGAAAGTTTTATATTTATTATTGGCATCAAAATAATAAGCTCCCCCTATTTTCCCATATATCCCCAAGTTATTGAATAAAGGATAGGATAATCCCATGCCCGCATTCACTGAGGCCTGTGGATTATGTTGATGAATATTTACCGACACTTTTTTCCCGGCACCACCATTTGTTTCCGGTTCAACAGTTTCATCCACATACTGATATTTCCCGCAAAAATCTTTTTCAATCATCCCCCCCATTGAAACATACACATTTAACTTCCGGAAGGATAAAAGAGTATAATTCACATTTAACGGGATACCCAAATAATGCAATTGTTGCGTTTCTTGACTTTTGAATTGGTTGGCCGTATTTTTTGCTTTCGAATATAAATAGGTGTACATAAGTCCTGTTTCTACCGACAGCCGATCCGTGATAAATCGTGATGCGGTAAGACCAATAGAAACCGGCTGTTCGTGAACCATTTCGGCAATATTTTCTGTCACATCTATTTGATTGGCATTAAATTCCAAGTGATTGATATTTCCGGTCATTAACGATTTCTCATGTGAATCGTTAACCGCATTATTTTTTGTTGCAACACTTTTCAACGTCATGGGAGAATTCGTTGTGCGTCGAGAAGAGGTCAATCCTCCTCTGGCATTGAGAGCTATGGAAATATGTTCGCTTTTTCTTTCCTCCCCAAAACTCAAATATGGTTGATTATTGTTTCGTTGGTTGAGAAACTCTTCGATAAATCGATCCAATTCTTCGTCAGTCATCTCTCCGGACTGTTCCTCCGGATAGTCATTCTCATTTTCCGTATCCGTATCAACAACAGGCAACTCCACCGTTTTAGGATATTGCGTTTCCGTTTCTATAGGCAACTCTGTTTTTATACCTGTTTCCGTTTTTTCGAACTCCTTAAATTTATTTTTATCAGCTAAAACCACCAATGGAGATTGCCCTATTTCGTTTTCTTCAACACGAGGAAACAATGATTTGTTTTTGCCGCTCGGTGTAGTAATTGACTTCGTTACTACTACCCTATCGTTATCAACAGGAATATTCAGGTATATCATTCCACCAACAATTAAAACAACAATAACCGCAGCCGCAGCCATCCATCGCCGACGGATAATGCGTAATCGGGATGCTTTGTTGAGCGATTCCTCAAGCCTGTCCCATTCATCATCCGGAACAGGTGCTTCGTAATCGCGCAACTTCAGCCTAAATTGTTCTTTTATGTTGTCTTTTTCGTTCATCTTTTTCCCTGTTTATTTTTCAGGATAGCATTAATTTTTTTTCGCAATATTGCTCTGGCACGCGAATACTGGGAACGCGAAGTAGATTCGTTAATACCAAGCATCTTGCCTATTTCTTTATGAGACATATCTTCAAATACAAATAAATTAAATATCGTCCGATAACTTTTCGGCAGTTGCCGTATCATATCGAGAAGCTCTTCATGAGTAATATCCCCGATATCGTAAGAATCGTCATCTGAAAGAACAAAAGCATCCGATTCAATCTGTTCTATGTCGATAGTTATTCGATTTTTCTGTTGTTCGCGACGATAATTTTCAATCGCCAAGTTCACAAAAACACGTCTCATCCATCCTTCAAAAGATCCCTTGCCCGAATAAGAGCCAATGTGCGTAAAAACCCGGAAAAATCCGTCGTGTAACAAGTCCCATGCCGTTTCGTTATTTTTGCAATAACGCAAACAAACGCCCATCATTTTAGGAGCATACATTTCATACAGCTTCTTTTGAGCATCACGGTCCTTCTTCTTACACGCTTCTATCAACTGCGAATCATCCATGCTTAATCGCATTCATGTATATAGATGAATTAAATCGAAAAACGCTGCACGCAGTTTCTCGCTTTTTACAAAATTATCAATTTTTGCCGGAGAAACCGTATTTTTCCATAAACAGATGGCAAAAATTTGAATGATAGCATTCTTATGAACAACATGAAAAAGAATGCCTTTAAAATCAAAGGCAAACCAATTTAAATATACGATGTTTATATTGGTTGATACTTCTTTTTTTTTTACTTTTGTTCCGACTAGTTTATTCATATTAAAAAATAATTTGTATGAAAGATTTTCCCAAAATTGTCTTAGGATCGGCTCTCGGGTTTATCGTTGCAAGTATACTTATTTCGGTTATTTCCCTGGTCTTTTTTATAGCTACTGCCGGCTCATTATTCAAATCGATGGGGGAAGAACAATTTGTACTTGAAAACAACAGTGTACTCTATTTACGTTTAGCCGGGGATATTCAGGAAAGATCTCCTCGATCCACTGCTTTTATTCCGCAGGATAACACCGCAATGATGGGTCTTGACGATATCATTGCAGCTATTCGCAAGGTAAAAAATGACGATCGAATAAAAGGCATCTATATAAATGCGCAGATTTTCCATGCAGCTCCTGCAACGTTGATGCAAATTCGTCAGGAACTGATCGACTTTAAAGAAAGCGGAAAATTTATTGTGGCTTACGCCGACACCTACACACAATCGGGATATTATCTGGCATCGGTTGCAGACAAAATCGCTATCAATCCGCAAGGATCGCTCGATATTCACGGGTTGGTATCCATGCCTGTTTTCTATAAAGACGCATTGGAAAAATTGGGAATAGAAGTTCAGGTATTCAAAGTAGGTACCTACAAATCGGCCGTTGAGCCATTTACACTCACTGAAATGAGTGAGGCCAACCGTCAACAGACCACCTCTTCCCTCAACGATATGTGGAATTTTATGCGAAGTGATCTTGCCGATTCCCGTCATTTATCTGCCGAAAATATCGATTCCATTGCCAATCAGTTTCCTCTATTGAAAGACATATCGTATCTGATAAACAAAAACCTTGTGGATACTGTGCTTTATGAACCGGAAATGAAAAATTATTTGCGCACCCTACTCCATATCGATGAAGGTGAAAAAATTCCGTCCGCCACAGTTCAGGATATGAAATCGGTAAAACCCCGCATAATAAAAAAATCAAAAAACAACATTGCCCTTTTATATGCTGTAGGGAACATCGTATCTGGAAACGGGTCATCCGATATTCAAGACAAGTTCATGGTCAACGAAATCGAAAAACTTCGAAAAGATGATAATATAAAAGCCGTTGTTTTTCGTGTAAATTCAGGAGGAGGCAGCGCTTATGCCTCGGAACAGATCTGGAAAGCCATAACTGATTTGAAAAAAGAAAAGCCTGTAGTGGTTTCTATGGGAGATTTAGCAGCATCGGGAGGATATTACATCTCATGTAATGCCACTAAAATTGTGGCTCAGCCAACCACAATTACCGGTTCAATCGGCATTTTTGGCATTTTCCCTAATATGGAGGGAACAATGAACAAGCTCGGACTCGATTTTGATGTGGTGAAAACGCACGAATACAGCGATTTCGGAAATTTCACTCGGCCGATGAACAATAACGAGAAAGCCATGCTTCAATCTTATATTGAAAAAGGATACGACACCTTCTTGTCGCGTTGCGCTGAGGGTCGTAGCATCCCGAAAGATTCACTTGCAAAATACGCTGAGGGCCGTATCTGGACGGGAAATCAAGCAAAAACGATTGGTTTGGTCGATGAATTGGGCGGAATAGAAAAAGCCATAAAAATTGCAACTGACCTTGCCGGCGTAGGCGACGATTACGTAGTATATGAATATCCGAAAAAACGGTCGTTTATTGAAGAATTCATGGATAAAAACAAAAATGACCTTGCTCTAAAAACACTCAAAGAATATTTAGGGGAAAGCTATGATATTTTTATGACAATAAAAAATTTGAAGGAAGAGGATTTCATTCAGGCGCGTTTACCTTACGATTTGAATATTAAATAATTATATTTGAGAAATGGACCAACCTCCATCAAACATACGCCGTTCGTTACTGCCGCTGTCTTGGTTGTACGGCGTGGGTGTGAATTTGCGAAATAAACTATATGATGCTCATATTTTAAAACAAAAAAAATATGACATTCCGGTTATTTGTGTAGGAAATCTGACTGTTGGTGGCACAGGGAAAACGCCTCATATTGAATATTTGGTTAAATTACTCTCCTCAAGATACAACGTATGCGTTTTAAGCAGGGGGTATAAACGAAAAAGCAGAGGGTTTGTAGAAGTTGAAATCGATTCCGATGTTGCGAAAGTAGGAGATGAACCTTTGCAAATCAAACAAAAGTTTCCGGATACCCTTGTGGTAGTCGATAAAAATCGAAACAAAGCCATCGAAAAAATAATAAAAATGCCGGAAGGGAAAAAGCCGGATGTTATTCTGATGGATGATGGTTATCAGCATCGTTCAGTGATCCCATCGCTTTCCATTTTACTTGTAGACAGTAACCGGCCGATTTTTGAAGACAAGTTGTTGCCTGCGGGAAATCTACGCGAACCCCTTTCGGCAAAATCAAGGGCATCTATTGTATTAGTAACCAAGTGCGATCCTCAGATGCGCCCTATCGACTTCCGCATTTATGCCAACGGGTTGGATCTATTCCCTTATCAATCGTTGTATTTCACATCCTTTGATTATGGCGACCTAAAACCGCTTTTCCCCGAATTTCAACCGAAGGAAATTGCACTCGACGATCTGCGCAAAAAGCACGTTATCTTAGTTACCGGCATTGCATCACCTAAACCATTGATTGATAAGCTGGAAAGAAAGACTTATAATCTTTATCCTCTTCTCTTTGGCGATCATCATCAATTCACAAAAAAAGATATCGAGACGATAAAAAAAAGGTTGAAAAACATCGATGATGACGATATAGTCGTCGTCACAACAGAAAAAGACGCAGTACGTTTCAAAACATTAAAAACAGTAGATAATTCTATCAAATCCATCTTTTATTATATTCCCGTAGAGGTAAAATTCATCAAAAAATCGGAAAAAGAGTCTTTCAACAAAAAAATATATAATCATGTTAGAAGCTATCAGGCAAACAAGCAACTATCTAAAAAGTAAAATTGAAGAAATTCCCAACACCGCCATTATACTCGGAACGGGCCTTGGAGAATTGGTTCATGAAATCGACGACAAACAAATAATCCCCTATACTGAAATCCCTAATTTCCCTGTTTCCACGGTCGAAGGACACAGCGGGAACCTGATTATCGGTACCTTGGGGGGGAAAAAAATACTTGCCATGCAGGGTCGTTTTCATTACTATGAAGGATACTCCATGCAGCAGGTTACCTTCCCCATCCGCATTTTTCAGGCATTAGGCATACGTTATCTCTTTGTATCCAACGCAGCAGGAGGCATGAATCCGAGTTTCGATATCGGAGACATTATGCTCATTGAAGATCATATCAACCTGTTTCCCGAACACCCGCTTCGCGGAAAAAATTACGACGAGTTGGGCACCCGCTTCCCTGACATGAGCGAAGCCTACGATAAAAAATTGCGCCTAATGGCGATGGAAATTGCCAAAGAAAAAAACATCAAACTTCAACACGGCGTATACGTGGGAGTGCAAGGTCCCACTTTTGAAACCCCTGCCGAATATCATTTTTTCCGCACCATTGGCGGCGATGCTGTGGGCATGTCCACCGTTCCCGAAGTAATTGTAGCCAATCACGCAAAAATGAAAGTACTGGCCTTTTCCATCATCACCGACTTGGGGGTCATCGGCAAAATAGTAGAAGTATCGCACGAAGATGTGCAGAAAGCTGCAAAAAATGCCCAACCCAAAATGGCCGCCATTATGCGCGAAATCATCCAAAGAATTTAAGAAGAATTTTCAATTTACCTTTTATGCAACGAACAGAAATAGCCACCTTGGGGGAATTCGGCTTGATCGAACATCTCACCAATGATATACAACTCACCCAAAAAACATCGGTAAAAGGCGTTGGCGATGATGCAGCCGTAATAGACAATGCCAATAAAAAAACCTTGGTAACCACCGACATTTTACTGGAAGGCATCCATTTCGATCTCACGTATGTGCCCCTGAAACATCTGGGATATAAAGCTGCGGTCGTTAATTTTTCGGACATTTACGCCATGAATGGCACTCCCCAGCAAATCGTTGTTTCTCTGGGTATCTCCAAGCGTTTCTGCGTTGAAGATATGGAAGCCCTCTACGAGGGATTAAAATTGGCCTGCAAAATTTACGGCGTTGACCTTGTGGGAGGCGATACATCTTCGTCGCTCACCGGTTTAACCATCAACATCACCTGCATCGGCTATGCCGACGAAAACCAAATTGTTTACCGCAACGGAGCACAAAATACCGACTTGATTTTTGTTTCCGGCGACCTGGGAGCTGCTTACATGGGATTGCAGCTTTTGGAGCGCGAAAAACGCGTTTTCGACGGACAATCCAATTTTCAACCCGATTTTGCAGGAAAAGAATACCTGCTTGAACGTCAGCTCAAACCCGAAGCTCGAAAAGATATCGTGAAACTGTTGGCCGAAAACCATATCAAACCCACTGCCATGATCGATATCTCCGATGGTTTGTCTTCCGACATGCTACATATCTGCAAACAAAGCAAGGTGGGTTGTGCCATTTACGAAGAAAGACTCCCCATTGATTATCAGACTGCTTTAATGGCCGAAACATTCAACCTGAATGTTTCAACCGTAGCCATGAATGGCGGAGAGGATTACGAATTGTTGTTCACAGTTCCTTTGAGTCTTCATGAGCAGGTTTCGGCTTTGCCGGGCATCCATCTCGTCGGTCACATCACGGCAGAAGAAAACGGATGCTATCTCATCACACGCGATGGGCAGGAAATGCAACTCAAAGCACAAGGATGGAATCCTCTAACGTAAAATGAAAAATATTTTTTCTACTTTTTATAAGGTAAGTTTTGAAATTGCAAAAAAACCTCCTATCTTTGCACTCGCCAAACAAATTAGAAAAGGTGCCATAGCTCAGTCGGTAGAGCAAAGGACTGAAAATCCTTGTGTCCCTGGTT
>ENA-UOYA01000331-UOYA01000331.1-activated-sludge-metagenome-genome-assembly--contig:-NODE-331-length-65225-cov-7.827190_pt1 | contig 65225 bp, 64 predicted proteins | sample MGYA00238163_ERZ764804 | MGnify/ENA primary metagenome ERZ764804 (study PRJEB28919, sample SAMN05720223) | activated sludge metagenome | isolation source: Anaerobic digester | place: Hong Kong...
CAGGTAGCCGCGCTCGTCGACGTACTTGGCGGCGAATCGTTCACAGGCCAGCGAGTCGAACCTCAACAGTTCGCGCTCGAGCAACGCCCAGGCTGGCGGGGACATGGGTGACTTTACTACCAGGGCCGTCTCGGCAAACGCGCCTTGGCCGGCCAGGATCAGAAGCAGAGCCACAGACCAGCTACGCATGAACGGCATTGTATCGGAATCTCGCCCGCGAAATTAGTAGGATGAGAGAGTCATGAAAGTCCGTATTCTGCTCCTGATCTGCCTTGCCGTCACGCTCGCCTTCGGCGCCGACAAGCGCTACGAGGCCAACTGGGCCTCCATCGACAGCCGTCCCACCCCCTCCTGGTTCACCGATGCCAAGTTCGGCATCTTCATCCACTGGGGCGCGTACTCGGTGCCGGCCTACGGAAGAGTCGGCTCCTACGCCGAATGGTATTGGAACCAGTTGAGCAAAGGCCCCACGGAAAAGGGCAAGCCAAACGCCACCTGGCTGTTCCATACGCGCAACTACGGCGAGAATTTCCCCTACGAGAATTTCGTGCCCATGTTCCGTGCTGAGTTGTATGATCCCGCCTACTGGGCCGAGGTGTTCGAGAAGTCCGGCGCCAAGTACGTCGTGCTCACGTCAAAGCACCATGAGGGCTTCACTCTCTGGCCCAGCGCGGAAGCGGATCGAAGCTGGGGCAAGCCCTGGAACAGCGTTTCCGTGGGTCCGAAACGCGACCTGCTGGGAGACCTCACTAACGCCGTGCGGGCACGCGGCCTGAAGATGGGCATCTATTATTCGCTCTACGAGTGGTACAACCCGCTCTGGCTTTCCGACAAGCCCCGCTACGTCACCGAACACATGCACCCGCAGTTCAAGGACGTGGTCACGCGCTACAAGCCGGCGACCATCTTCTCCGACGGCGAGTGGGATCTGACCAGCGCCGAGTGGCGCTCGCCCGAATTGCTGGCGTGGCTGTTCAACGAATCCCCTGTTAAGGATGAAGTCGCCATCGACGACCGCTGGGGTAAGGACTGCCGTCACAAGCACGGCGGCTATTACACCACCGAGTACACGGCGGGGCTGGAAGGCTCGACGCATCCTTGGGAAGAGAGCCGCGGCATGGGTCACTCCTATGGTTACAACCGCGCCGAGCAGTTGAACGACTATCGCTCGGACCGCGAGCTGATCCTGATGCTCGTCGACCTGGTGAGCCGTGGCGGCAACTTCCTTCTGGACATCGGGCCCACGGGCGACGGACGCATCCCCGTCATCATGCAGCAGCGCCTGATCCAGATGGGGCGCTGGCTGTCGGTGAATGGCGAAGCGATTTACGGCACGAAGACATGGAAGCGCACCCGCCAGTGGAGCGAAGGCGTGCAGAAAAAACTGGAAACCGGCGAATACATGAAGCGCTACGAAGTGACCGATTACGTCGATCGCACTAAGCCGGACCAGGCCGTCATCGAATGCTTCTTCACGGCCAAGGGCGGCGATCTGTACGCCATCGTGCCCCGCTGGCCCGGCCGTCAGTTCGTCCTGAAAGACGTAGCCGCGCCGCGGGCGATGGAGGTTTCCATGCTCGGCACGCCGGGCCCGTTGAAGTGGACCGCCAAGGGTAAGAACGTGACCGTCGAAATGCCGCCGGCATCCGGCGATCCCGCCAGGGTGCAGTGGGCCTACGTGGTGAAGTTCAAGGGGTTGGCGAGATAGGGCCGTTATGATCACACGCAGAACGCTGATGGGTTCGCTCGTGCCCGCGCTCGCCGCCGCACGCCTCGCCGGCAAGGGCAGGCACGTGGTCTTCGTGGTAGGCGATCAAGAGTATCGCTCCGAAGAATCGATGCCGGCTTTCGCCAAGATGCTCGAAGCGCATCACGGCTTCCGCTGCACCCTCGTGCTGCCGCGCAACCCGCAAACTGGCGAAGTCGATCCCGGCGTCTCGGACAACCTGGTAGGCCTGGAGGCGCTCGACAAAGCGGACCTGATGGTCATGTTCCTGCGCTTCCAGGAATTGCCCGATGCCCAGATGAAGCACATCATCGACTACGCGGAAGCCGGCCGCCCCATCGTCGCCCTCCGCACCTCGACCCACGCCTTCAACTACCAGAAGAACCTCGCGAGCCCGTACGCACGCTACAGCTTCCGCAGCCGGGAATTCGAAGGCGGCTTCGGACGCCAGGTGCTCGGCGAAACCTGGATCAACCACTACGGGGTCCACCAGAAAGAGAGCACCCGGGGGGTGCCCGCTCCCGGCATGGAACGCCACCCGATTCTGCGGGGAGTAAAGGACGTCTGGGGGCCGTCGGACGTTTACGCAATCACGACTCTGACCGGCGATTCGAAGCCCATTCTGCTGGGACAGGTGCTTGCGGGCATGGAGCCCACATCCCCTCCGAATCCAGCCAAGAAACTCGTCCCGGTGGCCTGGATCAAGAGCTACAAAGGCGCGCGCGTGTTTACCACCACGATGGGGCACCCCGGCGATTTCGCTAATGACGCTTTCCGCCGCATGATGGTGAACGCCTGTTACTGGGCGTTGGGAATGGAATCGAAGATCCCGGGTCGCGCCAAAGTCGATTTCACCGTGCCGTACAACCCCAGTCCCATCGGTTTCCGCAAAAGAAAGTAGCTGTCTCCGCTCGACGCGCGATGCTATATTGTCCGCATGTCGCGTCGAGCGTTGTTCGCCATCGCTGTCTCTCTCTTTGTTATCGCCGGAATCGTGCTTGCCCAGAAACCCGCCGAATCGACCGACGGCGAGGCCCACGGCGATCCGCCCTACCTGCTTGAATCTGGCTGGACGCCGCTGCTCAATGGCAAGGACCTCGCCGGATGGCACGCTCAGAACGGCAAGCCGCTTGAGTGGTTCACCACGCGGGGAGTGCGCTGGGAGCAGTACGGGCCCACGCGCCTGTTCGCCGAACCCTCCGGCGGCGGCTCCATGCTGAACAGCGCCCAGGGCAAAACCAGCAACATCGTCACGGACCAGAAGTTCGGCGACCTGGAGCTGTATCTCGAGTTCATGATCTCCAGGGGCAGCAACTCCGGCGTGTATTTGCAGGGTCTCTATGAAATCCAGGTCTTCGACAGCTACGGAGCCTGGTGGAGATTGGGCAGCGCCGATTGCGGCGGCGTTTATCAGCGCTGGATCGATAACCAGGGTGCCGGCGGGTCCGCACCCAAAGTGAACGCCAGCCGCCGTCCGGGCGAATGGCAGAGTTTTCAGATCTGGTTCCGCGCGCCGCGGTTCGATGCAAATGGCAAGAAGATTGAAAACGCCCGTTTCCTGCGGGTGCTTCACAATGGCCTGGCCGTCCAGGAGAACGTCGAGGTCGACGGTCCCACCCGCTCGCACATGCCCATTGCGGAAGCCCCGCTGAATCCCCTCATGCTGCAGGGCGACCACGGCCCGGTCGCTTACCGCAACATCTACGTACGGCCCCTGCGGCCGATCGTGTACCACTAACCATGTCTATAACAACCAGGCGCTCGTTCCTCCATGCGGCCGCCGCGACGCCCATAGCCGCGCGCGCCATGCCGCCGAAACTCCCCAACGTCGTACTCATCATCACGGACGATCAGGGCTACGGAGACGTCGGCATTCACGGCAACCCTCGGATCCACACTCCGAACATGGACCGCATCGCCCGCGAAGGTGTGCAATTCACGCGCTTCCATGTGAGCCCGGTCTGTTCGCCCACGCGAAGCTCGCTGATGACGGGCCGGTGGAACTACCGCACCAGTGTGGTCGACACATACTTGGGCCGATCGAACCTGCACCCCGACGAAGTGACCATGGCCCAGATCTTCCACACCGCGGGCTACCGGACTGGCATCTTCGGCAAGTGGCATCTGGGCGACAACTACCCAATGCGAGCCACTGACCGGGGCTGGGACACCTCCATCGTCCATCGCGGCGGCGGTCTTTCGCAGCCCTCCGGCGTGCCGAACGAGCGCTACTTCGATCCCGTACTCCTCTACAACGGCGTCGCGCGCAAGACGCCCGGCTACTGCACCGACATCTTTGCCAACGCCGCGATCGAGTTTATCGAGAAGAACCGCAACCGTCCCTTCTTCACCTACCTCGCCACGAACGCTCCCCACCAGCCGTTGGAGGTGGACGAGCGTCACGTCGCGCCTTACCGCGCCGCCGGCCTAAACGAGTGGGACTCGAAGGTCTACGGCATGGTGACCAACATCGATGACAACATCGGCCGCGTGCTTGAACGCCTTCGCGCGCTGAAACTCGAAGAGAACACCATCGTGATCTTCATGACCGACAATGGGCCCGACCGTGTGCGCTTCAACGGCGGGATGCGCGGCTTGAAGGGTACGGTGTACGAAGGCGGCATCCGCGTTCCGTTTTTCATGCGGTGGCCCGCCCGCCTCAAACCGGGCCGCGTGGACCGCCTCGCCGCCCACATCGACGTGCTGCCTACCCTGGCCGATGCCTGCGGGGTGCCGCTGCCGGAAAAGGTGAAGCTGGACGGCCGCAGCCTGATGCCGCTGGTGCGCGGAGGCCGGGTAGACTGGCCCGACCGCAACCTGTTCCTCCAGTGGCACCGCGGCGACGTGCCGGAACCGTTCCGCAACGCCTGCGTCCTCAATCAGCGCTACAAGCTGGTGAACGGCAAGGAACTCTACGACCTCGAATCCGACCCGGCCGAATCCCGGGACATCGCCACATCCGATCCGGATCGCGTCGCGAGCATGCGCCGAGCATATGAGGAGTGGTTCCGCGACGTCTCCTCCACGCGCGGCTACGATCCGCCGCCCATTTACGTGGGCACCAGGTTCGAGAACCCCGTCCGGCTCACCCGCCAGGATCTGCGCGGACCGGACGCCAGTTGGAAGACCAGCGGGCGCGGCCACTGGGTGGTCGATGTCAGGACGGCCGGCGATTACGAAATCTCGTTCGATTTCCCGCCGCGCGAAGCCGCAGGAAGCGCCACGGTGAGGCTCGCGGGTGCGGAGGCGAAACTCGATCTGGCGCCGCGCGCGCCCGGCTGCGTCTTCAAACGCCTTCACTTGAAGTCCGGCCCGACGCAGTTGGAAGCCACGCTCGATTTCGCCGGCACGCCGGCCGGGCCCGAATACGTCGAAGTGCGGAAACTGTAGCCGCTATTTCGCGTCGCGCCAGTTCGAGCCCACTCCCACATCCACGATGAGCGGCACTTCCAACTTGTGCACGCTCTCCATCTCGCGCTTTACGAGCTTCGCCACCTCGTCCACCTCCTCCGGCGGCGCTTCGAACAGGAGCTCGTCGTGCACTTGCAGAAGCATTGCGGTCCGGTAGCCGCCCTTGCTGAGCGCGCCGTCGATGCGGATCATGGCCAGCTTGATCAGGTCCGCAGCCGTGCCCTGCAACGGCGAATTCACCGCCGTTCGCTCGGCGAAGCCGCGCGCGTTCGGGTTGCGCGAATTGATGTCCGGAATGGGCCGCAGGCGGCCGAACAGCGTACGCGAAACACCACTCGCGCGCACCTGCTTGATGGTCGCCTCGATGAACGCCTTCACTCCTCGATAGCGCTCGAAATAACCCTGGATGTAACGCTCGGCTTCGTCGCGTGGAATCCCGAGCTGCGCGGAAAGTCCGAAAGCGCTGAGCCCGTAAATGATGCCGAAGTTCACGGCCTTGGCGTTGCGCCGCAATTCAGGCGTCACCATCAGCGGCGCAACCCCGAACACCTCAGCCGCGGTGCGCGTGTGTATGTCCTCGCCGTTGCGGAACGCTGCCACCAGAACCGGATCGCGCGACATATGGGCCAGCAGGCGCAACTCGATCTGCGAGTAATCCGCCACAATCAGCTTCCAGCCCTCGCGCGGCACGAACGCGGCGCGGATCTCGCGGCCGAGTTCCGTCCGGATGGGGATGTTCTGCAAATTCGGATTCGACGACGAAAGACGTCCCGTCGCTGCGCCCGTCTGGTTCAGGCTGGTGTGCAGCCGTCCGGTCTCCGGCGAAATCAACTGCGGCAGTGCGTCGACGTAGGTTCCCTTGAGCTTGGTAAGCTGCCGGTATTCAAGCACCTTGCCGGCGATCTCGTGCTCGGCGGCCAGTTCTTCCAGCACGTCCGCCGCCGTCGACACGGATTTCGTCTTGCCGCGCCGTGCCGGCGCCGGCAGTCCCATCTCCTCGAACAGCACTTTGCCCAACTGCTGCGGCGAGTTGATGTTGAACGGGTGCCTGGCAAGCGCATAGATCTCGGCGGAGAGACGGTCGATCCCGGCCTCCATCTCGCCGGAGAGCTTCCGCAACTGTTCCGGCGCCACCCGCACCCCCGTTCGCTCCATGCGCGCGAGCACCGGCGCCAGCGGCATCTCGATGCGCGCGTACACTTCGCGAACCTGGCGCGCGTCGATCTCGCCCGTGAGCTTCGCGTGTAGATCGAGGATCGCGCCGGCTTGCGCCGCGGCGCCTGAAACAGGCCGATTCTCCAGCCGGTCCCGCACCAGCGCCTCCAGCGTGCAGCCGCCCGGGTCCGCATCCACCACAAAGCCTTCGAGCATCACGTCGCCGGTGACCCCCCGCACTTCGAAGCCTTCGCGCTGGCACATCAGGAGCAGCGCCTTCAGGTTGTGCGTTACCTTCTGCCGCCCCGGGTCTTCGAGCAGTGGCCTCAGCGCTGGCAGCAGTTCGATCGGGACAGCGCGAGCTTCGCCCGGCTTCCAGGCGATGCCGAAGGCGTTTTCGCCTACCAGCGCACCCTCCGGTGGCGCGGCGAACGTCACCGCCACGAGCGCGTCGGCCGGGATTGCCGCTATATACGTCGCCACCGCGTCCGCGGTATCGAGCGTCGCATAGTCTTCCACACGCGGCTTTTCCTTTTCGCCCGCGGCAGGTGTGAGACCCTCGAGCAGGCTGTGAAACTCCAACTCGCGATACAATCCCGCAAGCTGGTCCGTATCGGGTGGCTGCGCCGCAGCGCTCTCAAGCGACCACTCGATGGGGACCGCCGTGTCGATAGTCGCCAGGCGCTTGCTCATCAGTACGAGGTCGCGGTTGTTCTGCAGACTCTCTCGGTACATCTTCCGTTCGACCTCGGCCGCGTGGTCAAGCGCCTGCTCCACGGTGCCGAAACGCCGTATCAGGTCCTGCGCGCCCTTGTCGCCGATCCCCGGCGCGCCGGGAATGTTGTCCACCGCGTCGCCTTTGAGCGCCAACAGATCCGGGACGCGTTCCGGCGGCACGCCCATCACCTCTTCCACTCGCGCCGCGTCGAACAGCCGGTCGTCCTTGGTGGGATTGAGCATCGCCACGCCATCGCCCACCAGCTGCATTATGTCCTTGTCGGCCGAAACGATTACTACATCCACGCCGGCCTTCGCCGCCCGCCGGGCGATGGTGCCGATGACATCATCGGCTTCGTAGCCTTCGAATTCGAGCACGGGAATGCGCATGGCTTCGAGTAACCGCCGCACATATGGAATCTGCTCGGTCAGGTCGGGCGGCGCCTCGGGCCGGTTCGCTTTGTAGTCGGCGAATTCCTGCTCGCGGAACGTAGGTCCGGCGCTCTCGAATACCGCCGCTACATACTCCGGATGGTTCGTCGAGGTCAGCTTGCGGACCATCGAGCCGAAAATGTACACAACTTCGGTAGGTAGTCCCGCTTTCGTGCGCATCGGCGGCGCACCGCTGCGGGCTCGCGCATGGTAGGCGCGGAAAATGTAACCGAAGGAGTCGATGAGGAACAGCCGCGGACGCGACATGCCTCATCATACCCCAACCGCAAACTGAGGTGATTCCGCCACAACAGCCCGCCCGAGAGTGTGGCTATCGAACCACAGTGTTAAATTTGTAAAATCATACTGCAGAATAACTTAGCCTTCGGTGAAACGATTGCTTTAGGAACACATCTAGTAATCTTGACGCATTCATACTGGAGCTTATAGCTTGCAATTCGAGACGACTGTACAGCGTCCCATAGAAGCCAAAGGCGTCGGCCTTCACCACGGCGTTCCGGTCTCCGTACGGATTCTCCCGGCTCCCGCCGGCACGGGCATTGTTTTCCTCAGGACCGACCTGGATCGATTCCCCGTTCCCGCCAGTTACCGCCATGTAGCGCGCGTGAGTTATGCCACGAGCCTCATGCGGCAAGGCGTGCTGATTTCCACCACCGAACACCTGCTCAGCGTTCTTTACAGCATGGGCATCGATAACGCTTACATCGAGATCGACAACCTGGAAGTGCCTATTCTCGATGGCAGCGGTGAAACCTGGGTCAAACTTCTGGCCGAAGCCGGTGTGAAGCATTACCGGCGCAAGCGGCGCTATCTGCGTATCCTGCGGCCAGTCATGGTGGAAGCGCCCAACAGGCGCCTGACGGTCCTCCCGGCCGACCGCTTCATGCTGAGCTGCGACGTATTCTTCAACCACCCGGCGGTGGGGCGGCAGCAACTTGAAATGGAGGTGACGCCGGAACGGTACGCCCGCGACCTCGCCCCGGCCCGCACCTTCGGCTTCGAGTACGAGCTGGACCAGTTGCGCAACATGGGCCTCATCCGGGGCGCTTCCCTCGAAAACGCGCTCTGCTTCGACCAGCACTCCGTCATGAATCCAGACGGCATGCGATTCCCCGACGAGTGCTGCCGGCATAAAGCGCTGGACCTGATCGGCGACCTGGCCCTGATCGGGAAGCCGCTGCTCGGACACGTGATCGCCGAACGCGCCGGGCACGCCATGCATGTGGCCCTGGTGACCAAGATCATGTCCGATGCCACGCTATACGAAGTGCTGAGCTTCGATCAGCTCGCAGCACAAGTAGTGCACGCTCTGGTATCCTGACGCGTTGAGGCATCTTCCCAACCTCATCACCGGCGTCCGCCTTGCGCTCACCCCAGTGATCGTCTGGCAACTCACCACAGGGCACTTCCTGCGCGGACTGGTGCTGTTTGCGGTGGCGGGCTTCACGGACGCGTTGGACGGCTGGGTAGCTCGTGCATTCCGCTGGTCCTCCCAGGCGGGTGCCTACCTCGATCCAATCGCCGACAAGCTGTTGCTCGCTTCGGTCTACATCGTGCTCGGCATCCGATCGGCCGTACCGTGGTGGCTGGTGGTGGCGGTATTCGCGCGGGATCTCGCAATCCTGGTGGGAGCCATGCTCCTGATGGTCATTACCGAGCGGCGCGGCTTTCCGCCTTCCGTGTGGGGAAAGCTTAGCACGCTTCTGCAAATACTTACTGCCGTGGCAGCGATGGCGCACCGCATACGTCCTCAGGTGGTGGTGAGCACGGTCCTGGAAACGCTGATCTGGCTCACGTTCGTCGCTACGGTGTGGAGCGGCCTCGCCTACCTCTGGCAAGCAGCGCAGCCGCGGCAAGCCAGGCAACCAGACTGACGCCGGCGCCCCACCACAGAATGCGCGGCGCGAACTCCATGCGAATCCGGTGGCGCCCCGCCGGCACATCGAAACCCCGGAATGCCACGGCGGTCAGCTTGATCTCTCGCGGCGAGCCATCCACCCAGGCGCGCCAGCCCGGATAGTAAGCCTCCGACGCAGTAAGGAAGGCATCGGCCGGCGAGTCTGTTTCGAGTTCGACATACGACGGCGAGTACTCGACCACCCGCACCCGGCCAGCAGGCGCCGACAGAAAGAAGCGCGGCAGGGCCTCCAGGTTCTCGTACACGACGAATCCGGGCAGATCGGCGCGCTTGCGGAAATGCGCCCGTTCCACGATGCCCGCATCGAGTGGAACCCGCGAAAGTACCCAGCGGATGTTCTGCAAATCGACGGCCGGCGAATCGAGCGCGGCGATCTCGTAGTACCGTCCCCAGCGCTCGCCCTTCACAAATGCCAGCCGCGCCTGGATGATGCGTTCGAGCGCCAATGGATCGTTGCCGTTCGCTGTCGGCACGGCGGTGAGCGGCGCGGCGATGGCCCAGGTCATGTCGCCGTTCACCAGGTCGATGCGCGAGGGTGGCGTGTCCATGCGGGTGAGCGCACGCACGCGTTCGAGCAACTCCCGGCTCCCGCCGTACGCTTCGCGCGTGACGGCCGGATCATCCCGCACCGAGACGGCGTTCATCGGACGGGCGCTGCCGGTTGCGATCAGATCCAGGGCGGCCAGCAGCATGACCACGCACCCCGCCCAGGATCGCTTCAGGAAAAACTGAGAACCGAACGCCGCCAGAACCGCCATGCCGAGGCAGAACGCCGCCATGGCGAATTCCGCATGCAGCCCGTTCTGGATTGCCGTGGGCATCGCCAGGAAGAATCCGCGTCCCACAGGCGTGGAATCCCCCAGCATCCAGAGGCCCAACACCAGCGTGATGAGCCCGACCGCCAGGATCTCGCGCCGGCGAACCCGCGTGAGCGCCGCCACCGCCAGCGCCAGCCCGGCGATACCGCAGTACACATAAAGATAAGTGGGCTCCCATGGCCCCCTGTAAGTCTTGAGGTCGAAAATGCCGTAGTGATTGGGCACGACCAGTGAAACGAGCGACTGCAAGGGCAACCCGCCGCCCGTCTTCATCCACTCCACGCGGTACTTCGCGACGCTTGCGTTGTGAAGCTCCAACGAAGGCAGCAATTGCACCGCCGCCAGCAAACCGGCCCAACATCCGGCGAACAACACGTTGCCGGCCAATCGGACTCCGCCCAATAGCAGCGCCAACAGGACCGCCGAACTCGCCGCCACCACCGTCACGGCGGGGAAACCCGCCAGCACGGACATCGCGAGGGCCGCAGCCAGCGCCGCCATCCACCGCCAGGAGAAACGCTCCCGCAGTTCCATCACCGCCAGCCATATGAGCGGCAGCCACGCGGCCGCGTTCACCACCACCAGGTGCTGCGCCTGTGATGCGAAGAAGCCGCCCATCTGGTACACGGTCGCGCCCGTCAGCGCCGCCCACACACCCGCGCCTAAACGCCTCGCCAGCCAATAAGTGAACACTCCCGCCGCAAATACGTGCAGAACCAGTTGCCATTCAAGCGCGTAGAGCAGTGTGTCAGCACCCGCTAGGTTGCTCGCCACTACGGCCAGCAGAGTCGGGGGATAGAACACCTGTGCCTGGATGTTGGCATAGAATGGACGCCCGCAGTAGGTAAATGGATCCCAGAGAGGAAATTCGCCGGCGCGGAAAGAATCCGCTATGAACGTCGCCAGCGGCAGATGGAAGGTGCGCAGATCCCAGGGAATCGCGTACGCGCCGAAGAGCACCCTCCGGTAGAAAATCAGGACTTCGGCGAGGAGGATCAGGTACGGTCCCACGCGCTCACCGAAGCGTTGATAGCCACATTTGTGAGCCGAAGCCAAAGGGCGCGGTCCTGCCGTCTGTTTCACGGCCTCCTAGATCATCTCGTTCAAGAGTTCCGGCCGCGGCTGCGGGATCACCACCTTGTTCACCAGCAATCCCCTCTTCCCGATCGCGTGCGCGCCGTTGTCCACCGCGCTGCGCACCGCAGCCACGCTGCCGGTCATCGTTACGAAAGCCTTGCCGCCCAGCGCCATCGCCAGGCGGATTTCAATCAGCCTCACGTTGGCCGACTTCGCCGCCACGTCCGCGCCTTCGAGCAACGCGGCCACCGAGAAGGCTTCGATCACACCCAAAGCTTCCAGCTTTTCCACCTTCGACGTGCCGCTTAAGGCAGGGAAAAGGGATTCGTGCACGTTCGGGGCGATGAACGTGTCGATCAGCGAAAAACTGCCGGCGCGAGAGCCTGCCTCAATACTGGCGTTCACCGCGGACACGTCGCCGCGGACCATCACCATGTACTTGCCGGAGCAGATGGAACGGGCGAGAACCAGTTCGACGTCGGCGGCCTTCAGCATGGCATCGGCCACTTCCATGCCCGCGGCGATACTTCCCAGTTCAATCAGTCCTATCGAATTCTTAGCCATCCTCGCAACCAGCTCACTTAGATTGTATTTCGATGTACTTGTCCGTTACCGCCGCAACGCGCCCGGCAATGCTCGCGTGGATGTTCACGCCGAGGTCGGCCTCGGCCACGCGCGCGATCAACGTGTTCCGCTCGACCACCACGCCGGCTTTCACTACCGCCGTCGCGGGTTTACCCACATGCTGCGACAACTTGATCCGCACCATCGCAGGCGCGTGATCGATGTCCTCGAACGGCGTTTCGACTTCGTAATCTTCCACTTTCAGGCGGCGCCGCAGCATCGCCACGGGCACGCGACGCGATTCCTTCATCGGATGCACCTGGACGGGCTTCGACTGCGTGAACTTCATGCCGGCGGCCCGCAGCGTGGCCTTGGCATCATCGCAGGCTTCCTTGGGGAACAGGTCCTCCGGGCACGCATACAGAGTGCACAACCCGCAGGCGCAGCACAACTCGCCCCACTGGCTCCAGTGTTCGGCTCCGGAAGTAGTGAAACCCAGCGTGCGCATCACTTTGTGCGGCATCACTTCGTAGCCCAGCAAATACCGTGGGCAGAACTCGGTGCAGTAGCTGCACTGATCGCACGCGGATTTGCCGATGCGGTTGCGCGCCTGCGCCGGCCGCGCCTTCCTCTCAACCAGGTAGTGTTCTTTCGGAAGCAGAATCAATCCGCCAGTGGTCTTGGTCACCACATCGTCTTCGTCGAAGGTGAGCGTGCCCATCATCAACCCGCTCACGAAGATGCCGTACTCGGCCGTAGTGGCGCCGCCGGCCAGCGCGATCAAGTCGCGGAAGGGCGTCCCAATTGGCACCCAGAACGACTTCGGCTTGCGCACGGCGCCGCTGACGGAAACCATCTTCCGCGTCACCGGAACGCCTTGCGCAGCGAAATGCACGTTGTACAGCGTTTCGACGTTGTTGACCACGCAGCCCACCTGGAGCGGGATGCCTCCGGCGGGGATCAACCTGCCCGTCGCGCTGTAGACCAGCTCGTACTCATCGCCCGAGGGATAGAAGTCGCCGAGCATCGCAAGTTCGATGTCCTTGGCTTCCGCTTCCGGGCGGATCGCCTCGATGGCCGCGTGATTCTTCTCCTTGATGCCGAACTTACCCTGTTTCGCGTGGATAGCTTCCATCATCAGGGCCATCCCGGAGACGATCTCCTTCGGGTAGTGGCACATCAGTTCGAAGTCTTTGTGCAGCAGCGGTTCGCACTCGGCGCCGTTGGCGAGCATGAACTCGACCGTGGACTTCGCCTTCACATACGTAGGGAAGCCTGCGCCGCCCGCGCCGACAACACCGCACTCCTTGAGTTTCTCGCTCAGCATGGATTTCCGGCCAGATTTCCAGCTTAGCGCAGACGCGCCCTCGCGCGAGGGGGAAGGCGGATTTCAATCCGCGCGGGAGTTCATTACCGCAACGATCTGACAAGCGGTGCTGAAATCCCGCGTGACCTCAAGGACGCCCTCCACTGCGGTATGAACATCTTGTGAAGACTGTCACCGTGTCATCGAGAGGCCGGGTTGCGATTCCAAAGCCGATCAGGAAGGCTATGAGTCCGACTGCGGGGACCCGGTTGACGTTACAAGTACGCGGGGGCGAGATAGTGCTTTCGAAAAACCCTGCATGGAAGAGGCTGCGGGGGGCATGTGCGGGGCGCGGCGTGATGAGCGTGTTCTCAGCCTTCAGGAAGCAGGAGCTTGAGCTTGAAGAGCCGCGTTCGTGATTTGTAAGCGTGTCAACGACTCGCCCCAAGCATCGCTTTCCAGGCCTCCTCGTCGTGGCCCACGCTCAGAATCTTGGCGGAACGGACCAGCGGCAGGCGTAACAGCCGGGGCTCCCGCTCAATCCGCCCGAGAAGCTCTGCATCGGAGAGCTTGAGGTACTTGAGGCCGGCATCGGCGTAAGCCTTGCCCTCGGTATCGAGCAGACCGGTCCACCCGAAACGCTCAACGAACCGTTTCAACTCCCCGGCAGCCATGGGGCGCTGCTTCAGGTCCACGAATTGAATCGGCACGCGGCGCTCCTTGAAGAATCGCTCCGCCGCGCGGCTCGCCTGCGAATTCTTGACACCAAAGATCTGAACGCCGGTCATGAATCAGCTCCTCACCATCCCGTGCCCGGCGCGCTCATCCAGATGGTATTCGGCTCCAGGCGCACGCTCTTGCCGTTGCTCAATCGCACGGTGGCGGCGGTGGTGGCGTAGTTCAGCAGCACCAGATCGTTGCCCAGCACGGCCCAATAGGTCTCGTCGGGCTTGACCACCTTCAGAGCGCGCCTGGTCGCATCGCTCACTCCCGCCGTACCCGACACCTGCTCACGCACGTAGTCCATGTAATAGCTGAACGGCTCATTCGGACCCACGAACACTTTCAGTCGCCCTTTGCCGGTTTCGCCCTTTAACCAGCGCTGCCACACTAACGTGTCGCCTTCCACCGTCTCCAGGCCAGCGCGGGGCGCTTGCGGCCGCGCCGGGAAGATCACCGTTCCACCGCCGCGCAGATAGGCGTCAATCTTTTCGAGCACGCCGCGCTCGGTCACGTCACCAGTGAGGAACACCAGCACCTTGTAACGGTCCAGCGCGCCGTCCAGGATCATCTGCTCGCCCACGAAATCGTAGTCGGCGATGGCGCGAAACGCTTTGGCCCGCGTGAAAAAGACGCCTGCGCCCAGATGGCGAAGATACTCGTCGCTCAAACGGTTGGGCGTGTCGGGATAGTACACCCCGACGTCGATCGCCGGCTTCGTCCTGCGGTCGAGCAGCGGCGCATGCCGTATCCAAGCGTCGATGGCCTGGTCGTTGCCGATGATGTTGCCGTCGTAGTAGAACAGATGGTCCGCGCCGTTGACGATAGTGTTGTAAAGCCTCGCCATCACCCCGCGTGCGCTGCCGTAGCCGGCGGGTTCGCTACCCACTTTGGCGCCATAGAATCGCGCCGAACTCGCCGCCGGCCTTGTCACACAGAAATTGTTCAGGTAGCTATCGTTCTCGTTGGTCAACCGGATGCCGCCGCCGAGCCGCCCCATGGTGCGCGCCTGCTTGATGTAATCGGTCCCGATCTCGACCGCGCCCCAGCCGCCCGAGGATTGGTAGATTGGCGTGTTCGGCATAGCCTCCCTCGCCCACTCGGCCCAGCGCTCGCACCACCGTGTCATCGAGTCCATGTACCAGTTATTGAAATCCACTCTCATGCGCGGGGACATGGCGTGCACAGGGTGAAATGTCTTCACCTGGTCGAAGGAAGCGTACTCCGTGCCCCAGGCTTCGTTCAACGCCTTCACGCCGGCGTAACGGCTCTTCACCCAGGCGCGGAAGGCCACGATGGCGTCCGCATCACCGGCCCAGTAGCCCAAGTGCGTGTGCAAATTCCGACCTCTGTATCCCCAATTGCCGCTGGCCGGATACTGCGCTTCCCCGTAATTCCCGCTCGGCCCCAGGCGCACGCCGAGCAATGACGGCCGCGAGCCGTAATGCTTGCCGAACTCGCTCAGGAACCGCCGCACGTACTTCGTCTGATTCTCGTTGAAGATGGTAGGGATCTCCACCGTGATGTTGTGCTCCAGGCACGCGAAGCCCGTGAATTCCTTCGACTCGTAAAACCACTCGGGTAGCGAGTAAGCCGAGCCGACGATCAGCAGCGGGAACCACTTCAAGCCGTGCCGCTCGAGTTCGTCCACGACCGCGTCGTAGTAACTCCAGTCGAACACGCCGGGCGAGCGCTCGACGAAATTCCACTTCACGTAACTCTCGATGCCGTTGAAACCCAGCGCCTTGACCAGCGGCAGTGTGACGCGCATGTTGGCTAGGGCATTCGGGAGGCCTTCGACCGTGGGCGAATCCGTGTTCGCCGTGGTCACAAGGTTCGGCGGGTTGCTCAGCGTCAAGGCGGGCTTAGCCGGCGGATCCGCCTCGCGCGCAGGCTCCTCCCGCGTGATCTCGACCGAATGGAGCAGCGTCAGCCCCTCAATCCTCACCTCCGTCCCGAGCTTTTCGACGTGCAAAACCGCGTGCCGCAATTTGCCGGAATCCAGGCGGACCACGCCGCGCCGTTCGGTGGCCGGGGCACCGCGCCGCCGTCTCCGTCCCTCCGCGTTCACGCTGATCAACCCGTAGCCCTCGTCCCAATAACCGATCGACAACCAGACAGGCTCGGACACCGGCTTCGCCAGGTTGAGGACGAACGCGGCACGATTGTAATAATCCAAGTTCGGCTTGATGCGCGCGACCGTCACGTCCCCGTGCCGCTCCACAGTCCAGTCCGCGTTCGGCGCGACGGCGAATGCGATCCCGTTCACGGCCGGCGGGCGCCCGGCCTGCCAGCGTGCCAATGGTTCCGCGTAGGCAGAGACGGCAAGAGTGCAAACGATAAGGAGTCTTTTCATTGGGATGTCTACTTGATGCCCGCGAGCGCGCGGGCGGCGTCTTCCAAGCCGGCAAGCGAAGGGGTCGACACGGCTTTGTCCATATCCTCGCCCGTCTCAATCATGCGGGCCAAGTGAGTGGCGGCCAGCTTCATGCACCACGCATCGGTCACCTCGCGGTTCAGTTTCTTCGCTAGTTCTTCGAGCAGAGGGTGCATGAGCGCGACTACCTTCTCCTGGCGCAACTCGCCCCACGCGATGGCGAACTTCACGTCCACCGAGTCGCTGTGACGGATGGAGATGGCGGTCTGCTGCCATAGGAACTCCACCAGCCAAGTCTTTCCCTCCGGGTCCGGCCCAGCCTCGAACCGGCGATAGTTCTCCATCATGCCCTTACAGTCTGTCAGAAATTGAGCGTGCTATGGGAGACTAGGCTCAGGAACTCGTCCCGGGTTTCCTTGCGGGTGCGGAAGGCGCCCAGCATGGCGCTGGTGACAGCGCCCGAGTGCTGCTTCTCCACTCCCCGCATCATCATGCAGAAGTGCCGGGCATTCGCGATCACGCCCACTCCCAGCGGATCAATGGCGTCCTGAATGGTCTGCGCGATCTGCTGTGTCATACGCTCCTGCAGTTGCAGCCGGCGCGCGAACATGTCCACGATGCGCGGGATCTTGCTCAGCCCAATCACCTTGTTGCGCGGCAGGTAGGCGACGTCCACTTTGCCATAGAACGGCAGTAGGTGATGCTCGCACAGGCTGAAAAACTCGATGTCCTTGACGATCACCATCTCGTCGTACTTCACAGTGAACAGCGCGCCATTCACCACCTTACCGATGTCCATCTTGTAACCGCTGGTGAGGAACTTCAGCGCTTTCTCAGCACGCAAGGGCGTTTGCAGCAGGCCTTCCCGGTCGGGGTTCTCACCCAGCTTGGCCAACACTTCCCGCATCAGGCTCGCAACTTCGCCTACCTCTTCGCGGTGCGGCAATTCTTTGACTGTCGCTCTAACTGCCTTGGTTTTCAACTTTTCAACTCCACAATATTCTTTCCGGTTTCCCGAATGCGGATGCCATCAAGCCGCACGCAGGAAGCGCCAAACGTCCCTGCCCACCCCGCCTTCAACCGGCTGCTCACCACTTCGGCAAGATTCTCCGTGGTCGGCACCAACCGGGCGAACTCGGCCACATCGCAATTCAAATCCCGGTGGTCCATGTCACGGATCACCTGACTGAAGACGAGCCTATCCAAGTCCTCCACGCGAACCAGCAGGCCGCTCGACAGGTCCACGTCTCCGCGCACGCTCACTTCCAGCTCGTAGTTATGGCCGTGCCCGTACGGGTAATTGCACTTACCGTACAGTTGGCGGTTCTCTTCCTCCGTCAACGAAGCTGCGTGCAGGCGGTGGGAAGCCGAGAACCGGTAGCACCGCGTGAGCCGCATCATCGGGCCGCTCCCATATAATCCACAAACAGATCGCCGCTCTCGTATACGCGTACCTGGCTGAGCCGGGCCGGACCGCCGGCAAAGTGCGGCTCCAGGCGCCGCCAGATCTCCGCCGCCAGGTTCTCGGTGGTCGGCACGACGCGGTCGAACGGTGGCACTTCGTAGTTCAGGAACCGATGGTCCATCGGCTCCACCACTTCCCGGTTGAGCACCTGCTTGAGTTGTTTGAGGTCGTAAACCATGCCGGTGACCGCGTCGGGATCGCCCTCGAGCGTAACTTCAACCGCATAGTTGTGGCCATGGCCCCGAGGATTGGCTTCCTCGCCGTACAGCGCGCGGTTCTCCGCCTCGTTGAGCGCGGCCTGCGCGCAACAGTGTGAGGCCGAGAATTCCACTCGCCGCGTAATCAGCATCTCAAACTATTCTGATGCAGCGGCTTCGCCGCCAGATCCTCTAAAATAGGAAATACCTCTCATGTCCAGCACCAGAATGGAGCGTCTGCTCCTATCAGTGATGGGGGTGCTTTTTGTCGCCCTGGGATACGTGGTCGTCGATGCGTTTCGCGACAAAGTCGTCGACGTAGGCGACAAGGCTCCTGACTTCCAGATTACCGCCGACAACGGCCGCGCGCTATCCCGGTCCGACTTCGGCGGCCGCCTCCTGGTGCTCAACTTCTGGGCCACCTGGTGCCCGCCCTGCATCGAGGAAATGCCCTCGCTCGATCAATTCCAGCGCCGCTTCGCCGCCTCCGGCGTGGTGGTCGCCGGCGTTAGTGTCGACACCAATGAGCGCGCTTACCGTGAGTTCCTCCGCAAAGCCGGCGTGTCGTTCCTCACGGCGCGCGACCCCGAAGCCCGCATCAGTTCCTCCTACGGCACCTTCAAGTACCCGGAGACTTACGTGATCGACAGCCGGGGCAAGGTGGTGCGCAAGATCATTGGCCCTGCCGACTGGATGGATGCGAAGATGGTAAGCTACATCCAGTCGTTGTTGTGAAAGCCGATGATTCCCGCTGAAGCCCGTAAGAAGATCGCCGCGCTGCTCGGACCGCGCGGTTTCCTGGACCGCCCCGAAGATCTGAAGCTCTATGAGTATGACGCCGGCGTAGACAAGGCCATGCCGGACATGGTCGTTTTTCCGCGCTCAACCGAAGACGTCGCTGCAATCGTGCGTATCGCGCGCGAATGCCACGCGCCGCTGGTGGCGCGCGGCGCGGGGACTGGTTTGAGCGGAGGATCCATTCCGCGCGAGGGCGGCATCGTCGTCTGCTTCTCGCGCATGAACCGCATCCTCGACATCGACTTGGCGGGCGAACGTGCCCTGGTCGAAGCCGGCGTCGTCAACCTGGACATCACGCTGGCCGTCCAGGGAGAGCGGTTCTTCTTCGCACCGGACCCCTCCAGTCAGCGCGCCTCCACCATCGGCGGCAACGTGGCTGAAAACGCGGGTGGGCCGCACACCCTGGCTTATGGCGTCACCTCCAATCACGTGCTGGGCCTGGAAGCCGTGCTCGCCGACGGCACCGTCGTCGAAGTGGGCGGCGAGGAGTCCGACCTGCCCGGCTACGATCTCACCGGCTTTCTCACCGGCTCCGAAGGGACGCTCGCTTTCATCACCAGGAGCGTGGTGCGCCTGATGCGTCAGCCCGAAGCCGTTAAAACCGCCCTGGCCATTTACAACTCGCCCGAAGACGCCGGCGAAACCGTCACCGAAATCACCGGCCGCGGGATCACACCTGTGGCGGTCGAAATGCTCGACGGTCTCATGCTTCGCATGGTTGAGGAGGCCACCCACGCCGGCTACCCGATGGACGCCGCCGCCGTCCTGCTGGTGGAACTCGAAGGCCTTCGCGAGGGGGTCGAAGAACAGGTGGAGCAGGTGCGCGAAGCGTGCATGGCATGCCACGCACGCGAGTTTCGTCTTGCACGCACCGCCGAAGAACGCGAGTTGCTCTGGAAAGGGCGCAAGAACGCTTTCGGCGCCATCGGCCGCGTCAGCCCCACCTACTACGTGCAGGACGGCGTGGTGCCGCGCACGCACATTGCTTCCACGCTCCGTTTCATCCGCGGCGTCGGCGAGAAGTACGGCCTCAACATCAGCAATATCTTCCATGCCGGCGACGGCAATATGCACCCCATCCTGCCCTTCGATCCGCGCAAGCCGGGTGAACTCGAGAAGGCGCGCCGCGCGGGCGAGGAGATCCTGGAGCACTGCATCGAGGTCGGCGGCACCATCACCGGCGAACACGGCGTCGGCATGGAGAAGATCGGCCTGATGGAGAAACTGTTCTCCGCCGACAGCCTGGAAGCCATGCGCCGCTTCAAGCTCCTGTTCGATCCCGAACACCTGCTCAACCCCGGCAAGGTAGTGCCCATGGGCCGCGGTTGCGTCGAGTCGCGAATCTCGCCCCACGTCTGCTGACCCACGGCGCGCCGCGCTACATTGGGGTCATGGCTGCCAAAAAGATCCTGATGTTGGTCGGCGACTACGTCGAAGACTACGAGGTCATGGTGCCCTTCCAGGCTCTGCAAATGGTGGGGCACACCGTCCACGCTGTCTGCCCTGGCAAGAAGAGCGGCGACGTCGTGCGCACGGCTGTACACGATTTCGAAGGCGATCAGACTTACAGCGAGAAGCGCGGGCACAATTTCGCGCTCAACGCCGATTTCGATTCCGTCGCGCCGTCCGCCTACGACGCCCTGGTAGTGCCCGGCGGGCGCGCGCCCGAGTATATCCGCCTGAACCAGCGGGTACTCGAAATCGTGCGCCACTTCGCCGCCGCGTCGAAACCCATCGCGGCGATCTGTCATGGCGCGCAGTTGCTCGCCGCAGCAGGTGTGCTCAACGGCAAATCGTGCAGTTGTTACCCTGCGGTGTCGCCCGAGGTTGCCTCCGCCGGGGGCCGGTACGAGGACATAGCACTCAACGATGCATGCGTCGACGGCCAACTGGTCACGGCGCCGGCGTGGCCCGCACACCCGGCCTGGCTGGCCAGGTTCTTGGAAGCCCTCGGCACTAAGATCGAACTATAAGGCAGGATATCTACTCCGCCGCGCGCACGTCCCGCAGCGTCACGCACCACGGCGAGTAGCCGCGGCTTTGCGAATACGGATCCGGCTCGAACTGCACCACGGCATCCACTCGCGCTCCGGCCCGCACTTCGTCGATGCGCTCGGCGAAATTCCAAGCGCGACACGCGAGCGTCCGCCCGTTCCCGCGCAATCGTAACCTCAAGTGGCGCTGCTTCCAGATCACCGGATCGGAGGCTACCTCCACGTCGAAGACGCCGAACAACGGCGTCGGATTCCCCGCCCCGAACGGCGCCAGGCTGAGGATCTCCGCCACGCACTCGTCGTTCACCTCGCCAAATCCGATCACAGCGTCCAGGTCGATCTGCGAACGGAAATCGTCTTGCGCCAACCGCGCCGCCGCATAGGCGTTAAGCCGGGCGCGGAACTCTTCCACTTTCCCGATCCGCAAACTCACGCCCACGGCCTGCCGGTGGCCGCCGAAGCGCTCGAACAGCTCCGGCATGGATTCCAGCGCCTGCAGCAGATTGAACTTCGGCACGCTGCGCCCGCTGCCTTGCGCCAGTCCTTCCTGGGGGTCTTCGCTCAATACGATCACCGGCCGGTGGAAGCGCTCCACCAGGCGGTTGGCTACAATGCCCACTACGCCGCGGTGCCAGCCTGGGCCGCTCACCACCAGCGCCGCCTGGTCGTCGCCTACCGGCGCCCGCGAGCATTCTTCGAGAATGCTCTGGATGATGTCGTTCTCGGTTTGCTGGCGTTCCTGATTGAATGCGTGCAACTGCGCGGCCAGTTCGTGCGCGCGATTCTCGTCGCAGGTCGAAAGCAGGTCGATCACGTCGTTGGCGTTGGCCATGCGTCCGGCGGCGTTCAACCGGGGCGCGATGCGGAAGGCAATCTGGCCCGCCGTGGGCGCCTGGCCTTCGGTGAAACCTGCCACCTCGAACAAAGCGCGCAGCCCTGGATTCCGGAGGTCTCCGAGTCCCTCCAGCCCGTGCTTTACAAGGATCCGGTTCTCGCCTGTCAGCGGCACCACATCGGCGACGGTGCCGATAGCCACTAGCTTCAACAGCGATTCGGTCATCCGCCGCAGCTTCTCTTCCGGCCATCCCAGCTTGCCCATCAGGGCTTGCGCAAGCTTGAACGCCACCCCTGCCCCGCACAGGTTCTTGTCCGGATAAGTGTCGTCGGCGCGGTTCGGGTTCAACACCGCGAGCGCCGGCGGCAGTTCGGCTTCGGGTACATGATGGTCGGTGACGATCACATCGACGCCCAACCGCGCTGCCTCTTTCACGGCCTCCGCTGCGCGGATGCCCGTGTCCACGCTGATCACCAGGCGCACGCCGTCCCCGGCCGCCCGCGCGATCGCCTCCGCGCGCATCCCGTAGCCGTCTTTCAGGCGGTCGGACACGTGGTGCGAAACATCGCCGCCGGCCAGTTGAATGACCGTCTTGAGCAGCACCACCGCCGTGGTGCCGTCCGCGTCGTAGTCCCCGTACAGCCGGATTTTCTCCCCGCCGCGCACCGCCTTCCACAACCGCTCCACGGCGGGCTGCAGGTCTTTCAACAGGAATGGGTCGTGCAGGTCCGACAGGGAGGCATCCAGGAATCGCCGCGCCGCGGCCGGATCGGCGTATCCCCGTTTTACTAGCACCCGGGCAGCAGGCTCGTGAATGCCCAGCTTGGATGCGAGACGGGATACTTCGTCTTCGTCCAGGGTGGGCAACTGCCAATGAGCAGGCTTGGACATCCGCAAAAGGTATCAGTTCCTGGAGTAGAAGCCGCCTACCGGTCCTTCGTCGTCCATTTCTTCGTCTTCCGGCAACGAGGCAGTGATCTCGTCCTGTAAGTCCAGGAATTCGTCGAACCACCCGGTGTGCAGATCGAAGAAGTACAGCCGCCCCTGGTAATCGTAAGACAACTCCAGTACCGAGACAAAACCGGCGTATCCTCCAAGCTCGTGCAAACGCCTCTCGATGCGGCGCTTATCGCGGCTCTCGAATTCCGCATCCTTCAGATCGCTGAGAGCTTCCTCGATTTGCCCATCGGAGAAGTGATCGCACCGGACCACCATCATTTCGACACCCGCGCGCTTGGCGGTGTCGACAAACGCCCGGTAGTCCGGATAGTTCTTGGTATCCCAACCGATTGCCGGCACACCCTCGTGGTGCCGGAGGTAGGAGTGGAAAGCAATCATACCTTGCGCGGCAAGGTATTCCAGAATCTCGTCCTTCAGAGCACCCAGATCAGTACTCATGAACGCGAGGCTACCACCAAAACATCATGAGCGGCGGCCATGTCCCGGGCAGCCGGGGTAACGATGGTCTTCGGTCCAATGTAAATCTTGCGCGACGCCGCCAGGGCGGCGCGCACGTCGTCCTCGCAGACGAAATCTACGATCGTGACCGCCGGGGCCGCCGGCTTGGGCTCTGGCGCCGCCACCGGTTGAGCGGGGGCGGACGGCTCGTTCAGAGGGCACACCGGCACGCATCCGCAGGCAGCGCCCGATTTGCGCGCGGACAGGAAGCGGTCTACTACCTGGGCCGAAACGTTGCTGATGGTGTTGGCGGCCACTACCGGAGCCGCCGGTGCGGGTGTCTGCGAAACGCCCGCAGTAATACCGCGCTTGGCCAGATACCTGTCCACCGCGGCTGCGATCGCATCGCGATCCACGCCGGCTGCCGCCACCGGGACAACTGCCGGCTTGCCCACCGGCGACGGCGCAACTGTCGCTTTGGCGCCGGGTGTATACGGGGGCACTGTGAAAGCCTCCTCGGCCTTGCGCACCACATATGCTATGCGCTTGATGTTGATCAGGTGCCGGGGACCAACGTTGTCGCCGGTAATGTTCCCTGCCATCGCGCCGCAGCCGAGCGTCATCGATGGCAGAATACCTGTGGTGATCCCGGTCGAGCCTTGCGGCGACGGCGTGTTTACAAGCACGCGCATGGCCGGCATCCGCATTCCGAACTCGCGGATGCGCGCTTCATCCTTGGCATAGATTCCGGCAGTGTGGCCCAACCCGCCAAACTTCAGGATGGCCTCGCAGGTTTCCAGCGCCGCCGGCCAATCTTTCACGAAAAGCAACGACAACACGGGCGAGAGCTTCTCTCCCGACAGCGGATGGAACTTGCCCACGCCATCGATCTCCACCACCAGGATGGACGTCTCCGGCGGCACTTCGAACCCCGCCATCTGGGCGAGGCGCGTAGGTGACTGCCCCACGCAACGGGCGCTGACTTTCCCCGCGGGAGTAAACAGGACCTTTGTGATCGCGTCTTGCTGCGCCCGGTTGCAGATGAACGCCTTTTGCTTGCGCAGTTCTTCGAGAACCTTGTCGCGCAAGTCTGCTTCGGCTATCAGCGACTGTTCGCTCGAGCAAACCGTGCCGTAGTCAAACGACTTGCCGGCTACCACGTCCGCAACGCTCGACGCAATATCGGCCGAGCGGTCGAGCAGCACCGGCACATTGCCCGGACCAACGCCGAAGGCCGGCTTGCCGCTCGAGTACGCCGCGCGCACCAAACCCGAGCCGCCGGTCGCCAGGATCACGGCCGTCTTCTCATGCCCCATCAACGCCTGCGTGGCTTCCGTTGTCGGGGCCGTCAGGCATTGGATGATCCCCTCCGGCGCGCCGGCCGCCACCGCCGCCGCGTGCAGCACCTCGCACGCCTCCGCGGTCGACCGCTTGGCGTGCGGGTGCGGACTCAGCACCACGGCGTTGCCCGCCTTGAGGCTGATGAGGCACTTGAAGTTCGCCGTCGAAGTCGGATTCGTGGTCGGAGCAATGGCTGCCACCACGCCCATGGGAACGCCAATTTCGACGATCTTCTTATCCGGAATTTCCCGCAGCACACCCACCGTCTTCATCGAGCGGATGTTCTCGGCGAGCCACTTCGAAGTGAGCAGGTTCTTGCCGATCTTGTCCTTGACGTTGCCGTAGCCGGTTTCTTCCACCGCTAGCTCCGCCAGCCTCACGGCGTTCGCCTGCGCGGCGGCCGACATCGCCTCGACCACCGCGTCGATCTGCTCCTGCGAGTAGCTGCGATACTTGAGGAACGCCGCGTGGGCCTTTTCGACCTTGGTGCGGACCTCCTGTATCGAAATGAGATCTTGATCCTGAAGCATGGCTCACATCCGCGCGCCGTCACTATTTATTGGCGGCGCGCCGTCGGCGTGCTACTTTTCGGCTTTCTTCTGGCCCGGCAGGATCTTCTCAACTTCGCTGTGCGGGTTCGGGATCACGTGTACGGCGATCAGTTCGCCAACCCGGCGAGCTGCAGCGGCGCCCGCATCTGTAGCGGCCTTCACGGCACCCACGTCTCCGCGCACGGTCACCGTAACGTATCCGGCGCCCACATATTCTTTCCCGGTCAACGTAACGTTGGCCGTCTTAACCATTGTGTCGGCGGCTTCGATCGCGCCCACCAGACCTTTGGTTTCTACCATTCCAAGAGCTTCCATGCATGCCTCCACATTCCGGCTATGATGATAACCGACGTAATTTACACGGTATCACAGCCACGGTTTGCGTACAATTCAATCGCTCGCGCGGCGCCGCTTCACCCGCCCGGATCTCTCCAGCCAGTTGCGCAGCATCCCTGCGCAGTCGCGGCTCAGACGATTGGCGCGCAACTCCTCCAACCGGAAGCGCATCTTGCGCCGCCAGTTCGGATACTGCCAGGTGCTGCCGGGCAGGTTCTGCTGGTCCATCTGCTTGAACAAATCTTCCTGGTTCAGAACCATCAGCATCGAGGGCGTCGACACCAGGAATCCAACAATGGCGTTGTGCAGTTCGCCGGTCAATTCCGGCACGGCGCTCGCCTGCCGCGGGAACCAGTCCGGCAACAGATTGAGTTCGACGAGCGTCTCGAGCAGCCGCTGCTTATCCCGCGCGCGCTCGGCCAATTGCTTCTTGTAACTATCCTCGCCGGCCAGTAGTCCGGCCTTCTTGCGGGCCTCTATGTCCACGCCCTCCCAGAAACCGGCCAGGGTCGGCAGATCATGAGTCGTGACCGACACCAGCGCCTGCCTGGGATACTCGTTGGGTAAGCGGAACCGGCCGCCTTCGGCTCGTTCGAAGTACAGCAGACGGTAGCTGAGCACGCCGAAGCGTTCGAGCGCTTCGCGGATCGCCGGCTGCACCGTACCCAGATCCTCCCCGATCAGCACCACGCGATTGCGGACGCTTTCGAGCGCCAGGATGCGCAACAAATCCTCGTGATAGTCGCGCACGTATGCCCCGTCTGTCGCCTTCCAGCCGTCCGGAATCCAGAACAGCCGGAAGAAACGCATTACGTGGTCCATCCGGAGAGCGCCGCCGGCGCGGGCATTCTTGCGGATCGAATCGGCGAACAATTCGTAGCCCGTCTGCCGGTGGTGATCGGAATTCGGCGGCGGGAACGACCAGTCCTGGCCTTCGGGCGAAAAATCGTCGGGCGGCGAACCAACCCGGCAACCCGAGATGTAGAACGGCCGGTAGGCCCACAAATCCGAGCCGCAGCGGTCCGTGGCCAGCGCCAGGTCGTGGTACAGGCCGATTGCCATGCCGCGCGCCAGGGCGTGACGCTGCACCTCACTCAACTGCAGGCTCATCTGCCACTGCAGGTACTTGTGGAACGTGATTCGTAGCTGATGGCGGCGCTCGAAGTCGGCCACTTCCGGCGAATCCGGATCACGATAGGCCGCCGGCCAGTCCTGCCAGGTCCAGACGTCGGGATTCCGCGCGTGGATCCACTCGTCCAGCGCGCAGTAGACTGCGTAACGGTCCAGCCGCTCGCCTTCCCCTGTCATGAACGCGCGGAACGGTTCGGCGGCGGGCGAGCCATCGCGCAATATCTTCACGAACTCAAGAAACGCCCACAGCAGGAATCGTTTCTTGATGCTCCACACCCGTTCGTATTCCACGAATTCAGCCTGCCGCAGCGCTTCCAACTCCGCGCGCGTTTCCGCGGACTTCAATTCCAGCCCTGCGCGTTGCGATGCCGCGAAGCCGGCCACGCGCTCGACGTCGAGATAAATCGGGTTGCGGTAGTAAATGCAGTTCGGCAGGTAGGGACTTGTGTTGAACGGCTGGCGGTTATGGATCGCGTGCAGCGGATTCAACGCGATGAATTCCGCGCCAGTCGCCTCCACGGCCCAATCGATGAACGTTTTCAGATCCGTCAGGTCCCCGCAACCCCAGTTCCGTTCGGAGCGGATCCCGTACAGGCTGACAGCCAGGCCCGCCAAACGCCCGCCGTTGGCAAGCGCGGGGGGCAGGTAGGCGCGCTCCGGCGCCAGGATCAGCTTCGTGCCCGATGTGATTGCGGGGTCGCCATCCCCCGCCAAAGTCAGCTTTACTTCGTGGTAGCCGTGGCGCGCCGCTTCCGGTAGCGGAATCCTCTTCCGCACGTAAACCCGTCCCTTCATCTCGCAAGCGGCTATGGTCTCCAGCGATTCGACGGCCCACTCCTGTTCGCTCTTGCCCCCGTCCTCCCACTGGTAGAGTACCGTCAGCCGTGCGCCGAGCCTCGCCACGGGTATCTGCACGGGAACGCCCTGATCCTTGACCCCCAACGTCTCCACCACCACCGGCGCGGCCAGTGCGTCCCATTCGGCGATGAGGCGCTCCTCGACGGCCCGTTCTGCCTCCCCGGCGGTCTCTACCGCCACGCCGAGCGACCTCAGTATCGCCTTCTGTTCTTCTACGCTCGTCGTATGATGCCGGCCCCAAATGTCGTAGTACCCGGCTTCAATCCCGTAGAGTTCGGCTGCGCGTCGGATGGCCTCTTCGTATGTCGCGGAGGGCCGGTAGGTTACCAAAGGTTTAGGCATCGAGTCCTGTATGCTTCTACCGATTCTATCCTGTCCTTGTGATAGCTTAGTGGTTAAGGGGGCGACATGAATCCGGCATCGAGTGAGGGCGCCGCAGACCTGTTCGCGCGGATCGATCAGGAACCGCTTCCGGGGCCTTCCGAGGGAATCCTCCTGACCACGATCGACCAGGCTATTAACTGGGCGCGCAAGAGCTCCATCTGGCCCATGACCTTCGGCCTGGCTTGCTGCGCCATCGAAATGATGTCCATGACGGCATCGCGATTCGACATCGCGCGCTTCGGCGCCGAGGTCTTCCGCGGCTCGCCGCGCCAATCCGATCTCATGATCATCGCCGGGCGCTTGTCCAATAAGATGGCTCCCGTCGTGCGCCAACTCTATCAGCAGATGCCCGAACCCAAATGGGTCATCTCGATGGGCGCGTGCGCCACCTCCACCGGCGTGTTCAGCAACTACGCCCTGATCCCTGTCAACCAGATCATCCCCGTGGACGTCTTCGTGCCCGGGTGCCCGCCGCGTCCCGAGCAGCTTATCTACGCGCTGCGCCTGCTGCAGCAGAAGATCCAGAAGCAGACCGGCACAGCGAAGCAGGTTCTCAACCTGGGCTGACCCGCCGGGAGTCCCCCGCCGCCGATCATCCTTGTTTGTCATCATGGGCGTGATGCCCTTGCGAACATTGCGCTTGAGCTTGTGCCTGGTTGTGAGCGTCGCTGCGTTGCCTGCGCTCGAAAGCGGGAAGCCGATCCCGGTCGGCGCGGGGGATCGCCGAGCCCCTCTCAGTGTGGGACTCAGTTCCTACCCCGTAGGATGGGGCCGCGTCTCAGGCGCCCGCCAGCCGGACCTGTTCGTCGTGGCGGGTGCGCACAGTCCCGAGCCGGGACTCTATTTGTGCCGCTCGAAAGGAACGGCCGCCTCCGGCGCGCCGGTGTTCGGGCATGCGGAGAAGGTCTCCTACCCCGGCGCCTCCCCGAAGACCTTCCCCAACTGTACCGTCTACCAGGATGGGACCTCGATCCGCGGCTTGTTCCTCGCCGGACGCGAGCTGATCCACGCCGTGCTTGATGCCGCAAAACCCGAATTCGTCGAGCGCGGCCGCATCCAGCTCGATTCGCTTCCGCGTGCACCGTCGGCCGTCGGCGTCGTGCCCCGGCCGGACGGCGGCGTCGAACTGCTGTTCAGCGTCCCTGATGGCTCCGGCCATGCGCCCCCAGGGCCCGGCTCGCGCGATCCGGATTATGTGCCTTACGATGGGCGCGGCATCTGGCGTGGCGGCATGCCTTACCTCGCCTTGTACGCCGCTCACCGCGATTCGCTCGTAGCCGGTGCGTTGGGCCCGGCGCGGCTGGCCGTCGAGAATCCCCGTCAAGTGCTGCTGTCGAACCGCAACCTGACCGTCGTGAATCTGGGACCGCGCCACAGGCGCGATGTCGTCTCCGGCTCGCAGTTCGGTGATATGTACTATTACTGCAACCGCTCCGCCGGTGGGTTGGACCTGGAGGAAAAGCGCTTGGCTGTGGGCGTCCGCGGCGTGGCTCTGCGCCATCCCATCATCCACAATTCGCCCGTCGCCTATCCTGACCCCGCGACCGGACTCTCCGGCCTGATTTCGGGCGGCGAGGGCGCGCTTTACTGGTATCGTTTCACTGGCCGCTTCAACGCCGGCTCGCAACCCGTGTTCGCTGACCCTACGCCTGTGCTCGAGGACCAGGCTTTCCTGTACGCCGGCAGCCTGCCGGTACCCACCATCGTGGACTGGGACGGCGACGGTGTTCTGGACATCGTCGCCGGAAATTCCGAGGGCCGTGTCCTGTTTTTCCGCAACTGCGGCTCGAACGCCGCGCCTGCCTTCGATTCCGGCGTCGCCCTGGAGGCCGGAGGCCGCCCGATTCATGTGCAGCCCGGCTACAAGGGTGACATCCAGGGGCCCGGAGAGGCGCGCTGGGGTTACATCAGCACCAATGTGGCCGACTGGAACGGGGACGGACTGCCCGACATTCTCGCGGGCGACTCGCTGTCGCGTCACGTGGTCTACATGAACCGCGGCACCCGGCGTCAGCCCCGCCTCGATGCCGAGCGTCCGCTGTACCTGGACGGTCTCGATCTGCACGGCACATGGCGCGTCCGTCCCGGCGTCGGGAAACTCGGCAACCGCATGGCTTATGTCGCTCTCGACGATCAGGATCAAGCGCATCTCTATTGGAGGCTCGACGATTTCAACCTCGCCGACGGCGGCAAGCTGCACATGGATGACGGCGGGCTCATCACCGCCAACTTCATCAGCGCGGGAGGAACGGGACGCAGCAAGTTCGAATTGTTCGACTGGGACGGCGACGGCCTGGTCGATTTGCTGGTCGGCACCCCGCGCCACCACTCCATCCCCAATCCACAGACCGGACTTCCCCGCGCGGATGGCATGCGCGGGGCCACGGTTCTGTTTCTGAAAAACACCGGCACGAACCAATCCCCAAAGTACGGTTTCCCCCTCATTCTCGAGCACTTGGGCGAACCTATCTACCTCGGCCATCACGAGATAGGCGCCACGGCCGGATTTCTGGGCACAGGCGGCCCCAACCTGGTGATTTCCCGGGAGGACGGCCGGTTGTTTTTCTTCTCTCGGGCAAACCTCGCTTGGGGCCGGTCACGCTGAGATCTTTGCTAAGACTCAACCTCGGGTGGCCGATAAGGAACCATAGGGCGAAGGATCTTCGCCTATAGGAGGCACCCCATGGAAATCGGGTCAATTCAATCCAGCACACAGGCGCTCGCCGTCGTGCCATCCCCAATGAGCGCAACAGAAACCGTCGAAAATCAGGATATTGTCCAGGCGGTCAAGGCACTTAGTGAAACGGAACTATTCGGGCAGGACAACGAACTCACCTTCGTGTTAGATCGCGAGACGCGAAAACCTGTCGTCAGGATCGTCAACCGCCAGACCAACGAGGTTATCCGGCAGATCCCGCCCGAATCCGTCCTGCGATTGGCGGAGGACTTGAGGCTGCTCCAGGAGTGAAAGAAAACGTGTTCACCGTCCCGGCATGGCCGATGAGATTTCCAGAAGGAAAGCCGAGACTGATGAACGCATACGAAGCCTACCTGGAAAGCAAGATTTTGACTGCAGACCCGCTGGAATTGGTACGAATACTCTATAGGGCAGCCATCGAATCCGTCGAGGGTGCACGTAGTGCGCTTCATGGCGGCGACATTCGGCGGCGCACGCAGAGTATCAACCGGGCGCTCATGATCCTCGCGGAGTTGACATCGAGTCTCCAACACAAAGAAATCTGCACCATTGCACGGGATCTCTCCGAGCTCTATGACTACATGCAGCGGAAGCTGCTCGAAGCGCAGTTCCAACAGGCGGATCCGCCGCTGGCGGAAGTCTCCACGCTGCTCAAAACGCTTCTGGAAGGTTGGGATGGGTGCCGGCAAGAGCCCGCACTGCCCCAGGCTTTCGAGACTGAACCCGACGCGCAGCACGCCCAGCTGAGCTGTTGTTATTGACGCTTTCCCTTACCCCGACAGCGATTACTTTCTCTCTGTAAGCGTTTCGTCGACGATGGACCGGGCCACTTCACTGGCCGGAGGGTTGTATTGACCTGCCTGCACCTCAAGCCGCAATTGCTCGATTCTCGCTTCCCGGTCTGTCGCGGCCGACAGGCTCGCCGACAAGCCCGAGATCTCTACCGAATCGCGATCCTCGGCACTGCGCCGCTGCCGAACGTCCGTCGCAGCGGTCTTGGCCGCCGCCTGCTCGACGGCGCTGGCTCCTGCTGCCCCGACCTGCGTGTTTTCAATGCGCATCGTACCCTCTCCGGCTCATTTTAGCGCCCGAACCGGCGGCTGTATCCGTGAGCCCTCGTTCCACCATGTTTGCCAGCCCTAGCCCGCCCTGGCGGGCCATCATCTCAGCCAGGCACTCCTCGCCCATCTCCATCATCGACATTCCGGCTTGATCCTCCCCCGCGCCCAGCCAGCCATCCGATGTGGCGGACCGCATCGACTTGAGCATCTGAGCGATCAGCAAGGCTTCAAATTGCGACGCCGCCTCTTTCACTTTCGCGGGGTCGTCGCCCTGCCAACTGCTTCCGGCCATCGCGGCATTCACCGCTGCACCCATTTCTACCATGGCCTAAATGACCTCCAGTTCAGCCTCGACCGCACCTGCGGCGCGAAGGTTCTGCAGAATGGCGATAATGTCACGCGGCGTAGCGCCGATCGATGCCAGCGCGCGCACGAGCTCTTCCACCGTGGCGCCCTCCTTCAGCACGAGGTTCTTGGCTTTCTCTTCTTTTGCCGACACAGCCACCTCTGGTACAACCTCGGTGGTACCCTTGGAAAACGGCGCCGGCTGCGACACGGCATACGAGGTTTGCACTTCCACCGTAAGGGCGCCGTGCATGACTGCCACTGGCGCGATTCTCACCTGCTTGCCCATCACAATGGTTCCGGTGCGTTCGTTAATGACAATCCGGGCAGCCCGGTCGGAATCCAGCGTCAGGTTTTCGATCGCGGCAATGAATTCCGTGGTGTTCGCCTGGTAGGAAGCCGGCGTATCGATCACCACCAGTGCGGCATTCTCGGCACGCGCGACCGGCACGCTCATGGGGAATTTCTTGTTCACCGCTTCTGCTATTCGCGCCGATGTAGTGAAGTCCGCGTGCCTAAGTTGTAGCCGCATTTTGGGACCGAGCGAAGGCGACGGCGACGGCTTTTCCACTGTGGCGCCGCCGGGAAGACGGCCCACGGTCGGATGATTCAAAGTCTGCGAACTCCCACCCCGGCCGGCGACGAAACCACCGGTCACCACCGGCCCCTGCGCCACGGCGTATACCTGCCCATCCACGCCCTTCAACGGTGTTAGCACCAGCAGGCCCCCTTGCAGGTTCGTCGCATCGCCAATGGCCGCCGCTGTGACGTCAATCCTCGCGCCGGGCTGTGCGTACGCGGGCAGGCTTGCAGTGACCATGACCGCCGCAACGTTTCGTACCTGGATTGCCGAGGAACTGACCACTACACCCATTCTCTGCAGGATGTTCGTCAGCGTCTGCGCCGAGAAGATCGTCTGCCGTTTGTCTCCCGTTCCGGCCAGCCCAACAACCAGCCCGTAACCGACCAGTTGGTTGTCGCGCACACCTTCCCACGCCGCCAGATCTTTCAAGCGCGTCGCCGCGCCCGCCGGAAGGGCCACCGCCAGGGTCCACGCCACCGCCATTGAAAGTACTTTGTGCATATGGATCTCAGAAGGGCAGCAGCCCCATCAGGATGCGGTAGAGAATGAACGGCCGCCTCACGGCGTCGCCGACCACGCCTTTCCCATTCACTCTTACTTCCAACTGCGCCACGCGATCGGAAGTCACTGCGTTCGCCGGGCTGAGGTCCGAAGGCCGGATGACTCCGCGCACAGTGACTACCTGACGTTCGGAGTTCACCATAATGTCCTTCACCCCTTCCACCGCCAGGTAACCGTTCGGCATAACGTGCATGACGCGCGCCGAAAGTGTTGTCGTTAACGCCGATTCGCGGCTGGTTTCACCTTGCCCTTCAAGCTTCGTGTCTCCGGAGAGGTTTGTCAGGTTGCTTAGCGGCCCGGTGGCGCGAGTGACCCCGAACAACGAAGATACGGAGTGTTTGGCTGTGCTAGACCGCGCCGAGGAGCTGCCGCCTTTGGCTATCGCCGAGGCCTTGTCGCTGACCACAATGGTGATCAAGTCATCAAGCCGGGAGGCGCGCGGATCGCAAGCCAGGTCCGCCAGGCTCCCCCCGGACCGCCAAAGAGAACCAGGCGTCGTGGTCACGCCGGCAGCCTGTCCGCGCAAGTTGGCATCACGGATGTACTGGTCCAGCGCCGACAAGGGCTTGTCTGGTTCCTTGTGCCGCGCAATCGCCGGGGCAGTAAGAAGAAGAAACGTTAACAAAACACAACCAATAGGCGTTCTCATGCTGTCGGGCCCAAAGAAACCGCCCGTCCTTTCCCTTCAATCCGCGCTCGAAAACGTTTTCCGCTGGATAGATTCCGCAAGACCACCGTCTCGCCGGACCTTCCGCCGGTTTCGGAAACCGCGTCCATGGTGAGTTTCATGGAACCGGTCCGCACCTCAACCACAACACGGTCGCCCTTCTCTACCACCCTCGGCTCCCCGAGGATCGCGGCCGATACCCCTTTGCCAGCCTCGACGCCACGTCTCGGTATGCGTCCCACCACATCTTCGATCTTGTCGGGTTCCGAAGGCGAAAACGGCAGCCGCTCGTAGTCTTCTAGCGCCACCTGATCCGCTGCGATGACCTGCCCCACCGGTAAAGCCCGTCTGGCCACCACGTGCTTGCCAGTGATCCCAATGACCGCCCGCGCCCAGATTGGGAAACTGCGCCGAGCTGCGTATTTCACCCGCCCTTTCCAAACTACGGCTTCCCCAGGATGCCAGCGCGGGGAGACCACAAGACCACTACGGGGAAATTCAAGTTTTCCTTCTGGCACTGGCCGCCGGCTGAACTCAAGCACCTCCACGCGCGCGTCCGGTACCGCGACCGCGAGGCGTATTGCTTCCAGGACGGCAGCTTCGGTCAATGGAGCCGCTGTTCGCTCGAAACAGGCGCCAGCCATGAAGCGGTTTTCGTTCAAGCCGTAACGGCGCGCCCAGCGTTGCAGGTCCGCGGCCGAAAACGAACGGTGAAAGCCGGGTTCCGGTGCATAGCCAAGTGCATCGGTGGCCGGCGCTGCCGCAAAGGCCGGGACCGCACGCGCCAAGTCTGCCACGGTGATGCGATCGCCCCCCACTGGCAAGCAGTCGCTGGCGATCAGAGGCAAGGCGACAAGTATCGTGAGCCGTTTCATCGCGTCAAGTTGTTAATCTGCTGGTACATCTCGTCGGAGGCTTTGACCACTTTGGAGTTGGCCTCGTACGCCCGTTGCGCCACGATCAGATTGATGAATTCCTCCACCACGCTGACGTTGGACTGCTCCTGGTACCCTTGCAACAATGTACCCAGGCCTTCCTGACCGCCAGGAACGCCGACGATGGCTTCACCCGAAGCATCGGTCGGCGTGAAGAGGTTCCGGCCTAAGCTGTTGAGCCCCGCGGGGTTCGTAAAATTCGCGAGTTGAATCTGTCCAATGACCTGGGCGGCGGTTTGCCCCGGCTGCGTATAGCTCACGGTGCCATCCGCGGCGATTGTGACGGATTGCGCCTCGGCGGGAATCGTGATTTGCGGCTCCAGCAAATCGCCATCGGCGGTGACCATGTTGCCCTCGCGGTCCAGGTGAAAGTCGCCCGCGCGCGTATATGCCAGCTCGCCATTGGGTCTTCGGACCTGGAAGAAGCCGCGGCCCTCAATGACCAGGTCATAAGTGTTGTTCGTGGTAACGAAATTCCCTTGCGTGAAGGTGATTTCGTTCGAGGCAGCGCGTGTTCCCAAGCCGACTTGTAGCCCGCTCGGCACCACCGTCTGGGAACCAGCTGCCGCACCCGGCTGCACCATGCTCTGATACAGCAGGTCCTGAAACTGCGCCCTGCGCGCCTTGTATCCGACGGTATTGGCATTCGCCAGATTGTGCGCGATATTGTCGACGTTCATCTGTTGCGCGGTCATCCCGCTGGCGGCGCTGTATAGTGATCGAATCATGTCTCCCGTTCCTCCTTGCCGTCCGCTGGCCTGCTAGCCCAGCTTGGCGACTTCTTCCACGCCACGACGGTTCATTTCCGCACCCAGCGTAACGGCGCGCTGAAGCATTTCGAACTGGCGCATGACGCTGATCATGCGAACCGCCGCCTCCGCAGTCCCTACATTGGAGCTCTCCAGCTTCCCTTGCTGCACTCGTGCCGACGACGCACCTACACTCACCCCTGAACCTGGATCCAGATGAAAGTAAAGCCCGTTCTGCTTGGTGAGCGCCGAAGATTGCGAGACGTCCGTGAGCTGGATGCGACCCACCTCGACGCCCTGCTGCCAGACGGCACCGTCCGGACTGATCTCGACAGGGCGGGTGGGGTCGACCGTGATCGTTCCACCACCGACGGCCCGTATGGCGTATCCTTCCTTGGTCTCGAGCCTTCCACCGGCAGAGAGTTGAAGCGAACCGTTGCGTGTGTAGAGCGTGCCGTTCGGACCGTTGACCTCAAAGAAGCCGCTTCCGGACAACGCCAGGTCCAGCGGGTTCCCGGTGGGCGTCAGCGTGCCTTGCGAAAAATCGGTCCACTGACGGTCGATGAGGGGCAACTGGCTGATGATCCCGTCAGATTCAGGCGCTGCATAAAGGCTGTAGAACTCCTGGTCCAATTTGTAACCGGACGGCGAGGCGTTGGCCAGATTATTGGCCAGCATCTCCATCGACTCCATACGGGCGCGAAGGCCACTGGCGGCGGAAATTGTCAGGCGATCCATCGGACGGCTCCGCTTGCGGTAATAAGCAATCCGGATGCCGTTAGAAAAAACTTAGAAATACCCGCCCTTTGACCGATAAGGGCAATAGAAGGGAACTTCCTTCAACGCCATAATATTGCCGTTTTCGCGGGTCCCGCCAAATCATTGCCGTCATTCTCTTCACTAACTTGCTGATTCTCCTCGGCGCAGCAATGGCCCTTGTTGTGCTCTTCGCCTAGTCGTGACGCCGGCAATCATTCCCTTCCCCAACTTGGCGCCGATCATGCCAGGGCAAGGATCCGATCTTGGCTTCTGCGCCAAAACGGACGATTCAGGAACCGGCACGATGACGGATTGCACCTCACAGTTTGCGCAGTTGGTGGACGCTATCATTGATGCCAACTTCTTGACAATCAACGGGTTGGCATCCGGTGAAGCGAGCACTCTGACAAATGTCCGTACACCTGCCGCCGCGTCGTGCGACCGGGAAGCGGACAATCCTGAAGAACCCGACGATGCTTCCGTCCGCCCGGACCTTGTCGCGGTCGCCGTAATCGCACTTCCGGCGCCCATCCCGATTCCCGTGCCCCAAATTGAACCAGGCGGCGACGGAATTCCCGATTTGAAACCGCAGGAAATCGAGTGTGAGGTCACCGGCGACTTGCTGGCGGCAAAGAAAGGGATCGGTTGTCCTTCCAGGCCGGAACCGGTCGCCGCAACTGAGGCAACGAATAATGGAACGTTCGAGATCGCGGTTGGATCGTCGTTCGTCAACGGGCCCGTGCAAGAAGTTGCGCCGAGCGAAACGGCGGTGCCAGCCGAAAAGGTCGTCTCTGACGACGCAAGATCCGTCTCCACACTGCAACAACTGGATGGGACAAAGCCGGATCTGAAGCAGGAACCCGTCGCGCCTTCTCTGGCTTTTTCTTTGTGCTTGAAAGAGTTGGATAAGAATCCTCAAACCGGACTTGGTCCGGTTCAAACGGCTGCATCCACTGAACCGGCGCAGGAAGAGGCAACATCTCCCCAGCCCCCCGCGTGGGTAACGCCTTCGCGTCCCGTCGCGCAGGCAGAATTCGCGCCAGCCATAACGACGCCAGCTAAGCTTCGTACCTCTGTAACGACGGCGCGTCCCGTCGCCCCAGACGCCGCTGTGGCGGATAGTCCGGTTTCTTCTCGCGAAGAACGCACTGAGGCGCCCAAGACGGTAGTGGACCCACCACGCCGAGCCACGCGCACAGACTGCGGCGTGGAGGATGCACCCAAGCTGGAGAAAGTGCGCGCCGTCACAGCGGAAAGCCCTGAGGGGCCACGCCAGAACCAGCCCACCGCCGCAACGGTCCGCCCCGCTGAGTCCGTGCCGGCCAGCACTGGTGTTACTTCCCACGCCAAGCCGGTTCCAGATGCGGGTGCACGGCCTGCCACCGTCACTACGACCGATCTGCTTCCACACACGGAGATCGTGGCGCGCGTCAACGTGAACCGGGTAGAGGCCGCGCAGCCACGCACGGCGCGCGAGATCGTCGTTCAAATCCCGGCCGACAACAGTCACAAGGTGGAAGTCCAGGTGGCAGAGAGAGGTGGAGAAGTCCGTGTGGCGGTCCGCACTGCCGACACGGCACTCAACCAATCGTTACGCACGGAACTGGGGAGCCTGGTCGCGCGCCTCGAGACCGCCGGATATCACGCAGACACTATTGCATCGTCGGAAAGCTTTGTCTCCTCCTCCTCACAGGCCCGGCAAGATCCCTCGAGTTCGGAGCAGAACGCGTCTCGAGGGTTCTCCGGGCAGGGACAGGAATCCTCACAGCAGCAAGGAAGCAACGGCCAGCGGCGCCACGGGGCACACCCGGATCGCTGGGCCGAACAGTTCGCCCACAGCCTCAAGGCGGACCAAGACACGGGTCAGGAGAATCCATCATGGCAGTCAATTTTCAATCGGTGAGCGGTGCCTCGCCGTCGAGCGACACCTCGACCGCATCCACCGCCACGAGCACAATCAACAAGGATCTCAACAAGAATACATTCCTGCAGTTGCTGGTCGCCCAACTCAAATACCAGGATCCGATGAATCCGGCGGACGGCGTGCAGTTTCTGACTCAGTTGACGCAGTTCAGCCAACTGGAACAGACCATGCAGATCAACGAACAGGTATCTGATATTCAATCGATCCTGGCCGCCAGTACTGGCAGCGAAGATGGATCCGGCGGCACATCGTCCTCGAAAACAGCCTAAGGAAGGAATCGTCCCATGTTCACTTCATTCTCGACCGCACTATCGGCACTCAGCGCCCATTCGACCGCCATTGATGTCGTGGGCAACAACCTGGCTAATCTGAACACGCCGGGGTTCAAGACCAGCGTCGTGTCGTTCCACGACCTGGTGACGCAATCGCTCGGAGCCGGCCTTGGCGAGACGCAGGTCGGATTCGGCGTGGGCCGTCCCACCACCATCCGCCAGTTCTCGCAAGGAGCCATCCAGTGTTCCAGTGGAGCGCTGGATGCAGCGATCCAGGGTGACGGCTTCTTCATTGTCCAAGACAACTCCGGAGCCCTTCTCTACACACGTGGCGGCAACTTTCAGGTGGACAAGGCTGGGAATCTGCTCACGTCAACCGGCGAGCGAATCCAGGGGTGGACCGAGATCAATCCGGCAACCGGAGCGGTCATCACCAGCGGCGCCATCAGCGATATTACGGTGCCCATCGGCACTTTGAAGGCTCCCAATCCCTCCACATCTTTCTCGTTCGATATGAATCTGAACGCGGCGGCGGCGACTGGAGACAACTTCTCCACGGCCATTGAGGTTTACGACTCGCTCGGATCCAGCCACGTCCTGACGGTCGCCTTCACCAAAACCGGGACGGCTAACGAGTGGGATTACTCAATCACAGTCCCGGACGCGGATTTGACAAGCGCATTCACACCTGTCACGGGAACCCTCACATTCGATTCGACCGGCAAGCTCACCTCACCGGCGTCCACCGACGCCATGCCGGAGGTCAACATTACAGGGCTCGCCAACGGAGCTTCCGATATGTCGTTGACCTGGAATCTGTACGACAGCGCTACACCTCGCGTGACCCAATATGCGCAGCCATCCAGTGTTTCGGCCAATGCCCAGAATGGGTCCCCCGCAGCGCAACTGATTCGCGTCGGTCTGGCCGACGGCGGAAAGATCCTGGCGCAGTACTCGAACGGCGAACAGGCGGTGGTGGGACAGGTTGCCATGGCCAGCATCCGCAACCCCGAGTCTCTGATCGCCGTAGGTAACAACAATTACCAGTTGAGCGCCCGCAGCGCGCTGCCGGCCATCGGGTTGCCGGGCACAGGCGGCCGCGGTTCCATCCTGGGAGGCGCCGTGGAGTACTCGACCGTGGACATCGCGAAGGAGTTCACTAACCTGATCGTGCTCCAGCGCGGCTACCAGGCCAATACGCGTGTGGTAACAGCGGTCGACGAACTGAGTCAGGAAACCATCAACCTGAAGCGATAGAGGATCTTTCACTCAGACGATGACACCAGCCGAAGCCATCAGTCACTTCGCCGACATCCGCATCGACGTAGAGGTTGAGTTGGACCGCAAGCCCATGACTCTAAGCGAGATCCTGGAACTCAGCCCAGGGTGCGTGATCAAGCTGACGCGCTCGGCCGGCGAGAATCTGGATCTGCGGGTGGGGGAAACGTTAGTGGGTTATGGGGAGATCGTGATTATCGAGGACATCATGGGCGTTCGTATCACGGACTTCTGGGGGGATGCATGACGCCTGCACCGGGAGAGACAGGAGTTTCGATGGAACTGCCGTGGCAAATGGCGGCTGTGGGTTTTGTTTTTCTGCTGCTGGCGGGCGCGCTGTGGTGGTTCCGCGGCCGGGGAATGCTGGCGTTCCGGCGTCCTTTCGCCGCCAGTTCGGCCACCAAGCTGATAAGCGCCGAATGCCGCCTAAACCTCGGCCCGCAGCATGCCCTCCACTTGGTCCGGCTGGGTGAGCGCGGCCTGCTCGTAGCCACGCATACGGGCGGCTGCACATTGATCGCGGAAGCGCCGTGGAAAGAACTGGCACAGTACCGCGCGCTGGATGGGGCGGTACAAGGATGAGGAACCTGCTCAAGGGCCTTCTGCTGAGCTGGCCGGCAGCGGCTTGCGCGGCGCCTGCGACGCACCCCTCATCACTTCTCGGCATATCGCTGGCCGACGGAAAGAACGGCAACGTACTAGGCGTGCCGATGCAGATTGTCATTCTCCTCACGCTGCTCACATTCCTGCCGGCAGCCATCATGTGCGTGACGCCATTCCTGCGGATTGTCGTGGTGCTGCACTTCCTCAGGCAGGCTCTCGGCACGCAATCCACGCCGTCCAACCAAGTGCTGATCGGCCTTGCTCTGTTCCTCGCCATAGTCATCATGCAGCCGGTGGCGGCCGAGATGTACGAGCAGGGATGGACTCCGCTCGAAAAGGGCACGATCAAGTTCGAACAAGCTTTCGAGCAGGGAACCAGGCCGCTCAAGACGTTTCTGCTGCGTTATGCACGGGAGAAGGATTTGAAACTCTTTCTCGACGTGACGCATTCGCCCGCGCCTCGAAAACCGGAGGAACTGGACCTGAAAGTGGTGATCCCCGCCTACATTCTTTCGGAGCTGAGAACCGGATTCCAGATCGGCGCGGTGCTTTTTCTGCCCTTCCTGGTGATCGACTTCGCGGTCGCTTCGGTGACTCTGTCGATCGGCATGATCCAACTGCCGCCGGTGATGATCTCGGCTCCGTTCAAGATCCTGCTGTTCGTGTTGGTGGACGGGTGGAATCTGGTGATCGGCTCCCTGGTAAGGAGCTTCTACCGCTGAGCGTATGACCCCGCAACTCGTTGTCGACATCATCCGCCAGGCACTGATGACCACATTTTGGGTGGGGTTGCCGCTGCTCACCATCGGCTTCGTGGCCGGCATTGTCATCAGCCTGATTCAGATCGCCACGTCCATCCAGGACGCGAGTTTCAGTACGGTTCCCCGCCTGGGAGCGTTCCTTGCCGGCCTGGTGCTGCTAATGCCGTGGATGCTAGCGAAGTTGATGGACTACACAACGGCAATCCTGGGCAATCTGGAGCGGTATGCGCGTTGAGGTCCCGCTCGGCACGGTGCTCGGTTTCCTGCTGGTGCTGACGCGTGTCTCCGGCGCGTTCGTGTTTCTGCCGCTGCCGGGGGTCAAATCCGGGCCGGAAATGGCGCGGGCAGCCTTGAGCCTCGGGCTGACGATGGCTCTCTACCCGTTCTGGCCGCAAGTAGCCTCGGTGACGCCGTCTCCGCGGCAATTGCTGACGTGGCTTGCGTCTGAAGCAGCGTTCGGCATCGCCGCAGGCGTCATTGTGGCGTTGCTCGGCGAGGCGTTCCAGGTAGGCGCGCAAATCATCGGTCTTCAAGCGGGCTATTCGTACGCATCGACCATCGACCCCACGAGCGAGGCCGATTCCAACGTCCTACAGGTCTTCACGCAAATGACGGGCGCGTTGCTGTTCTTTGCGTTCGGCATGGACCGCCAGGTGCTGCGCGTGTTCGTGCATAGCCTGCAGGTCCTGCCGCCCGGGTCCTATCAACCGGCGCGAGCATCGGCCGAATCGGTGATTCACCTCGGCTCGGCGATGCTCACCACGGGATTCCGGCTGGCCTTGCCTGTGGTAGCGCTGATGGTGCTGGTTGATGTCACCTTGGCGTTGATGAGCAAGATCAACGCTCATCTGCAGATGCTGACGTTGGCTTTCCCCGCCAAGATGCTGGTGACGCTGGCGACGCTGGCGGCGCTGACCGCCGTCATGCCCCGGCTGTATGAAGGGGCGGTCCTCCGCGCGCTGACCACACTGGCGGGTCTCACGAGGAACTGATGGCGGATCGCGGCCAACAAACCGAACAACCCACCTCGCGGCGATTGGAACGCGCCCGCAAGGAAGGCCGGTTCCCGAGCAGCCGTGAGTTCCCGGCGGCGATGCAGTTCCTCGCGTTCGTGGCGCTGCTGGCGGGCTGCACGGCAGCCTGGTTTGGCGGCGCCAAGCTGATGATGCGAACGCTGCTGGGGTGGGCTTTCCGACCCGGTTTCAGCACGGCCAGCCTGGAGGCGCTGGTCCGTCTGGTTTCCATCCGCTTCCTGGCACCGGTGCTGGCGGCAGGCGTACTGTTGCTGCTGGTGACGCTGGCCTGCCAGTTGGCTATCACCAAGCTGGGTTTCTCATTCGGGCGCATGGCGCCGGACTTCGCGCGTCTGAACCCGTTGACGCGTCTGGGAGAGTTGCCGCGGCAAAACCTGCCGCTTCTGTTGCAAGCGCTGGTCCTGCTGCCGGTCTTCGCGTATGTAGTTTATGCCGTGGTGAAACAGAATCTCTCGGGATACATGGCGCTGCCGCTGATGCCCCTCGAAGCGGGCCTCGTCCGTGTGGGCGCCTCGCTGAACGGCCTGCTCTGGAAGGCGGGCATGATCCTGATGGTTTTCGGTGCGGTGGATCTGGCCCGGGAGAAATTCAAGTACATGCGTGGAATGCGCATGACGAAGCAGGAAGTGCGGGAAGAGTACAAGGAGGTCGAGGGCAACCCACAGACCAAGGTGCGCATTCGCCGATTGCAGCGCGACCTATCGCGGCGGCGCATGATGCAAGACGTTCCCAAGGCCACGGCGGTAATCGTGAACCCGACGCACTTTGCGGTGGCGATCCGTTATCAGATGGAGACGATGGCCGCACCGAAAGTGGTGGCGAAAGGCAGGAATTACCTGGCGCAGAGGATTCGCCAGTTGGCGGTGGAGAACCAGGTGCCGGTGGTGGAGAACCCGCCGTTGGCGCGGTCCCTATACAAATCCGTGGATGTGGGACAGGAAATCCCGGCGCACCTGTTCCGCGCTGTGGCAGAGATCCTGGCCTACATCTACCGGCTGATGAACGGGCGGCTGCCCGGTTAGCAGAGGCACTTTATGGCAACAAGCACAACACAGATCCCGGGGATGAGCGGATTCGTTGCGGGTGCCGCCGGAGCGGGCGGGGCAGGTTCGAAAACACGCAAATCCGCGGCGTCACGTCCCGCGGCGACCGTACCCCGTGGCATCACGGCCAGTTCGCTCAAAGAGATGGGCGTGCCGCTGGCCGTGCTGGGCATTGTTCTGGCCATGATCACGCCGCTCGTGCCATTCATCCTCGACGCGCTGATCGCAACCAACATCACCATCTCCGTAATTGTTCTCTTGGTGTCGCTGTACATCACTAAACCGAGCGAATTCAACATCTTCCCCTCCACGCTGCTATTGATGACCCTGTTCCGGCTGGCGCTGAATGTTTCCAGTTCCAGGTTGATTCTCCTCAACGGCAACACCGGCACGGCGGCGGCCGGGCACGTGATCGAAGCCTTCGGCGACTTTGTCGTGGGCGGCAACTACATCATCGGCGCGGTGATATTCCTGGTGCTGATTGCGATTCAGTATGTGGTCATCAACCACGGGGCCGTGCGTATCAGCGAAGTCACGGCGCGATTCACCCTGGATGCGCTACCCGGCAAGCAGATGTCCATCGATTCGGACCTCAACGCCGGTTTGATCGACGAGGCCGAAGCCCGCAAACGCCGCAAGGAACTGGCCGCCGAGGCCGAATTCTATGGCGCCATGGACGGCGCTTCCCGGTTCACCCAACGCGACGCGGTTGCCAGTATCCTCATCACGGGCATCAACATTGTCGCCGGATTTCTCATCGGCGTGCTGCAACACGGCATGGAACTGCGGCGCGCGCTGGAAACGTACACGGTGCTGACCATCGGCGACGGCCTCGTGACGGTGATTCCAGCCTTGATGATCTCGGTCTCTGGCGGCCTGATCGTTACCAGAGCGAGTTCGGACGATCGCATTGGCGCCGATTTCGACCGCCAGGTGTTCGGCAAGCCGCAACCGCTGCTGTTAGCCTCGGGCGTGTTGGTGGCCATGGCGGCGTTCCCGGGTCTCCCGGCGATCCCGTTCTTGCTGCTTGGAACCGGAGTCGGGATCGCCGGATGGCGGATGCGGCAAAAGAATGCCACTGTCGAAAAAGCGCAGGAGAGGACCGTGCCTTCGCCCACCCGGGAAAACCTAGAATCGCTGCTCCGGGTGGAACCGTTGGCGGTGGAAGTCGGACTGGGGCTGGTCAAGCTGGTCGAAGGAGCGCAGGAGTCGCCCTTGCTGCGGCGCATAGCGGCGATCCGCCGCCAACTGGCATCCGAGCTGGGTTATCTTCTGCCCCCGGTGCGTGTCACCGACAACCTTTCGCTGGGCGCACGGCAATATGTAGTCCTGCTGAAAGGGGCTGAAGTGGCCCGTTACGAACTGCCGCAGGGCTCTGAACTGGCCATTCCACCGGCAGGCAAGAACCTCAAGCTGGATGGAATTCCGACACGCGAACCGGCTTTCGGATTGCCGGCGGTCTGGATTTCGCCGGAAAACACGGCTGCGGCCCGGCAGGCCGGGTGCACCGTGGTCGACTCGATCAGCGTGCTTGGCACGCACCTGGCGGAACTGATCCGCCAGCACGCGCACGAACTGTTCTCGCGGCAGGACGCCAAGAAACTCCTGGATCGGGTAAGCGCGGAGAACCCGAAACTGGTGGAGGATTTGGTCCCCAAGTTGCTGCCACTCGCGTTGGTGCAACGTGTCTTGCAGAATTTGTTACGGGAACGCGTTTCGATCCGGGACGGTGTTTCCATTTTGGAAGCGCTCGGCGAGGCGGCGCCGATGACGAAGAATCCGGTCCTGCTAACGGAGTATGTCCGCCAATCGATACGCCGCATGGTGGTCAAGCCGTACACTAGTGCATCCGGCGAACTACCCGTATACCTGATCGACTCCGCCATTGAGCAGACCGTCGAATCAGCCATCGAACACACCGAGCAAACCAGTCATCTGAACCTGGCGCCGCAACGTATCCGCGACATACAGGAACGCATCACGAGAACGGTGGGTGCACCGGAGACGCCGGTAGTCGCCCTGGCCAGTTCCGGTTCCCGCCATTTCCTGCGGCAGATCGTGGAAGCCGCCACGGGCAACCTCATGTTCCTGTCGCACAACGAAATCCCGCCGGGATTGAAGGTTGTCAGCCTGGGAGTGATTCAGTGAGGGCGCCGATGAGGATCGCGAAATTCATGGAGAGTGTATTGCCATGCGAATGAAGTCATACTTTTCCAGTACCGTTGAGAGCGCTGTCGAACTTGCGCGGCGGGAACTGGGTCCGGAGGCGCTGCTGGTCAACTCGCGGCCCGCCATGCCGGAAGCACGTCATCTGGGCGAGTACGAAGTGGTTTTCGCCGTAGATTTTCCCGCAGAGAAGCCTGCGCCTGCGCCGCCACCAGCAGAGGAGGCGGAGCAACCGACAGCCATGGATCAGGTCACGCGGGAGGTGGCCGAACTCCGGCACCAGTTGGAACGTATGGCGGAGGCGATGGGGCGGTCGAGCGCTCTGGTAACGGCTCGAAATTCGGTGGATCCGGAGTTCGCTGATGTGTTTGCCACCTTGGTCTCCGCCGGAGTGGATGCGTTGCTCGCGCAGGATCTGTTACAGCGGACACGGTCGCGCAACTTGCGCGATGCGCGGCTGGACGGGCAGGGAGTTCGAAACGCATTAGCCCAAGAATTGGCAGCCAGTTTAAGGGTGGATGCCTCGCTTGGGGTAGCAGGTGAAAGCCGCAGAATCACGGCGCTGGTGGGGCCGCCGGGAGGAGGCAAGACCACAACGCTGGCAAAACTGGCGCTGCGGTACGGACTCATGCAGAAAAGACCTACCCAGATTCTGTCGCTTGACAACTACCGGGTCGCCGCAGCCGAGCAACTGCGCTCGTACGCCGCTATCCTCGGCGCGGGGTTCCAACTCTTGGAGACTCCCCTGGCGCTGCCCGCGGCCTTAACCGAGTGGGCGCACAAGGATACCATCCTGATCGACACGCCGGGCCACAGTGAGGCCGATTGGGAGGATTGCCGGGAGTTGGCGCTGGTACTGAGCCAGACTCGGGAGATCGACGTGCACCTGGTCCTCCCCGCCACTATGAAGCCCGCCGATCTCCGGAGAATCGTGGACCGCTTCGAAATCTTTTATCCTTCGAAGCTGCTGTTTACACACATGGACGAAACCGGCACGTACGGCGCCATTTGGAATGAAGCGCTACGCACGGGCAAGGCGGTCTCCTTCCTTTGCGGCGGACAGGCGATACCCGAGGACATCGAGCCCGCCGGCAAAGAGCGGCTGATCGACATGCTCATCGGACAACAAGAAGACCGCGCCGCCGTGGCGGCTTAGGAGCGGTTTCAACAAATGCCGGAGGAAATCGAAGATCCCGTCATGAATCCATATCAGATGACCGAGGAATGCCACGGCGCCGAGCGGGAACAGACGATCCTGGAACACCTGCCGCAAGTGCGCTTGATCGCCAGACGCATCCATGAAAGGCTGCCGGAGAGTGTCAGCCTTGACGACCTGGTTTCGACCGGCATCGTAGGATTGATCTCGGCCGTCGATAATTTCGATCCCACGCACAACGTCAAGCTCAAGACGTACGCCGAATACAAGATACGCGGCGCGATTCTGGACAGCCTGCGCGGCTTGGACTGGGCCCCGCGGCAGCAGCGGAAGCGTTCCAAACAGATCGAATCAGCCATCGCGGCGGCCGAACAGCGGCTGAAGCGCATGCCGAGCGAAGAAGAGATTGCCGGCGAACTGGGGCTGAGCCTGGAAGATTACCACGATTGGCTGGTGGAGGTGCGTGGTGTCAACCTTGGAAGCCTGGAAAACGCCTCGGGACAGGAAGGCAGCCGCGACTTACTGAAATACGTTGCCGCCGACGAGGAAAACAGCCCGGCGCGGATCCTCGAACGCGCGGAGTTGGAACGGTTGCTTGCGCAATCTATCGAGAAGATGCCATATGTCGAGCGGACGGTATTGAGTCTGTACTATCACGAAGAGCTCACGCTGCGTGAAATCGCCAAGATCGTCAATCTGCACGAGTCCCGAGTGTCCCAACTGAAGTCGCAGGCGATCCTACGGCTGCGCTCTTACATCCTCAAGCGGTGGCCGATGGAGCGGGGATCGTGATCGAACCGGGAGCGGAAGCATGAACATGGAAGACCACATCCGCAAGCTTGGCGAAGAGTGGATGCGGCAGTTCTCGTCGGCGGTCGAGTCAATGACCGGCGAAGCACCCGCTGCCACATGGCAACACGCCCCACCTACGCCGGAGGGCAAGGCCGAAGAGCAGTTGTTATGGTGGCTGCAGCCTCTGAGCCTGGACCCGGACGCGTCGCTCGCGGTGGGGACGCCCGAAGCGACCTGGCTGAGCATCGGAACGCGATCGCTCAAAATGGCGGGCATCGACGAGGTGGAGCGCAACGACGCCCGCGGCACCTACCTGGAGATTCTGCAGCAAGCCCTTTCGGGCTTCAGCCGGTCTCTCTCCGACCTGGTGGGACATGAGGTGACTTGCGAGAAAGGCCGCGAGATTGCCGCAGTGCCTGAGGGAGCTGAAACATCCGAGGTGACGCTGAGTATCGCCGGCGAGACGCTGCCGCCGGTCACGGTGGGATTGAGCCTCGCTCTTGTGAAGGCGGTCTCGGATTCAAAGCGGCCACAGGAGAACGCCGCCCTCAGCGTCTCCCGCGCCGTGCCCGATAACCGCGAAGGCGCCGTGGCAGCAACCGTCCCATCTAAGACTCTCGACCTGCTACTGGACGTCGAACTTCCGGTAAGCGTGTCGTTCGGACGCGCGAAACTGCCGCTCAAGGATGTTATCAAACTGACCACGGGCTCCATTGTCGAACTGAACCGCACGGTCACCGAGCCAGTGGAGATCATTGTGAACAATTGCGTGATCGCCAGAGGCGAAGTGGTCGTTATTGAAGGCAACTATGGCGTCAGAATCAACCAGATCATCAGCCGCCAGGAGCGGTTGCGGACTCTCAATTAAGGAGGCGGTTTGACGGCTCTTCCTATTATCCTGATGGTGGCGCCGAGCGCCCTGCTGGCGGTGGCCGTACTGCTGGGCCTGTATTTGTTCGCCTGCTTGAAAAAGGAGATCCGGCGGTTGGAACAGCGCTGGGACACGGACAATCAGGGGCTAACGCGCCAGATCGAGGCGGCGCACTTCGCGGTAGGCGAACTGAGAGTGGGGCTGAAGGAAGCCGAGGAGCGCACGGGAGTGCTGGTGCCCCCAACGCCCCCCTGCTCCGGCATGAACCTGAGCAAGCGAACGCAAGCATTGAGGATGTCACGGCGGGGCGAGAGGCCGGAGCAAATTGCGGCTGCTCTCGGCCTCCCGAAAAAGGAAGTGGAACTACTGGTCAAAGTTCACCGCATCGTGCTTTGCGCCGACTGAATTGCCACCGGATCACTGCCCCTTATGGACGACGACGTGTGAGCGCGGTGACACGCGTTTCTCGACGCCAGTCTCTTCGACGGTGACGCTGAGAGTAAGTTCCTTTTGATTGCGGCGGACCATGACCGGGAAGGTCTTCTTGTTGTTGAGCGAGCGAATGGCACTGGAGATCTCACGAGGCGTGGTGACCTTGGTGTCGTCCACCTTCTGGATCACGTCACCGGCCTTTAAACCGGCCTTTTCCGCCGGTGTCCCCTTCAGCACTGACCGGACCAGGACACCGCTCTGAACACCGAAATACTCGGCAAGCTGCCCTTCGAGCGATTCGCCTTCAATGCCCAACGCAGGTGTACGCCAGGACATGTAGGCATGCGGAGTGTCCGGGATCATAATGCGCATACGTTCCATCTGCTTGCGTGCCCGTTCGACTTCGCGTTCCACATCGGTGTGAGCCCACTTCATGCCGGGGTGCTTACCGATGGTGGCCGAGATGGTCTGCGTGGTGCCTCCCCGGCTGATGAGCAGCTTTACGACGCGGCCCACGGGCGTCTCGCGCACCAGCCGGACAAACTGCTCGGTGCCCTCGACACGCTGGCCGTTGTATTCGAGCACGGCGTCGCCGGCCTTCAACCCGGCCTTGGCGGCGGGGCTGTCCTCGGCGACCCGTGTCAATTCAACACCGCGCTCTTCGGAAAGTTTGAGAGCCTTGGCGCGCTCGGCGCCGATCTCAGCCACATCGACACCCAGGTAGCTACCGCCACCGGCGAATGCGAGTAAAACCTTTTCGTCCGGGGCACCGAGCGCAAACAGCGCGGGCGGATCGGGCGGGTCCGGTGGTTCGGGCTGCTGGGCAGCGACGGGCAGCGTCATCAGGCAACTCGCGAAAGCCAAGGCACACTTGGTGCGCCAATCAGAAACGAATAACATCATCGGAAAACCTCCTTCGGCTATTTCTGGCGCCGGAGATAAATCACTCCGCCGGAGGTGGCCAATCGCAGCAGCGGACCGCCGCCGTTCAACGAGCCGTGCGCCACGGCGAGGCGTGCGTTGGTCAGCATGGCCTCATCCACGCGGATCTCGGGAAACTCGGAAACGATTTTCCCCGCGCCGATCGATTCGCTACGTGCGCGAATCGTCACCGCAAGGTTAGACGGAAGAACAACCACAATGTCACCTGAACCGGTGTTCAGGAAGGAATCTTCCAGCCGGGCACCGGGAGGCAACTGCGCGAAGACACTTCCAAGCCCCGTGGAAGCGCGCAAAGCTCCCTGGACCGAGCGCATGCTAATGGCACCAGCCGCCGTCTCGCAGCGCACTCCGCGCGCCGAGTTGACGGTGATGGAACCGCCGGAACTTTCGGCCAGCACCGGACCTCCGGCCGCATAGACCTCGATCAATCCGCCCGCCGTGCGCGCGTCGACGTACGACGCGGCTTTCGACACGCGGATGTTGCCGCCCGCCGTGGAGGCGTGCACGGGCGCCATGGCCTCGCCCAGGTAAATCTCACCGCCCGCGGTTTCCAGCCAGGACTCACCACCGAGGTGATCGGCCCGGACCGCACCACCCGCCGTCAGGCACCTCACCGACGCGCCGACGCGGCCGAAGCGGATGTCGCCGCCGCCGGTCCTGGCGGTTATGGGGCCTCCGATGCGATCCATCTGTATGCGTCCGCCGGCGGATTCGGCCACCACCGCGCCAGCCATGTCGTAGGCCTCGACGCCACCAGCTTCACTTTCCAGACGGCTTTCGGCAAGAGTGCGCGGCGCGATAACGTAGACGTCCGCCCAAACGTTCTGGCGGCGCGGGACAGCGAGAGAGAGATGTAAGCCGGACTGCGAGCCGACATCGATTCGAACGTCCCGGAGCAGGCGCTCGGCCTCGCCGCGGCTGGATGCGTCCACGCGCTTCTTCACCGTGTAAGCGACACCGGAGGACGCGCCACCTTGTAGCCTGATCCTGCCCCGGGTGGAGATGCGCAGCCGATCGCGCGCGCTTACCGGATGCGACCCGACGATGGTCTGCACCCAGTAGCGGCCCTCGCGTTCTATGGGCGCGTCACCGCTGGCGTACAGACCGGCAAACAACAACGGCAGGAGCAACGCGCGTTTCATCAGAAAGTCTCCGTGGACGCGTTCATCTCACGCAAGGCGTTCTGCAGCCGCAAACGGACGTAGCTGTTGTCCTCGCGTTCGAGCGAGCGTTGGAATGCGGGAACGACGGAGAGGTCCTTGTGTTCGGTCAACAGGTCGGCGGCTTGTGTGCGGATGCCGGGATTGTCGTCGGCGAGCAGCACATCGACGAGCGCGCGGCGGCTCTCCGGTTCGGTTGAGTACGCGCGCAGAGCTTCGAGCGCGCGCAGGCGGACGCCAGCGTTGGGATCGTGGCGCAGCGCGTATACCAGCGTGCCGCGCACCTCGCGCGAAGCGGCATGCGACTTGAGCAACTCGACGGATTCCGCGCGCAGGCCGGGATCCTCGGGGTCGCGCGCGGCGGCGAGCAGCGTGCGAAGGATGCGTTCGTCATTGAGCCCGCCGGTCAGCACCTTTTGCCTGGTCTCATCGACGACTATCTGGACACGGCCAGCATCATCCGGCTGAATGTAGCGAATGCGGGTAGCGACGGGTTCGGAAGGGGCCAGGACGGTGCGCGGTGCGGTGAGACGTGCGGCGAAGAAGCCCACCAGCAGGAGCGCCACCGCCCCGGCGGGCTTCAGGATAGCACCAGACGACATGCCGAACAGCGCGCGCATCGCCTGGCGGATGCGAGCGGAAAAACCGAGTCCCGGCCGCGGTGCGCGCGCGGCGTTGGCGGTTTTGAAATGCAGGTCGCGGCGGCAGCGCGACAACAGCTCATCGGAAGGCTCCAGGGCCTGCGCCGATAGGGCCTCGGAGAGAGTTTTTTGACGTTCCAGTTCCGCGCGGCAGTCCGCGCACGTCTCCAGATGCTGCTCGATGAGTTCCTCCTCGTCGAAGGTCAACTCTCCATAGAGCAGCAGGAAGAACCGGTTTCTGATGGAATCACAACTCATAACAAATCTCCCAAGGCCACGCGCATCTTCTGCGTGGCGCGGAACAGGCAGTTCTTGGCTGCCTCTTCGGTGGCGCCCAACATCTCGCCGATGGCCCGCAGACGCATCCCTTGGAAGTGGCGCAACTCGAATACGGTCCGCTCGCGAGGCGTCAGGTCGCCGAGCACTTTGTTGATGCGCTCGCGCAATTCCCGGTTGAGCAGCGCGCGCTGCGGGTCGCTATCCGCGCGCCGCTCCGCGACGTTGTCCAAAAGACTCCGCTCGCCGTTCTCGCTTTCAAGCACCCCTGGTTCCTCCTTGCGCACCTTCCGGCGGCGGAGGAAGTCCAGGCAGAGATTCGTAGCGATGCGGTAGACCCACGTATGGAAACTGCAATCGAAGCGGAACGTGGGCAGGTTGCGATAAGCCCTGAGAAACGTCTCCTGGTAAACGTCGTAAGCGTCTTCGGTAGAGCGCAGAAGGTTATAGGCCAGACGCAGGACGCCCTGATCGTGGGCGTGCACAAGTTGCTCGAAGGCTTCCTCATCGCCCTGCTGGGCGAGGCGGATCAGAGCCTCTTCACTCATCCCTTGGGCCGATTGTACTTCCACGCTTGCCGCGACGCTTGGCGACATGGGCACCTAGAGTGTTCGACGCACCAGGGTGCCATTGGTCACGCCGGCAGGCAGGCCGGACTGCGAAAAAAGCTAGCTTACGAGTTCCAGCTCGATTTTCTTCTGCCCGGTTTCCACCGAGGCAATACGGAAAGAGCGGATTTGGCCCGCGCGCGGCATTTCAGGAGAGGCGGAAGCCTGTGATTTGCCCTGTTTCCACTTTGCGGAAAGCATTGCAGACAAAGAGCTTATGTCGGCGGCAGGGCTTGCCTTGTCGCTCGCCACAGTCTTAGCCGGCTTGGGCAGGCGGCAGAAGCCGAACACGCCCTCACCCAACTCCACTTTGGCAGTATCGCGGGAGACGTCCACCAGGCGGCCGGTGACCACGTCGCCGAGTTTGTGGTCGGCGATGTACTCGTCGGCCGTGGTGGGTTCCAGTTGCTTCATGCTCAAGCGGATACGGCGGCGCTCGCGGTCCACTTCGAGTACGACGGCGCGCACCCGCTGATTCTCCTTGAGCACATCCTTGGGATGATCCAGGCGCTTCTCGTTGGTGATGTCGGCGATGTGGATCATGCCCTCAACGCCTTCCTCAAGCTCCACGAAAGCGCCGAACTTCGTAAGACTCGATATAGGACCTTCCACGACGGTGCCGGGGGCGTATTTTCTGACGGCTTCTTCCCACGGATCCCCGAGGGCCTGCTTGAGGCCGAGACTGATACGGTGGTCGGCGGCGTTCACCGCGAGCACCAAGACTTCGACCATCTCGTTGGGCTTCACAACATCGGAAGGCTTGCGCTGTTTCTTGGACCAGGACATCTCGGAGAGATGGATGAGTCCCTCGATGCCGGGTTCCAGTTCGACGAACGCGCCGAAATCGGTAGTACGCGTGACCTTGCCGTGCACGCGCGAGCCTACCTGATATTTCTCCGCCGCCAGGCTCCATGGATCGGGCAGCAACTGCTTCATGCCGAGCGCCACGCGCCGTTTTTCGCGCTGGATCTTGAGGATCTTGACCTCAACCTGGTCGCCGACGCTCACCAAGTCAGCCGGCTTGGCAACCCGCGTCCAGGCCATGTCGCCGACGTGCAGCAACCCATCGACACCGCCGATGTCGACAAAAGCGCCGAAATCGGTGAGGCTGCGCACCGTGCCGCGGACCACGGCGCCTTCCTGCAATTCATCAAAGGCTTTCTTGCGCGCCGCGGCCTCCTCGGCCTCGAGCACAGCGCGGCGATCAACGACGACGTCTTCCTCGCCGACATCCAGCTTGATGATCTTGCAGCGGATGTCCTGGCCGATCAACTTCTCTATCTCGGCGGCATCCCTGGCACCACTGCGCGAAGCGGGCATGAACGCGGGCAGGCCTACGTCGACGCGCAGACCGCCTTTCACCACTTCAGTGACCACGCCGGCGATGACGGCGCCCTCGTTGAACGCTTTTTCGAGAGAGCTGAAATCCTTGGGCCGCTTCACCGTAATGGTGGAAAGCTGGTAGTAGCCTTCCGGCGCACGGCCGGTGACGGCGACCAACACTGTGTCGCCGGCCTTCACGGTCCAGTTGCCGTCGGCGTCTTTCAGCCCCTCGGGCGGAAGGACGCCTTCCATCTTGCGCCCGACGTCCACGACGACGCCGTCCTCGCGGAGGGCCACAACAGTGCCCTGCAGCGCCTGGCTGGGCGCGTCCGCGTCCGCCTGATGCGAACGCTCGTATTCGGAAAGGATGTCGGCAAAGGACGCCGTGTCCTGGGCGGCGGTCTCGCCCTGAACAGGCATATCCGGGGTATTCGGGGAACTCATGGGGTGAAACACCATTGTGGCATAACTCCGGTTAAGATGGCAGCGTGGACATCCGCCGCTGGCTATCTTTCATCCGGCCACAAGATTTCGTATGGCTGCTGCTTTGCACCGGACTCGCCGCGCTCACTCCGGAGCGGAATCCACCGGCCGTTGCGATCCTGTTCACGCTGGCCATATACCAGGTGGTCGAATACAAAGTGCCGGTGCTGAACACGGCGCGGGGCGTGATTGTTTCCATCCTGGTGAAGCTGGGGTTGGGCTTCCTGCTGATCGGATACACGGGTGGGGTTGCCAGCAGCTACTACCTGATCCTGCTGATCCCGATCCTGTCGGCGGCCACAACGTTGGGTGCGCTGGGCGTGTTCCTGTTCACCCTGTTGGCCTGTGCATCGTACCTCTCGTTCCTGCTTCCCGTGTTTTTCGACTGGGAGCGATTGACCATCGATCCGGATCAGGTTTACGAGTTGGGCTTGCGGCTGGCGTTTTTGAGCGCGGTCGGTTATCTAACGTACCGGCTGGCCGAATCGACGCGCGTGGAGGCACGCAAGCACGAGCATGCGGCCCAGCAGTTAGCCGACGCCAATCGTAATCTGCGCGAAGCCGAAGCGGCGGTGCGCCGTTCCGAGCGGCTGGCGGCGCTGGGCCAGCTAACAGCGGGGCTGGCGCATGAACTGCGCAATCCCCTGGGCACCATGCGCGCTTCGGCCGAGATGCTGGTGAAAAACGTGAGCGGGGAAAACGAAGTGGCGCGCGAACTGGCAGGGTACATATCAACGGAAGTAGACCGCACCAACGCGCTTATCACGCGCTTCCTCGAATTCTCGCGTCCTTTCCATCTGCGCCTGGCACAGGCCGACATCGTGGACGTGATCGACCGCGCGGTGATGCAACTCGAGCGGCACGACCCCCCGTTCGACGTCACGATTTACAAGAACTATTCGCCGGACATCCCGCCGTTCCTGTTCGACGCCGACCTGATGGAACGCGTCATCCTCAACTTGCTCATGAACGCGGCGCAGGCATCGGCGGCAGGCGGCGCCATCACGGTGAAGACGCGGCAGTTGGATTCGCGCGTCGAACTGAGCGTGATCGACCGGGGCTCGGGCATCAACGCGAAGGACCTGGAGAGCATCTTCAATCCGTTCTTCACCACCAAGGCCGATGGCGTGGGTCTGGGGCTGGCCATTGTGTCCAAGATTGTAGATGAGCACGGTGGAAAGATCGCGGTCGAGAGTGAAGCCGGCCGCGGAAGCGTCTTCCGCGTGTTCCTTCCCATACGGACCGAAGCAGAGAAATGAGAAACAGAATCCTGGTTGTCGAAGACGAAGAAAAACTACGGCGCGTCGTGGAGCTTCAGCTTCAAACGGCGGGCTTCGACGTGGACAAAGCCGGCACGGCCGAGGAGGGCCTTCGTCTGGCCGACCGCGCGGATCTGGTGCTGACGGACCTGCGCCTGCCCGGCATGGACGGGCTCGAACTGCTCGGACTTTTGCGGCGGCAGAATTCGCAAGTCCCAGTGATCGTGATGACAGCTTACGGCACGGTGGAAAGCGCCGTGGAGGCCATGAAGGCGGGCGCGGTGGATTTCCTGATGAAGCCGTTCTCTCTCGATCACCTGATGGCGGTGGTGAACAAGGCCATCGAGGTGCGCGCGTTGCGCGATGAGAACCGCAAGCTGCGCGAGGAACTGGGTTGGCGCTACGAGTTCGACAACATCATCGGCGGCAGTCCGGCGATGCAGGAGATCTTTTCGACGCTCATGCGCGTGGCGCCGACGCGCGCCACGGTGCTGCTCGCCGGAGAGAGCGGGGTCGGCAAGGATCTGATCGCGCGGGCGCTGCACTTTCACTCGCCGCGGCGGGACCGGCCGTTTGTCAAGATCAACTGCTCGGCGATTCCCGAAAACCTGATGGAGAGCGAGCTGTTCGGCTTCGAGAAAGGCGCTTTCACGGGAGCGATCGCGGCGAAGCCAGGCAAGTTCGAACAGGCCGACACGGGCACGGTGTTTCTCGATGAAATCGGGGACGTTCCGGCGGCTACGCAAGTGAAGCTGCTGCGGGTTCTGCAGGAGCGGGAACTGGAGCGGCTGGGAAGCAACAAGACGAGGCGGATCGACGTGCGCGTGATCGCCGCGACGAACCAGGATCTGCGTGCCGCGCTCGAACAAGGCACCTTCCGTGAGGACCTCTATTACCGGCTGAACGTGGTGCCGATGAACATCCCGCCGCTGCGGGAGCGCCGCGAGGACATTCCGCCGCTCGCCGAACATTTTGTCAAGAAGCTGGCCCGCGATTCGGGCAGCCGCGTCGAGTCGCTGACCGAAGCGGCCATCCAGAAACTGCTGGCGTACCACTGGCCCGGCAACGTGCGCGAATTGGAAAACGTGATCGAACGCAGCCTGGTGCTGTGCACGGGCACCAAGCTGGACGCCGATGACATCAAGCTGGACCTGTCGCCGCGCGCGCGCCCGGCCAACTCGGTGGAGGCGTTTCTGCCCGAGGGCATGACGCTCGACACGTACGAACAGGCGCTCATCCGCGAAGCGTTGCGCCGGGCGGAAGGCAATAAGAGCCAGGCCGCCCGCCTGCTCGGGCTTACACGCAACGCGCTGCGCTATCGCCTGTCGCAGATGGGATTGGAGGCGTAACCAGTGGCCCGCGCTGCGCTGAGCCTGATGCTTTCGACGTGCGTGCTGTTCGCCGGAGGAGCCGGATTCGTCCGCAAACAGATCCCGACCGACGAAGGGCGCGTCTCTTATGAGGTGCGCGGCGGCGGGAGCGGGCCGGGCCTCATCCTCATCCCGGGCAGCTTTCATGACAATCGCGAGTGGGACGCCATAGTGCGGCATCTGAATGCGAACATCCCTCTGCTGCTCGTGGAACTGCGCGGGCACGGTGGGAGCTGGCCGCCACCGGCCAACGGATCCATCGAGCAGTTCGCATCGGATGTTCTGCGTGTGGCGAATAAGGAGCGGTGGCGCAAGTTCTATGTCGGCGGGCACAGCATCGGCGGCATGGTGGCGTTGGAGGTGGCGCGCGTCGAGCCGCGACGAGTGGCTGGCGTGTTGTCGCTGGAAGGATGGACCAATGCGGATGCGCCCCGCGAGGCGTTCCCGGGCAAGATGAGCAGCACGCTCACGCCGGAGTTAAAGGCCGCGATCGACGCCGAGCGGCAGGCGGTGACAGCGAAGTGGACCGAGGAGCAGAAGAAAGCCTTCGGAACGTGCTGGCGCCGGTGGGACGGCCAGGAGTTACTGAAGACCACGAGTGTGCCGATCCTCGAAATCTATGGCGACCGGGGAGAGGCCAAGCCGGCATTGGCGCTGCTGCGCATTCCAGAGCGCGCCAATATCCGCATGCGCTGGATTGCCGGGGTATCGCACTGGCTGACGCATGAAAAGCCGGCCGAGGTGGCCGCGGCGATGAACGAATTTCTCAACCGCTAGCGCAGCCCGGCGCACTCGTTCCCGGCGCTTACTGCATCACGAAGAGCGCGAGATCGGCTTCGGCGTTTTCGCCTTCGGCAACCCGGACGAGCTTGGGCTGCACGTTCGGCATAAGTTCCTCGCCGGGCGCATCGAAGTCGAAACTCGACACGAGGCGGTAGGCGCCGGGACCGAGGCCGCGGAAGCTGAATCCCCCTTGCGCGCCGGTGAGGGTCCGGCGGATTTCTCCCAGCCGCTTGCCTTCGCGTTCGTCCCACCGCTCCAGGTACACCGGCGCGCCCACGGCCGCCTCACCCACGGACGCCGTGACTTTGCCGTGAATTGCAGCTGGGTTTCGAGACACTACGACCTCCAGGATGGGGGCGCTGGAGTCCCAAACCACCATCTCCGTCCAAGAATCGGCAGAGGCGGCGATCCCGGGGGGGCCGGTCCGCAGGGAAGATGAAGCGAGCGAAACCGGATACATGTCCGGGGGAGTCTCGATGCGCACCTCCCAGCGTCCCGGCGGTATCCTCACATCGGCTCCCGTGCGGCGCTGCGGTTCGCCCGGTCCCGCAAGGTCCTTGCGCCGGAGCCACACCGTCACAGCGTCGGGCTGGATGCGCGTTCCACCGGAATCACGGATGTAAAAGCGCACGGTCGGCGTGGGACGAAGGCCCACGCGCAGGTCCTCGCGATCGCGCACCAGCGACAACGTAGTGTATGCGCTCTGCGGCTCGCCGTACTGCCGGTAGGCCCGGGCGGCAACCGCCTCGATCCCCTGATTGCCTGCAAAGACTTCGTACTGGCCGGGCGCCAAGCCGTGGAAGGAGACGCGGCCCGCGGAATTGGTGGTGCTCCGGATGCGTCCGGTCTCGGAAACCAGCAGGACCGGCACTGGACTGAACCAGGGGTTTGCACACTCGACATCGAGTGAGACCAGTTTGCCCGGCTCTGGCTTCACGTTCACCTCACCGGCGTACTCCTCCATGCGAACATCCACGGGCAACGCCTCGTCCAGGCGCTGTGCTTCCCGGTGGAAGGTCGGCACGAGATTGAAATCCTCGGAAAAGCGTTTCGGCCCTGTCCGGATCAGGTAGCGGCCGGGTTCCAACATGCCGATGCGGTAGTTGCCGCGATCGTCGGACTGCGTCCTGGCAACGAAGGATGGCGGACGGGTATCGCGAAAGGCCAGCACGTCGACTTGCGGCAGGCCGACATCGTTTTCGTCGAAGACAGTGCCGGTGATGGCTCCGAGGCGACGCATCCGCAGGGTCAGAAACGTTGAAGTATCCTCGTCGACGTGCAGCGGCACACCCGGCGAGTTCCACAACTTCTGGCCGTGGTGCGCCGTGGCAAAACCCATGCGGTCCGCGCTTACCAGGCACCATCCGGCCGCGAGCTTGTCAAACTCGAACTGGCCGTTTGAGCCGGTGGAAGTGGACCTGGCCGTGATGCTGTCCCGCCCAACAATCTGCAGCACCACTCTGGTGCGGGCGAGCGGACGGCCGCTCATGTTGTCGAGAACGATGCCTTTGATGATGGCCGCATCGGCCGAGCAGATCAGTGCGAAGAGCGGCAGGAACAGGCGCACGGTGGTCCTCCGGGCAGTCACTTTCTACAAAACTGACGCTCGAGGTCGGGCCGGCGTGGAAATCAATTCCGGGTTACGGCAGCAGGCCGCGCAGTTTCATCCAGTCCTTCAGGCGGTCGCTCCAGGTGGACAGCGCGGGCTCAAAGGGCGCCAGACCCACGCCGTGCGGGCCGCGTTCGTAAAGGTGCATCTCGGCCGGCACGCCTTTTTCGCGCAACGCCAGATAGAAGAGAACGGAGTTCTGCGGCGGCACGCCCGTATCGGAGCTGGTGTGGAACAGGAACGTGGGCGGCGTATCGGCGGTCACCTGTTTTTCGCTCGAGAGGCTTTCAACGAGTTTCGGGTCCGGGTTGTCGCCAAGTAGATTGCGCAGCGAACCGCGGTGGGTGAACTCGGTGGTGAAGCTGATCACCGGGTAGCAGAGAACCAGAAAATCGGGCCGGCAGCTTGCGCGTTCGATAGGGTCGGCCGAGGACGGGTTGCCTTTGTCGAAGTGCGTCCCAGCGGTGGAGGTGAGATGTCCGCCGGCGGAGAAGCCCATGATGCCGATGCGGTCGGGCGCGATGCCGAATTCCGCGGCATGCGAGCGGACCCAACGCAAGGCGCGCTGGGCGTCGTTGAGAGGAGCCGGATGATGATAGCGCGGCGCGACGCGATATTTCAGCACGAAGGCTGTGACGCCGAAAGAGTTGAACCAATAGCCAACCTGGCGTCCCTCATGCAGTACCGCCAGATTGCTGTAACCACCGCCAGGACAAACCACCACCGCGGTGCCGTTGCTCTTGCCGGGAGGCGGCAGGTAGATGGTGAGGCTCGGCTTGTCGGCATCCTGTGTGCCGACCGCGCCGGGCGCGCCCTCGGGCCACAGCAACTGCGTGCGCGGTTCCTGCGCAACGAGCGCTCCGCAGGCAACCAGGAGAAGAAAGAAGGATTTGTACATATGTCTCATTTCTGTGAGCCGGGACGGCGTCTATGCCAATCCGTGCGGCGTTGGAACTCGGCTCCGATGGCCAGCAGGGTGTTCTCTGAAAACGGTCTGCCGACAAGCTGAATGCCGACCGGCATACCGTCGGCGAAGCCGCAGGGCAAGCAAAGAGCGGGCAGACCGGCCAGGTTGCCGGCGGCGCCCAGATCGGAAAGGCCACGGTCTTTGGGCCGGGGAGTAGCGCCGCGTCGCCGGTCCAGCGGTTCGGTAATCTTTGGCGCGATGCTGAAAGTGCTGGGCGAGACGAGCACGTCAACGTGGGTGAAAAGTCCCCTCAGATCCTGCTGGATGAGGGAGCGGATGCGCATGGCCTTCAGATAGTCCTTGGCGGGAATCTCCAGGCCGGCCTTCAGAGAAGCGATCTGCCGCTTGTCGGCGAGTTCCTCGATTCTGCCGCTTGTGATGAGAGGTTCGAAGACCGCCGAGCCTTCGGCCGTGATAATGGTTCCGGCAACAGCTCCATACGGATAATCCGGCAGATGCGTCTCCACGGCGGCAGGCAGGATGGTGCGAAGGACACCCAGGGCCTCGCGCAGCGGCGCCCGGCAGTTCTCCTCGGGCCAGGAGTCGAAATCCACCGCAGCGAATCCCAACTTGAGATCCCGGAAGTTCCGCGCGTACTGCGGGCCATAGTAGTAACTCTTGCCCGCGGAGCTTGGATCGTCGGTATCGCCGCCGGATATCACCTGAAGTACCCGTCCGCAATCTTCCGCCGAGTGGCAAATGGGACCGAGCTTATCCATGGTCCAGGAAAGAGCCATGGCGCCGGCGCGGCTGACGTAGCCGTAGGTGGGACGCAAGCCGGTCAAGCCGCAGCTCGCGCAGGGATTGAGAATGGATCCCCAGGTTTCCGAACCGATGGCGAAGGGCACCAACCCCGCCGCCACGGCCGCAGCCGGCCCGCTGGACGATCCGCCCGCCCACCGCGTGTTGTCCCACGGGTTCAATGCCGGTCCAGTCAAGGAAGCGCTGGCGTAACGGTAACCACCGCCGCCGGCCAGCTCGATCATGGCGAGCTTTCCGATCAACACGGCACCGCTCTTGTCGAGCTTCTTCACCACCTTGGCGTCGTAGTCGAAGACCTGCTTCGCGTAAGGTTTGGCGCCCCACGTGGTGGGATGGTTGGCAACGGCCAGAAGGTCCTTTACCCCGTAGGGGACGCCCTGCAGGGGGCCTCGCAGCCGATTCCGTTTCAAATCGTCGTCCACGTCCTTGGCGTCATTGACACCCCTGGCACGCAGGGAGAGCGCCAGGGCATTGAGGGACGGGCCGGAAGTCTCCAGACGTTCGGCGAAGGCGCGGGCGAGTTCAACCGCGGTGAACTCTTTGGCGACCAGCCGCCGGTTCAGTTCGACAGCGGTGGAAAAGAAGACGTCCTCGTTGAAGTTCGCCATGGCGGGTCTAGGGCTTGAAGATGAAAGCCGGCTCGGTGCTCATAGGTACTTCGCGCCGGGCAAGCGCCTCGGATTGCTTACGCCGTAATTCGAAAGCCTCGCGGCTGTGATCGGGCTGCGGCGCGGCTTCCTGAGCGAGCAGGCGCGGCGCCAATGCCAGTACACTCAATTCCCTTCGCGATAGCTTGACAGTCATTTCGAGTTCCCACCGTCCGCGCAATGAGACAGCGCCTCGATGCCGGCGCGTTCCATGACGGACCGGGGTGCGGACTCTCCGGTCCATATCTCGAACTGATGAACGGCCTGTTCGAGAAACATTGACATCCCCGGGACCACCGTCTTGCCCTGCGCCCGTGCGCGTTTGAGAAGCAGGGTTTCGAGCGGATTGTAAACCATGTCGAAGACCACGTCGGCCGGGATCGCATCCGGGAAGACGCACTCGTCCACCTTCGGAAACATACCCACGGGAGTGGCGTGGACCAGCGCGTCGAAGTGCCTGGCGCGGACCTGCTCCATGGAGAGAGGCTCGGCGTCGCAGGCTTTCGCCAGCGCCCGGACACGGTCCGCATTGCGGCCCACGATGGCCAGTTTGGCGCCGGCATCGGTGAGCGCGAAGGCGGCCCCTCGGGCCGCGCCGCCGTTGCCCACCAGCAGCACGGTGGACTTGGCCAGACGCAGATGGCGGGTCAGCGGCTCGACGACGCCGGGGACGTCGGTGTTGGCGCCTCTCCATTTACCCGCCTTGCGCCAGACCGTATTCACAGCTCCGATGCGGCGCGCGAGCGGATCGACGATATCCAAATAACGCAGCACCTTTTGCTTGTGCGGAATGGTGACGCTGAAGCCCGCCACGGGCAACTTCTCGGCCAGTTCGAAGAAGTCCTTGAGTTGCCCCGGATGGACCAGGAACGGCAGGTACACCGCATCGAGCCGCTTGGCCTGAAAAGCGCGGTTATGCACCGGCGGAGAGATCGAGTGGCAGACCGGATCGGCGATCACGCCGTAGATCTTGGCGTTGCGGGAAATCTTTTCGCACCGGTACAGGTGGCGCAGAGCGTGGGCGCTGACTTGACCCGCGGAAGTCCCCTCCGCGGCCAGGGGGGCGGCGTAAGTATAGAGCCCGCCGCACAAAGTGGAGAGCACGCGGGTGGGGAAGCCGGTCTCGCCCATGGACAATACCACGAGCGGCAAGCGTCCATGGGCGCGCGCCAGGTTCAGCACGCGCATATTGTCGGAGGGCTTGCGCGCCGTGGTCACGATCTTGTATATATCCGCCGGCACCCGGGCCAAACGCCGCAAGACGGAATCCAGCGCGGGCGTGCCTGTGTAATTGTGGTAGGAGATCACCACGCGGCACTTGGAGCGCAGCATCTCGACCGCGACGGTCGCCGTCTCCGCGGTTTCGATCTCCACATCCACGGCCTGCGCGCCTTCCTCGACGGCCGCCGCGAGCAGATGCAACTGCTCCTCGACTCCCCCGTTGAACCGTCCTCCGTTTTGATGGCGCCGGCAGGTCGCCAGGATCGTGCTATCGGGGGACTCTTTAAGTAAAGTCCGGATGACCTTTAATCCCTGCTCCGGCGCGGGCAGGTAGTCCAACCGTATTTCGAGAAACCTCTCTCCCGATTCGACTTCCTGGCGGGCGTGGCACAGCAAGAGTTCGGGCTGGGTAAATCCGAGAGCAATACAAATGGGAGGAAGATTGTGCCGCTGCGCCATGGCCCTCAGCGAGGATTTAGAATACCACGATGCGCATTTGCTTGCGTGGGCACTTTGAACGCATGCGAAGCGGCCGGATCAGCCAAAGCGCTACCTGGCCTTCTTCTTGGCCTTTGCCTTGGGAGCGCTCAGATTCTGGCCCCGGAGTTGCGCTTTTGCCTTGGCGGCCTGCTCGGAATTCGGATAGGCGTCGATGAGGTCCTGGAACTGCCGGGCGGCATCAGTGCGCCGTGCCAACTTCATCAATGCCATGCCCTTCATGTACATCCCGTCGCGGGTTTTATTGTTCTCGGGGTACTTTTCGAGCAAGGTATCGAAAGCCTTCAACGCCGGCGCGTAGTCGCCGTTCTGGTAGTAAATCTCGCCGATCTGATACTGGGCGTTGGGCGCCGACTCGGTGGTGCCGAACAGCCTCAGGTACTCGGCGAACTGCTGCAGAGCCATCTCGAGATGACCGGCGGATTTGTCGCGGAGGGCGTTCTGGTAAAGTTCCTCGGCCGACACACCGGCTGCGCCGCCTGGGGTCGCCGAGGAGCTATCCGGCGGAGCCGGAGGCGCGTTCAGCGTCTTAATACTGTTTCCCAGGTCCAGCACCTGGCGTTCAAGCTTGCCCATCCTCGTGTTCATCTCCGTGACAGTTTCCTTCACGTAAGAGAACTCGGTGGTCATTTGGTCGATCTTGGTGCCTACACCCGCCACAGGAGCCACCACGTTCTTTTCCTGTTCCTTCAGCCGGTCGCGGACCGTGTTGTCCATGACCGCCATGCCGGTGTTGATCCTGTTGACGGTATCGAGAATCTGCTGAGTGAGAACCTTGAGCGCCGTCATGCTCTCGTCCAACGTCTTGCGCATACTCTTGACGTCGTCCTGCAACAGGGCCACGTCGCGTTGCAAGTCCTGTATCTCGCGCTTCTGCGCGGCGCAGGGGAGCGCCAGGACAAAAGCAAGAAGCCAGATCGAGCGAATGGGTTTCATCACAGCCTCCTCGAAAGACGAAGACCGGGGGAACTCCCCTCTTGGCGAGCGGAGCCGCCCCACGGTCTTCGCGGAATCGACTACTTCTTAACTTCCTACTGAGCCGAGAAGTGAGCGCGGCGGTTCTTCTGCCAGCACGCTTCGTTGGACTCGGTGCACTGCGGCCGCTCCTTGCCGTAGCTGATGTTCTTCAGCTTGTCGGCGGAAACGCCCAACTGAACCAGGAAGTCCTTGGCGGACGTCGCACGGCGATCGCCGAGGCCGAGGTTGTACTCAGCCGAACCGCGTTCGTCGCAGTGGCCTTCCACCGTGATAACGGCATCCGGGAACTCCTGCAGGATGGACTTCAGCGCGTCGGCGTTACGGGTGAGGACCGCACGGGCATCCTCGCGGATGTCGCTCTTATCGTAATCAAAGAACGCATCCTGCACCTCGTTGGCCAACCGTTCCTGCAAGGTCTTCTTGGCTGGTGGCGGCGGTGGTGGCGGCGGCGGCGGAGCGGTCACCGTAACGGTGGCCGTAGACGTCGCAGTTCCGCCCGGGCCCTTGGCCGTCATCGCGTATGTCGTGGTGTCGTTCGGGCAAACCTGGCGAGTACCACTGGCGGACACGGTGCCGATACCCTGGTCGATTGACACGTCCGTGGCATTCTCGGTCGCCCAACGCAGCGTGGAGCACTGACCACGCTCGACGGTCGACGGTTCCGCGGCGAACGAAGAAATCATCGGCTTGGCCGGAGGTGGCGGTGCTTCAACCTTCGGCGGTGGGGGTGGCGGCGGCGCAGGAGCTTTCTTCTTGCAGCCGACCGCAAAGAACAACAGGGTCAAACCCAAAAACAACAAAATAATCTTCTTCATAACTCTTCCTGAACTTCGCCTCCTGAAATCTCCAACTGACTGAACATCAATTTTACTGTTTGCTCCATACCGGCATCGTATTGTTGCCGCTGGTGGTAAGCTGCTTGAGTTGTGTTCCATCAGCCAACATGGTCCAAATCTGAAACGATCCGGTCCGGTTACTGCTGAACACGATGTGCCGACCATCCGGCGCCCAACTCGGATTCTCGTTCCTCCCGGCGCCATGAGTCAACTGTTCAAACTGCCTGGTGGCAACGTCCATCACGAAGATGTTCCAGTTGCCCGGCTCATAACCGCGAGTCCACTTGAAAGCGATGTGTCGACCGTCGGGATGCCATGCCGGGTTGCCGGCCTCGCCAGTCCCGTCCGTCAGCCTTTCAACGTTGGCGCCCTCCAAATTCATTTTATATATTTGCGCGGGTCCCGAGCGACCCGAAACGAAGACGATCTCCTGTCCTGTTCGAGGATTCGCCTTCGGTTCCACCTCGATGGCGCGTACCATCGAGATGCGCTTTAGATTCCCTCCAGCCAGATCACACATGTAAATCTGGGCCTCACGGCTTGCCAACGTCGACGAAAACAACATGTGCTGGCCGTCAGGCATAAAATCCGCCGTCGCATTCATGGATGCGATCTGGTTGAAGAACGGCAACTTTCGTCCCG
>ENA-UOYA01000332-UOYA01000332.1-activated-sludge-metagenome-genome-assembly--contig:-NODE-332-length-65120-cov-141.637455_pt1 | contig 65120 bp, 50 predicted proteins | sample MGYA00238163_ERZ764804 | MGnify/ENA primary metagenome ERZ764804 (study PRJEB28919, sample SAMN05720223) | activated sludge metagenome | isolation source: Anaerobic digester | place: Hong Kong...
GTGCCGCTTGGGCATTCCCGCGCTACGTTCCGCCCCCGACCCATTTGCGGGTCAGCCTTTTATGCCTTTTTTCTATTACCAGCAACGTTCAACGTTTCCCGCCTTTCCGGGCACTGCGGAGAATACCTTTTCCCCCGTTGGGGCTGAAGACGAGGGTAAAGGATAGAGGAGAAAGGAAACTTGTCCGCCTACCGGCGGAATAATCATTTCCTGAAATGTATGCCTTATGCAAAACGGCAAGATGGCGCTATACGCACCATCTTGCCGTAAGAATCATATTTAGTGGAGGAAAAGTTTTTACTTCAGCCACCTGTCGAGCCATGCAAAAAATTCCCGTTGCCAAATCACCGAATTCTGTGGTTTAGTTACGAAGTGGGTTTCCTCGGGGAAGAAAAGCAGCTTGCTTGGAATTCCGCGAAGCTGTGCAGCGTTAAATGCCTCAATGCTCTGGGTGTAAGGTATTCGGTAATCGTGCTCACCGGTTATGATCATAATCGGAGTATCCCAGTTCTGAACAAATTTATGGGGTGAGTTTGCATAGCTTCGGCGGGCAACGGGGTTGTTCCCTTCCCATGGAGCACCCCCAAGGTCGAAGTGGGCAAAAAACGTTTCCTCGGTTTGAGCGTAAAACGACTCGAGGTTATACATACCACAATGTGCAATAAAGGCCTTAAAACGTTTTTGGTGATGGCTAGCCAGGTAGAATACCGAGTAACCACCGTAGCTTGCGCCTACACACCCCAACCGGTTGGCATCAACCCAGGGTTCCTTCTTCACATCATCAATAGCGCTAAGGTAGTCGTCAATATTCTGTCCGCTGTAGTCGCCTGAAATCTGGCGGGTCCATTCCTGACCAAACGATGGAACTCCCCTACGGTTGGGTGCAACCACCACATAACCGTTGGCAGCCATAATTTGAAAGTTCCACCGGTAGCTCCAGAATTGCCCAACAGTGCTTTGGGGGCCTCCCTGGCAGAAAAGCAAAGCGGGGTACTTTTTAGTTTCGTCAAAATTGGGTGGAAGTATCACCCAAACCAGCATCTCCTTACCATCGGTTGTTTTTACCCAACGCTCGCGAACCTCTCCCATTTTTATGCTCTCATAAATTTGCTTGTTGGTAAAGGTTAGCTGCTGAGCGCTACCGTTTTGCTCATCAATCCTATATAGTTCGGGAGCCATGCTCATACTCATCCGCTCAGCCACCAGCACGCCGTTGCCTTTCTGGCAGGATGTGTAGTTGTGAGCACCCCTCGTTAGCTGGTAGATGCTGTCCGTGGAAATGTTAAGCTTATAGAGTTGAGCAGTACCCTTCACCTCGCTGGCAAAGTAGATGTTTCTACTGTCGCCATCCCAAACATAGCTATCAACGTTTTGGTCGAAGCTCTCGGTAAGGGTGGTTTTAGCGTTACTTTTAGTGTCGAATAACACCAGCTTTTTCTGATCGGCCTCATAACCCGGAGTTTTCATGCTCCACCAGCTGATGTATGCTCCGTTTGGAGAAAAGCTGGGATAACGGTCATACCCTGGATTATCAGCGCTAAGGTTAGTAGTAGCGCCTGAAACCATATCGTAGAGATAGATATCGGAGTTGGTGCTCACAGCATATTCCCTACCGTAAAGTTTCTTGGAGGCGTAAACCAGCTTACTACCATCGGGGCTCCACTGTACTTCGGTCATGTCAAAATCAACAGCCATAGGGGTGTCCCACTTTTCTCCAGCATTTATATCGCGTGCATTCGAGATTTTGCCATCGGCAAAGTCAGCAACAAAAAGGTGGCTATACCTTCCGTCCTCCCAGTAATTCCAATGGCGGTACATCAGATTGTCAATAATCCTCACCTTAGCCTTCGGCATATCGGGGTAAATATCATCGGCCTGTTGGTCGAGCTTAACATCGACGGCAAACACCAGCTTTGTGTTATCGGGCGAAAAGGAAAAACCATTTATATCGCCATCAATGCCAGAAATCTGTTTCAACTCCGAACCATCAGGCCTCACCTGCCATAGCTGGTTCGACCCACCACGGGTTGAAAGGAATAGGATTGTTTGGCCATCGCTGCTCCACTGTGGTGCAGACTCAGAACCGGTTTCATCGGTTAACTTTAGAGGCTCACCACCGGTAGCAGAAACAACATACAAGTTGGTAACTCCCTTGTTTTCCTGTAGATTGTAAAAGGTAACCGCGTAAACAAGCATTGTACCGTCCGGAGAAAGGGCATACTCGCCCACCCGCCCGAACTTCCATAGTATTTCGGGAGTTAGCAATCCGGCTGCTTTTTCAGAGTCGGAAAGAGAAACATTGATGCTCAACGGCTCCGGAGCAGCTGGTTTGTTGGCCTTATTGCATCCGGAATTGGATATTAACAGCGTCATGGAACAGAGATAAAGAATTGTTTTTGAATACTTCATGGTAAAGTGCGTTAGAGTTGAACTTTGGTTTGGACTGCTAAAATTAGCAAAAGTTCACCTACAGCTAAAAGGTGTTGTTAGAAAAAAATAGGCACATATTCAAACAACCTACAAACCACAAGGGGTTAACCCACCAGTTAAGTTAAACCAAAATCTACTTGTGGTATCGAAATATCCGCTACAGATAAATGCTGATAAATTGATTACATTTGCTTTCGACCATATAAACTTAATATCATGAATAGAGCGATTCCGTTTTTAGCCCTACTGTTTTTCTCCTGCCAAGATGGCAATATTAAAAGGGCGATAAACTCCATTACCAGCCAGGAGATGAACCAGGACATAATGGCACTATCCTCCGATAGCCTTCTGGGAAGGGCACCATTCACAGTCGGGGAAGAGCGAACGGTGGCCTACCTGCAAAAAAGGATGGCAGAGCTAAAGCTGACGCCAGCATTCGAGGGCTCATATATTCAAAGCGTTCCTATGGTTTCAATAACCACCATGGTACCCAACACTGTTGACTTTACCACTCCAAAAGGAGCGCTGAAACTTAAAACCGATGAGGAAATATGTCTGTGGAGCCCAACCATAAAGCCCAATATAAAAATAAGCAGTGCCGATTTAGTTTTTGCCGGCTTTGGTATTGATGCCCCTGAGTATGAGTGGAACGACTTTGCAGGATTGAATGTGAGCGGAAAAATAATAGTTGTGCTGGTAAACGACCCGGGATTTTACACCCACGATTCGCTACTGTTTACAGGCAACGCCATGACCTACTACGGTCGTTGGCGCTATAAATTTGAGGAAGCCGAAAGAAAGGGAGCCCTAGGCTGTTTGATTGTTCACGAGGATGCGGCTGCAGGCTATCCATGGGCTGTTGCCGGAAGCAAGAGCAACACTCCAATTCTCTACATGGATTCACCCGAACTTAATAACTCTAGGTGTGTGTTGAACGGATGGATTACCCTGGATGCAGTCAGGAAGCTAATGGGGAAGTGCGGCTACAGCTACGACTCGCTCAAGCAGCTGGCAGTAAACAGGGGATTCAAGCCTGTAGGCCTAAAAGCTTGTTTAAGCTTAACCATGGAAAACAGGCAAACAAAGTCTGCCTCTAAAAACGTGGCTGGCTACATAGCAGGAAGCAAAAATCCAGATGAATTTATAGTTTACACTGCCCACTGGGACCACCTTGGAATTGGCAAGGCTGTTGACGGCGATTCGATATACAACGGCGCATCGGACAATGCTGCCGGCATTGCATGGATGCTCTCCATTGCGAAGGCGTTTCAGAATTCAGGTGAAAGGCCCGAACGGTCGGTGTTATTTTTGTCACCAACCGCCGAGGAGTCTGGGCTTTTTGGTTCAACCTACTTTGTACAACACCCACCCCAAGAGGTTGGACGAATGGTTGCCTGTTTCAACTACGACGTAGCCTTGTTTCTGGGAAAATTCAGTGATGTTACCATTACCGGTCCCGGGCATTCCAATCTCGACAGCTTGTTGAGGCTGGCGGCAAAAAGCCAAAACCGCTATGTGATTTCCGACCCAAATCCGGAAATTGGGATGATTTACCGATCCGACCAGCTACCATTTCTAAAAGCAGGTATCCCATCAATGTTTGCGAAAGGTTGCATTCATCAAACCGAACTTGGAAAAGAAAAAACACAGGAACTTATCAACAAGTACTGGCTTAACACCTACCATAAACCATCTGATGAGTTTGACCCCACAAGGGATAATCTGGATGGATTGGTTGAAGATGCAAGGCTGTTTTACGATATGGGAAACCGGCTAACTAGCTGGAACCAATACCCCAAAATGAGTCGAACATCAGAATTCTACAAGAGAAGCCGCTAGCCAAAGCTAACCTTGGCAATTGCCGCTCATCTGGTAATCTTAAAAAAATCGGCTCAAAGCAGAAGCTGGATTATAGTCGTAAAGTTGAACCATACAGGCCACATTGCTGAAAAAGGAATAGTTTTAATCTTGTATTAATAAAATGGTAACCTGTTTGTTGGCAAAGAAAGTGTAGATTATGCTATTTTTACGGGCGCATTGAGCATAACTTCAATCTTGCTCAACTGCTAAAATACATAGCATAAAAACCGGCAATCACAATCAAATTAACCGACATGAAACTTTCAACTCTTATCAAAAATACTGAGGATTTCTTTTCAGAGAGGCGATTGCTCTACATAATTCTTACCGGCATTCTGATAATTGACTTAACCATTCTGGTTTTTAGTAGTGGGTATTACGGAGGTGCCGATACTGCCGGACACTACCTTTCTTCTCACTGGGCATTTGCACATCCGGCCTACCTGCTTAACCACTGGTCAAAACCGATTTTTACACTTCTAAGCGCCCCGTTTGCAGCAGTTGGGTTCAAAACCTTTCAGCTGTTCAACATCCTTTTTGGCATTGCCACGGGCTACTTATCGTACCTGGTAGCCAAGGAGCTGAAAATGAAAAGTCCCCTGCTGGCCATTGTGATATGCTGCTTTACCCCAATTTTCATGATAAGCTTGTTTTCGGGATTAACCGAAATTCTTTTTGCCTTTGTTGCTATTCTTGCCTCGTACCTTCTAATAAAAGAGCGGTATGCCTGGGGTGCAGTTGTAGTTTCATTTCTTCCGCTGATTAGATATGAGGCGGTAGTTCTACTTCCGGTTTACGCCATTTTCCTGATAAATAAGAAGCACTACCGTGAAATATTGCTAATGCTTACCGGCATGGTTATTTACAGCCTCCTGGGAGCGCTTGCCGGCAAAAACATTTTATGGCTTTTCACTGAATTTCCACATCAGAATACCGTAGGGGTATATGGAAAAGGTAAATTCTTTCATTATATTCTTAGAAGTCCAGGTTTTTTTGGTATTCCTAACGAGATTTTCTTTGTAACGGGGCTAGTGGCAGGCCTTTCACTTTACCTGCGCGAGAAGATGGAGTACTCCAAGGAATTTCTGCTGGTAGTTCTTCCCTTTCTTACCTACTTTTTTGCCCACACGGTATCATGGTGGCTTGGAATCGGTGGATCTCAGGGACAAAACAGGTATATGGCTGCAATTGTTCCCTTCATGGCAGTTATGGCTACTCGTGGCCTCTACCTTTTTGCCAAAATGTTTCTTATTCTCACCAAGCAGGAGTGGGTACGGGTTTTTGCGCTAATTATCGGGTTTATTTCGGTTTTCCACATACCTTTTGCCGTGCAAAACTACCCAATTACACCCGGGCCTACCGAGAAAACAATTCGCCAGGCTACCGACTGGATAAAGCAGGAAGGACTCAACAACGTTAAATTCCATTACAACGACCCCACGGTAGTACTCCAGCTGAATGCAACCCCGTTCGATACGACAGAATGTGAAAGGTTTGTCGCAACACCTGCCAACCCCGCTAAGGGATTAGAAAATGGCGAACTGCTAATTTACGACACTTACTTCACCGAAATGGCTGGAGGCAACCTCAACGAGCTTGCCAGCTGTAGCGATCTCGAGCTGTTAAAAGTTTTTGAACCCGAAGTACCTGTTGATGTCTATCGAAAGCCATACAAAATTGCTGTATTCAAAAAAATCGAACCCAACCCCTTTGTTATTCAAAAAAACAGCTCACTATTAAAGGGTGAGGGAATTATATTCTGCACCATTAAAAATTTTGATTTCGACTCAACTACCCTTCAAACCGAAGCCAAGCACATTAAACCTATGGGAAAGAACGGCTCAAGCTGTATACTACTGAAGGAATCGAGGGATTTTTGCCTTAAGCAAAACTTTGAACTCGACTCCCTAAAGTTTGTTCATCCCTTTGAGCTGCAGGTTTCTATGAGTATTCTTCCCACGGAGCCAGAAAAAAAGTTGAGGTATGTTGTAGAGGCTACCAGCAACAACAAGCAAATAGCCTACAAAAGTTACGACATAACCTTTACCGAACAAAACACTTCTGATGAATGGGTTAACAGGGAATTCCGCATAGCCGTTCCTGAAATAGCTAACCAGAAAAACGTCAGGATAAAAACCTACATTTGGAATAATAGGAAGGGAAGATACCTGATTGACGACTACACAATAAGCTATAGGATTCAGTAGAAAGGATTTGGCTATCATTAGAAAATTTTCGCTCTCATCAAAGTAAAGGAACGAATTGATAAATCCTAAAACCGATTAGGTTTGGAGTAAAAGCAAAGTTTTTGGAGTGCCCAAAAGATTATACCATGGAAAATCATGTTCATGCTGCCACTTCCAAAAAAATGTTAATATAAGTTAGCCTTTAGTAAACAGTAGTAGAAAAGCAAATTCCAAAATGAGCATCACTCCGCGAATAGTTTATATGGGCACTCCCGATTTTGCAGTTGAACCGCTTAGAGCCATTAAAGACAATGGATACAACGTGGTTGCTGTTGTTACCGCACCCGATAGGCCGGCAGGTCGTGGACTCAAAACACAACCTACAGCAGTAAAGACTTTTGCTCTGGAACATTCCCTTCCTGTTCTTCAACCCGAAAGGCTGAAGGATGAGCATTTCACCAGGCAGCTGGAATATCTGAAGCCCGAAATTGGGGTGGTTGTAGCTTTTCGTATGCTTCCAAAATCGGTTTGGAGCATTCCCAAGCTTGGCACTTTTAACCTCCATGCATCGCTGCTTCCGCAGTACAGGGGAGCAGCGCCAATCAACTGGGCCATAATAAACGGTGAAAAAACTACGGGCGTAACCACCTTTCTGCTCGATGAGCAGCTTGATACCGGCAACATCCTGCTGCAAAAAGAGGTTTGCATTGGTGAAGATGAAACAGCCGGCGAGCTGCACGATAGGCTGATGATGGCTGGTGCCGACCTTGTAGTAAAAACACTCGATATGCTTTTGTCCGGACATCAAGTTAATACCATTCCACAACATCAGCTGATGGTTGCGCAGCCCCCTCTACGAACAGCCCCTAAGCTATTCAGGGAAACCTGCCGGATAAGATGGAACGATAGTGTAAGCAATGTTTACAACCTCATTAGAGGTTTGAGCCCCTACCCTACCGCATGGTCTGAAATGCTGGTAAGCATAAACGGGAAAGAATTGTTATTGCAGGTTAAAATATACAGCGCTGCTAAAAGCGTCGAGCCAACAAGTAACCTGCAGCCCGGATCTATTGATACAAGTAGCTCACGTACCTTAAGAGTTGCCTGTTCAGACGGTTTCATAGCGCTAAAAATCATCCAGCAAGCAGGGAAAAAAGCTATGCCAGTTGAGGAGTTTGTGAAAGGATGGCACAACACAAAGTTTATAAAAATGCTATAAAGGTTTTCGACCGCGAAGGAATACCACCTGCCCGTTTTCGGTGCTGTCACCCGGATGCATGTTGTTGCGTCGGTAGAGAACATTAAGCTTAACACCATACATCTGCGATATCTGGTAGATGGTTTCCCCTTTCTCAACCGTATGAACCGAATGATTCCTCTCGGCTTTACGCCGTTTAGGCTGAATGTAAAGCTCCTCTCCCACCCGAAGGGTCGAATCGCTAGTTAGGTCGTTATACTTAAAAAGCTGCCAGGGCATGAGGTTAAGCTCCTTCGTTAGCGATTCAAAGGAATCACCCTCCTTAACAACAATGTACTTAATTCTATTGCGGGTATAAACCGTTCGTCCACCGTAGATGTCAATCTCATAGCTGTCAACATCAACACTTTTCCCCCTTCCTTTGGCGGGTGAAGCTACGGCAACCTCAACCCCCTTATCGTAGAGGTAAAGCTTGTTCTCCTCAATTATTTTGATTAGCAACTCCGGGTAGCTTGGATTTGTTGCGTATCCGGCCTTTTTGAGACCGTAGGCCCATCCCCTGTAATCGGTAGGTTCAAGCTCGAAAAGAAAGGCATACCTAGCTGCTCCCCGAAGAAAAAGGCTATGGTCAACAAAAGAGTTCTCGGGAGTTCGGTACTTTCGGAAGCACTCATTTTTATGGTCATCGTCGTGGAAAATGGTTGGGCCGGTCCAGTCCTTATGGCACTTTATCCCGAAGTGATTGTTGGCCTCGCGCGCCAGGGTGCTGTTTCCATTGTTGCTCTCCAGCATTCCCTGCGCAAGAATAATACTTGCCGGAACGCCATACTGCTTCATGTTCCTGACAGCTATACCGGAATACCTGTCAATATAATCTGAACCTGACATTGATGACTGCGCCCATGCACTAGCATGGAGCAGCATGGTAAATGCAAAAAAGAATGCAATTTTTTTTACGGTTACCAACCAGAATTTCAAGGTAATAACCAATTTAATCCCATTATGCTTCATTTAAAATTCCTAACAAGGTATCTTATACATGATAAATTCGTCCAATAAGCTGGCTACCAGCACCTGTTATCATGCTAATATATATCCGGCTACTAGTGTTGTTTAAGAATTTTCCTAAGTTGTGGCAGCAAAGATAACGAATATAAGCCATTGCTCGAAATCAACATTCAGCTATATACCCAGCAACATGAATTCGTCCCATAGCACATCCTTTGGAGGTGGAGCTGTAATAACAACCTGCTCTCCCGATATGGGATGGGTAAAGGAGAAAAGCCTGGAGTGTAGATGAATTCCACCATCCGGGTTGGAGCGGGGAAAACCATACTTCAAGTCGCCCTTAATGGGACAACCAATTTTGGCAAGCTGACATCGTATTTGATGGTGCCTGCCAGTAATAAGTTCAATTTCCAGAAAGTAGTACTTTTCAGACTTACCAACCAGGTTGTAGCGCAACCGTGCCACCTTTGAGCCATTCACCTCGTGGTTGTATACAAATGATTTATTTGACTTGGAATCCCTTACCAGGTAGTGTTCCAGTAAATCGGTATCCTTAGGAGGTTTACTCCGTACAACCGCCCAGTAGCGTTTTTGCACCTGCGATTCCTGAAACAGGTGGTTCATCCTGCTCAGACCCTTGCTGGTTTTTGCAAAAACAATGACCCCGCTCACAGGCCTGTCAATGCGATGGGTAACCTCAAGAAAGACGTTTCCCGGCTTGCCATCCCTAACCTTAATAAACTGCTTTACTGTTTCCAACAACGAAAGATCACCGGTTTTATCAGCCTGCACAATATCACCGCAAAGCTTATTTACCGCAATGTAGTGGTTATCCTCAAAGAGAATTCTATCGGGTGTGAAATCCATCAGTACTGCTCGCGTTCGTTGGGGAAGTCAAGCGACTTAACGTCCTTAATGTATGCTTGAAATGAACCAAGCATTTCGGCGAAGAGGTTATGGTACCTACGTAGGAACCGTGGCGAGAACTCCTGGGTTATGCCCAGCATATCATGTGTTACCAGCACCTGTCCATCCACACCATTCCCGGCACCAATACCAATAATGGGTATTTTCAACTCGTGGGCAACTCTTGCACCCAGCGAGGCAGGAATCTTTTCCAATACAATTGAAAAGCAGCCTGCATCCTGCAGCCTGTGAGCATCGTCAACCAGCTTGCTGGCCTCCTCCTCCTCGCGCGCCCTAACCACATAGGTTCCAAACTTATGAATGGACTGTGGCGTTAGGCCCAAGTGGCCCATTACAGGAATGCCGGCTGATAGAATTCTATCCACCGATTCAAGAATTTCCTTTCCTCCCTCCAGCTTAACTGCATCGGCACCACTTTCCTTCATAATCCGTATGGATGAGTTCAGCGCCAGCTTTGAGTTCCCCTGGTAGGTTCCAAATGGCAAATCAACAACCACAAGGGCACGCTTAACACCACGAACCACCGAGCTGGCATGGTAAATCATCTGGTCTAGCGTAATTGGAAGAGTTGACTGGTAGCCGGCCATCACATTAGAGGCAGAATCACCTACCAGCAAAACATCTATTCCGGCAGCGTCAAGAATGCGAGCCATGGAATAATCATACGCTGTAAGCATGGCTATCTTCTCTCCCCTCAGCTTCATCTCGTTCAGCACATGGGTTGTAACCACTTTGGCAGTACTTTCCGTTGACATATTCAGCTGTATTAATTATTTGATTAGGCAAAAGTAAAGGAATAATCCAACTTATTGAAATTTTGGCTAGGGCAGTAGCTACAGGACTATGCCAAACTGACAAAACGGCAGCCTGACAAGAGTCGCTCGTATACCCATAAAAAAAACCCGGGTTGTTGTTTTGACCAGATAATGAGCACATCTCATGCAATTCATCAAGATTGTACAATAGGTTACACCTATCCTTTCCTCTTCTTTTCCCTTCAATGGCAATTCAGCTATAAACAAGCGGGCTGTCAAAAAAGCTTACTGTTTGTGGCGATAAATGCCAATTTTGCCAAAAAACATTGCCACAAATACATGGCATAAACATTGCAGAAACAGGTTATGCTAAACATATTGGTAGTTGAAGTAAACAATAAATAAATAATCTTAGAACAATGAGCAAAATAATTGGAATTGACCTGGGAACGACCAACTCATGCGTTGCCGTTATGGAGGGCAACGAACCGGTTGTCATAACCAATAGCGAAGGTAAGAGAACAACCCCATCGGTTGTAGGCTTTGTTGAAAATGGGGAGCGCAAGGTAGGAGACCCCGCAAAACGACAGGCTATTATCAACCCACAAAAAACCGTATTCTCTATAAAGCGGTTCATGGGCGAAACCTATGATAAGGTTGCCAACGTTGAGGTTCCACGGGTTCCCTATAAAGTTGTCCGTGGCGAAAACAACACGCCGCGGGTTGATATTGATGGTCGCCTATACACTCCTCAGGAAATTTCGGCCATGATTCTTCAAAAGATGAAGAAAACGGCAGAGGACTACCTGGGTCAGGAAGTTACAGAAGCTGTAATCACAGTTCCTGCTTACTTCAGCGACTCGCAACGTCAGGCTACAAAGGAAGCCGGTGAAATTGCCGGGCTGAAAGTTCGACGTATCATCAACGAGCCTACCGCAGCAGCTTTAGCCTATGGGCTCGACAAGAAAAACAAAGACCTTAAGGTGGCCGTTTTTGACCTGGGCGGTGGCACATTCGATATTTCAATTCTAGAGCTGGGCGATGGGGTTTTTGAGGTAAAATCAACCAACGGTGACACCCACCTCGGAGGTGATGACTTCGACCATGTGATTATTGACTGGCTGGCCGAGGAATTCCTTAAGGATGAGGGTATCGATCTGCGAAAAGACCCCATGGCACTCCAACGGCTGAAGGAGGCTGCAGAGAAGGCCAAGATTGAACTTTCCAGCACCACCTCAACCGAAATTAACCTTCCCTACATCATGCCGGTTAACGGCATCCCTAAGCACCTGGTTAAAACACTTACCCGTGCACAATTTGAGAAGCTAACCGACCATTTGTTCCAAAAAACTATTGAACCCTGTCGTAAGGCCTTGGCAGACGCCGGCTTAAAAGCTTCTGAAATTGATGAGGTTATCCTCGTTGGTGGTTCCACACGTATTCCTTACGTTCAACAGCTTGTGGAAAATTTCTTTGGACGCACTCCAAACAAGAGCGTAAACCCCGACGAGGTGGTGGCCGTTGGCGCAGCCATTCAGGGTGGTGTCCTCACGGGTGAAGTTAAGGATGTGCTCCTGCTCGATGTTACACCACTTTCGCTGGGAATTGAAACCCTTGGAGGCGTGTTCACCAAGTTGATTGAAGCAAATACGACCATTCCTACAAAGAAATCGGAGGTGTTCACCACGGCAGCCGACAACCAACCCTCGGTAGAAATTCATATCCTGCAGGGCGAGCGTCCGTTGGCCAAAGACAACAAAACCATAGGAAGGTTCCACCTCGATGGCTTACCACCCGCTCCAAGAGGCATACCTCAAATTGAGGTAACCTTCGATATCGACGCCAACGGAATACTGCACGTAACGGCAAAGGATAAGGGAACCGGTAAGGAGCAGAAAATCAGAATCGAGGCTTCCTCCGGACTCTCCGACGACGAAATTAAGCGTATGCGCGAGGAGGCAAAAGCAAACGAAGCAGCCGACCGTGAAGCCAAGGAGCGTATTGAAAAGCTGAACAACGCCGACAGCCTGATTTTCCAAACCGAAAAGCAGCTTAAGGAATTTGGCGATAAGCTTCCTGCAAGCAAGAAAGAACCCATTGAGCGAGCTCTAAGCAAGCTAAAGGATGCCCATAAGAACCAGGATGTTAGCGCCGTTGAAGCTGCATCTAACGAGCTTAACGCTGCATGGCAGGCTGCCTCAGAGGAAATGTATAAAGCCTCACAGGAAACCGCCGGGCAACAAGCTAACCCTGGTGCCGGAACTTCATCATCATCATCTTCCTCATCAACCGGCAGCAACGACGCTGAGGTAACCGATGTGGATTTTGAGGAGGTAAAATAACCCACAAAAACAACGCTTAATCAAAAATAAGTAAAAAGCGGTAACACAACATGTTACCGCTTTTTTGTTGGTAAATATTTCTTGATACTTATACTTTTATTACTGTTTTTTTTGTACCATATTTGTATTAGGCTTTATTTTATTAAGATGTGGCTCTTATCTAATCTTAATGAATATAGTTAATACTTAAAATGCCCATTTTATGGGATATAGTCAGTTGAAAATTCCGAAAATATGTGAATATTGCGGAAAGCCGTTTGAGGCGAAAATAGTCGCAAATTTCTTACCATAGAAGAATTAAATACCCTTGCTGTAGCTCCTTGCGAACAAGACACAATGAAACGCACTGCCTTATTCTCAGCGCTCATAGGCTTGCGTTAGTGTGATGTTTAAAAACTACGTTGAAAAGAAATTCAAAAAGAGTACGACACCTATCTACTCAACTTCACCCAGCAAAAAACAAAAGGCGGCGAGTATATACCAATCAGCAAACAGGCCTCTCAACTTTGCGGTGAACCATGTAAGCCTGAGCAACTTGTCATTGAAGATTTATCAGATCCATCGTGGATTTTCAATCCTCTTGATCGATGGATAAAAGCCACGGGTATAACTCGCAAAATCACATTCCACTGTTTCCGCCACATTTTTGCCAACCTCCAATTAACCAATTGTACCGATATTTATACCGTTTCCAAAATATTAGGCCATACCAACGTCAAAACTACTCAGATTTATGACAAAGTAGTGGATGGAAAGAATGAAAATGCAGCACACAAAATAAAATTGAAAATCAAATAACAAGAAATTTTGGCCTAAAAAATCACAAATTGACCTATTTTTAAAAAAATGCAATTTTTTTCGTTGATAATCAGTAATTTAATAATTATTTAGATTTTTTTCAAAACGCTTGCTAATTAAAAAAAATAGTTGAACCTTTGCAAACATAATTGTTTAACACAAATGTTTATTTTAAAAAGAAAAAATAATGAGAAAAATAGAAACTGAATCAAAGCAAAAAATCCTTGAGGCAGCAGAGGCGGAATTTCTCGAAAAGGGTTTCGGAAACGCAAAAATCGTTTCCATAGCCAAACGCGCTGGAATCAGCCACACGATGCTGCACTATTATTACAGTACTAAAGAGGAACTTTTTCAACGGATTTTTAAGGAAAAAGTGCAATTGCTTTCTCAAATGTTCAATGTGGTTTTAGAGCAAAACGCCAATTTTACAGAAACTTTAAGGCTTTTAATCGAATCACAGTTTAATTTTGTGGCCAAAAATCCTCAACTGCCGATGTTCGTTTTTCGCGAAATTTTATCAAACGAGGAAAATCGCCACTGGGCAATTCAAACGCTTTACCCACATTTATTGCCTTTTTTGACAGCCTTTGAAAAAATGTTTAACGCCGAATTATCAAAAGGAACAATCCGACCTGTTACATTTCAAAATTTGTTAATGAATGTTATTTCGCTTAATATTTCAGTTTTTATTGCTATGCCGATGTTGAAAGAACCATTACAGTTGGACAGCAACGAGAAAATGGAAAAATTTCTTGTTGAACGTCGCGAAAGCAATGTTCAGTTCATTTTGAAAGCTATGCGACCCTGAATTTTTTTTACTTTACAATAAACAATTATGTTTAACTCAATTGTTCTATAAAAATGTTTAATAATAAAATTGATAGTCAAATGCACAGAACCACCTTTTTTCTAATTGTTACGCTCTTATTCACAATGCCAACATTCGCGCAGTTAGGCATTGAGGAGTGTTACGAAAAAGCCGTTACAAATTACCCGCTTATAAAGCAGTATGGTTTAATTGAACAGTCGCGAGAGTATAATTTATCGAACGCGGCGCGGGCTTGGTTGCCGCAAATAACGCTTAACGCAAAGGCAAGTTATCAATCTGATGTAACGAAAATTCCGCTCGATTTTTCGCAAGTGCCGACGTTGGCAAATATGGAAATTGCAGAATTGAGTAAAGGCCAGTACGGCGTTACGCTCGACATTACGCAAATGCTGTGGGATGGCGGCGCTACAAAGGCGCAAAGTGAGCAAATTAAGGCGCAAACTGCCACCGAAAACGAGGAGTTGAAAGTTAATTTGTATGCTATAAAAGAGCGAATTAACCAAATTTTTTTCGGCATTTTGTTCTGTGATGCAATGTTAGAACAAAACTGCATTTTTCAGGAAAATTTGCAGCAAAATTTCGACCGCGTAAGGTCGTGCATTATCGTCGGACTTGCCAATCAAGCCGATTTAGACGCGGTAAAAGTGGAGCAAATTAAGGCAAAACAGAATTTTACGCAGATTTCACATAACCGCAAGGCGTATTTGACAATGCTTTCGGCGTTTATCGGCGAAAAATTAGACGAAAACGCCGTTTTGCAAAAACCCGAAATTGAACAAACTGTTTTTGCTGAAAATGACCGCCCCGAACTCTCACTTTTCGACAGTAAATTAGCGTTTCTTGATGCGCAAAAAAGTGGAATAAAAGCAAGTTTGATGCCGAAATTCAATCTGTTTTTCACAGGTGGCTACGGCAATCCCGGACTGAATATGCTCAAAGACGGTTTTATGCCCTACGCTATCGGCGGGGTGCGTATGTCGTGGAATATCAGCAGTTTTTATACTTTCAAAAACCGTATAAACCAACTCGAAACACAACGCGAAAACATTGCCACACAGCGAGAAACATTCTTGTTTAACAGTAATTTGCAGGCAACAGGCAAACAAAACGACATTGAAAAATACCGCGAACTCCTAGCCGATGATGACGAAATTATCGCCTTGCGACAGTCGGTAAAACGAGCCACAGAGAAAAAAGTGGAAAGCGGCACGGCGACAGTTTCCGAACTTATTCGCGAAACCAACGCTGAAGCATTGGCGCGGCAGGACAAAATTTTGCACGAACTCGAAATGCTTCAAACGGTTTATAATCTGAAATATATCACTAATAAATAAAATAATAAGAATATGAAACGAATATCATTTCTCAGTTTTTTTGCAGTTCTTCTCTTTTCCGCCTGCAACAACAAAAACAGCAGTTACGATGCAACAGGAGTGTTTGAAACCACTGAAATTGTAGTGTCGGCAAAGAGCAACGGCGAAATTCTACAATTTGACATTTCCGAAGGGCAGGAAGAAGTTGCGGGGCAAACGCTCGGCGTGATTGACACAACACAACTTTACCTTAAAAAAGTGCAATTGCAGGCGAGCTTGAGGGCGATAAATAGCCGCCGGGTGAATGTTGCGAACCAGATTGCCGTTCTCCGACAGCAATTGGAAACGGCGAAAAGCGAGCGTCAGCGTTTTGCCAAACTCGTGAGCGAAAATGCCGCCAACCAAAAGCAGTTGGACGATATTAATGCGCAAATTGTCACGCTCGAAAAGCAACTTGCCGCCCAAACCGAAACGCTCGACAACACAAACAACAGTTTGACATACGAGCAGCAGGCAGTTGTGGCGCAAATCGCGCAAATTGACGACCAGATTAAAAATTCTCTAATCAAATGTCCAGTGGCAGGTACGATTTTGGAAAAATTTGCCGAAGCAGGCGAACTCGCGACGGCAGGTAAACCACTTTTCAAAGTCGCCAATCTAGAAAAAATATACCTGCGAGCGTATATCACGGCGAGCCAACTTACCGAATTGAAAATCGGGCAGCAGGTAAAAGTTTTTTCCGACTTGGGTGAAAAGGGCAGGAAAGAATACGCGGGCGCAGTTTCGTGGATTTCGGACAAAGCCGAATTTACGCCCAAAACCATTCAAACCCGCGATGTCCGTGCAAATCTTGTGTATGCTGTAAAAATTTCGGTAAAAAATGATGGATATATTAAAAAGGGAATGTACGGTGAGATTTTATTTGAAAATTAAAAATGAAAGCAATTCAATTAAATAATATCTCTTTGAAATACAAAGAAGTAACCGCTTTGCAAGATGTAAGTTTTGAAGTGGAACGCGGTGAACTTTTTGGTTTGATCGGGCCCGACGGCTCTGGAAAAACTTCGCTTTTCAGGATTTTGACAACGCTTTTGCTTGCTGACAGCGGACAAGCTGCGGTCGATGGGCTTGATGTTGTAAAAAATTACAAAGAAATCCGTGAAAAAGTTGGCTATATGCCCGGTCGATTTTCGCTTTATCAGGACTTGACAGTGGAGGAAAATCTGAACTTTTTTGCCGCCGTTTTCAACACTACTATCAAGGAAAATTACTATTTAATAGAGGATATTTACCGTCAGCTTGAGCCGTTCAAAACGCGGCGGGCGGGCAAACTTTCGGGCGGAATGAAACAGAAACTTGCTTTGAGTTGCGCCCTCATTCACAAGCCGTCAGTGCTTTTTCTCGATGAGCCGACCACCGGCGTTGACCCTGTGAGCCGCAAAGATTTTTGGGGAATGTTGAAAAAACTTAAACAGCAGGGCATTACCATTCTTGTTTCCACACCCTATATGGACGAGGCGGCTCTCTGCGACCGTATCGCGTTGATTAACAAAGGAAAAATCCTTCAAATTAACACGCCCGAAAACATTACGGCAAATTACCCACGCCCGCTCTATGCCGCAGAGTCAAACGATAATTATTCGTTGTTGAAAGAATTACGGCAAAACCCCAAAGTCCGTTCTGCTTACATTTTTGGTGAGGCAATCCACGTTACTTTAAATGAACAATTAACAATGAATAATGAACAATTTATGGAAATTACGCCGACCATTGAGGATTGTTTTATTGAATTATTAAAAGAGTGAAAGATTATGCAAAAAGTAATTACGACAGATAAACTGACTAAAACATTCGGCAATTTCACTGCCGTAAATGCCATTAGTTTTGACGTTTATAAAGGCGAAATTTTTGGATTTTTGGGGGCAAACGGCGCGGGCAAAACGACCGCGATTCGTATGCTTTGCGGGTTGAGCAAACCCACTTCGGGCAGCGGAACGGTGGCGGATTTCGACATTGCGAGGCAGTCGGAACAGGTTAAGAAAAATATCGGTTATATGAGCCAAAAATTTTCTTTGTACGATGATTTGAAAGTATGGGAAAACCTGCGGCTTTTCGGTGGAATTTACGGAATGAAAGAGCGTGAAATTGCAGAAAAGACCGACAAAATTCTCGCAGAACTCGGCTTTGAAAGCGAGCGGGAAACGCTTGTAAAGTCCCTACCGCTCGGTTGGAAGCAGAAACTTGCTTTTTCGGTGTCCATTTTTCACGAGCCGAAAATTGTGTTTCTCGACGAGCCAACGGGCGGTGTTGATCCTGTTACGCGGCGGCAGTTTTGGGAACTGATTTACGAGGCGGCAGAACGCGGAATAACCGTTTTTGTTACAACGCATTATATGGACGAAGCGGAATATTGCAACCGCGTTTCGATAATGGTTGATGGAAAAATTGAAGCGTTGAACACGCCCAAAAATCTAAGAAAACAATTTAATGCAAGCAATATGGACGAAGTTTTTCAAAAATTAGCCCGTAAAGCAACACGTGGCGACAATTAAAAAATAAAGATATGAAAGCGAAAAAATTTCTCTATTCTCAATTCTTTGCATTTGTCAAAAAAGAATTTTATCATATTTTCCGCGATAAACGGACAATGCTCATTTTGCTTGTAATGCCGATTGTGCAGATAATTTTGTTCGGTTTTGCCATTACTACCGAAGTGAAAAACACGCCTTTTGCAGTTTTTGATATGGTAAAAAACGAAGAAACAAGGCAAATTATTGAACGGCTTGCCGCCAGCGAGCATTTTTCGTTTGCAAAATATTTGATTTCCAACGCCGAAATAGACAAAGTTTCCCAAAAAGGCGAGGCAAAATTGGCTGTTGTGTTTAAAAAAAGTGGCAATTCTCAACTTTCAATTCAACTGATTGCAGACGCTACCGATCCTAATCAAGCGAATACTTTTGCAAATTATGCCTCTGCTATTATAAATCAATGGGAAATGGAAAATTTACAACCAACTGCAAATCTGAATATTATTAAAATTATTCCTCAAATAAAAATGCTTTACAACCCCCAGATGAAAGGGGCGTATAACTTTGTTCCTGGTGTTATGGGGCTTGTGCTGATACTGATTTGCGCGATGATGACTTCCATTTCTATTGTCCGCGAAAAAGAAATCGGCACAATGGAAATTTTACTTGTTTCGCCAGTAAAACCGATTTTTATTCTATTGGCTAAAATTACACCTTATTTCGTACTGTCGGTTATCAACCTGACAACCATTTTATTACTGTCGGTTTTTGTGATTGGCGTACCGATTGCGGGCAGTTTGTTTATGCTGATTGCCCTCTCGTTGCTGTTTATTTTTGTCGGCTTGTCATTAGGTTTATTAGTGTCCAATATGGTAAAAACTCAGGTTGCTGCGATACTTATTTCGGTGGTTGTTATGATGATGCCAACGATGTTACTTTCTGGTATGATATTTCCCATTGACAGTATGCCGAAAATTTTGCAGTGGATTTCAGTCATTCCGCCAAATCGTTGGTATGCCGAGGGCGTAATAAAAATTATGATACAGGGCGTTGAGCCGCAATATGTTGTAAAAGAATTTGCCATACTCGGCTTTATGGCTGTGGTTTTGATTACAGTGAGTTTGAAAAAGTTTAATATCAGAATAGCTAAATAATTGAGAATTATGTTAAAGTTTTTGTTAGAAAAAGAGTTTAAACAGATATTTAGGAACGCATTTATTCCGAAACTGATTTTGGCAATGCCTATAATGGTGATGTTAGTATTGCCATGGGCTGCCAATCAGGAAATAAAAAATGTAAAATTAAGCGTGATTGACAACGACCACAGTACATTTTCGGAACGGTTAACAGGTAAAATCGCCGCGTCGGGTTATTTTCGCCTGACTAATATTTCCAACACTTACAGCGAGGCAATGCAAAGCGTTGATGCAGGGAAAGCAGACATTATCCTCGAAATTCCGCAAGAATTTGAAAAGGAATTATTTAAATCAAAAACGGTAAATGTAATGCTTTCCGCCAACGCCGTCAATGGCATGAAAGGCGGATTGGGCAGTGCGTATTTATCAAATATTATCAATGATTTTACAGCCGAAATAAACAAAGAACAGGGCAGCATTTTACAACTCTCAACGCTCCATTCTCAATTTAGATATAATCCTTCGCTAAACTACAAGGTTTTTATGATACCCGCGCTGTTTGTTATGTTGCTGACTTTGCTCACAGGATTTTTGCCCGCGCTCAATATTGTGGGCGAAAAAGAGTTAGGGACAACCGAGCAACTCAATGTAACGCCGATGAACAAAGGCATTTTCATTCTTGCCAAACTTATCCCCTATTGGATTATAGGCATTGTGATTTTGTCGATTTGTATGGGTATTGCAGCATTGGTTTATAGTTTAATTCCTTCTGGAAGTTTAGCCGTAATTTACTTTTATGCAATTATTTACATACTTGCCGTTTCGGGTTTGGGTATTATCATTTCCAACTATTCCGATACGATGCAGCAAGCAATGTTTGTAATGTTCTTTTTTATGCTGATAATCATTCTGTTAAGCGGACTTTTCACGCCCATTAGCAGTATGCCGCGTTGGGCGCAGTTTATAACCAATTTCAACCCGCTAAAATACCTGATGGAAGTAATGCGAGCCGTCTATCTCAAAGGCAGCGGCATACGCGAACTTTTGCCGCAATTTTTTGCCCTCTGTGGTTTTGCAGTGGTGTATAATGCTTGGGCAGTGGGGAGTTACAAAAAGAGCAAATAAAATTCTATTCATGTTTATGGCATTTATGGCGGTCGCGAAGTATTTCCCAATCTTTTTCTGTTCGGTACGGCTCAAACTTCTGCCGGCTAAGGACGTCTTACCTTTTGCCGCCACCTGGTCGAACCTATCCGTCACCGGTTGCGAGAGCGTTATAAAATCGAGATGGAAGAATACCGGCTCAAACAAGCCGAATATGTGGCCAACAAAAATAATCCCGATGCCGAGCAACCTCAGGAGCCCCTTTTGCGCACGCTTTTCATTCCGGCCAACAGCAGTGCAACGTTCGATTATCAAGTGTTGAACGATAACAAAGGCGTGGGTTTGATGTTCGAAACCGAAGGCGATACACTTGCCAACACATTCAAATCCGACTATGGCAATTTTTCCGGCGGCTTCCGCAAAGCATACCACCACGAAACCATTTCATACAACCGACGCAAAGACCGCGAATTTATCGAGCTTCAGTCGCCCCGACTTTCGGCCGTCCTTTCCGGTACGCCGCGACAAATCCTCACGCTCATTCCCGACGCCGAAAACGGCCTTTTTAGTCGTTTCATTTTCTATTTCATGAACGTCCGGTTGGTTGGGAACAACGTTTTTGCCAATGACGGGGCCGATACGCTCGACACCACTTTTTGCCGAATTGGCGACCAGTTCTACGACCTTTACAAAATCCTCCAAACTTCGCCCCCATTCGTTTCTGTTTCTCCAAGCACCGGCAGGACGAATTCAACGCCTTTTTCGATGACATACAGAAGCAATATGCCGCCCTTTTTGGACTCGATATCGTCGCTTCGGTTCGACGCTTGGGATTAATAACCTATCGCATAGCCATGATTTTAACTACCTTGCGAATTTATGATGACGTCAATATTTCAACCACAATGGTCTGTAATGATGCCGATTTCCGCACCGCCCTTGCCATGGTCAACGTCCTTTTGCAGCATACCGCAAAAGTCTTACAAACGCTTCCGCAACAAAATCCACAGCCCGCTTCGGCCCCCGAACCGGAATTACTTCGTCGGCAATTTCTCGAGCGACTCCCACCGGAGTTCAACCGGCAATCCTATATATCCATTGCTCAAAAATTGGGCATCCCTCCCAAAACGGCCGAAAACCACATTAAGCGCCTTTCCTCACAAAACCTTATCATTCATTATGCGCATGACAAGTACAAAAAACCCTAAAATTCGGTACATTCAAAAAACAACTCTCTTGGGTTGTTTTTTTCTCTTTCTGACACAAGTTGTCAAAAACAAATATTTCCTTTTCCTTTTTAGGTTAAAAAACTTTTTCTTTTCGTTTTATTCTATTTGTGAATAATTGTTTATCTTTGCTTATTGTGATATTATTTTTCACAAAATAAAAAAGTAAAAAACAGAACAAGAGATGTTGTTCACCCATAAAATCGGAGTTGAAAGGTTATGCAATACAATAGGTTGTAAAATTGAATTGGGAAATCGGATATCACTACCTTAGTAAGTAATTGCCCTTTCCCAATTGTGTTCGAATAACGAAACCTCATTGCTCACATTTTGTTAACAAATAAAGTAGCCGAAGTGTTAAACGATGAGAAAGAGTTAGCGGAAGAATGTTAGAGACTATTAATATAGCAGATAAAAGAATAACACAAAAACTATCTGAAAGAAATGATGCTTAATCAAAAGTATTATAATGCCCTGATAAACAAATATTCAATCCAACAGGATTGTGACAAAATAGTTTATCTTTCTACTTCTATGATTTTAGATAATTATCGAAGCAGGAATGTTTATTTTAATTTTCCAAAAGATTACAATTTACTAGAAATTACTAATCTGTTATACCAAGACCTTTCTCAACAAATTTTCTTAAAACACGCGGATTTAACTGATTATTCAGTTGGCGATAGATTGAAAAGGACAAAAGAAAAAGGGGAAAATATTTATAGAATTATAGAAATCAATGGAAATTCATACATTTTGACCAAAGAAAAAGACAGTAGTAATTTAAAAATAACAGCCTCATTTGATTCTCTTAAAAGAAACTACGTTGAAATTCAGAAAAGTACAAGAAATACAACATTGTCCAAATACAGAAATTATTTCGAAAAGCATAATAAATACGGATTTTTGCCAACTCATTTTTCAAAGAAACTTGTACTTATAGCAGGTCAAACGATTTGGAATAATCTTGAAAACAAAAATTGTATCCCCACGACTTACTTACCAAATACAAGGGATGACGATCAGACTGAACTGAAATCTATTGAAGCTTTAGAAGATTGTATTGCATACATAACGCCCAAATATGAAGTATGTTATGAAGAAGTATTAAAAAAGAATATTGCAATAGATACAATTGTTGTTTGTAATACCGATTTAAATTCTATTCCTCAAATCATACAAGATCAGGCAAGATACAACTTCAGATTGATTGCACTTTCAAATGAAAGTGAAGTGAAAAAAACAGGCAATATTACCCTTTGGGATTGGCAAAAAGAAGAGGTTGAACTTTTGGAACAAAAGAATAGCAATAAGATAGAAATTGATTGTATCGAAGATAAAGAAATTGACTGTCTTATTCAGCATTTTGAAAAGTGTATAAAGTACGTATCCGAACTTGAATATCCAATAAAACTAAAAAGTTACGGTTATTTCTTGAGGTTGGTACTGAACGCTATTCAAGAAGAACAATTTGATTATTTACTTATGCTCTTAAAAAGCAACAAAGAATTAGAGCGCAACGAGGGCGGTTACGAAGATTTTGGAGATAATAATCCAAAAGAAGCATTGAAAAATCTGATTTCTCACTTAAAAGAAAACAATCCCAAACTTAAAAAACTTAATGAAATCATATCAAACACGACAAAGAAAACTTTATTTGTGGTTGGTAGAAATGATATTGAATTTTTCAAGACAAATAGGAACAAAAATTGCCAGTTCATTACCCAAAAAGAACTCAAAACATTCATTAAGAACAATAACACCCATAAAAAAAACATTATATTCAATTCGTTTAACGGTTCAAAAGATTTTGATTTCATTTATAATTTACCAAATGATATTCAGCTAGTTTTATATAAACAGGAGAAAGAATTGTATAATAAGCAACTTCAAATCCATACTAATCAACTTGAACCCGAACTTGAAAGCGAAGACCGTTATAAAATATGCAGTGTAAAATACGAGCCAATCGAGGAAGACGAAGTAAAAGTCAGCCCGACTTTGGAACAAATCATTGAACGACTTGACCAACGCTCAAATATCGCTTATGATGAATATAAAAATGAAAGTGATAGTTTGTTAGATGATTTAGATGAAGAAATAACCTATCGCATTATTTTATCAAATAATAGTGTCGTAGAATTAGGAAGTAACGAAACCGTTTTTGATGAAAAAGACAACTTAATTAGATCATGCCGATTAATAATTGGCAGTAAAATTCGCATTTATCCAAAAGAACAGTTGGCTGAAAATCTTTTCCAAATTGCTGTTGAAGTAGAGCCTGAAAAATTTGGGAAAATTGATGAACACGCTACTATTTGGCAAAATGCATTGAAAGATTTGGAACAACGCACAATCGACCGCGAACAACTATACAATAAATTAAAAGAAAACGGATTAAGAGTTTTGCCCGCAACAATAGATGCTTATTTTCGTGGGCAACGAAAGTTCCCAATGTTTAATACGGACTTGCGAGCGATATTAAAAGTTGCAGGGAAAGAATTATTGTATGAACAAATCAAGAAATCCAAAAGATTGTATAACAGTACTATGATTGCTCTCGGCAGAGGCATTAAACAGGAATTGCAACAATTTTTAAAAGATAAAACGGTCGGCGAAATTCTGCAAAAGAAGAGTTTTACAGAAGAAACTTTACAGAAATTTATAGATGAATGTATGCCATTATTAACGGTAATAAAAAAAGAAGAAATTAGCGATGAGCAATAGAGACAACGTGGTTTCAAGAGTTCAAAAAGAACTGATTGGTCCGGGATCCGATTTGTTTGAGTGCGAAGACAAAGAAAATTTTTCGGACGAAGTAATTGCGGACAAACCGTTATTACGCTATTTTTCAGGTATTTTATACCCGAAACAAACCGGTATTGGTGATTTTGTGGAAGAAGATGACGAGAATGATGAAACACCGTCGGAAATTACTGAAGAAGTCAGCAATGTTGATGTTGAAGATGGCGATGCCAGCCCCAAGACCGAAAGTAAAGAAGACAACAAAGAAATTGCCTATTCGGCAAGTACATTTTTCCCCTCCCAATACGGCATATCGTTCGCAGTTTCAAAGGATTGTCCGGAATTGAAAATCAATCTTTCATTCGGGAACTACAAAAAAGCAAAGGCAAATGAAATCGCAATTGAATACGGTGGCGATAGTGTTGATTTACTCGAACAATTTGGATTACAGCCATTTGTTGTTTTTGATAGTGAAAATAAATTACTTAAACAAACTAAGGAACTAACCAAACACGAAAAACAACAGCGCAACAGTTGTTTAAATTCCCTCGGAAAAGACCACCGCGATAGCGGATTATACAAAACCCTCACAAAACTGTTTTTCAAAGATAAATATAAGCGATACGACAACAGAATAGAAACGACAATCGCTATTGAGGAGATAAAACAGTCAGAAAATCAACATTATAAAATTTTATTATCAGAAATTCCAAATGCAAACAGCCACCAATGGTGGAAAACAAAAAATGAATCATTGAAGGATTATTTGTACCTGCATATTAAACTGTACGAACAATCTAACAGTAAATATGTAATGAAAATATTTATTGAAAACACTTTGTTGTTTCCTCGTACAAAATTTTCTTTTGCCAAAGAAACATTAAATCAAGCGTGTTTATTTGAAACCGAAATAAAGGTAGAAACACCTTATTTGCAGCCTTTTAATGATTACAAAAATAATCTTTATAAATCGGAAGAAGACAGAATGTTGGATTTTCTGTATCGTGAAAAGTTATCGTATGGAATTGGGCATAACACCGCTTGCACTTGGGAAGATTGCGAAAACGATACAAAAACGCCGATTTGGATAAGCTCTACTTTTTTACCGCAATTCAATGTAAAAAGTCAAAGCACAGATATTGAGGGTTTTGATAAAAAACAGTTGGAAATAAAAGAATTATCTTCGTTTAATAGTAATAAAGATACTATTGTTTCAAATCTCAAAAAATTAGTAGATACTTATTTAAAATGGATTGAAAACGAGGAAAAGGAGACAAGTAAATTAAACAAAGATGATAAAATATTAGCGTTATCAAACATTGAAAAATGCAAGATAATTCACAAACGAATGCAGAAAGGTATTGAATTATTGGAAAGCAATGATAATGCATTTCGTGCTTTTCAATTAGCAAATACAGCAATTTATCTGCAAATGTTTCAAAATCAGTGGCATTTTAATAAACAAAAAGATGGTTTTGAAGCGTTTGAAAGGACTGATAATCCTCAATATACCTATCAAGAATATGCAACAAAAGATTATCCCGACACAAGCAGAGTTCCAAGTTGGCGACCTTTCCAATTAGCATTTATTTTGCAATGTTTGCCTTCATTTGTAGAAGAAAATTCGGCAGAAAGAGATTTAGTTGATTTGTTATATTTCCCAACAGGTGGTGGAAAAACAGAAGCATATTTGGCCTTGTCTGCATTTTTGATATTTTGGCGAAGATTGCAATACCCTGAAAGCTACGGTGGCGTAAATATCATAATTCGTTACACTTTGCGGTTGCTTTCTGCACAGCAATTTGAACGAGCCACAAAACTGATTTTGGCTTGTGAGTTCATTCGTAAAAATCATAGTGATTTAGGAAATGAAAAAATTACTATCGGTTTTTGGGTTGGAGGTTCAACTATTCCAAATACCATTAAAGAGGCGAAAGTCAAACTTTCTCAAACACAAGAACGGCTAAATAGTAACAAACAGACCATAAATCCATTTCAACTGTCTAATTGCCAATGGTGCAACACAAAAATTATTGGAAGAACGCAAAAAAGTAATAACCCGAGTATTGGACACCGTATTAGCAGGCAAAATCACCTAAGCAGTCACTGTCTGAATCCAAACTGTGAATATTCGGAACAAAATGGTGGTCTGCCGATAGTGCTAGTTGATGAAGATATTTACAGCAATCCCCCCACAATGCTTTTTGCGACAGTAGATAAATTCGCACAATTAGCGTGGAAAGGCGAGGCTACAAGTTTATTCAACCACAACGACGACCGCAAGCCCGAACTGATTATACAGGATGAGTTACACTTATTGAGTGGCCCGTTGGGTAGTTTAGTGGGTTTGTTTGAAAATATTATTTTATCGCTGTGCACCACCGACACTCAAAAGCCGAAAATCATTGCTTCCACAGCAACAGTTAAAAATGTTGAGGAACAAGTAAAAGGTTTGTACAATCGTGCAGTACAGATATTTCCGCAAAATGCGACAAATTCAGATAATACATTTTTCTCACAAACTTTGCTCGAAAGCAAAAGGCGTTATGTTGGAATTTTGCCAACGGGCAAAACGCAAACAATGACAAATCTTCGATTAAACGCCGCTTTGCTTTTTGCTCGATTAGAATTGTGGAAGAATAGCGTGGACAAAACAGAGGCAGACCAATTTTGGACTATACTTTCCTATTTCAAAAGTTTAAAACATATTGGCAGATTTTCTAATAAAATTACAGCCGAATTATTGCCCGAAATCAAGCAGTTGCAAGTACGATATTTGATGAATGTATTTTCATACAACAACAATTACAGCAAATTACCTTACCGAAATTTAGAACTCACAAGCCGAATACCTAACGAAAGAATAAAAAAGAATTTGGATAAATTAGATATTTCCTTTGACGGGAATTTGGACAAATACCAATCTTTCGATATTGTTTTGGCTACCAATATGATAAGCGTAGGGCTTGATGTAGGCAGATTAAATATTATGCTGATGAATGGAATGCCTCCAAATACAGCAGAATACATTCAAGCAAGCAGCCGCGTTGCTCGTAAAAATGAGGGTATTGTATTTACAATATTTGACCCCAATAACACAAGAGATTTATCTTATTTTGAGGACTTTGTGCCATTCCATAAAACATTTTACAAACAAGTTGAACCAATCAGTGTAACCCCCTTTGCCGAAAATGCTTTGGATAAAATGCTTTTCACTTCAATTGTAACTTACTTTAGGCACAAATTGGGATTCGCTAACAACAAAATGCCTTGTTCTTTAATTGAAAATAGTAACAAACAAACTCTTACCAATGATTTAAATACAATTTTCAGTTCTCATTCTTTTGCCGATAGCGAAGATAAACAACTGATTATTACGAAAATTGAAAATTTAATTCAACAATGGGAGCGCAAAATACAGGCAAGCCCACCAACAAGTCGCGATAGTGGTTTGTATTACTACGGAGGCAAACAAGAAACTGATAAAAAGAAAAATTTGCTCAAACCTATTCAAGAAAAATCAAAGGCAGAGGATGTGTTAGTGGGTATGCAATCTATGCGAAGTGTTGAGCCAAGTGCAATTATCAAAATTAAAAGGTTTTAATTATGGCAGAAAAAATAAATCACGGAAGAAGTAAACTTATTTCAAGTTATGGCGGAGTAGGCTCTGTTATTGATACGCCCGATGCTTCCATAATTATAGAAACATTTGATAATTGGGGCTACCCCAGTTATTACGATCAAGAAATAAAAAAACATATCATTTTAGACGACCGCTTAATAAATCGTCTGCGTGTTCGTTTCCCAAAATTAAAACATTTAGTTTCGATTCCGGTGGAAGAAGATGGTTGGAAAACCGATGTGCAGCCGCAGGCAAACTATTTCCCAAAATGGTTTTATTGCCCTCGTTGTAAAAGATTTATGTCACTTAAACAATGGAAAGACCATTGGCAAGGGCGACAGGAATTTGACCTGCAATGTTTCAATCCCGAATGCAAAGGCGAGCATTTGGAACAGATTCGTTTCGTAATGACTTGTGATGACGGTCATATTCAAGATTTGCCATGGGAATACTGGAATAACCGAGAGGCAATAATTGAACAAGGCAATGATTCTGGTGAGGATAACGAACAAGAAAGCGAATCTAAAATAAAACTGAAATACGAAAAGTGTTGTTCCGAACAAGAATTGTATTATATTGTAAGTCAAGAAAATACTGACTTGTCAGGTATTCATATAAAATGTAAAAAATGTGGTAAATCTGCCACATTAAAAGGAATTTTTGGGTTTCAACAAAAATGTGGAGGCAGAAAATATTGGTTAGGTTTTCAAAACGGGCAATACATAGGTGATGCCTGTGAACAAAAAGTTGCAGTTAAAATCAAGACGAGTAACAGCATATATTACGCTAATACTTTGAGTAGTTTGTGGATACCAGAAAAACAAATTTTGAATCTTTCAACAGAAGCAAGAACAGAAATTGATGCAATTGTGAATGATGAAGATTTTGAGCAAAAGGATTTAGAAAAGTTTTCGAGACGGAACGGAATTGCTATGGAAATAATCAATCAGTATTTAGATGGTACTATTGAAACCTATATTCCCGATATAGTGTATCGTCAAGCCGAATATGATTATTTTTTAAACAAGCAGCAACCCGAAGACAAAGCCATTCGGTTTATACAAATCAATGTAACAGACCAAATGTATGGCTTTGAAAAGTTAGTAAAAATAGACCGTTTGAAAAAAATCACAGTTCAAACCTCTTTTACGCGCAATGCACCTATCGACACTGACAGTATTCTGATTGGCGATAATGGGTATGAATATCAAATTAAACGACAATCCGTTTCAAAGAATAGTTTTGAAACCCACCTATTACCTGCCATTGAAAATTACGGAGAAGGAATTTTATTTGTTTTAGACGAGCAAAAACTTAAAGAATGGGGAAAAAATGATATTATCATAGAAAGAATAAAAAACATTCAAACCCACGCAGAAGATTCCGATTGGCAATTTCACAAGATTGAAGCAAAAAAACTTACAGCAAGAAAAATTCTGATACATACGCTTTCTCACCTGCTTATTCGTGAATTTGAATATGTTTGCGGTTATCCGATGTCTTCATTACAGGAGCGATTATACGTGAGCGAAAAAATGAATGGCTTTCTGATTTCCGCTTATGATGGCACAGACGGATATTTGGGTGGTTTGACTAAATTATGTAATAACCTTGATAAATTACAGCAAATAATTGAAAGCGCTTTACTACGAGCTAAAGACTGTTCTCTTGACCCAATTTGTTATGAAAGTGAAGGACAAGGTGTTGCACAGTTAAATTTAGCAGTTTGCCATTCTTGTATGCTCATTCCAGATACAAGTTGCGAGATGAGTAATTTGTTTTTGGATAGACGGTTAGTTATAGATACAAAATTTGGATATTTTAAAAACATATATCATGCTTGAATCCCAAAACATAGAATACAAAAGCAGTTGGCACAATGATTACTTGAAATGGATATGCGGCTTTGCCAATGCGCAAGGTGGTAAAATATATATTGGCATGAACGATGCCGCTACCGTTATCGGCGTGGAAAACCAAAAAACGCTGATGGAAGAAATTCCCAACAAAATCAAAAACAATATGGGAATTACTGCCGAAGTTAATCTTTTGCACGAGGGTGACAAAGATTATATTGAAATTGTCGTGCAGCCCTATTCAGTGCCTATTTCCCTGCGAGGAAGGTATTATTACCGTAGCGGTAGCGTAATGCAGGAACTCACTGGCGCAGCCCTCAACGATTTTTTGCTCAAACGGGCAGGTTATACTTGGGATGATGTTATTGACGAGCGGGCAACTTTTGCGGATATTGACGAGCCAACAATCAAAAAATATTTGGGAAAAGCCGAAGAAGTAGGTCGTTTGCCTGATATTGACGGACTTTCCACACCGGAACTTTTGGAAAAATTACGATTGGCACAAGACGGAAAACTCAAACGCGCTGCAATCGTGCTTTTTGGCAAAGACCCCGGAAAGTTTTATCCGAACACCTTTGTAAAAATCGGCAAGTTTGAAGACGACGATTTTACAATTCGTTTTCAAGAAGTAGAAGAAGGTAATATTATTCAAGTGCTAGATAAAGTTTTACGCACACTTGATTATAAATTCCTGATACGCAACATTTCGTTTGAAGGAATGAATCGCGTCGAAACGCTCGAATACCCCATAACTGCACTTCGCGAAATGTTACTTAATGCGCTCATTCACAGAAATTATATGGGTGCGCCTACGCAAATTCGTGTGTATGATAAAAAACTGTCTGTTTGGAATGACGGCGGTTTACCGCCAACAATTACGTTGTCGCAACTCAAGGAAAACCACTCGTCGCACCCACGCAATCCGATACTTGCAGAAGCATGTTTCAAAGGCGGATATATTGATTCATGGGGCAGTGGCATAATGAAAATTATAAATTCCTGCAAAATCGATGGACTGCCAGTACCCGACCTGAAAGAAAAAGAGGGCGGTTTTATCGTAACGCTTTTCAAAGACCGTTTTTCTAAAGAACAATTAGAAAAACTCGGATTGAACGACCGTCAAATGAAAGCCGTTGAATATGTAAAAACGAAAGGAAAAATTACCAACGCAGTGTATCAGGAAATCAATGGAATCGGCAAATCTGTTACAATAGACGAATTGCGTGATTTAGTTGAGCAACAGATATTTGTAAGAATTGGTGAAACAGGTAGAGGTACTTATTATGAGTTGGCAAATAAAAACGACCGCTAAACGACCGAAACGGTTGACAAACGACCGCTAAATAACCGAAAAGTACCGGGAGTTATTATGAATTACACAAAAAAAGAATTGGCTCAATTAACTCATAATTGGCTCAATCCCTTAATGCTGAAAGCCCGCATTGCCAGCAAAACCGGTAATATTGAGTCCAATAAATGTCCGGCAATTGCAGATAAACTACCGGTATTGCAGATAAACTACCGGAACAACCGGATGATAAAGAAATCGCGTTTATAAGAATAAAGCAAAAGGAACAACGATCGGGTAATAGTTGGGCAAATTGGGCAATTAGTAGTCATTTGTTAGTGAATATAGTCGATTATAATAGAAATACAAAACTAACTCGGTAGCATCCCAAAAAGTGTGTAAAGGTATCTTTCTATCAATACATAAGGTAATCATCTCCCGTTTTTTGTTTGTAAAGGAAGAAAGCGAAGCGGAGGCGTAGCCTGAGCTTCACTTCCTTTACTCTGGCCATCCCTGTTCACATCAACTACAATCAGGGGGCAAACAATTGAACAGCTGGTTTTTATCCATCAGCCTGGCATAACTAAAGCCTTCATGTTCAGGTATCCCAAGCAATCTCCACCTTCTTGAAACCAATTTTACCTTACCGTATAACCAATCAAAAACTGTTAGCTAAATTTGTGCAGGTTGCAGCAAACGAACAGCATGATGAAAAAAATCCACATTTTGGTAATAGCCGCCCTGCTCCCATCTTTTATTCAAGCACAAAGCGATACGGTTTTCAACCGCACCGATGAGCAGGGATTGAAGCAGGGCCTCTGGCGAAAATACTACTCCACCGGGGTAAAAGCATACGAGGGTTGGTTTAAGGATAACAAGCCCACCGGAGAGTTTAAGCGATTCCACGAAAATGGAAGTTTGAAGGTGATACTCAGCTACCGACAGGATAGTACGGCCTGGGCTGTGTTTTTCAGCCCTAAGGGGAACAAAATCGCCGAGGGGAAATTCGTTGGACAACAGAAGGATAGCCTTTGGCGCTACTACAACCCGGATGGCACCATAAACTACGACGAGTACTACCAAAACGGCCTAAAAAACGGACGTTGCAGGCAGTACTATCCGGATGGTAAGCTGCTTGAATCTGCCCCATTCACCAACGGTAAGCTTCATGGAGCTGTTATCCAGTTCTTTCCTGAAGGCTTAAATAAGTCGGTAGTCAACTTCAACAATGGAATTCAGGATGGCGACCTGAAGGTCTTTTACCCTTCCGGGAGAAAACGTTTGGAGGGAAAATATGCCAATGGGCTGAAAGAAGGGGAATGGATATTCTACGGAGAAAACGGTAAAATCACCCAGCGGATAAGGTATGTTAAGGGTGTCCCCGAAAACTACAACGAGCTTCTCGAAAGGGAAACCCATTTGCTGGACTCGCTCATGCAGAATGCGGGTAGGATAAAAGAACCCGATTTTGATGAAATGTCATACGGATCTAACTACCCCTAATCCAACTACCCATGAAGTACAGCTTTCGAATACTACTAATCATCCAGCTGGTTGGTTTATCCAGCGCAGCAAAACCTCAAAGCAAGTACTTTATTGGCTTCACCGATAAGGCCAACTCCCCATACACCATTTCGAACCCCGAACAGTTCCTATCTATAAGGTCTATTGAGCGTAGAACAAGGCAAAATTTGGCATTAACAGAATCCGATTTACCCGTTAACCCCAGCTACCTTGATACGCTTGCAAATATGGGTATTACAATTCATTTCCCGCTTCGGTGGATGAACGGGGTTGTGGCTACAATTTCAACTCCCGACCAGCTGACGCAAATTCAGAATATTCCCTTTGTCTCCGGAATTAAAGAGATATATACACCAACCAAGGAGCATAAAAGCTCGAAATTCACAATAGAAGAACCACAATCCCAACCATTTTCTAAACCTGACAAGGACGCACCAAACTACGGGATATCGGCCACACAGGTAAATATGCTTAACGGGCATATACTGCATGGTAATGGCTTTTTGGGAGAAGGGATTGAGATTGCCGTACTTGACGCCGGGTTTTACAACGTTGACTCACATCCGGTTTTCGACAGCCTTTGGATGAACAAACGGATACTGGGAACAAAAGATTTTGTTAATCCCACCTCTAACATCTATAACGAACATGCTCATGGTATGATGGTGCTGTCCATCATGGGGGGATATGCCAATGGACAGCTTGTTGGCACAGCACCTCACGCCCGCTACTGGCTCATCAGGACTGAGGATGCCAGCTCCGAACAGCTGGTTGAAGAGTACAACTGGGCGGCAGGCGCTGAGTTTGCCGATAGCGCAGGTGCCGACATCATTAACACCTCCCTGGGATACACCACTTTTGATGTGCCTTCTCAAAGCCATACCTACAGCAACCTTGACGGGCAAACGACAGTGATTACCCAGGCAGCTAACATGGCGGCATCAAAGGGTATGCTGGTGGTGGTGAGTGCCGGGAACGATGGTACATCTCCATGGTACTACATTTCAGCACCAGCCGACTCGCCCAAGGTGCTAACCGTTGGTGCAGTGGATGGCAATAGGAACAAGGCTGCTTTCAGCTCCTTTGGCCCAACAGCCGATGAACGTGTAAAGCCAGACTTATGCGCAATGGGTGTTGGAACGATTATTGCTACTACCGATGGGCTGGTGGGCAGCGGAAACGGCACGTCCTTTTCCGCTCCACTAATCTCGGGCATGATGGCTTGCCTATGGCAGGCAAAACCTAACCTAACAGTCAACGAGCTAATGGAATCGGTAGTTTCAGCCTCAAGTTCATTCAATTCCCCTAATAATGAAATCGGGTACGGCATTCCTGACTTTGCCCTGGCCATGCCGGTTGGAACCTACAGCTACAAACCAAACATCAGAATCATTCCAAATCCGTTTAGCAGCCAAGTGCAAATATATCTTCCGCTGGAGATTGACGAAGCTGTAAGCTGCCAGCTGCTAACCCCGAGCGGCCTAACGCTCTATATGTGTAGGCAGATTACCGAAAATGGGGTTTTACGTATTAACATTCCGGAGGGCCTACCAAAAGGCCTCTATATTTTCCATATCGCTGCCGGTAACCAAGCGTTCAATTTGAAAGCTATTAAAGATTAACCCCGATGAGCAACGGCAGTACCCGCTTAACCCTTCTGGAGCTAAACCTGCTGGTAAAAGAGACTTTGGCCAAGTCGCTTGCCGGCAGCTACTGGGTGGTTGGCGAAATTAGCGAGATTACCGAACATCCATCCGGCCACTGCTACATGGAACTTGTGCAAAAGGGAGATGACACGGATACCATAAGAGCAAAAGCAAGGGCAAACATTTGGGGCTACACCTACCGAATGCTGAAACCCTACTTTGAGTCAACCACCAATCGGCCACTTTCCAGGGGAATGAAAATTCTGGTCAACGCACAGGTTGTATTCCATGAGTACTACGGCTACAGCCTAACCGTACTCGACATTGAACCTGAATACACGTTGGGCGATATCGAGCTGAAACGTCGTGAGGTTATTGCCAGGTTGATATCCGATGGCGTGATGAACATGAACAAGGAGCTGGAGCTGGACATGCTTCCCCAACGGGTTGCGGTGATCTCATCGGCAAATGCTGCGGGGTTTCAGGATTTTGTAAAACAACTTACCCATAACCCCCATGGCTACGCCTTTACCTACGAGTTATTTCCAGCACTAATGCAAGGCGATGAAGCAGAGCTGTCTATCATAAACGCCCTGGGCAAAATTTACGACAAGCTGGCCTGCTTCGACCTCGTAACCATTGTTCGCGGTGGTGGTGCTCAAACCGACCTCTCATGCTTCGATTCGTATGCTCTTGCCTCAAACATTGCCCAGTTTCCCATTCCGGTTATCACAGGAATTGGGCACGATAGGGACGTTACGGTTGCCGACATGGTTTCCCACACATCACTTAAAACACCTACCGCTGTGGCAGAATTCCTTATTGATAAATTCCGTGATGCTGAAGCTGTTGCAAACAACCTTGCCGGGAGTGTTTCCCAACTCGCAGGAAAATTACTTGCCGACATGAAGGAAAGCCTAACCAGCAATCAAGTAGAGCTACAAGCTATTCTAAACCAAAAAGTCGCCCAAAACAAGCTATACCTTCAACAGCTAACCAGCTCACTACCTCATATGGCAAAACTAGTTCAGGTGCTGCATGCTGATGAGCTTAAAAGTTTGAATATAAGGCTTTCGATTCCCATTTCCAGAATAAAGGCCAACTATGTTAAGCTAAACGCTTATGCTGGTTTGCTCAAAAGCATGCCGCATAAGCTACTGCAAAACGAAAAAATAAAAATTGAGCACCACTTTAGCACACTGAAGAACCTGCACCCCGACAGCATCCTTCATCGCGGCTTTACGATAACCTATTCCAACGGGAAAATTGTAAAAAATCTGAACAATTTAAACGTCAACGATGTGATTACCACTCAATTTTGGAATGGGAGCATAGAAAGTAACATTACAAAAATAAAAGCAAGCAAAAAGTTGCTTCTTAACAATAAAAAATAGTAAATTTAGAATTTGATGTTTAAAGCAGACAACCATCCAACAAAGCTCTGGCACTTGAAAAAAATTCGACATATACTATTACTTGCTTCGGTTTTTTCTTTTCATACCGGCAACATCCTCCTTGCACAAAACAGCTCTTCTGTGCATCTGCTTGACAGCCTACTTACCGAGGCCAAACAAACAACCGGCATTAGGAAGATAACCGCGCTTGATAAAATTTCAAGGTACTACTGGGAGAAAAATCCTGACTCATCGCTATACTACTCCAACCTGGCCTTGGTTGAAGCCCAACGAGACAAAAGCAACGAAGCGCTGGGCGATGCATACAACAGTATGGGTAATGCTTACTCATCAAAGCATGAGAACGAAACGGCCATTACCTACTACCTTAAATCGAAAGACTACCGTGAGAAGAGCGGTGACTGGACAAAGGTAGGCCACTCATTAAGCAATCTAGGATTGACGCTACGAGATCTCAAGCGATACAGCGAGTCCATCAGCAGCTACAGGCAGGCAGCAAAATATTACAATGATGCTAAGAATTACCTCTTTGAGGGAATTTCATACCTTGACATAGCCCAGGTTTACCGCCAGCTCAACGACCTTAACAGGGCTCTTGAAAACGCCATTTTGGCAATAAATATTTTTCTGGAGCATGACATCACTCAACCCCTGGCCCGATGCTACAACTTTATTGGAAACCTGCATAAAGACCTTAAGAATTTCGATTTGGCAGAGGATTACTATCTTAAAGCTTATGAAATTTGGTCAAAAGCGAATAACCTATCCGGTATTTCATCTGCTTTAAACAACCTGGGAATAATTTACGACGAGAAGGGGAACTACGAAAAGGCCCTTGAAAACTACAACCGCTCGCTGGATATTGCCATACAACTTAACGATTCTATAGGTATTTCTACAGCCTACAACAATATTGGGTTTATATACGTGAAGCTCAACCAGCTGGAGCGAGGCATCAACGCCTACCTGAAATCTATGGCTATATCAAGGCAAATAGGCGAAATTGAGTCGTACCTTAATACTTGCAATAATGTTGCCTCGGTTTACCTTAAAGCAGGAATGCTAGACAAGTGTGAGGAGTACCTGAATATAGTTCTTGGCAATCTTAAAAGTATAACCGAGCTGGCCTACATTCAGGAAACCTACCAGCTGCTCAGTGAGCTGTATGCCAAGCGTGGAAACTACAAAAAGGCATTCGAGTTTAAGTCGCTGCAGCTGGCATACAACGACAGCATATACAACCAGCAACAGGTCCGAAACATACTCGAAACTCAAACCAGGTTCGAAACTGAAGCAAAGGAACGTGAGATACAACTCTTAAAAAAGGACAACGAAATAAAGCAGCTTGAGTTTGAGAAGCAGCGAAATTTTCAAAACATTCTAACGTTCATCACCATCCTACTGGCCATAGCAATTGCGGTTACCATATACATTTCACGCATCATCAGAAAAAAGAACTTGCTGCTTGCCGAAAAGAACAGGGCGCTGGAAGAAGCGAATAAAAAAATGGCCGAAACAGAAGTTAACTTAAGGGAGCTAAATGCCACCAAGGACAAGCTATTCTCTATAATCGCTCATGACCTGAAAAATCCCTTCAATGCGCTGCTGGGATTTAGCGATATCCTTGAGCGCAACTACAACTTCCTCTCCGATGAGGAGCGTATTGAGTACATTGGAGTTATAAATGATTCCACCCAATCGCTTTATAAGCTGCTTGATAACCTGCTGCAATGGACCAGAACTCAGACCGGAACAATAACCTACATACCCGAAAACTTCAAGCTTCTTCCTCTCGTTAAGCAGGAGATAACCAACGTCAACCTGAACTCCGAGAAGAAAAAAATCAGCATTACCGTTAACATTGACGAGAACATTAGCGTGTTTGCCGATAAGAACACAACCGCTACTATAATCCGCAACCTGCTTAGCAACGCCATTAAGTTCACCGATTTGGGTGGCCACATAGAGATAGCCGCACGCTATAAGGATCAAATGGTTGAAACATCTGTAAGCGATTCGGGAATTGGAATAAACGATAATGACCTTGACAGGATTTTCATGCTTGATGGCTCATTCACAACAAAAGGAACATCCAACGAATCGGGTACCGGTTTGGGACTACTGCTTTGTAAGGAGTTTGTTGAAAAAAACAACGGTAAAATCTGGGTGGAAAGTGAAAAGGGAAAGGGCAGCACCTTTTTCTTCACCCTTCCAGCAAAATAAGCTCACGCACACCCCTCCTAATTTTATCATAATTTTTTAATCAGCCAACCCATTTCTAGTCCAGTATAATTTTGTATTTTTTACCGATTTTTCTGAACACAAAACATGAAGCTGGTTATTCAAAAATGGGGTGTAGCCCTACTGCTTACCGCTTACAGCCTTATAGCTGCTCAGGCAGGTTCACCAAGCAGCAGTAAGGTGGATAGCCTATACCAAAGAGTGCTGGCAATAGCCGACGAAAATCCACAGGAAGCCAGCAGGCTTGCCAACCTGTGCAGGCAGGAATCATCTAAATCAGGAAATAGTCGTGATAAAGCGCTATCGCTCATGGCAAATGCCCAGGCCTTAATTGCCATGTCGCTTTGGAACAACGCCAGCGAGAAAATTGATTCGGCTTCGCTTTTTGTCCAAAAACTCAACGATTTGAATCTCGAAGCCGATTTAGTAGATCTTAGAAGCAACCTGGAGGTTAAGGTTTCGGGCAGCGATGCCGCTCTCAAAATGCTACAAAAAGCATACAGCCAAGCTATCAAAAATAAAAGGCCTGACCTGGGTGTAAAGTTTCTCCTGCTCCAGGCCGGGCTTTACCAGCAAAAGGGAAACCTGGCAGAGGCAAACAGGATGAGGGAAATTGCCCTTGACCAATCTAGTAAAGCTGGTTGCAAAAAGTGTCAGGCTGAATGCCAGCAAAACATCGCAAGCTCATACTGGCAACAAGGACGCTTCAACGAAGCACTCGAGAGCTACTTTAAATCGCTGATTCTCTTCGAGGATATCAACGATACTATCGGGATGCTAGCCGCCCTGAAGGGTGTAGGCATATCCTACCGCGATCTTGGCCAGTTTGAGAAATCGCTTACCTACCTCAACAGAGCCTTAAAACTGTCGGATAGTAGTAACAACTATACGGAAGAGGCAGCCATACTCAACATTATTGGAAGTCTGTATTTTAAATTCAACCAGGTTGACGACGCACTAAAGCAATACGAACAAAGCCTGCAAATAAGGAAAAAACTGGGATTACTTCGGTCGGCCATTTCAACGCATAGCAATATGGCCCGTGCCTACTTGCAAAAATCAATGTATAAACAGGCCATCGAACACCTCAATGAAGCTTTAGCCCTTCAGGAACAAGTTGTTGACCCGCTGGCAGAGGCATCAACCCTAACAGAAATAGGTAACCTTAACCTGCAGCAGGGCAATATAGCCGAAGCGCTGCGTCACTACCTAATGGCGTTAAAACTTCGGCAAACCTACGGGCAGGATGAGGATATTGCCAAATCGCTCACCAGCATTGGCCTTACCTACCGAAGGTTGGGAATGTATAAAAGCGCCCTTAAATACCTTGAACAGGCAAGGGAAATAATTCAGGACATGAAGGGTAGCATGAATGATGCTGCATACATCCTACAAAACCTGGGGCATATCTACCTTGACCTCAACTCCCCCGACAAGGCAATTGCCACATATAAGGAAGCCCTGACTCTTAAAGAAAAAAGCGGCGATAGCATAGGCGCTGCTAAAATTTTAAAGAACATTGCCCAGGCCCAGCTTAAAAGCAGCCAACCCGACCAAGCTCGTACATCAATTTCACAAGCCCTCAAGTTGGTAACCCGAACACATAGCACCAGCGATATTGCAGATCTATACAACGAGCTGGGTAATGTTGAACGACAGGCTAAAAATCCTGGCATGGCAATCAAGCATTACCACACAGCCATTGAAAACTATAAAGCTCTTAATAACAACGAGGGAGTTGCCCTTTGCCTAAGAAAAATCGGAGAAATTCAGGTTGGGCAAAAACAGCTGGATGAGGCAAGAAAAAACATCAACAGCTCAATTGAAATTGGGAAACAATCAGGCAACAAATACCTTCTATCATACGGCTATCTAGCTCAAAGTGAGCTATACCGCGCACAAGGCCTTTTCGATAAAGCCCTGGAAAGCTACATAAAGCATATAGGCATTCGCGACAGCCTAGAGAGCGTTAAAAGAAACGAGGCGAACCTAGAGGCTCAGATAGACCTGGAGCTCGACCAAACAAAAACCGAGATTAAGGTTATGGAAGCAGAGGTGGAAGCGCTCAGACAGAAGACTGCTCTGGATAAAGCCATAATCGAGAAGCAAAGATTATTCCGCAACTCGCTAATTGCCATAATCCTACTTGTCGTAACTGCGGCCAGCATAGCTTTCTACAGCCTTATTCAGAAACGGCGTTATGCCAAGCTACTTGAGGAGAAAATTGAGGAAATCAGGCTGGTAAACGAAAGGCTCAACCAGTCTGAGAGCGAGCTGCGTCAAACCATTAAAACTAAGGATAAGCTATTTTCAATCATTGCCCATGACTTGCGGAGCCCATTTACCGCCTTAGTTGGACTATCGGAGGTAATGGCAACAAACCTGGAGAGCCTTTCGCCCGATGAGATTCGTGAGTTCAGCCACCACATCCACCGCTCGGCAACCGAGGTGCTCAACCTGACTGAGAACCTTCTAAGCTGGGCAAGAAGCCAAACCGGAAAAATTGAGCTCTCGCCAAAACCAATTAATCTCAAGGACCTTACCAACCAGGTTTTTTCGGTAGCTGCGATTCCTGCACAGGAAAAGAAAATCAAACTTCGGGAAAGCATTCCCGCCAACCTAACGGTTTTTGCCGATTTCGATACCCTCCAAACCGTTATCAGGAATTTGGTGAGCAACGCCATTAAATTCACCCCGCAGGGTGGATCAATCGGAATATCAGCAAAAAATTCAAGTAACAGCATGGTTGAAATCGCTATTACCGATACAGGCGTTGGCATTGATCCTGAGAATCAGGCCAAACTTTTCAGGGTTGACGGGTTCACCACCAAGGGTACTAATCAGGAAAACGGAACAGGATTGGGGCTAATACTCTGTAAGGAATTCGTTGAGTTGAACCATGGAACTATTGAGGTAAGCAGCACACCGGGACTTGGAACAACATTCACCATTTCATTACCCTCAAATAATTAGAACTATGACCAAAAAGCCACAAAGGTATATTGATGCCATTAACGAAATTGAGCAAATCATCACAGAAATTGAAAACAACGAGCTGGACGTGGACGACCTGACCGAAAAGATAAGAAGGGCCTCTGAGCTGCTCAAATTCTGCAAAACCAAGCTCCGGGCTACCGAGGAGGAAATACAAAAAATCATAAGCGATTTTGAAGAGGATAGCTAAAAGAGCTGCCCAAGCCTCATTCGCCCTTTATGACTGTTGGACAATGTGTACCCCTTCATCAACATCTACAAATAGTTCTATCAAAAAATTGTTAATGATATTTTTACCCTTCTCTCTGTCCTAAACTACTCCTATAAACTTCCAGGCAAAACCCTGAAGAATATTTCAAAAATTTAACTTTATTTGCATATAGGTTGAATAGAGCATTATGGCTTACAGCATAGTTGCAATTTGTGGGTCTGAAAGGCTCTCCCGTGAAATTAAGAGCATCGTGGGAATTGCCGAATTTGATTTTGATTTGCACTTCGTTACCGACGACACGAATATCATCACCAACCTAACGCAGCTCAACCCCGATATTGTTCTTTTTGATGTTTCCTATTCGGAGTATGCAGCGCCAGATCTGCTCACCATTATTAAAAACGATATAAAAACCGAATCGGTACCCATACTGGCCATAGCCGATTTCTTACAACCTGAGAGAATCCAAGCCCTTTTCATTGCCGGTGCAGACGACTTTATTAGCCAGCCTCTTGCTGCTGCTGAGCTTATTCAACGGACCATGATAGGCATTCAACGGGGAAGAATGCTGAAAAAACTAAAAGAGCAATCCCGGCAGTTCAACAGCATTACTGATGCCATTAGCAAGGCTGGTAACTCCATGATTGTTATCAACCACCTGGGTAAAATTACCTGGGTTAACGAAGGGTTTAAACGGTTATACGAATGCCCGCTCGACTACTTTGTATCCATTTTCGGTGACAACCTATTTGATTCCTCAACAAACCCGGTTACACGAGAGGCACTTGACAAATGCCGGAAAAATGGCGAGTATGTTGTTTATGAGAGCAAATGGGTTACCCCTCAGGGCAAGGAGAAATTCATTCAAACATCGCTTACGCCGATTTTTGATAGCCTCCAGAACTTAAGCCAAATAATCGCCATCGAAACCGACATCTCCGACCTGAAAGCCATTGAAAAAGACCTGGAGGAAAAGCATGAACACCTGCTTACCATCACCGAAAACCTGGAGAGCGTTAACGCCGTGCTGGCAGAGCATCAGGAAAGAATTCAGAAACAAGCCCTACAGCTCGAGGAGGAGAAACAAAAATCTGAAAATTTACTGAAAAACATCCTTCCATGGGAGGTTGCATATGCCCTTCAGAAAAAGGGATCATACAAACCCAAGAAGTTCAAGGAGGTTTCGGTAATGTTCACCGATTTTGTTGGGTTCTCAAAAATCAGCAGCAACTATGGTGATATAGACGAGTTCCTCAGTGTTTTGGGTGGTTTCTTTGAGGTATTCGACGAGATAACCTCCCAGCGTTTCATCGAGAAAATTAAAACAATTGGCGATAGCTATATGTGTGTAGGAGGACTCCCCAGAGTAAACCGTAGCCACCCATTCGACACTGTACTTGCTGCCATTGAGATTCAGCGATTTATTCATGATAAGGCTGTACAGGCTGCAATGGAAGGTAAACCGGTATGGAACCTCCGTATTGGCATTCACACCGGAAGTGTAATTGCAGGAGTAATCGGAAAACGCAAATTCGCCTATGATATTTGGGGCGACACGGTGAACATAGCCAGCCGAATGGAGACTGCCAGCGAACCCGGAAAAGTTAATATTTCGCAAACCACATATTCCTACATTAAGGATTACTTCGTTTGCACTTCGCGGGGAAAGGTTCCCGCAAAAAACCTGGGTGAAATTGAAATGTACTTTGTGGAGCGCATAAAACCCGAGTACTCCGAGGATGAACTTGGGCTAATACCCAACTCCTCCTTCAGGAAAATAGTGGCCTCCTTCTAACCTTCAGCAAAGGCCTTACTTCCGCTTCATCCCATTGGAGAGTGAAAAACTAAAGGGAAGCAGCTGCTCTACATCCTCAACCCTGACAATTTCGTTACTCCCAACCATTAGAATGGCAAACGGTTTCCCTGAAACTACCCTGTACTCGCTCATAACCTGCCGGCATGCTCCGCATGGGGTTACTGGATTCTCCGTAAGTCCATCTCCCGAACTTGCCACAACAGCCATTGAAACTACAGGAATTCCCGGATATCGAGCACCGGCATAGAACAACGCAACCCTCTCTGCACATAGCCCCGAAGGGTAAGCACCATTCTCCTGGTTGCTGCCCGTGATAATCTCCCCATTCTCAAGTAGCACGGCTGCCCCTACCCGAAAGTGTGAGTAGGGTGAGTAGCTCGACGACAGGGCAGCAACAGCCCTGTCAACCAGTTCTCTTTCGTTGGGAGCTAACTCTTCTTTGCCCCTCAACCGGTTATACCGAAATTGAAAGCTATTACTTTCGCTCATGGAATGCAAATTATTAGAAAACCTACATTTACCCCACAAATGTAGAATAAAAAACTATTGACTATTTACTTTAAAAGGAAAACTAAACATGCCTGGAGAAAATTGTACACAATCGCCTTAGCATTAAGCAGTCAAGTATCAAAATCCCCCATCAGCTCCAGGAATTTAGAGTTTCATTTTGCCCGGTTTTATCATATTCTCAGGTGCTAAAATCCGATCGAGCTGCTCCCGTGTAAGCAACCCTTTTTCCAGCACCAGCTGGTAAACACTTCGGTTAGATGAAAGCGCTTCTTTTGCAAGCTGGGTAGAGGCCTCATAGCCAATATAGGGGTTAAGAGCAGTAACCAACCCAATACTGTTGTGAACCATGCTCCTGCACCGTTCCTCGTTGGCAGTAATCCCATCTATACAGCGATATTTTAGCGTATTCATACCATTTTTCAGCATTTCGACCGATTCAAAAATGCTGTGCACGATGACCGGTTCAAAAACATTCAGCTCGAGTTGTCCGCCCTCGGCAGCCATGGTAACGGTTAAATCATTGCCTATCACCCTAAAAGCAATCTGATTAACCACTTCGGGAATGACGGGGTTAACTTTTCCGGGCATAATAGACGAACCGGGTTGCATGGGGGGAAGGTTAATCTCGCTTAACCCGGTTCTTGGTCCCGATGATAACAGCCGAAGATCGTTACAAATTTTTGAAAGCTTAACAGCCAGCCTTTTCACAGCAGAGGAGTACATCACAAATGCACCTGTATCCTGAGTTGCCTCAACCAGGTTTGCGGCCAAAACCAGCTCCAGCCCCGTAATGCTCCTAAGGTGCTTCAGCACTTTTTGCGGGTACTCCGGATCGGAGTTAATGCCGGTGCCAATAGCAGTTGCGCCCATGTTTATTTCAAGAAATAGCTTTGCGTTCTGTGTTAGCCGTTCAATTTCCTCCCCCAGGGTTACGGCATAGGCTTCGAATTCCTGCCCTAAAGTCATGGGGACAGCATCCTGAAGCTGGGTTCGCCCCATTTTGATGACGTGGGCAAACTCTTGTCCCTTCCTACGAAACGACTCGATGAGGGATTCAAGCACTTTAATCAGCTTGGCGTTGGAGCGCACTATAGCCAGCTTAACCGCCGTGGGGTAGGCATCGTTGGTTGACTGCGACAGGTTAACATGATTCAACGGGTGGCAATGCTGGTACTCACCTTTGGAGTAGCCCATTAATTCGAGTGCCCTGTTGGCAATCACCTCGTTAGCATTCATATTGGTTGATGTGCCCGCCCCTCCCTGTATCATATCAACCACAAAATGATTGTGCAGCTTACCGTTAGTAATTTCCTTACAGGCAGCAACAATGGCATCCCTAACCTTTTCGTCAATAAGTCCCAGCTCAAAGTTGGCCTCGGCAGCAGCCTGTTTAACATTGGCCAGAGAATCAATCAGATCAGGGTAAAAGTTCAGGGTTACCCCCGAAATGTTAAAGTTTTCGAGGGCACGAAGGGTTTGCACTCCATAGTAAAACTCCGCAGGGACATCCCGTTCGCCTAGCAGGTCATGCTCAACCCTGGTGCTGCCCGATTCATACTGCGAAGCTGCATCTACCATCCGGTTGTTGGCATTGTGCATACGACGTTGTATTACACGCGTTATGTTGATGAGAATTTTCAACCCGATTTCCGCATGCTGGCTAAGCACATTATCCTTCAGCACGAAAACTTTTGTTGGTTTTAGGGCCCTGGCTGAGGTGGAGTGAGGCGAATTGCTTGCCCAAGAACCCTCGCCAAGAAAATCGCCGGGGGTAAAGTAGGTAAGTTTAAGCTCCACCCCAAAGGGGTTGCTCCTAAAAAGCTCCACTTCGCCCTCATAAATTACCATGATCCCCACCCGCTGGCTATTCTCCCTAAACAGCAATTCGCCAGGCTTAAACTCAATCACCTCCATCATGTTAACTAAGCTTTCAAGTTCCTTTTCGTTAAGGCCCCGGAAAAGCTCAATCTTTTTTAAAAATTCTATCATCTGGTTGGTATTCATTGTGCTATAATTTAAAATTTACAAAGGTGTTTTACCACGAATTAGTGCAATTTACTAAATGTTAGCTAATAAAACAGGAAAAGCAGAAATTCGTTCAGCTGAATTATACTGCAAAAGCCATTAATACCCGTTGTACTTAATGAGAAACGGATATTTTTCTACCTTATAGGAGGAAAAAAGGCATCCCTTACGGGACGCCTTTAGCAAGCACTCACCAACCAACTAACCATTAATCGATAAGACCATAACCAACCTTTTGTTCTAAAGAAGAGATTTGTGCCTGCTCTGTGATGGCCTGCTCGTTGAAATAGGAAAGTATCCGGTCGAGCATAATGGCCTTTGATGAGCCTGTAGCCGTGTACTTGTAAAGATTAGATGCCAACAGCCGTATTTGGTTTTGGTTGGCAATTAGCACCTGAACCGGGTCAATCGTATCAATTTTCAGCTTCCCCTCCAGCTTTCTTAACTCCTCAATGTTTGAAACAATGCACCTGTTTAGCTCCATGTACGACTTAAATGCGGGAGTGTTTCTTCGTGAGATTATTGCTATAACCTGCATGCTATCGGGGTCAATAACCGGCGAACCGCTATTTCCAAAGCAAGTAAGCCCATCCAGTTCAAGACATCTAATCCCATTTTTACTTGAAAATGCCGAAGAAATAACAGCGGATTTTATCGACAGGTTGTTTTCACCAAAGTTGAAACCCAATGTAGCCACTTGTTTTCCAATTTGAAAATTTCTACACTCGCACAGGGTTAAACCGGGTATTTTTTCAAATTCAGAAAAATTTATGTTGAAAACTGCGTAATCGGACTGGTTATTGGTGTAGCCAATTCGTAAATCGTTAATAAATTCGTTGTAGCCAATCCTCATGGTTGCCGTTGGAGTATTGGCATCGCCTTCAACAAAGGAAATCTCCACCTTTTGGGCATTGTTTATGTAAAATGCGTACTCGCTGGTTATCAACGAACTGTTAACCTTGAATCCGGAAAGAGAATCAATAACCATTCCCCTTTCATTAATGAAGTGAAGGCTACAAACTGATGCGTGGCATTGTTCCCATACTTGTGATAGCATAACCGTAAGTTTTTTTAGTCTGTTAACATCAAAGTGTTAGCGCCTTAATAAGCGCATATACAAAAAGCAGGGTTACCAAAAAAAAAATGGTAAACACCCCGGCATCATCCTTAAACTTCAGCGATATTTTCTCCCTTATGGAATTTTCCTTCTTCATAACTTATCTTTGCTTAAACACTAACCCTGGTTTACTCCCCGCAAGTACATTTCATTTTGATTGGTTTGCTTACCCCCACTTATTACATATGAAATGTTTGCCAGTTCAAATTTACCCCATTTCAGATTACCAGGAAAAGTGTCAAAGCTGTCAAGTTTTAGAAATTTCCAGATTTGCTATCTAAACAATCACATATCTTTGCATAGTTAACGGTATTTATACATTTCAGTTAGCTTAATAAACATAGTACCATACCATGGTTGAGCTGCTGACTCAGGAGGTTGAAAGTAGGTTTGGCAGGAAAATAAGCTGCCAGAAAGACTGTATCTCCCTCTCTATCAGTATAATGGATACATGTAGGGAGTATCTGAGCCCGGCAACCCTACGAAGGCTGTTCGGTCTTTTAGCTACGAATTCTAATCCATCGCATGTAACCCTTGATATTCTCTCGCGATATGCAGGATATACGGGTTGGGATGATTTTGTCAGTCACAAAAAGAGCAAAATTCCTGAAGGAATCATTCGGTCAGCTGATGAAGATTGGGAGCAAGCCGCTGAACATGCCAAAGCGGTCAGCAGTAAAACACTCAACCATATCATGCATTTATCAGGCATTAGGTTTGAAGAGACAGTCCACCGACGGCAGGTGGAAGAGCGCCTTGACCAATTTTTGAACAGCAACAACCCTGCTACTGCTATTATAGCTCCCGGAGGCTACGGTAAATCAATCCTGCTCGCCCATTGGTACCAGATACACAGAGATTTAAAGGCTAACATGAACGACGTATTCCTACTGGCACCGGCGACCATGCTCGACCATTACGCAAGCTCCAACACTTTTATCGGCCATTGGCTGGCACAGCTTCTTGGGCAAAAATCGTTAGAAAGCCTACTTGTAAAAGATCTTCCTGGTAGAATAGTCTTCATCTTTGATGCTCTGGACGAGGTAGTGTCGGTAGGAGCCAAGTTCAACAAGATACTCGAAGCTCTTGCCGACCTGGCTGAGGCTTTCGCCCAAACAAACAGGTTTAAGCTGGTTATTTCGACCCGACTGTCAACTTGGACTCAGCTAAAGCCATACATTACGCACCCACTGCTTTGGTATTTCTCCGATTCTGAGCTGCTAACCCACGAAGGAGCCAATATTCCTCCGCTTTCGCCCGACGAAGTTCAGCAAATCCTTGACCAAACCATAAACCTAAGATTCAACCAGCGTTTGCTTATTTTTGAACTTCATCCCGATTTAAGGCAAACGCTTAGCTATCCTTACTTTCTTCAGCTGTTTATTCAGGTTTACACCCCTGAGAAGCAGAATTTGCTCAATAACCAGCACGAAATACTCTTAGAGTTTCTTAAGAGTAAAATTTACTTTTCTACACTGCCCGACGAAAAAGTTGATATCCTAACGGAAATAATCAGGCTGGGCAATGGCCATCGTGTTTTGAAGGAAGACATTAAGCGAAGCTACCCTATACATCTTAAACTTTCGGGTAACTACTTTACAGCATACCATGAACTCCTGTCCTACGGCATTATCACCGAAGAACAGGTTGTTGAATCAACCGGCCGGTATTTTAAGTACGTTCGCATCACAAGCCCTCAACTAACAGGGCTGCTTATTGTCCAGGATATTGTTAACTCAACCGGAGGCATCACTGAAGAAACCTTTCGGCAGGTAGAAGAAAAATTTGCAGGTACCGAGTTCTACCCTCTCGTGCAGGGAACTCTCTACTACACCGGCAGCAGAGACCGAAACGAAAAAGTTCTCGTAAAATTTTTTGAACTTTGTCCAAACGCCTACACCCATGGCCAGCTATTAAGGGAGATCTGCGCTACGCTCAGGAATAGCAGCTACCTATTGAACGTCCTCATGCCCGAATATACCAAAACACGATTAGGGCGGCAGCTCCTGGTGGAGCAAAACATTGACCTAAACCACCTTAACGGTTATTTTACCACTGTGCTTAAGCACTATTTGTCCAACACTACCGACATTTCCGAACTCTTTTTTGCCCAAACTCTTCTTGCATTCAATGGGTTCATAACCCTAAACGGAATGCTAGCACAACCTAACCACGAGGCAACACGTAATGTTAAGCCACCCGCAGATGTTTCACCGCTAGTGGCAGGAGCGTGGTTTTCAAACCAGCTCTTTGCCGAAATAATCATGGGCAATGGCAATAATACCACCCCGATAGTTGAACGCGCCACTTCATACTACAGAAAATTTACCTCTTATGCCGAGCGGGCAGAATTTTCGGAACTTATTGTTCCAACCCTGCTTCTCCTAGGGCAACACCCGGCGGTTGAGAACTATCTTGAAGACATCAGCTCCATTGCAGGATCGCATTACCAGGTTGTTAACTACTTCAACAGAAAACTCTTTGAAATACTCAGCGGTAAAAACCACTTCTCAGCCGAAGAAGACTGCCAAATTCAGCAAATATACCAACAGCTCAACCCTATTCGAAGCTTCCCGCAAGTAATTGCAGGCGAAGTTGGTAGGGCTGCCAGCTACTTTCATACCCAAAACCTTACTATGGCCCATCAGTGCATCAGGAATGCCATTGAGCTGAGCGGGATTGCAGGCTACAAACTTGTTGAAATGAAGCTGATGAATGGCTTAGCCCGAGTGCTTTCGGAAATGAGAGAGGAAAAACAGGCGATGTTATGCAGGGAATACGCTGAAACACTCTGGAAATGCTCAGGGTTTACCTCCCCGAATGGTATAGGTTGACGTGGTAATCAACAAGAGAGCTGATTGGGTAGCGAACGTATTTGTAAACCTTAAACCCATGCTGACTAGCCACCCTATCGAGAATGCTGCTAAACAAACACCCTACTGATCCGGTTACACCAATTTTAATGCTTCGTATATTGGGATAGCAGCTCAGGTGCAGCTGGTACATCTCCTCAAACGATCGGGTTATTAAATCCGATATGTATGGGTTTTCTACATTATTGAGCAGAAAAGGAACAAACGAAGCTAAATAGGCCGAAGGCTTAGGGCTATCGTAAATCATATTTAAAACATGTGCTAAATCCATGTCATAAATAGAAGACAACCTTTTTCCCAAAACACTGTCCATGCGGCCATAAAAAAAATCCCTGAGCAGCAGCCTTCCCATGTGTGCTCCGCTACCCTCATCACCCAGGATGAAGCCAAGCGATGGCGTTTTAGCCTCCAGCTTAGCTCCGTCGTAGTACGAGATGTTTGACCCAGTCCCCAGTATTACTATGATACCCTGATCGTTGTGAAGTAGCGCATGGGCGGCACCCAGCGCATCGGACCAAGCAAATATTTCTGCTGCAGGAAAAAAGGAGTGAAGGTAGCTCTCAACTCTGCTGCCGCGCTCCTGGGTTCCGCACCCGGCACCGTAGAAAAAAACTTTAGAAACCTCATTAGGATTCAATTCTTTAGGAAATCCATGCGTCAAGGCGTCGTTAAAATCCAGCTCGGTGTTAAAGTAGGGACTAAGGCCAACGGTTTCAAACGATGCTGAAGAAAAATCTTCCATAATAATTCGCCAGTCGGTTTTTGTGGCCCCGCTATCGGCAACAACAATCATTTTATCTGTGAATTAGAATTAATACCATAAAAAATCAGCTAGGGGCAAGACCCGAGTATGACTTCCTGACCCGTTTTAGCTCAAGTAAATTCATAGGATTTAAGGTGATACCCTCAACATCCTTAGAAATAAATCGTACCACCTTATCGTAGTACAGGGGTATAACAGCAGCATTGGCAATTACTAAGGAATCCATTGCCCGGTAGTATGGCAAGCGATTATCATACAAGGGTTCAGCTAATGCTTTACGATAAAGTTGATCGTATTCCGATGAAGAAAAATGGGTGTAATTAGGTCCAAGGGGTGAAAAATTGCTACTCACAAAAAGGGCCAGGTAGTTTTCGGGGTCGGCATAATCGGCAACCCAAGAGGCTCTAAACAGGGATAGTTTGGAATTAGCCATCATGTCACGGTAGGCAGCCCCCGGGAGCACATCAATCCTAATATCAAAGCCAACCTCGCCAAGCTGGTGCTGGATAAACTCACACACGTCAAGGTAATCGTCTGTTGTTGAAATGGTAATTGGTGGGAGCCCATTTCCGTTGGGATAGCCAGCTTCGGCTAGTAGCTGCCTTGATTTATCGGGGTTGTAGTAAAAACCCTCTGTTGAAGTTTCAAAACCGGGCATAGCAGGAGGTACAATCCCCCTGGTTGCCGGAAATCCTAAATTTCCCCGGAGGTAAAGCATCATGGCATTCCTGTCAAAGCCATAACCTAAAGCTTTTCTAACCCGTAAATCGTGCAGCGCACTATTTTCTAGGCTCTCCAGCCCAATGGAGTCGAGGAGCACTCCCAGATACTCTGTATTCAGATAGGGGCCGGTGAGCATTAGTACCTTTTCCCTATACTTCGGATTAAGGTTGCCGGTTCGGGTTAGCAGCTCGTCCTTTGAGGAGGCATGAACGCCGGAAAGCATATCGATGTTTCCGCTAATAAACTCTATAAATTCTGACTGTTTATCCACCACAAAAGTTACCACTACCGATTCCAGGTAAGGTAGTCGTTTCCCTTCATTGTCAAGCTCAAAGTAGTGGGCATTACGACGAAGCACCAATTTTTCACCATCGCGCCAGTACTTCATGTAGAAAGGGCCTGTTCCAACAGGCCTTCGGCCAAATTCACCACCATAATGTTCAATGGCCTCATGAGGAACAACAAAGCAGTAGGGCATGCTCACCAAGCCCAGAAATGCAGGAAAAGGTTTGGAAAGCCTGATTATCAGTATGGTATCATTTAAAGCCTTACACCCATTGGTAAATCCCGCAAAGTTCCGGTCGAGCATCGATAGCACCCACGATCCGGGAGAAGCAAGTTTAGGGTTAAGTAACCGACTAAAGGAGTAAACAAAGTCAGAAGCGGTTACCCTCCTTCCCAAACCATTTGGAAAAACCTCAGAATCATGAAAGTAAACATCGTCCCTGAGTAAAAAGGTGTACTGCAACCCATCATCTGAAACATGCCATTGCTTTGCAACGCAGGGTTCAACAGCTAGCGAGTCAGAAAGCTGCACAAGCCCGTTGAACAGCTGGGTTACCGGCCAAATTAGCGCAAGATTTCTGGCAAATGCAGGATCGAGAGTGGATATCCCTTTACTCTCGTTATACCTAAAAACCTGTTGCTCGGAGGTGACGTTACGTTCCTTGCTACCGCACGCATAGCAAATAACAGAAAAAGTTAACGCGTATAGGAAGGAGTTGCGCCTCATCAACAGGTATGTTTAGCAAATTCAAACCTACATAATTTTTAGAAACCCTACAAACAGGAAGTCGAAGAGAAATCAACCCGGAAACTTTTAAATGTTGAATAAGGAAATTTTACGCTTAATCCATGCAACAAAGTAAGCTTGTGCCCGCAGAATCGTAAATTTAGGAGGACAATGTTACCTTTACCCTTTTAAATACCTAAGATGTTATGAGAGCTGCCGCACTAGATATTAAGCTATTAAAATAAGAACGGAGCGGCTAAAAGCAGCTCCGTTCCTAAACCTAAAACTAACCTAAACCTTAACCAACTATTAACCCTAAAACTTGTACCTAAAACCAATACTAATAACGTAAAATGGTTAATGATGTTTCACAAATTTCAGACCAAAAATATGATATAAAACATTTGTTTTGGAATGGTTGATTTATCTGACATATAGAAGGTTATATTATTGAGCTGGTTTAATTTTAATCAATTTTAACACTTAGCTGCTTAAGGATTCTTAATGCCCCCGAGAGGGCAATTTTTTCAGCTGCAGGTGGTAATCCCAAGGTTTCTCTAGTCCTATTTACCTTGTCGATTGAAAAATTTGAATCGTCCATACCGTATAACAACCGGTATGCGATAGCAAATTTCAGGTTGGCCGACCGGCACCGCACGGTATTCAACGAGTATCTGGCAGGATGAATATGAACGTAACGCCGGTTAACCATACCCAATCTTAAAATCCATGCTGACCCGTCGCTCAGGTACATGTTCTGGTACCCGCTCTTGGAAACACCAAGCCATCGGGAAAAGCTATCATAGCCCAATGCGTCAAAGCTTACAAGCTGCTGGATAACCTCTTCGGCAATAACCATTGGGGTTAACTCTCCGATGTATAAATCAACCAGTGTACCTCCAACGCCTGCTGCAACTTCGTTGATGAGAGAAGTTGTTTCGCTGCCTACCTCAATGCTTAAAATGGCATCGTGGATATAGTTCAAGTGGTGCTTCCATGTGCTGAAAACTAATGGTTCCGGCAGGTCGGTATTAAACGAAATGTCTAGCTTGCCAGTTTGGTGGTCGTTCATGGCATAGCAATTATCACAATTATAGGGCATTCCTTCAAAAATATAACAAACATAAGATCTTCTATAGACCATTTAACCCGAGCGACGAATTTCGCCCCAACTACGAGGAATGTTTTTTTGAAGTTAATTTACGTAATTACCACTATATTCATGCAAAAATTTACTAAACCTACTCGTATATGTACCCGATTTTGTCAAAATCACCACTTTTCATGGGGGTTAGCCCCGTAGAGATTGAAAACATGATAAGCCAAACCCCACATGTGGTGAAAAATTTTAGTAAAGGGCAGCTGGTAGCCCAGCGGAACGATGAGGTGAAAAGCCTTACCATATTGGTTGAGGGAAGTGTCAAGGGTGAAATGGCCGATTTTTCGGGTAAAATACTGAAAATTGAGGAGATGCAGGCACCAAAGCCCATTGCACACGCCTTTATTTTTGGCGAACATAACCAGTATCCTGTTGATGTGGTTGCGCTCGACGATTGCCGCATACTCTACATTCCTAAAGCCGATTTCCTAGCGCTCATGCAGCGCAACGCCACAGTCCTTATAAACTACTTGAATTCCATATCAAACAGAACTCAATTTCTCTCCAATAGGCTTTGGTTCCTGTCCTTCAAAACCATTAAAGAAAAAATTGCACATTACTTGCTAAATCTTTCCTACGGTGGGGCTAACGCCACCCTGATACTCCCCAAATCACAACAGGAGCTGGCAGAATTTTTTGGGGTAACCCGACCAGCCCTTGCCCGTGTTTTCTCCGATTTGGAGGTCGAAGGTATTATAAGCATAAAACGACGCGAGGTGGTTATTAGGGATAGGAACAAGCTGATAGAAATTGCCAGCTAACTTTTGGAAGACTTGAAATTCAACTATTTACACCCGGCCAGCCCTGTTAAAAATGGACAAGCCATTTAGATGTCTAGTATTCTGCAACGAAATAGACTACCTGAATAACTAAAGGCCGACTCTGGCTAGTTTTAGCACTAGCACCAAACCCCTACCCCAAGCATTGCTTTGGGGATTTACTGGCTCTTTCAGTACTTTTTAAAGTGCTCGTTAAATGCCTTAATGCTAAAACTGCCACTAACGTTATCCTCAAGGCTAAAAACTTTATAAAACGATGGATTATCCTTAACCGGGGGGATGTAGTCAAATTCATAGTAAGCGTTCAGCTTGAATTCCTTGCCCCCGACCTCAGGAGGTGGAACTTTAACACACTTGCACTTATTCATATCTAATTCAGGTTGGTTATACTTTCTAAAATTCAGACAACTGTATTCAAGTACTTGTAGGACAGTATTTTATATAGTAACTTGGCTGCAAGAAAGTCTGAAGATTTATCAAGGGGGTTTGGACAAAGCTCAACAATATCGAATCCTACAAGGTTTCTTGATTCAATCACTTTTCTTAAAAATGTCAAAGTGGGGTACCAGAGCAAACCTCCCGGTTCTGGTGTTCCGGTGCTAGGAAAAATGGAAGGATCAAATCCATCCAAATCAAATGTAATGTAAACATTTGGGGTTATAAGATCGATGGCTTCATCCATCCAGCTATTGTTGGCGACAAGCTGATGAGCCCAGAAAACACGATGAGAATCTATGTTGGTTTTTTCGGAGCTATCCATGCTACGAATGCCAACCTGAACCACAGGACACAGCTCCTTAACCCTGGCCATTACACATGCATGGTTATACGGGCTACCCTCATAGCTGCTGCGCATATCGGCATGTGCATCAATTTGAAGAACGGTGAGGTGGTCATAGGTGCGGGCATGAGCCTGAACAGCACCAATGCTAACAGAATGCTCACCCCCAATGGTTGCAACAAGCTTACCGTCGTTGATTAATTTTAGTGTTCGGCTGCGAACCGCACTAACCATTTGATCGGGGCTGCTGAAATCGCCCTCCATGATTTCATCTGTAAAAATGCCTATCCTATATACCTCGGAGTTGGTTTCAATGTCGTAAACCTCCATGTTTGCGGAAGCTTCGAGAAGTGCATAGGGTCCCTTGTCGGCGCCCTTTACCCATGTGCTGGTGCCATCGTAAGCCACAGGTAGAACGGCTACCTTTGATGTACTGTAGTTTGTAAATGCCTCTGGTAGTCCGCCGTATCCAATCATCATAAAACCTTAAAAAACTTTGCAAAATTACTAAATTTTTGGAGAATTTAACATTGAATTTTTCATGATAATGGCCAATAACCAACTGCCCGAAACAGCTAGGGTTTTCATCATACAAAAAAAACTGGCCTCCCCGCTTGGGAGAAGCCAGCATTTTACCTTCAATTCTTATTTTTAATTGGCTTAGTTCATTTGTTGGCATGAACCCATGGGTTTATTCTTTCCCATTCCCTGATGCATCCCAGCACCCATGCCCTTTTGATGCATTCTATTACCCATCCCCTGATGGGCGTTAAAGAAAACTTTTTGCTCATCGGTAAGTAACGCTGAAACATCGGCCCTATGAGCAGCACGACTCTTCATAAGTTGCCCTTTAATGCTAACAATTTCATCAATAGTTTTGTTGATGGCATTCAAATCAGGCTTTTCGGCCGATTCCAGTGTTTTCAGATGGGCATACTTCTCAGCCAGCTGATTACGAAGTGGGGTAACGGCTTTGATGTGGGCTACCCGAAGATCGTAAATCTTTTTTTGTTGATCGGGAGTAAGGTTAGGGATGTTGCAGCTTTGTAGGCTATCAGGATTCATTTTGGGTGCTCCCATTCCCATGCCCATACCCTTACCGCAATTCTGCGCATTGGCTGTAAATCCGGCTGCCATAATGGCACCAAGCAGTAAAATACTCAATCGTTTCATAGTTTTGCAAGTTTAAGTTAAAATTTAGAAATTATTCTGATTTTGGTGGCCCCTGGGGGGCATACCACGCATGCGATCATTACTGTTATTTCGGTTCATTTGTTGGTGACGCCGGTTGATTTGACGTGCCATCCGGCAGAACTGTTGTTGTTGACCAGGGTTGCAAAGTGCCCTTACTTCCATTAGATGTCTTACCGATAGCTCCTTTAGCTGTCGTTGCAGGTTGGCATACCTGTCAATGAGCATATTCAGCTTAAGGGTATCAACTTCGGCCCGGGTAATTTCGTTATTAATTTCACCCGAAACCAGCCGAATCTGTGTTGCCAGCGAGTCAAACTTGAAATGAAATCCTTCCCCAAGCCTGATGAACTGCTCGTTTTGTATGGGTGAAAAATTTAGCGATCGGGAAATAAATGCTGCCTGATGCTCAAACCTGTTGGCGGGCGGAGGTAGCTTTGAGGCTTGTTTGCTCCTGTAGTAGCCATACCCCAAACCTCCCAGAATTGAAAGGAGCAGCAGTGAAAGAATGACTACGACAATTACCAGTATTCTGTTTTTCGTTAAAAAGTTCATGGTGGCTTACTTATTTAGTGAGGTATCAACCTCTTCAACCTCAAAATTGTACGGATTGCTATCCGAGAAATTACTATAATCGTTGGCAAGAATTGTAGCAATCTCAGGCTGTGCCAACGATGACCCTGAGCTAACAAATTGTATCCCGACAAATAGTCCAACAGCCACAGCAGCAGCGGCTAGCGATACTGCCAGTATGTAGCTCTTTTGTGTAAAAATGGTCGTTGGTTTCTCCCGCTTTTCAGTCAGCTTTGCCAAAACTTTTGCGGCAAAGTAAGGATTTGGAGCATACTCGCCCAAATCTCCTTCCACTTGCTTGTATATTGGTTTTAGTAGCTGTAGCTCATCCCGGCAGCTGCTGCATGAACCAACATGCTCCTCGAAGGCGTTGATAATGCTCTTGTCAATTGTGCCATCAAGGTAGTTCAGCATATTTTGCTGTGCCAGCTTACAGTTCATTTTCATAATTTTATAATTAGACAAGTTGTAGTATGATTTCTTGCGATGATTTTCAAATATTTTTCCCCTTGAGCAACATTTTTCGAAGGTTCTCTTTAGCCCTGAACAGTAACGATTCAACCGAAGATACAGAAACTCCCATAACTTCGGCAATTTCCTTATACGACAATTCCTGATACCTGCTTAGAATTAGGGCTACCCGTTGATTTTCGGCCAGCTTGTTAATGGCCAGCTTCAGCTGCTTGCTTCTTTCAGCATCCAGCATTGCCTGCTCTCCCTCCGGGGAAACGGCTTGTCCAAGAGCCAACGAGTTGCTATCCTTATTCCAAAAATACAGGTTGTTCAGCAGCACCTCGCGTTTACGCCGGCGAACAAAATTTAACGATTTATTAACCGCTATTCGGTATATCCAGGTTGAAAGTTTCGACTCGTTACGAAAGCCGGGTAGGGACTCAAAGAGCTCGATGAAAACATCCTGTGCTAAATCCTCGGCATCGGCGTAGGATTGAACAAACCCCCGGCAGGTTGTAACCACCATTTTTTGGTACCGCTCCACCAGCTGGGCAAAAGCCTTGTGGTCGTTACTCTCAATAACCCTGCCTACCAAATCCTTGTCGTCCATCAGCTACGAATGTAATGTATTTTTGACAACTCAACCTGCCATTTCTTGCGGTGCAATCTACTTTTACTAAAAAATCGAATTTAACAATCCCAATCGTATTAAACTCCACCATTACGTTATACATTTGTAAAAAAAAATGAGTATCCGCCTAAAAATACTTTCGGGGTTTATAATCCTGGCTTCGCTGCTGATTATTTCAGGGCTAATTTCGATTTATGAGCTAACCAAGCTAGGCAACTCGGTAAATAAACTTTTAAGGGATAACTACTTAAGCATTGACTATGCCCGGCAAATGTCGCATAGCCTGGAAAAACAAAATAGTGCCATTCTGCTTGCCGTTGCAGGCGATAAGGGTAGCGCTTCAGACCTTTTTGGCGTTTCTGTGATGGAATTTGAGGAATATTTTGAAAAGGCTGCAACCAACCTAACCCAACCCGATGAAAAAACGCTTACCGACTCTATTTCGCTAGTCTTTAACAGCTACAGGCAGGCTACAGAATCATTTATTGCATCGTCTAACGCCTCACTGAACGAATACATTACAACTATAAGACCAATGATGGAAACCATACAGAACAGTGTGGACAACCTCCTGCTAATAAACCAGCAAGCCCTAACCGAAACAGCTGCCATTCTTAAAAATAGCCCTTACCGGACAATCATGCCGGGATTGATAGTGATTATCACCAGCGTAGTGTTCTCCATGCTATTTTACTACATGATTTCCTACTACTTTATTAAGCCAGTAATCGGGATAACGAAGGGGATTAATGATTTTATAAAGTATAAACGTCCATTTGAGGTTGCTGTTGATACCAAGGATGAGGTAAACGAGCTGAAGGAAGCTGTCAAGAATCTTACCACCCTAAAAAATACACCCAGGTAATAGATGAGACTTCATGTTCTTTCCCGCTACATTGGATTTGTTCTCCTGCTAAACGCAGCTTTCATCCTGTTTTCACTTCTACTATCCATCCATTACCACGATAGTGGTTTTTACCCGCTACTCTTCACCCTGCTGCTAACCACCCTATGGGCGGTTTTCCCCATGATATTTGTTCCAAAGACACAGAGCCTTTCCAACAAGGAAGGCTACCTGGTTGTTGTGCTCAGCTGGATTATATCATGTTTCATTGGAATGCTTCCGCTTCTACTTTACGGTGGTGAATTTACGGTGGTGAAGGCATTCTTCGAGAGCGTTTCGGGCTACACCACAACCGGAGCTTCCATCATAAAAGATGTGGAAGCCCTGCCCAAAAGCCTGCTATTCTGGCGCTCCTCCATGCACTGGATTGGAGGTATTGGCATTGTTGTTTTCATGCTGGTTATTCTCCCCTCGCTGGGTAAAGCCCAGCTGACCCTATCCAGAATGGAAATCTCACCACTTGCCCAGGAAAACTTCAGATTCCGAACACGTAAGATGCTAAACGTCATCCTCTACGTGTACATCGGGCTAACCCTTTGCGATATCATCCTGTTAAGAATTTTTGGCATGAACCTGTTTGATGCGGTAACCCATGCCTTTGCTACCATTGCCACAGGGGGGTTTTCAACAAAAAACACCAGCATTGCATGGTTTAACAGCGTGCCTATTGAGATGGTAACCATGTTCTTCATGTTTGTTTCGGGTATTCATTTTGGGCTTCTATACTCAACTTTTACCTTTAAGAAAAGCAATGTTTTCCGCTCCCCCATTGTTAAATACTACTTTTGGGTAACCATAGCCGGAATAGTTGCAGTTGCCATCAACCTTCATGGATCAACCTACGATACATGGGGCGAATGCTTTAGGTTTGCCTCTTTTCAGGTAATTTCCCTCTCCACCACCACGGGTTTTGCCAATGCCGATTCATCTATTTGGCCACCCCTATCTATTGTCATCATCATATTTTTTACCATTCAATGCGCCTGCGCAGGTTCAACAGCCGGAGGTTTAAAGGTTGACAGGGTTGTTATTTTCTTTAAAGCGCTCAAAAGCCAAGTGCTAAAAATAGAGCACCCCCAGGCTGTTATCCCCGTTAGGGTAGGCAACAGAAATATTTCTGACGAGGTGGTTGGCTCAGTAACCCTGTTTATTGTTTTCTACATCCTGATTTTGCTGGCGAGCACCATGCTGCTGGCTGCAATGGGGGTTGACCTGCTTACAGGGTTTTCTGCTTCGGTAACCACCATGGGTAATGCCGGCCCAGGTTTTGGACTGGTTGGATCAATGTCCAACTTTTCTACCATCCCCGAACCAGGCCTTGTGGTTCTTTCACTTGACATGCTGCTGGGAAGGCTCGAAATTTTCGGCTTCATCCTGCTTTTTCTGGTTAGGTCGTGGCGGTAGCCTCATATTTACCTTCTAAGCTATAATGGCATTCTACACATTTTCGGTGCATGATAGCAAGATTCTAGCAGCACTTTAAGAAGTAGTTATTCGCCCTTGTGTAGCTTACAAGAGAACTAACACCCTTACAACTTTTCTCGCCTATCGGCTTGTTGATGTAGTTTTGCCTTCCACCCGTTCGAACAAATACTTTATATTTAAAGGAAGTGTGTGTAATTCCGCATAAAGCATAGAGGAGCTGCTACAAAAAATTAAAGAATATTTAACAAATATTAAAAAAACTTTTATTGTTTAAAAAGTTTTTTGTAATAACATTGCGGTCAAATTAAAGGAGGGTAAAACCGAAAAATGATAGTAAAGGAACAAATAGTAAACCAGGCTATGCTTCTATTCCGGCAAATGGGCATAAGAAGTGTAACCATGGATATGATTGCCGAGCAAACAGGAATATCGAAGCGTACGCTTTACGAGAATTTCTCGAACAAGGACGAGCTGGTTGAAGCCTGCGTGATGCAGGAAATTGAAAGCCGAAAGGAACAAGCCAAGCGAATTATAGAGGGAAGTTCACACATCATTGAAACCTACATCCTCTTTATGTGGGACCATATCAACCGGCTGCGTGGGACAAGCCCCTTGTTTATTAAGGACATACAAAAACTTTACCCTCAAAGCATCTGCAAGCAGACAAACGAATTCAACAACCGAATGAGGGAGAACATGAAGCAGTTCATCATCATGGGGATTAAGGATGGGGTGTTCCGCAAGGAGATAAACCCCGACATTGCCTCCATCCTGATTTTTGAACAGATAAAAGTGCTGCATGTTGAAGGCGGATTTGAAACATCGCCACTTTCCATGTTTTCTCCTGCCGAAGTTTTCGAACATATTTCTATAAATTTTATTCGGGGTATCTCAACCAGCAAGGGGCTTGAACTGGTAGATTTTTACTACTCAAAACATAAAATGGTCTAACACTTAAAAATCCTAATATGTACCTTATGCGAAAAACAATCTTTCACGTGTTATATGGATTAGGAGTGGCAATGGCAGTATCGCTCACTCCATTGTCCGGGTATGGGCAAACCGATACCCTTAAGCTCACCGTAAAGGATGCTGTAAACATGGCCATCCAGCAAAATCTGATGCAAAAGGTGTCGGAGCTGGAGCTAAAGAAAAAGGAGGAAAAAGTTGGCGAGTACTATGCCGCCCTTTACCCCAACATAAAAGCTACCGGCAGCTACAGCAGGTACCTTGAACTACCTGTAATTTTTATTCCTGAGGGTACGTTTGGCCCTGGAAGCGGCGGAGCCATGAAAATTGGCTATGACAACAGCTACTCGGGAGGTTTTTCGGCCACCCTTCCTATTTTCATGATGAATATATACCAGTCCATCCGGATGGGGAAAACCGATGTGGAAATCTCTGCTGAAAAAATGCGGGAAAACCAGATCAACCTGACAGCTAGTGTAAAAAATACGTTCTACAACCTCCTGCTACTGGAGCAAAGCTACCAGGTTATCGAAATGAGCTACCAAAATGCCCAGGCCAACCTGGAAAATATTCAAAAACTAAATGCCAGCGGAATGGTTTCCGACTACGATGCCATTCGAATCAAAGTTCAGGTTGACAACCTATATCCCACCCTTATGCAGACAAAAAACACCTATAACAACCTGCTTAACATTTTTAAGGTGCTCCTCAACGTTAACGACACCATCCCTGTAACCCTCGACCATAGCGAGCTAAGCACGGTTACCCTTGAGGAAATTGCTTCCCCAACGGAAGTTTGGCAGCAGGACAACACCACACTTAGGCAGCTGGAACTTTCACGTAAAATGATTGGCATTCAGGAAAAAATGGTAAGAAGCAGCAGCCTGCCCTCGCTGGTGGCTATGGGGAACTACCAGTACCAGGCCCAGGCCAACGATTTTAAGTTTAACGATTATCGCTGGGTACCCACATCGCTTGTTGGACTTCAGCTTAATATCCCCATTTTTAGCGGGTTTGCCGTTCGCAAGCAGCTAAATCAGGTTAAAATTAGCGCCCAGCAGCTCGACATGCAGATGGAGTTTACCCGCAGCAACCTTTCCGCCCAGGTTCAAAACTCCGTTAATGCAATTAACACTGCCATAAAAAAAGTAGAATCGGCTCAGGGGAATGTTACCCTTGCCCAAAAGGGTTACGCTATAGCTCAAACCCGTTACAACACCGGACAGGCAACCCTGCTTGAACTCAACGACGCCGATAATGCCATGATGCAGGCTAGGCTCAACCTTATACAGGCTCAATTCGAGTATCTAAATGCCCGAAACGAGTACGAAAAAATTACAGGACAATCCGCTTTACCAACACCAGCTAACTAATCAACAAAAAAAATAAACTTCAGACTATGAAAACAGCAAGAACATTACTAATACTTTCATTTTCAGCGCTTATAGCCTCGTGCACCGGAAACAAAACCGAGGTTACCGGTGAAACAAAACAGGCCGAGGTAAGAGTATCAACACAACCTGTTGAAATTCAGAAGGTAGAACACCAGCTGCGACTCCCGGCAACCGTTCAAGCCTATAAGGAAAATCATCTGGCACCCGCCACCGCCGGAAGGGTGGAAAAAGTTCTGGTTGACGTAGGTGATAGGGTAAGAGCCGGACAGGTAGTGGCCATTCTCGATAGGACAAGCTACCAGCAGGCTAAAATCCAGTTCGACAAGCTTAGCATTGATATGGCCCGCATGGACTCCCTTCTGAAGGTTGGAGCAGTTCCTCAACAGCAGTACGATCAGGTTAAGATGCAGTACGACATCGCCAAAACCAACCTGCAATTTCTTGACGATAACACCACCCTGAAATCGCCCATAGACGGCGTTATCACCGGGAAGTACATCAACGACGGGGAAATGTTTGCCATGACTCCGGTAGCCGGCATAGGAAAGGCAGCTATTGTTTCCATCATGCAGCTCGACAGGCTTAAGCTGCTGGTTGGCGTTTCGTCAAGCTACCTAAGCAAGATAGAGCTAAGCTCCTCGGTACTGATTACCACCGAGGTTTTCCCTGGCGAAAAGTTCAACGGTAAAATTGAAAAGATATACCCCACCATTGATAACCTCACCAAAACTTTTACCATTGAGGTGGTTGTACCCAACCGTTCGAACATGCTCCGTCCGGGTATGTTTGCCACGGCATTCATCACCATTGGAAGCGGCAACTCTATACTAATTCCCGGATACGTTATACAGAAACAATCGGGAACCAACGAGCGCTACGTATTCACCTACTCAGATGGAAAAGCTGTTCGGAAAGTTATTGAAGTGGGTGAAGTTTTCGACGATAAAATTGAGATTACCAGCGGGCTTAACCCAGGCGATGAGCTCATAGTAGTTGGACAGGCCAACCTGATGGATGGACAAGCGGTAACAAAAATTTAGTACCAACCTTTTTTTATCAGCTAATTAAAACACGCATTATGAGTTTATATAGCACAGCAGTTAATAAACCGGTTAGTACTATAATGATTTTTATTGCCATTATAGTGCTGGGAATATTCTCTATCACCTACATTCCCGTTGACTTGATGCCCGATATGGACATCCCCATGATAAGCGTTATCACCACCTACCCTGGCGCTAACGCCGAAGATATCGAGATCAACGTTACCAAACCCATGGAGAACCAGCTTAACTCTCTCCAGAATCTCAAGAAGCTAACCTCGTCGAGCAAGGACAACGTGTCGTATGTTGCCTGTGAGTTCGAGTATGGCATAAATATGGATGAAGCCAGCAACAACGTTAGGGATGCTGTCAGCCTTGCCGAAAATGCGCTTCCTGACGATTGTGAAAAACCCATGATTCTGAAATTCAACTCGTCCATGGTGCCGGTGCTCATCTACGGGATTAAAGCCGACAAGAGCTACGCAGCGCTGGAGAAAATAGTTGACGAAAGAATAGTTGAACGGCTAAGCCGAATTGACGGGGTGGGAACAGTAACCATTATGGGTAAGCCCATAAGAATTATCAATGTTGCGGTTGATCCCCGTAAGCTCGACTCCTACAACCTCAGCCTCGAACAGGTTGGAGCAGCCATTGGAGCCGAAAACATGATGCTTCCTGCCGGACGTATTGAAGTTGGAAAAATGGAGTTTCCTGTTAGGACCAATGGCGATTTCAGCAGCAGCGATGTGGTAAAGGACCTGGTTATCTCCAACAATGCCGGAAAGGTTGTTTACCTTAAAGATGTGGCCACTGTTAAGGATACCCTAAAGAAAATTCTGGTTGACGAAACAATAGACGGCCAGAAGGGTGTCAGGCTAATGGTTCAGAAGCAAAGCGGCGCCAACACGGTAAAAATTGCCAAGATGGTTCGCAGCCGCATGGAGGAGATTAAAACGGAACTGCCATCTGACGTCCAGATAGTTAAAATCATGGACTCATCCGAATTCATCCAGGGCTCTATTAACAACCTTTCCGAAACCCTAATTTATGCCTTTATATTTGTAGTTCTCGTTGTAATCCTGTCGCTTGGGCAGTGGCGCTCAACCTTTATTATTCTGACCACACTCCCCGTTTCGCTGATAAGCGGTTTCATATACCTTTACGCCACCGGCAACTCCATCAACATAATCTCACTATCAGCCATGTCTATTGCAATTGGGATGGTAGTGGACGACGCCATTGTGGTGCTTGAAAACATTACCAAGCATATTGAACGGGGAAGTACACCGAGGGAGGCATCTATATTTGCAACACGTGAAGTTGGACTTGCCGTTATCGCCTCCACCCTGGTTATTATAGCGGTTTTCTTCCCTCTGACGCTAGTTGGCGGGCTTACAGGTGTTTTCTTTAGACAGCTGGGATGGATTGTAACTATTACCATCACCGTTTCGGTAATCGCTGCGCTTTCCCTTACCCCAATGCTCTCGTCAAGAATGCTTAAGAGCAAAAGCCACTACAAGCACAAACGCAACAGCTTTGTCAAAATTGTAAACAAATTTTGGGGATTCTTTGACGAGATATACGGTCGCACCCTGAAAGCTATTTTGAACCACAAGACTCTAACCCTGACTGGTGCTTTCATAATATTTGTGGGTAGTCTATTCCTAATGAAGTTCATCGGCACCGAGTTCACCCCCTCACAGGATAACGCCCGAATAAGCGTTTACATGGAGGTTCCCCAGGGGTTGAGAATTGACGAAACAAAGAAGCTGGCACGCGATTTTGAGAAAAAGATAA
>ENA-UOYA01000333-UOYA01000333.1-activated-sludge-metagenome-genome-assembly--contig:-NODE-333-length-65117-cov-48.793981_pt1 | contig 65117 bp, 62 predicted proteins | sample MGYA00238163_ERZ764804 | MGnify/ENA primary metagenome ERZ764804 (study PRJEB28919, sample SAMN05720223) | activated sludge metagenome | isolation source: Anaerobic digester | place: Hong Kong...
TATACAGCAACCAATCCAACCCCTCCTGAGCCAGCTTGCTAATCAGGAATCGACTATTGGTAGAAACGATGCGTCTGCCCATAGCCATTGTGGCTTCCAGCAAGAAGCCATAGGGCCTTCGCCCTCCGCGTAGCATCTCGTCATGCTCGCTTATCTGTGTCTCGCCAGCGCCATGATGATCGTGGGCGCCTACGTCGGTTTCTCGAAATTGCTGGTGGCGGTGCTGCCGGTGTTCCTGCTGGCGTGGCTGCGTTTTGGCATCGCAGCTGTGGCGATGGCGCACTGGCTGCCGCGTGGCGCCTATGAGCCGCCGCTGGACGGCCGTTCGCGCGGCTTGCTGTTCCTTGAGTCCTTTCTCGGTAATTTTCTGTTCTCGATCTGCATGCTGTTCGGCATGCGCGAGGCGACGGCCATCTCGGCTGGCGTGATCATGGCTGGCATTCCGGCGGCAGTGGCACTGCTGTCGTGGCTTTTCTTGCGCGAAACGCTGTCGCGCCGCATGCTGGCCGCGATCGCGCTGGCGGTCGCCGGCATCGTCGTGCTCGCTTTCACCCGCGCCGGTCCGGACGACGCCCACACCTCGGCGCTCGGCATGGTGCTGCTGGTTGGGGCGGTGTTCTGCGAGGCGAGCTATGTGGTGATTGGCAAGCGGCTCACCGGCAATCTCTCACCGCGACGCATCAGCGCGCTGATCAATCTGTGGGGGCTGATTCTGGTGACCCCGTTTGGGCTCTGGGCGGCATGGTCGTTTGACTTCGGGGCAGTCAGCGGCAACATCTGGCTGGGCCTGGTGCTCTACGCGCTGGCGGCCAGCATGTGGACTGTGTGGCTATGGATGACCGGGCTCAAGCGCATCCCGGCCGCCAAGGCGGGGGTGTTCACCGTCTTTTTGCCGCTGACCTCCGCCATCGTCGGCATCGTGTTTCTTGGCGAACGATTCACCACCGTGCATCTGATCGCGTTCGGTTGCGCCATCGCGGGCGTACTGCTGGCGACCTGGCCGTCGCGTGCCGCTGCATCCGGCAGTGTCTCGGCGACCGCTCTGCGAAAATAACGGCATCACTTCCGAAGGACATGACCGATGCCCGGTCTGGAACCCGATACCCCGATCCCGACCGAGCTGACCCTCGACCGCAAGCGTCACGTGCTGGTACTGGTCTACGGCAACGCAGGCGACGAGCGGCGTCACGAGCTCAGTTTCGAGTTCCTGCGCGTGCATTCGCCCTCGGCCGAGGTGCGCGGGCACGGCCCCGGGCAGGAAGTGCTGCAGGTTGGCAAGCGTGCCGTCGATATCACCGAGCTGGAACCGGTCGGCATGTACGCCGTGCGACCGACCTTCAGCGACGGTCACAATTCCGGCATCTATTCATGGGACTATCTGCACAAGCTGTGCAGCGAGCAGGAAACCCTCTGGCGCGACTATCTGGCGCGGCTGGAACGGGCAGGAGCACATCGTGACTGAAGCAGCGGGCAACACCGATTTCGCCGACGGCACCACCCACTTCGGCTATCAGACCGTCCCCGAGCACGAAAAGCAGCGCAAGGTGCGCGACGTGTTCGATTCGGTCGCCCGCAAATACGACATCATGAACGACGCGATGTCGGGCGGCCTGCATCGCGTCTGGAAGCGCTTCGCCGTGGCCCAGTTGCACCTGCGCCCGGGCGAGCGCGTGCTTGATCTTGCCAGCGGCACCGGCGACCTGATTCGCCTGATGAGTCGCGAGGTCGGCAGCAAGGGCTTTGTGCTGCATACCGATATCAACGCCGCGATGCTGGAGGTGGGCCGCGATCACCTGCTCGATCAAGGCGTCGTGGCCCCGACGGCGCAGTGCAACGCCGAATGCCTGCCGTTTGCCGACAAAAGCTTCGACGCGGTGACCATTGCCTTCGGCCTGCGCAATGTCACTCACAAGGATCGTGCGCTGGCCGAAATGCGCCGCGTGCTCAAGGTCGGTGGCCGTGCGCTGGTGCTCGAGTTCTCGCGCCCGAACGCGCTGCTCAAGGGGCCATACGACTGGTACTCGTTCAACGTGCTGCCCAAGCTGGGCGCCAGCATTGCCGGCGACGCCGAGAGCTACCAGTATCTCGCCGAGAGCATCCGCATGCACCCGCCGCAGGCGGAACTGAAGGCGATGTTCGAAACGGCGGGTTTCCGTCGCGTCGAATACTTCAACCTCACCGGTGGCATCGTTGCGGTTCATCGCGGCTACCGGATGGGATAACCCTGTACTTTCACCCCCTTGCGGATTGCCAGACAAATCCGCATATTCCAGTTTGTGCGTTGATGTTTTTTTGAGGAGGACGCATGTTCAAATCCCTGTCCACAGTGATCGTCGCCGCGACGGTTGCTTTCTTTGCCGTTGAGGCAGACGCCAAAAAGTTTGGCGGCGGCAAATCGGTCGGTGCGCAACGTAGCGCGCCCACGCAATCGGCCGGCCCCACGGCTACGTCAACCCCCGCCGCAGCGCCCGCCAGTGCGGCCACGGCAGCTCCCGCTGCGGCTGGCGCCGCCGGTGCAGCCGCAGCAGCCGCCAAGCCAAGCCTGATGTCGCGCATGGCCGGGCCACTCGCGGGCATCGCTGCCGGCATCGGTCTCGGTTATCTGTTCTCGAAAATGGGCGCCGGTGGCTTCCTCGGTTTGCTGCTGATCGTCGGCATCGCCGTCGTGGCGCTGATCTGGTTTGCGCGTAGCGCCGCACGTCGCGGGCAACCGGCCGCCGCTGGCGCGGGTGCAGGCGGGTCGAATTTCGACGCCGCACCGCAATCACAGCCAATGCAATACGCCGGCGCTGGCGCAGCGGCCGGCGCTGCGGCCCCGGTGATGGCCAGTGGCTTGGGCGGTGGCTTCGGTATCCCGGCCGGGTTCGACAAGGCCGGGTTCGAGGACAACGCCAAAAAGCAGTTCATGACGCTGCAGGGCGCCAACGACAAGGGCGACCTCGACGGTGTGCGCAACTTCGTCACCGACGAGCTCTACAACGAGATCGCGAAGGACGTCATCAGCGGCAACAAGGAATCCACTCTGGTGGACGAATTGCACGCTGAACTGCTTGGCATCGAGACCGAGCGCAACCAGTACTGGGCCAGCGTGCAGTTCAGTGGCAAGATGCGCGAAGACGGCATGGTCATGGCTTCACCTTTCCGCGAAATCTGGAACCTGGTCAAGCCGGTGGATGGCAGCAAGGGCTGGCTGGTCGCCGGCATCCAGCAGGCCTGACGCCAGCACTGCTCCGCAAAAAAGCCGGCCTCGCGCCGGCTTTTTTTGTGCCCGACATCCGTAGCGCAGGTCACCGCGCAGTTTGCGACAATTACGCCATGATTCCCGCCTCGCTGATCGCCCGCGCCCTCTCCCGCCTGCTCTCGCATGACGACGCTGCCCGCAAGCTGCTGGCGGCGCATCGCGGCGAGACCTTGCAGGTACGCACGCCACCGTTCGCGCTGACGCTGCGTGTGACCGATGCGGGGGATTTCGCTGCTGTCGAGGGCGCGGCCAGCGCGGACGACGTGTCGTGCAGCGTCGAATTCCCGCTCACCTCGTTGCCCTTGCTGGCACAGGGCAAAGAGGCCGCCTTGCGCAGCGCCAAAGTCGCCGGCAAGGCGGCGCTGCTGCAGGATGTGTCGAAGGCCTTTTCATCACTCCCACTGGCCGCAGAAGCCGAACTGGAACGTGTGGTGGGGCCGATTCTCGCCAACGAAGCCGTGCGCTTCCTGCGCGCGCTGAAAGCGCTAGGCGACAACGCGCGGGAGAGCCTGCACAAAGCCGGCAAGCGTTACCTGCATGACGAAGCGCAACTGGTCGCCGAGCGCGACGATGTCGCGAAATTCGCCGCTGATATCCAGCGCCTGCGCATTGACGTGCAACGCTTGCAGGCCCGCGTCGCAAAGCTCGCCTGAGGTCAGACCTTTTCCGCAGGCATTTCGAACACCAGACACGTCGTTGACGCGTGCGCATAGAGCGTGCCGTCAACGCCATACAGGCGGCCTTCAGCGGTAGCCGTTTGCCGCCCCACATGCACGGTGTAGCCTTCGGCCCGCACCAGCGGCACCTTGAGCGAGATGCCCTTGACGATGTTGAGCTTGAGTTCCAGCGTGGTATAGGCGCGCCCGATTGGCATGGCAGTGTGCACGGCGCAGCCGACTGCTGAATCCAGCAGCGTGGCGTACCAGCCGCCGTGCACGGTGCCCATCGGGTTCAGCAGGCGCGGTGATGGCTTGCCCTGAAAGATCGCGCGGCCGTGCGCCACTTCGATCAGCGCGAAGTCCAGCGTTTCCGAGATCGGGGGCGCCGGCGCCTTGCCGTCAAGCAGCAACTGCATCTGCTGCAAGCCAGTCAGACCCGCCATCTGCTCGCGTGTGGCAACACCGCGACCAAAGATGCGTGCACGCACCGCCGCCTCTTCGTCCTGCCAGCGTTTTAGGGTTTCTTCCGCGCTTGCGTCCTGTTTCATGGGTTCATCCTGTTCTACAGCTGCGATCAATTGCAGCTACAATTATTGTATATGCAACATTAAATTTGTGGAACACCATGACCATGGACCAGCCTCGCGGCTGCACCAATTTCAAGTTGCGGCAACTACTGCGGCGAGTTTCGCTGGTGTATGACCACGCGATGGCGGAGTGCGGGCTGAAGATCACCCAGTATTCGTTGCTCACGCATGTCGATCGCCTCGGGCCGATCACACAGGCTGATCTGGCGCGGGCGATGGCGATGGATTCGTCGACCCTGTCACGCAATCTGAAGCCGCTGCAGACCGCCGGCTGGGTTGCCGTTCGCGCGGGTGAGGACGCGCGTAGCAACGCGCTGGCGCTCACCGCCGCCGGGCGGCGCAAACGCAGCGAAGCGCAGGGGCTCTGGAAGAAGGCGCAGTTGCAGTTGAACCAAACAGTTGGCGTCGACGACGTGATCGCGCTACACGCGCTGATTGATCGCATGAGCGCGGCGCTAGCCAATGACACCACCGAAGACAGGAACGCAGCATGAGTAACACCGCATCCCGATACGCCGTCTGGATGATCCTGCTCGCCGCAGCGGGCACCTTTGCGCTGACGATGGGCACCCGGCAGACCATGGGCCTGTTCCTGTCCGACGTCAACAGGGCCACCGGCCTTGGCATTGCCAACATCAGTCTCGCCTTTGCCTTTGGCCAGCTCTGGTGGGGGCTCACGCAGCCCTTCGCGGGTGCGTTTGCAGACCGCGTCGGTGCGGGCCGGGTGCTGCTGATCGGTGTCAGTCTCGTCGCACTTGGCACCATCCTGACCCCGCTGATGGCCAGCACGGCCGGACTTGTATTCGCAATCGGCGTGCTCGCCGCTGGCGGCGCTGGCATGGCCGGGCCGTCCGTGCTGATGGCAGCAACGACACGCATGCTGCCAGCAGAAAAGCGCGGCATGGCAACCGGCATCGTCAACGCCGGCGGTTCGTTCGGCCAGTTCATCATGGCGCCGGTCGCCGCGGGCCTCACCGCCGCGCTGGGATGGATGACCTCGATGCAGGTGCTCGGGCTGATCGTTCTGCTGGCGCTTCCGGCAGCGTGGGTGTTGCGTGGCAACTCATCAGCAGCAGCGAGCACAGCCGCCACCGGCGTTGCCGGCGGCTCCGCGCCCGCGCGCGAGGGCACGCGTGCTGCGATCACCCGCGCACTTGCTGATCCGAGTTACCGGCTGCTCGCCTGCGGCTTCTTCGTCTGCGGCTTCCACGTGGCCTTCCTCGCGACGCATTTGCCCAATGTGGTGGCGATGTGCGGCTTGCCCCCCGCAGTGAGCGCTTGGTCGCTCGGATTGCTCGGGCTGTTCAATATCGTCGGCAGCCTCGCGATGGGTTGGGCCGTCGGCCGGTGGCGGATGAAATCACTGTTGTCGCTGGTCTACGCGGCACGCGGTGTCGCCGTACTGATCTTTCTGCTGTCACCCAAGACCGCGACGACCATGCTCATCTTCGCGGCCGTCATGGGGCTCACCTACCTGTCAACGGTGCCGCCCACAGCAGGTCTGGTCGCCAAGTTCTTCGGCCCTGCCAACATGGCCACCCTGTTCGGCATCGTGATGCTGTCGCACCAGCTCGGCGGCTTCACCGGCGCCTGGCTGGGCGGCAAAGTGTTCACCATGACAGGTAGCTACGACACCATCTGGATCATCGACGTCCTGCTCGCCGTCGGCGCGGCACTGGTGCACATGCCGATCAAGGAGGCGGCGTTGCCGCCGAAGGTGCAGCCGGCGTAGGGTGCGTTTTCAACGCACCCAAATTGATACATGTTCGAATGGATTGGAGAATGGCGCTTCGCGCGCGGTGATTACGAGGTGTGTTGAAACGCACCCTACGGTCAGTAGCCTCGATGGAACAACGTGGAATCGAGAGATCTGTGCGTTGGCGAACCCTCTACGACTCAGATCATTGCACGCAATTGTCGGTCGAACCGGCGCCATTGAAGTGCGCGCATCGCCCGGGGTCGTCATTGGGTGCAATCATGTTGCAGCCTAGACCTGAGGCGCTCGACCAACCAAAAGCTTGAATATCGCCGCTGCCACCAAACCAATGGCGACGCCCAATGCGGTGGCTACGACGCCGTCTTTCATGATCGAAAGCAGGGAGTCAGTACGACCGCCCAACGTGGCGTCCATAAGCAACACCCCGTGAATAGCAGTTGGGATAAATGCGCCACACAAGGCACCTGCCGCGAGGACCGTCAGCCAGCTGATACCAAACTTTTGCTTCGTCCAAACGTAGAGAGGAAGTGCGAGAAAAAGCAGAATCAAGTAGCCTGGAATTAGCAAGAGCAAAACGACAAATGTTGGAGCAAGCAATCCGCTCCCACCAGTTAGCGACAATAAGGCCCACGAAAGCCCCGCAGCAATAATTGGAGTCACAGACAGCGACAACAGTTCATGCGGAGACACGCGGAAGGGCTTCCCAGTCATCTTCAGATAGAAAGCGCGTAGCGAGCGGCCCGAGGTCTAGGCGGAGGGCGACGCCGCGTACTCATGTACGCAAGGAGCCCTCCAACGACGAGATCGGGTCGCGCAGTAGCGCCTTACTCCATCTCCGCCTTGGCCGCCTCAATATCCAGACACTCCATCGCATCCTTCGGCTCACAAGCCGCCGCTTCCGCGTAGAGCTTCTCCACGTCCTTCATCTTCTTGTCGCCGAATAGCTTGTAGAGGCCGTCGGCCATTTCAGTGCGGGCAATGGCGGAGTCGGGGTTGAGCTTGAGGGCTTTTTCGTAGTTCTCGACTGCGGCTTCCTTGCTGGCACCGTAGGTCATCTTGCCGATCATGCTGCCGACTTTCTCGATCACTTCCGCATTGAAGGTGCCGAGTGCGATGTGCGCATCAGCGTGTTTCGGCTCCAGCTTGATCGCGGTGTTGAGCGCGGCACTTACCTTGCCGCCGATGCCTTGCGTGAGCGCCTTGGCGACGCCGATCAACTGGCCATAGCGACCAAGCGCGTAGGCGGCGAGGTAGTAGGCGTTGGCGTTCTTCTTCTGCGCAGCCTGCAGCTCTTCGCAGCGGGCGGCGATTTCCTCGTACGCCTTCTGCTTTTTGGCGTCGCTGGTTTCGAGGTAGTTGTTGTAGATGCAGGCGGCCTTGTTGGCGGCGTTGTAGCCGTCAAGCCCGGCAGCGAGCCCAGCCTCGTACGCTCCCTGAAAGTCACCAGCGTGATAAAGACGCCACGCTTCTTCCACCGCCTTGTCGGTCGGGAATGGCTCGGCATCGCCCTTGTGCAGGCGAGCCCAGTTTTTCTTGAGCGCCGCACCGTCATAGACGAATGCGCTGTTGTCGTGCGGGAATGCGGTCCAGCCGCCTTTTTTGGTTGCCATGGTGGTGTTTTCCTTTGGAAAACAGGACGAAGGACGAAGGACGACGGCCTGTGGGCCTAGGACGCAAAGGCATGCAGCCGCGACCGCCCGGAATGGGGTAAGCAGTCTGCATAGCTTTGCGTCCTAGCGACCAACGGGAGCGTCGTCATTCGTCATTCGTCCTGACTTTGTTAACGATACTCCGACGCCAGTTTCTCAAACAGTAACCGCGCGTCACCCTGCAGGTACGGCGCCAGCAGCACCATGACCTGAAACACGCCGTGGCCCATCGCTTCGGCTTCGTCGAGTTTGCGCGGGTTCATAACGTACGAATACGAGTGCCAGTAGGTGGCGAGCATCACGAGGTTGGTCGCGACCGCGCGAATTTCGCCGTCGGTGGCCTTTAGCTGGTTGATGGAACGCATTTCGTTCATCAGCCGCTCGGTGTTCTTCTGCGCGTTTTGCAGGATGGTCTTGAAGTGCGTCTCGATGATGCGGTTCTTCGACAACAGGTCGTTGAGATCGCGATAGATGAAGCGGTACTTCCAGATTTTTTCGAACAGCAGATGCAGCCAGAACCAGGTGTCTTCCACGTTCGCGGGGCGATCCTTGCCCATGGCAAAGAGCTCGTCCAGCTCGCGCTCAAACTGCGCGAAGATCTTGGTGACGATCTCGTCCTTGCTGCGGTAGTGGTAGTACAGATTGCCGGGCGAGATGTTCATCTCGTCGGCGATGGCATTGGTCGTGACGTTCGGCTCACCGAACGAATTGAACATGCCGAGCGACACTTCGAGAATGCGCTCCTTGGTGCGGCGGGGGGCCTTACGTTCCATGGCGGGTAGCACCTTCACCGTCGCCAACACTTCGTGGTTGCGCCTTCACGCTCTCCTCCGTTTCAACTTGCTCCTCATTGCCTATTGTCGGAGAAGCGTCGCGGAGTGGCAAGAAATTAGAGTCAGACAATCAGCTTTTCGTTGGTCGCCTTGTTTCATTAGCGCTGCGCACACAAAAGCGTTGGAGTCGACTTTAACCATTTTCGACGTGCATGCCTTGCCAAACGGCAGATCCCGCGAAAAGCTACAGCGTCAGCCGCGATCGACCAGAGCGACTTCGAGATCGTCAAGCGCGGTGGTGAGTTGCGACACGGCGGCGCCGGTGCCGCCGCGCGCGACGTGCCGCGCGGTGGGCAACAAGCGGCGATGCGGATCGCGCAGCGCGTTCATGTTCAGGCGCACACCGTACTTGGCAAACTCCTCGGCGATTGCGTCGGCCCGGGCCAGCAGCTGCTCGCGCGTGTGCTGGTAGGCGTGCTCGGCGAGGCGGCGACGGTTGCTGTAGCTGAACAGGTTCGAGAAGAACAGGTCCGCATCGCCCTTGGACGGCTCAAGCACAATCAGCCGCGCGTCGCGATAGGTGTTCGCGTAACTCGCCAGGCTGCGGGCCATGCGTGAATGGATGAGCGCGCGGAACGTCTGCGACAGCACGGTCGGCAAGCCTTTCTCGACGAGGTGCGACTGCGCGTGGCGCGCCATGGTGCTGTTGAACGGCACCAGCGGATTGACGCAGATTACCAGCTTGGCGCCAGCCTCCAGCGCACTCGATGCATGCAACGTCTTGTTCAGCGCACCATCAACGTAGTGACGTGCACCGATCTTCACCGGCGTGTACATGCCCGGCAGCGCAGCACTCGCCTGCACCGCCTGCGAAATCGGCACATGATCCATCCCCTTCGAGCCAAACTCGACCGTTTCGCCGGAATCGAGATCCGTGGCGATCAGGAAAAGCTGCGCAGGCAGTTCGCGAAAATCGTTGGTACGCCCCGGCTTCGACAGCAGCTCGCGCATGGCGCGCTCAATCGCGCGATTGTCGAATAGCCCCGTTGGAATGGCCGCGGCAAGGCGCTGCAGCTCGGACAGCGCGCGACTTGGCCGCAGCGATTTGGCGCTGGCCCACAACGCCGCCAGCACGGCGCCCGGCAGATTGGCCACGCGCGAGGCATACTCGCGCAGCGCGGGACGCATGAACACACCGGGTGACAGCGCGTCGCCGTCTTCACCCTCGTTCTCGATGAAAAGCTGCACCATCTCGCGCGGCGTGATGCCGTTGGCGAGCCCGGCGGTGACGAAGGCACCGGCGCTGACGCCCACATAGGAATGCAGCCGCGTGAAGTCGAGCGTCGGCAGCGCATCGTGCAGCGCCGCCAGCGCACCCACCTCGTACACCGCGCCCAGCGGCCCGCCACCGGCGAGGGCCAGTGCGATTGGAGGACGATCAGTCGAGGTTTGCTGCGTCATGAAAATCTGTCCGGGGCAAGTTCTATCGGGGCGTGATTGACGGGCACCTGCGGCACGTCAACTCGCTCGCCGTCAATGATAGGTTGCAATGAAAACGGCCACCGAAGTGGCCGTCTCGTTTTTGTGCGGCTGCGTTGTTGTTGCGGCGCAAAAATGAACGGCGCTCGAGGAGGAGGATTCGTTCATTCGCGGCTTGAGCCATGCGCCGCAACCGGCGCCGTTTGTCGTTTTAAGCGGCCTTCTTGGCAGCCGGCTTGCGCGCTGCCGGCTTTTTGGCAGCGGCGGCCACGGCCGGGGCGGCCTTGCCGCCGTTGAGCTTTTGCACCTGCTTGGTCAGCTCTTCGACACGCTCGGTAAGCTTCTGGATGTCGGCCTTGGTCGGCACGCCCAGGCGGCCCACGGCGCGGCCAACGCGCTCTTCAAACACGGTCTCGAGGCGATCCCAGGCGCCCGCGGCTTTGCTGGTGGCTTCGGTGATCTTGCCCGACACTTCGTTGGTCACGTCGCTGACTTGTGCATCGGCGAACTGACGGAATTTCTTTTGCAGGCCTGCGCCTTCTTTGACGAGTGCTTCAAACACTTTGCTACCTTCTTCCTGGGCTTTGGCAAATGCACCGAGGCCAGCCAACCAGATCTGGCTGGACGACTCTTTCACGGTGCCGAGCAGATTGTTCTCGGTTGCGGCTTCCGCGGCGGCTTTGCTGAATTTCTTGACCATCGATTGACTCCCTGTTGTTATGCGGGTTGCGATAGGGATGAACTGTATGCAGCCCGCATAGAGCGCACATCCTAGAAACCCTCGATTTCGCTAGGAGCTTGGCTCTAGAATGGGTCGCGCTGTCGCGCGAAGGACGAAGGACGAAGGACGAAGGACGGAGGACGACGGCCGAGCGGCCTAGGACGCAAAGGTCTGCAACGAAGGCCGCCAGGAATGGGGCAATTCGATCGCACAGCTTTGCGTCCTAGCGACCAACGGGAGCGTCGTCATTCGTCCTTCGTTCTGCCGCGCAGCGGCTAACGTCCTGCCGCGCAGCGGCGAGCAGCAACTAAACAAATGGAGGCAACATGACTTACTTCGTTACCGGCGCATCCGGGTTCATTGGCAAACGACTGGTGCGCAAGCTGCTGGCGCGCAAGAACAGCACGGTCTACTTTCTGATCCGCGCCGAGAGCAAGAAGAAAGTCGACAAGCTGCTCGCCTTCTGGGGTGAAGACGCGGCCAAACGCTGCATCCCGGTGGTCGGTGATCTGGCCAAGCCCTTTCTCGGTGTGCACCCCAATGACCGCGCCAAATTGAAAGGCAAGATCAAGCACTTCTTCCACCTGGCTGCGGTCTACGACATGACGGCAAGCGCGGAGGACAACCACACCGCGAACGTACTCGGCACCGAGCATGCAGTGGCGCTGGCCAACGACATCAAGGCAGGCCTCTTCCACCACATGAGCTCCATCGCGGTGGCGGGCAACTACGAAGGCGTGTTCCGCGAGGACATGTTCGACGAGGCGAAAGACTACCTCGATCACCCCTACATGCAGACCAAGCACGAGAGCGAAGCGTATGTGCGCGAACACTGCACGATGCCGTGGCGCGCGTACCGGCCTGCCATCGTGCTCGGCGATTCGAAGACCGGTGAGATCGACAAGATCGATGGTCCGTACTACTTCTTCAAACTCATCCAGCGCATGCGCTCAATGTTGCCGCCGTGGATGCCCACCATCGGTATCGAAGGCGGCCGTGTCAACATGGTGCCGGTCGACTTTGTGGTCGATGCGACCGATCACATTGCGCATAGCGCCGACAAGGCGCTCAACAAGCGCGCATTCCATTTGACCGATCCGTCGCCGCTGCGCATCGGCGATTCCCTCAACATCTTCGCCCGTGCCGCACATGCGCCACAGATGACGATGCGCATCAATGCCGCGCTGTTTGGTTTCATTCCGCAGAGCGTGATGAAGGGCATGATGGCACTGCCTCCCGTCCGCCGCATCAAGAACGCGGTGATGAAGGATCTGGGCATCCCGGATGACGTGCTCGGCTTCATCAACTACCCGGTCCGCTTCGACTGCCGCGACACGCTGAAAGCGCTGGAGGGCACCAGGATCGCGGTGCCGGAACTCGACACCTATGCGGCGAAGCTGTGGGATTACTGGGAGCGCAACCTCGACCCCGATCTCTTTATCGATCGCACGTTGAAGGGCCAGGTCGAAGGCAAGGTTATCCTGATCACCGGCGGCACCTCGGGCATCGGTCAGGCCACGGCGCTGAAGATCGCGGAGGCAGGCAGTGCGAAAGCCGTGATCGTCTGTGGCCGTGACCAGGAAAAGATCGACGAGACGCTGAAGCTGGCCAAAAAGCGCGGTGTCAAGATCGTCGCCTATTCCGCCGACGTTGCAGACGAGGTGGGCTGCGCCGAGTTTGCGAAGAAGCTGCACGAGAACCATGGCGGCGTCGACATTCTGGTCAACAATGCGGGCCGCTCGATCCGCCGCGCGCTGGAGCACAGCTATGACCGCTTCCATGACTTCGAGCGCACGATGCAGGTCAACTACTTCGGCGCCTTGCGCATCACCATGGCGCTGCTGCCGCACATGAGCGCGCAGAAGCGTGGTCACGTCATCAACATCAGCTCGATCGGCGTGTTGACCAACGCGCCGCGCTTCTCGGCCTACGTTGCTTCGAAGGCAGCGCTGGACGCCTGGACGCGCTGCGCTTCGTCCGAGTACTCTGATCGCGGCATCAACTTCACCACCATCAATATGCCGCTGGTGAAGACGCCAATGATTGCGCCGACCAAGATCTACAACAACGTGCCGACGCTGGAGCCCGACGAGGCCGCCGACATGATCATTCGCGCCATCGTCTACAAGCCGGTACGCATCGCCACCCGCCTTGGCGTGTTCGGGCAGGTGCTGCATGCGTTTGCGCCCCGTATTGCGCAAATCGTGATGAACACCAGCTTCCGCATGTTCGGCGACAGCGATGCGGCGAAGGGCAAGAAGAATGAAGTGGTGGGACCGTCCGCCGATCAGCTCGCACTGTCGAACCTGATGCGCGGCATTCACTTCTGATCGCTCGCCAGCAGCTAGTCTGGCAACTGGCATAGGCGGCATGACCGTGGGTTCGACCCGGTCGGCCGTCTATGGTCAGTGTGGTTACAGCACAACTTCCGGTGGCGCGTCACCCGCTGCCATGCTATCGGAATGCGGCAACAGCTCTCCCACCAATGCCTTGTTCGCAAAGGGCCACAGGCTGATTTGCCGCTGAAGTCGACTTCCTGCCGTTCTGGCACCTAGCCCGCATCTCCTATCCACAGCGCGGAAAAAGCTGATGCGTGCAGCATGAGTGTTGCGCGAAGGGTACGCTCCCGCGCTGCACTATGAAAACTCTGCGCGATTCGCTATGCACTACGCGAGAAATGGTCTTTAATCCGCGATGAACTTGGCACCGCAGGTCAGAGCGAAATCAGGACATGCAGCGGCAAGATTCACCACACATGTGTGCACCGTTATCAATCGATTGAAATTGGGAGAATCCATCCATGGCAGCCGCCAAGAAACCCGCAGCCAAGAAGCCCGCCGCGAAAAAGCCGGCAGCTAAAAAGCCCGCCGCCAAAGCAGCAGCAAAGAAACCCGCCGCGAAGAAGCCAGCGGCCAAACCGGCAGCCAAGAAGCCCGCCGCGAAAAAACCTGCTGCCAAAAAGCCCGCAGCCAAAAAGCCTGCCGCCAAGAAGCCCGCAGCCAAGCGCAAGCCGAATGCTGCCTTCATGAAGGCGATGACGCCGTCGGCAACGCTGGCCGCCATCATCGGCGCCACGCCGATGCCGCGCACCGAAGTCACCAAGAAAATCTGGGACTACATCAAGAAGAACAAGCTGCAGGACGCCCTCAACAAGCGCATGATCAATGCCGACGCCAAGCTGAAAGAGCTGTTCCAGAAGGCGCAAGTCTCGATGTTCGAAATGACCAAACTGGTCTCGAACCACCTCAAATAACAACGTCACCGCACAGGGGTAAGCCGGCGTTCGCGCCGGCTTTTTTTTGCCCTGTTAGAGGCGACTGCTGATCAGCTCAGTCGAGCGCGACTTCGTCGCGGTACTCCGGCACCGAGCAGCTCCAGCCAAAGCGCTCGCCGATCTTCCGGCGCAAGGCATCGGCGGCGGACGGTTCGCCGTGCGTCACAAACACATGGCGTGGCGCCCGCCTGAAGCTGGCGAGCCACTGCAGCAGCTCCTCATAATCGGCATGCGCTGACATCGTTTCGATGTTCACCACCTCAGCGCGCACGGGTACGTACTCGCCAAAAATCTTCACCACATCAGCGCCACTGACCAGCGTTGCGCCGCGTGTTCCGCCGGACTGGAAGCCGGTAAACAAAATGGTGTTGCGCTCATCCGGCGCCATCTGCACCAGATGATGCAAGACGCGACCACCGGTTGCCATGCCGCTGGCAGAAATGACGATCATCGGCGTCTTCTGCTGGCAGAGCAGTTTCGACTCCTCGGGCGTGCGGACAAACTTCGCCATCCGGCACATCGCTGAGTAATCACGTTCGGAGAGCTTGTGTTCTCCGGCAAACTCACGATAGATCTCGGTTGCATCAATTGCCATCGGGCTGTTGATGAAGATCGGCACCGGCGGCAGTTCACCGCGCTGCCGCAACTGGTAGAGATGAAAAAGGATCACCTGCGCCCGCCCCACCGCAAATGCCGGAATCAGCACACTGCCGCCCCGCGTGACGGTGCGCGTCACGACCTCGCGCAAGGTCGCTTCAGTGTCGCTTGCCGGGTGCCGACGGTCGCCGTAGGTCGACTCGACCACCACATAGTCAGCCTCAGTGATTGGAGTCGGCGGTCGCATCAGCGGATCATTCATGCGGCCAAGGTCGCCGGAGAAGGCGATCTTGACCCCGGCATGCGCGATCTCGATACTCGCCGAGCCGATGATGTGCCCGTTTGGCCGCCAGCATGCCGTCACGCCTTTGGCCACTTCAATCGTGTGTCCATAATCCACCGGCGCAAGATGCCGGCAAACCGCGCGCGCGTCGTCGGCAGTGAACAGCGGCAATGCGGGCTGATGACGCGAGAAGCGATGCTTGTTGGCGAAGTTCGCTTCTTCTTCCTGCAGGTGGGCCGCATCAACCAGCAGAATCTCCGCCAGCGCCTGCGTGCCACGCGTGCAGTACACGCGACGCCGGAAGCCGCGCTTGCCGAGCACCGGCAGATAGCCGCTGTGATCAATGTGGGCGTGGGTCAATAGCACTGCATCCAGCGAGTGTGCTGGAAACGGCAGCTCCGCCCAGTTCTTCAGCCGCAATTGCTTCCAGCCCTGAAACAGTCCGCAGTCGACCAGCACCCGGTGGTCACCGGCCTGCAAAAGATACTTCGACCCAGTGACGGTGCCGGTGGCACCAAGAAATTGCAGACGAAAACGGTTACTCATGATGCCTCTCGCGCGTGCAGCCGCCCCAGCTCCCGCACCAGGACATCACGAGCCCGCGCGCCGCCGGGCATGCTGACGTGACCGATCGCCGAAATGCGTACATTGTTTGCTCCCGGCATCACCGATGAATCCTGCGGCGAGATCACCGTATCGTGCACGCTGTAGATGCTGGTGAACGGCACCGGCACGACAGCTTCGCTGAGTTCGCGCAACCACGCGTTGCCCGGCCGCATCTGATGGCCGTTTTCGCCGTTGGCCACGAAGGCGTGAAAGGTCCCGTGATGAGGAGAACCCATGGTCACCAGTGCCTCGACCTTGTCGCCGCCAAAACTCCGCAAGTAGGCCCGACAGACCAAGCCGCCCATGCTGTGCGCCACCAGTGTCAGGCGCCCGGCACCAGTGGCTGCCAGCACTTCGTCAATACGCGCCGCCAGTTTCGCCCCCATGGCGTCGATCGACGCGAACGCAGGCTGGTCGCACGTGAACACCCGGTAACCCATCGCCGACAGCGCTTTCGTTGTCGGAAACCAGACGCCGCCATTATTCAAATAGCCGTGCTGCAAAAGCAGAACACGCCCGCCGCCGTGCGTGTCTCCGCGTTCGGCGGCACTGCGAAACAGCGTACGGAATGGAATCAGCAGCAAGTTCTGCACGCAGAGTTGCAGATACTCAGCCATGAAGAAGCGGCACCAACTGATTGGGCCCAGTCGCAACTCAGCGGGGATCTCAATGCCCTTCACTCGCGATACGACATAGCTGGCAAAGGCGATCAGCAAACGCAGCAGCAGCGGCCCGAGCACCAGGCAAAGTATTCCTGCGGCAACACCGCCATGCTGCACCACTGGCAACACCAGCAACCAGAGCCAGAGCGTGAACTCAATGGTCAGCGCGACCACGCCCAGCGCCCACATGGGGATACCCCGCGCCGGGGAGATCGCCTTGCCGGGTACACCTATCACTTCATTCATGCGATCAGCCGATGGGCATTAGCCAGGGAGCTTCGACAACGACAGTATCAACCCCGACGCATGTCTCCGGCAAGTCGTGCCGCATTGCGCCAGGTCAAACCGTAGATGGAAAGCTGCGGATTGGCACCAATCGAGGTCGGAAATACCGAGCCGTCCATCACGCTCAGGTTCTCGATCTGGTGGTGCCGGCCATAGCCGTTGACCACGCCGTCCGTCTCGCTGGCCGCCATGGCGCAGCCGCCCATGACGTGAGCGCTGGCGACACGGGTCGACAACGGGCGCAGGTCAAGCGCTTCGAGACCGGCTTTGGCCTCGGCCCACGAGCGGTAACCGTTGATGCGTTCATCGACGGGGAACACCTCCCTCGCACCGGCGGCAAACTGAATTTCGGCCATCGCCAGAAAGGCGCGCTTCGCCGCATCAAAGAAATAGCGATTGAGGCCGTAGTCCAGTTGCGGAAAGCCATCACCAAGCAGTTTGACCGTGCCGCCTTCACTGTCTGGATGAAAGCCGTCGCGGCATAGCGCAATCATCACCTGCGTATTGGTCATATTGGTGATGCGGGCGCGATGATGCTCCGCCATGCCATTGACCGAAATCGCGTAGAGCACCGGATGCACCGGGGCCGCTTCCAGCTTGAAGCCCATCGCGCCATCAACCGGCTGAGTGCCGAGATAGTGGTCGCTGTACATCGTCTGCGGTGCACCCGACCAGCCCTCGACCTTGCTGCCCATATCGGCCCCGGAAATCAGCGAGGGATGCAGGAAGGTACGGCGACCGAGCCGGCCGTGCGGGTCCGGCATCTTCGAGCGCAACAACAGCGCCGGCGAATTGATGGCGCCGCCAGCGACCACAAAGTGCTTTGCGGTCACCCGCACCCTTGCCGAGCCCTCGTCATAGCCACTACCGCGCATCGCTGTGCATTCCAGCGCGCTGACGCGGCTGCCCTGCCAGACCAGGCGGTCGGCGCGGGCGCGGCTGACCAGCACGGCACCACGCGACAAGGCCGCAGGGATGGTGGTCGTCAGCATCGACTGCTTGGCATTGGTCGGGCAACCCATGCCGCAATAGCCCAGGTTGTAGCAACCCTTGACGTTGCGACGGATACGCTCGACCTTGACGCCAATCTTCTGACCGCCGCGCTCGAGCACGCTGTTGTTCTCGTTGGCCGGTGCCGTCCAGTCGGAGATGCTGAGTAACTGCTCCGCCAGCTTGAACCAGCCGGCCATGTGTTCATCAGTCAGCTCGGTCAGACCGAAACGCTCGCGCCAGTGCTTGAGCGTCGGCGCTGGCGTGCGAAAGCTACTGGTCCAGTTCACCGTGGTGGAACCACCGACCGTACGCCCCTGCAGGATGTTGATCGCCTTGTCGGCGGTCTTGCGCGAGGCGGACTCCTGATAGAGCGTCGGGTAGGCCTCAGCCTCCAGCATGCGGAAGTCGGTCGAGCTTTTCAGCATGCCCTCTTCAATCATCACCACCTTGAGGCCGGTGCTGGACAGCACGTCGGCGGCAATGCCGCCGCCGGCACCGGTACCGATGATGCAGACGTCGGCTTCGAGCACGGCATCCTTGCCAAGCTGCGACGCGTCAATGTGCAACCAGCCTTTGGCCAGGCCTTCCTTGATGGGATCAACGAACATCTGCGTTTGCCTTATAGGGGTGGGATTGCTGCCCGGTGGGGGTCACGCCAGCTTGGGAGGGCCGGGATAGCCAGTCGCGGCCCAGGTGGTCGGCTCGGCGTAGAAACTGCCAAGCACCATGTCGTGCAGCGCGAAATACGCCTGTTGCTTGAGACTAATGCTGCTGTCACGCAGCCCGGCCAGAAAGGCGTTGACAACATTACTGTCGGCGCCCGGCCAATCACCGCCGTAGCCGAGCAGCGCCCGCGCCGGCTTGAGGGCGAGCAGGCCAAACAGATCGCCGATTTCACGACGCGTGCTGGCAGGCAGATTGTCGATCAGCGCGCCGCACGCCTTCAGTACGGCGCCAACTTGCGCATCGCGTTCGCTCCCTGCTGTCGGCAATGCAGGCCCCAACAGCGCGAGAGCAACGGCGCGCAGCATGTCAGTATGGTTTGCCACCAGCTCGACGCCGGCGGGCGCCGGACCAGCTGATTTGAGGCGCGGCAGAACCACGGCAGCGCCAGCGGCCAGCACCCCGGCAACGCCCACAAAAATGACTCGACGGCGTGTCCACATCGCAGCGTCCTCCTGCACCAGTTGCGGGGGATTGTAGGGAGAGGCGCTAGAGTCTGTGGCCTACCGTCCGCAGCGCGAATTTCACGCAGTGCATCACGCCGGCGACGTTCTCTGCTCGCCACAATAGCGATCGCGGGCTTGATCCAGGTCCAGCAAGATCAGCTCGGTTTGCCCTACGCTTGCGGCATGGCCAAATCGGGAACATCCTACGAGTCCACGCTGCGGGCCCACTTTGCAGCTGCCCGTGCAGAACGCGCGGCGGCACGCGATGCTGCAGTCAGTGCTGATGATCGCCTCGCCGTCCGTCGCTGGCAGCAAGCCCGCCTGGCGGCAACTCACGCCGATCTGCTTGCATCCAGCGAGTTTGGCCCCGCCGCAAGGTTCTTTCTGTCCGAACTCTATTCCACCGAAGACTTGACGCAGCGTGATGCCGACATCGAGCGCGTGATCCGCATTCTGGTGAAATTCCTTCCGGACAAAGCGCTGGCCACGCTCGCCGCAGCCCTCGAAATGGATGCGCTCTCCGAGTTGCTCGACGCCCGACTTGGCAAAGCGCTGCGGGCGCAATCCTCCGTGACAACTCAGCCGCTGACGATCACTCCAGCGAATTACGAAGTCGCCTATCGGGCCATGGGTGACTACCATCTGCGCCTGCGCCAGATTGCGCTAACCGAGGAGATTGGTCTGGCACTGGACAAACTGGCGCGGATGCCGCTGCTTGCGGGCCTGCTGCGCATGATGCGCGGTCCGGCGCATGCTGGCGGCGTTGGCGGCTTGCACGAATTCCTCGAACGCGGTTATGCCGCTTTTGCGCACATGAAAGACGGCCGTGCCTTCATCCGGACGATAGTGGAACGCGAACAGGCCGAGCATCAACGGTTGACGCGGGGGCATGCGCCGGGTAGCCAGGGTGTGTAGACCCTGATGAACTGCCAGATGGCGTCTGCACCGGTTGAGAAGCGCAGTGCGGAAGCAACCCGGAAGGTTGGCGCGCCCGACAGGAGTCGAACCTGTGACCCTTGGCTTCGGAAACCAATACTCTATCCAGCTGAGCTACGGGCGCGTAGGTCAGGATTATAGGCGGTGCCGGGACCAGCCTGGCGGCTGGCTATAATTGAAAGTTGCCAGTCGCAGCCCGGACGGCTTGGCCAGAGCAAAAAGCAAATCCGGATCCACCCGTCACAGTCACCACCTGCACACGGCCATGAGCGAAGAACACGGCAATCTGATCAAGACCCCCAAGCAACTCATCGTCGTATCCGTGCTGGCGCTCGTCACGCCGGTCGCAATTGCCCTGCTCGGTTCGCAGCTGGTAACCGGCGGCAAACGCATCGACACGACCGAAGACAAGAAGTCCGTCGAGCAACGCATCAAGCCGGTTGGCGAACTGGTCAAGCTTGAAGGCGCAGCTCCGGCGCCGGCCCCCGCTGCAGGCGTGGTTGCCGTTGCTGCCAAGGCCAAAAGCGGCGACGAGGTTTACAACGAGGCCTGCGTGGCCTGCCACGGCACAGGTGCGGCTGGCGCGCCAAAAACGGGTGACAAGGCCGCCTGGGCACCGCGCGTGGCACAAGGCGTGGCAACACTCTATGACCACGCCATCAAGGGCTTCAAGGCAATGCCCCCGAAGGGTGGCGCCTCCGCGCTGTCGGACGCCGAGGTAAAAGCCGGTGTCGATCTGCTGGTAGCCAAGGCCAAGTGAGGCTTTACGCAATCCGCAATGAACGCGCCCATCGGCGCGTTTTTTGTTTGTGCTGTGGTCATACCGAGCGCGCCGATACACCTGCTGACACCCAGCGGGCAATTGCATGAGCACGTGGGTGATCGGCGATGTGCAGGGCTGCGCTGCCGAGCTTGATGCTCTGCTGGCACTGATCCGCTTCGACTCGGCGCATGACCGGGTGTATTTCGTCGGCGATCTGGTCAATCGTGGGCCTGATTCAGCGGCCGTGTTGCGGCGCGTCAGGGCGTTGCAGCAGCAAGGTGTTGCTGACAGCGTACTCGGCAACCATGATTTCTTTCTGATCATGGCGCACGAGGGGTTCTCGTCGCTGCACGAGGGCGACACACTCGATCAGGTACTTGCCCAGCCAGATGCCGACGAGCTGGTCGCCTGGCTGCGCCATCGCCCGCTGCTGCTTGACGTCGGTCCGCACACGATTGTCCACGCCGGCTTGCTGCCAGCATGGAGCCTCGCCGACGCACGCACGCTCGCCCGCGAAATCGAACGTGAGCTGCGTGGTCCCGACTACCAGGACTTCCTGCGCTCGCTGTTCGGCAACGAACCGCGCACCTGGCACGAAGCCTTGAGCGGCCTGCCTCGACATCGCGTCATCGTGAATGCACTAGCGAGACTCCGTTTCTGCACCGCGTTCTCCGAGATCGATTTCCGTGAAAAGCGGGACGCCAGTTTCGCTCCGGCCGGCTTTGCACCCTGGTTCGCGCTGCCTGGCCGGCGATCGGCAGGCGGCCACGTGCTGGCGGGCCACTGGTCCAGCGAAGGCTTGCGGCTGTGGCCGAATGTGAGTCTGCTCGACTCAGGCTGTCTGTGGGGCGGTGCGCTCACCGCGCTGCGACTTGAAGACCGCGCCGTGTTCCAGGTGCCCAGCCGACAACCGCTGGCGCTGACGACTGGCGACTAGGGAAACGCTGAATAAGTCCGCGAGATGCAGCGCGCGGCGGATTGGGATGAGCTGTAAGCCCAAAATTCTGAGGCACAGCGGGGCTATGTTGAAGAATTTTGGGTTTGCAGATCGCCCGAGTCCGACGATGCGATGCGCACGGGGGACTTATTCAGCGTTTCCCTAGGCCCGAACCGCCTCGCCGATCAGCGCCTGCGCCCGTTGCGCAACCTCACGTCGTGACATTCCGGCGCAATTGATCGCCTCGATGAAGCGTACTTCGGCAATCACCGGCTCGGCATTGTGGATCGCGCGCAGCGACTCGATCAGGCTCATCGCACCGATGTAGGCAGCGGCGTCAGTACGCTGTTCAGCCACCACGCCATGCGCGGCCGGCCGCCGGAAGTAGCGGATCGCCACCACCCACACCTCCCCCTCGCTGGCGACGATCGGCTCCAGCAGTGACGCGTGGAACTTGAGCACATCGCGACCAGCACTGGTCGTGCCCTCCGGGAACACCGCTACCGTCTCACCGGCATCAAGCAGACGATGTACGACCTCCTTCAGCCGGTGCGTCTCCTTGCGTTCGCTGCGATTGATGAACACGGTGCCGACGTTCGCCAGCAGGCGACCGGCAAGCGGCCAGCGACGCAACTCCGCCTTGGCAATGAAATGGGACGCGCGCTGCGTATTAAGCGCAAAAATGTCAGCCCAAGACACGTGATTGGCAACCAGCGTCACTGGGCGCTCGGCATCATCCGGAAAGTTGACTGCGCGCACTTCGATACCCGCCAGGTTCAGCAGATCACGTGACCACGCGCGGATGATGGCGTGCCGCTGCGGCGAATCGGCCCGGGCAAACGACGTCGCAGATATCCACAGCCCGACGAGCAGCTTGGCAAACAGCCGCGCCACGCGCCACGCGAAGGTCAGATTCCTCACGCCTGACACCCTATTGTGGACAACCCCGGTAGCCGCGCTGCGGCGATTTCTCTATCATTACTGACAGCAACGCCGGAAGGGTGCATGCGCCCTGCGTGCCAAACGCACCAAATGACGCGCGACATGACGCTTCGCGCGCTCCGAATGCGTCCTATCCGGAACACGAACATACTTTCAGGAGAGACCATATGTCACGCATTTTCGCATTCAGCCTGGTCGCCGTCGCCGTGGTCCTTGCTGGCTGTGAAGCCTCGCAGCCCAAAGTCGGCTCCGATCAGGCGCGCACCGCCGCCACCGGATCCGCCGGCGGCGCCGCGGCACAAAACGTCAACGCCAAGCTTGGCCGTTGTGATCGCCCGGCCGGCACCATTGCGCTGGTGGAAGACACCAGCCTCGACTGGTACCGCGCCTACATGGACAAATATCGCCTTGGTTCCACATCGCCGGTGCTGCGCCTGTTGATCCAGCAGTCGAACTGCTTCATCGTGGTTGAGCGCGGCCGCGCGATGGCCAACATGCAGCAGGAGCGCGCGCTGCAGCAATCCGGCGAAATGCGCCAGAACTCGAACTTTGGCAAAGGCCAGATGGTGGCGGCGGACTACTCACTGACGCCTGAGGTGCTGATGAGCGCCCGCGGCACCAGCGGCCTCGGCGCTGCGCTCGGTGGTTTCGGCGGTCGTCTTGGCGTGCTCGGCGCAGTGGCCGGCGGCATCCAGACCAACGAAGCGGCAGTCATGCTGACGCTGGTGGACAACCGCTCGGGCGTGCAGGTGGCTGCCGCCGAAGGCTCATCGTCGAACACCGACTTCAACCTCGGCGCCGTACTGGTCGGTTCGTCCGGCTTTGGCGGCGCGGGTGGCTATACCAACACGCCGCAGGGCAAGGTCGTCACCGCTGCCTTCACCGATGCCTACAACAACATCATCACCGCCGTGCGCAACTACGCACCGCAGTCGATGGGTGATCGTGGCATGGGCACCGGTGGTCGTCTGACCGTTGAAGGCTCGTCGCAGCAACAGGGTGCTTCGGTGCAGGCCAGCCAGGCTGCGGGCCCGTCGTCGAACCCGGCGCAGAACGCGAACCTTTCCGTGCGTGACGTTCAGATCAAACTGAACCAGCTTGGCTACAACGTCGGCGCACCGGATGGCCAGCTTGGCCGCGCCACCGTCGCCGGCATCCGCGCCTTCCAGCGCGACCGTCGCCTGACCATCTCTGGCCAGCTCGACCAGGCCACGATGAACGAGCTGGCGAAGTAATTCTCGTCACTCTCCAAAAGGCCCGCTATATGCGGGCCTTTTTGCTTTCTGACAGCGGCGATGCGCGACAATCCAATTGCCCAAGCAGTGTGGCTTGACCTTTCAGGCACCATGACCGAAACGATCCCGATCTCCCCATTCACCGGCTGCGGCCCGCAACAGATTCCCAACCGCGTCTACAGTGACAACGGTCTCTACCTGCGCGAGATGGAGGCGTTCTTCTACAAGGGTCACTGGTGCTACGTCGCGCTCGAATGCGAGATACCGAACGCAGGGGACTACAAGGCCACGATGATCGGCGAACGCCCGGTGATCGTGGTGCGTGATCGCGATGGTTCAGTCAATGTGCTGGAGAACCGCTGCGCGCATAAGGGCGCGAAGTTTTGCCAGAAGGAATTCGGCAACGTAAAAGTCTTTGTCTGCCCGTATCACCAGTGGGGCTACCGGCTGAATGGCGATCTGGCGGGTGTGCCAATGAAGAACGGCGTCGGCGGCCAGGGTGGCATGGATGCTGACTTCAAGCTGGAAGAACACGGCCTCAACCGCCTCAAGGTGCAGGTGCACAACGGTATCGTGTTCGCGAGCTTCGATCCGAACGTCGAGCCATTCGAGCAGTTTGTCGGCAGCGAGCTGATGCCCTTCTTCAACCGCACGTTCGACGGCCGCAAGCTCACCCTGCTTGGGTACAACCGGCAGCGCATCCGCGGCAACTGGAAGCTGATGCAGGAGAACATCAAAGACCCGTACCACCCTGGCCTGCTGCATGTGTTCTTCGTGACCTTCGGCCTCTGGCGCGCCGACCAGAAGAGCGAGCTGCGCATTGACCCGCGTGGCCGTCACGCGCAGATGATCTCAACCCGCAATGCCGGCGGCGAAAACGCCGAAGTGACCAAAGGCGTGACCAGTTTCAAACAGGCACTCAAGCTCGAAGACCCGCGCCTGATGGACGTGGTGCAGGAGGACTGGTGGCAGGGCCCGACCGCTGTAATGCAGACGATCTTCCCGAGCGTGATCATCCAGCAGCAGGTGAACTCGCTCTCCACGCGGCAGATCATCCCGCAGGGGCCGGACGCATTCGATTTCGTGTGGACGCATTTCGGCTTTGCCGACGACACGCCCGAGATGACCGAACGCCGCCTCAAGCAGGCCAATTTGTTCGGCCCGGCGGGATTGGTGTCGCTCGACGACGGCGAAGTGATCGAATATTGCCAGCAGGCAACCAGCGCCTATCCCAATGGTGAATGCGTCGTCGCGCTCGGCGGCAACGACAGTGGCACCGCGAGCCCGCACATGGTTACTGAAACACTGATTCGCGGCATGTACCGCTACTACCGCGAGGCGCTCGGTCTATGAGCGATATCGCCTTGCTCGACGTCCTCGCGCTCAATGCGCGCTACGGCGACGCGCTCGACCGCTTTGATCTAGCGACATGGCAGGCGCTCTTCACGCCCGCTGCCGTGTATCGCGCGCAGGCGCGCGAGAACTTCGACCGTGGCCTGCCGCTCGCCGCGATCTATCTCGATGGCCACGGCATGATGGCCGACCGCATCACCGGGATCGAGAAGACGCTGGTGTTCGCGCCACGCAGCACGCGACACATCATCGGCCTGCCGGTGCTCGACGGCGTGCATGCCCGTACGCCATTCATCGTCGCGCAGACCGTCGGCCCCCAGCCGCCCGAGATGCTGGCAACCGGTTGCTATCACGATACGCTGGTCGCCACAACCGAAGGTCTGCGCCTCGCCGCGCGCAATGCCGTCTACGACAACGCGCTGATCCCCAATTCACTCGTTTATCCGCTTTAGAAAACACCCACTATGGACCTCGGACTCAAAGGCAAAAACGTCATCGTCACTGGCGGCAGCCGCGGTATTGGGCGCTCGATTGCGCTGGCGTTCGCCGACGAAGGTGCCAACGTGGCGATCTGTGCGCGCGGCATGGACGCGCTGGCGAGCGTCCGCGACGAACTGACTGCGCGGGGCGTAACGGCGTTCGCCCAGTCCTGCGATGTGGGCGACGCGGCGGCGCTGGCGGCCTTTCTGGATGCGGTCAACGCGGCGCTCGGCGGCGTCGATGTGCTGGTCAACAATCCTTCCGGCTTTGGTCTCGGCGACAGTGAAGAAGCCTGGTCACTCGGCTTCAACGTGGACATGATGGCCGCCGTTCGCGCCAGCCGCCAGGTGGTGCCGTGGATGGAAGCGCGCGGCGGTGGCGCCATCGTGCACATCTCGTCGATCTCGGGCATGGAAGGCACCACGCGGCAAGCTGCCTATGCGGCGATGAAGGCGGCGATGATTTCTCACTCCAAATCACTGGCGCTGACGCTGGCGCCGAAAAACATCCGCGTCAATTGTGTGTCGCCCGGCTCGGTGGAGTTCCCCGGCGGGTTGTGGGACCAGCGCAAGCGCGATGGCTCGCCGCTCTATGAAGCCATCCGCACCGGCATCCCGTTCCAGCGTCTCGGGCGACCCGAAGAAATCGCCGCCGCCGTGGTGTTCTGCGCCTCGGCCCCTGCCAGCTGGGTCAGCGGCGTCAATTTGCCGGTGGACGGCGGGCAGCATCGGGCCAATCTGTAGCGGGCTGCGGGCCTGTCACACGGGGCGCCGACCGCCCGGCAAACGCTCGCCATGGACAACAGCTTTTCGCTCAAATGACGCATTCATTGGGCTATCGTGCATAAAACACTGAATGTCGAATATTGGCATTTCTAGCCGTTTAGCCCAATCGGGATGAGGCTTTCGCTGAAAAGCTGATAGCAGCCTGATCAATCGATCCCGTCGTCATAAACGCCACTGCACGCCACGTCAGCGTCACTTTTGTGACGCAAATTGACATGTTTTGCGGGCGACGCCATTTTTGTAACTCGCTGTTTTTATTTAGCTTTTCTCGTCGCGCACGGCAGGCACGGAGACTGCCATTGATCAATCGAATCAAACTCCGTGGGGGTGGTCACATGGGCTTCTTCGAGAACTGGATCAGCGACAAAGTCAGCGCGGCCTTCGGGCGCGGCACTGGCATGCTGCAGCCGGTGCCGGTAGGCGGCCCACCGTTGCAAGCACGCGAAAAGGCGCCGCAGAGCGCCCCCGTGCCCTCTTCCGACGCGAAATTGCGCAAGGCTGGAGCAGAGTTGATGGGCGGTCATGACTTCACTGCAAAGCCGACCATCGATCCGTCGGTGCTGCAAACCATCATGCCACGCGACGGCAATGCCTCGCTGACCGTCTCCGGTCTTGACGGCGTGCTGACGGTTGGCAAAGACATGGTGATGACCACCGACCAGCCGATCCGCTGCGAGACCATCCGTGTGCTCGGCACGCTGGAAGCCACTGTGTACGCGAGGAAGATCATCATTGCCGAAGGCGGCGCGGTGATCGGCTCAGTGCGCACCAATGAGGCCGAGGTTCGCGGCGAGTTCGATGGCTCGATGCAGGTCAAAGGCAAGGTGAGTTTCTATCCGCGCTCAAAGATCAGCGGCAAGATTCGCGCGCTCGATCTCGCGATCTCCGCTGAGTCGAACACCAACGGCGCCGACATCAAGCGCGTCGTGCCACGGATTTTTGAAGACGACGAAGGCGGCGCGCCGGCGGCTGGCTTCGAGGAAGGTTATTCCTCAATGCACATCACCGTCTCGCAAAAGTCCGCGCTGCGCCGCTAACTTTCGACCGTCGGACGCGAACCGCTCCGGCCCGCAATCCTCTCACTGCCCGCAGCCCGGTTGCTCGCAACCGGGTTTGGTGCTGCGTCCGCGAAACCGGTGGTGAGCAATCGGGCTACCAGCGCTCGCCCCACACTTCGGCAAAGCGCGCGCGAATCGCCGGCTCGGTGAAATTGTGGTTCTGCCCGCCGCGTTCGGCAATCTTGATCGAACCCACCAGGCTGCCCAGCTTGCAGGCCTTCTCCACGCTCCAGCCGTGCGCGATGCCGTAGAGCAACCCGGCACGGAACGCATCACCGCAACCAGTCGGGTCCACCAGCGCGCTCGCAGGCACCACCGGTACGTCGACCATGCGCCCGTCGGTATACACACGTGAGCCCTGCGCGCCCAGCGTGACAATCAGCGCCTTCAGTCCTGGCGCGAACGATTCGATGGCGCGCCCAGTCTTCTGCGCAATCATCTCGGCTTCGTAGTCGTTCACGCTCAGGTAATCAGCCATGCCAATCAGCTCGGCGATCTCGTCGCCCGAGAACGCTGGCATCGCCTGACCGGGGTCGAAGATGAAAGGGATCTGCTTCGACGCAAAGCCACGCGCATGCTTGAACATGCCGTCGCGCCCATCCGGCGCCACGATGCCGAGCGCGATGTCGTTCACCGCCGTCACATCGTTCACCTGCGACTGAAACATCGCTCCCGCGTGAAAGCTGGTGATCTGGTTGTCGTCGAGATCGGTGGTGATGTGGCAGTTCGCCGTGAACGAACCGGGCACTGCACGCAACGCATCCAGCCCGATGCCGAGGCCTGCCATGCGATCACGATACTCCGCGCCGTCGTCGCCAATCGCCGCACAGATCACCGGTGCGCCGCCGAGCAGTTTCAGCGTGTAAGCAATGTTGCCCGCGCAGCCACCGAACTCGCGCCGCATGTTCTCCACCAGAAACGATACGCTGATCTTGTGCGTGGCCCCCGGCACGATGTGCTCAGCAAACCGCCCCGGAAACACGCAGATCGTGTCAAAGGCCATCGAGCCACAAATCAGGACGCGGGGTTCGGCGGACATGCGGTGCTTTCAGGCGGAAAGAAAGAGAGCATTCTATGCAGCCAGTCGTCCCGTCGTGCCCGGCGTCGGGGACGTAGCCTCGATGCAGTGAAACGGAATCGAGGCAGCTATTCATTTGGTACCGTTCACCCTCGATTTCACGTCTTTGCATTGCGGCTACACTCGCTTCGCTACCCAACCGCCAATGTTCGGGGGAGCAAACGAATCTCATGCACGTAATACAGGCGCGAAACACGTAGCGATCCACGATGAGTCCAGACGAGTTTCTTAGGAGGGCGCGAGACCCCATGGCCTGGCGATCTAAGGCAATTTCGCTCCGACGATCTGCAGACGTCGTTTGGGATGAGTCCTCACGGCGCCGACTCGATTCGATAGTTGTGCAGACCAAGTCATACGATGAAGCGAAATTCGAAGAAGCGATCGACGTTCTACGCAACTGCCAGTTCCTATACTCGCTCGCGGCTGAGTGTGCTCTCAAAGGCTTGATCATCAAGCAGCATCCAAAGGAGGTTGTATTCGACACTACTGTCGACGGAACCAATTCGCTCATTGATGCGAAGATACGGCAGATTGGAAAGACACGTATTGATACGCACAACCTCGAAAAGCTGGCGGAAATTTCTGGAATGGTTAGCACGGGAGGCCAAGCAGCGATTCGCGAGCTACTTGCTTTTTCCACGTTCTGCATAAACTGGTTCGGTAGATACCCCGTTCCACTGGAAAGTACTTCTGACTTCTTGCCGCGCGGAAAACTTCCTGGCGTTGTCTTTAACCATTATTACCGCGATTTGATGGACCCCTTCCTCGATAGCGTGCTTGAAAAACTGGACAGCGAATGCCGCGATGCGCCTGGACATTCCGCGAAAGTCTCAGTAGCAAGGTAGGGCGGATACTCGACGCGTAATAGTTCAATGGTCGCCAACCACAAGGTGGTACATGATTCCCGATCGACGAGCACCACTGGCAGCCAGTTGCGGGCCAACATTCACATCATGCCATCGCTTCACCTGCGTGTAGCCACGACGCTGGTTGCAGCGAGCCTGCTCGCTGTTGCAGTGGTCGAACACCGGCAAGCTGCGAAACGAATTGGGAATCGCGCCCAAGCTCTGGTCAGTGACTTCATAGAAATCGCACGGGTGCGGGCACTGCTTGCGAATTCAGTGGACTGGCGTGCGACACGCGATCGCGTTCTTGCCGATCTGCCAGAGCCGGCAGATGAGCGTGACGTCTACCGCGCCTACCGCCAAGTCATCCATGCGCTCAATGATCCACACACACAACACTTTCCACGTCAGTTCTATGCGCAACTGACGACGCCTGCACCATCTGCGGCGGCGCCGACAGATTTTGTGACGACGTCGCGCGAGTCAGGATCAATCATCAGGATTGCCGTCAAAGGATATTCGTCGGGCAACCCGCAACGCTACATGGCCGACGGTTTGGCTGCGCTCACGCTCGTCGAACGAGAATTGGAGCACGCGACCTGCGGCGCTGTCGTCGACCTGTCGCAAAACGCAGGCGGCAACATGTATCCAATGCTCATGGCGTTGGCGCCTCTGCTGGGCAGTGGCGAGTTGCTGCGCTTTGTTGATCGCAACGGCGTTCACCATCCCGTGCAGTTTCGTAGCGATAACAAGGACTTCCGAAGGATGTTTGGAGACGCCGGCCCAGACATGGCAGCGCGTTTCGCCAATGCAGCACGCTGGAACGACAAGGCACAGCGCCCCATCGCCGTGTTGATCTCAGGACTAACCGCAAGTTCTGGCGAAGCCGTTGCCATCGCGTTGGCTGGTCAGCCCTGGGTCCGCACGGTCGGCAGCCCCACGCGTGGCTTGGTCACTGCAAACAGCCTCGTACGACTGGCGGATGGATCAGCGGTCGCCCTCACGGTAGCTCGAATGGGCAACCGCGTCGGTCGCGTCTACAACGGCCCAGTCGCACCGGACGTCGCTCTGCCTGCCTACGACGAGACGCGGGAACGGGCAGCCCCTAAAGCAATTGCGGAAGCCGTGGCCAACGTCGCGTCACATTGCGTGAACAAGTAGCCATCCACTGCTGGCGGCGCGTGGGCAACAAGTTGCCCACCCTACGACTGAAAATCCGAGTCAACGACTTGCCGCGTCAACGTGCAAACGACGCGACAAGCGATTGAAAATCTGTAGCTGCGATGCGTATGCGACACACATCATGTGCCGCAAATCAAAAATTTCAGGAAAAATCGCGTTTGGCGGTCAAATTGGCGGGTACTGTCGTCACCGACAGTGAGTGAAGTGGCCTAGATTGGGTAGGTCGCAACCGGAGATTGACATGCTGATTCGGAAACTTAGAGAAGACAGAGGTCTTTCCCAGGAACGCCTTGCCGAGGCAACCGGCCTGAGTCTTCGCACCATTCAACGCGTTGAAGCGGGTCATCGAGTGGGTTATGCATCGCCTCGGGCTCTGGCGGCGACATTTGATGTCAATGTCGACTTGCTGGAAAAGGAGCTATACGCAATGAACACTGCAAAAACAGAGTACATCGAGAAACCGCTGTGGGTAAGGCTTGTTTTGGGTCTGCCGTCGTTGGGCCGTCTGGCACGCTCGGACCTGATGAAGCACGAGGCAAGCCTTGTTGTGTATGCGCTTGTTGCCTACGCTGCATCCTTCATTGTCCCGAGAGTGGAATTTTCGTTCGCGGGCTTGACCACTACTGATGCCATGTATTTCAGCGCCTTCTCGGCGTTGTTGGTTGCTTACGTTGCGTCGATTACGCTTCGCCTTCGAGACAAATTCAACACCTGGACGCCGGCCGGTTAGGGTGAGCAACAAGTTGCCCACCCTACAGCAATGCGGTATCAAACTTCATCCCCCTAACCGGCGACCACGATGCCAGCCCACCCCACAACGCTTTACTTCATGTGCGGCAAGATGGCAGCCGGCAAGTCCACGCATGCCAAGGCGCTCGCCCAGGAAATGGGCGCCGTGCTGATCGTGCAGGACGATCTGCTTGCAGGACTCTACCCCGGCGAGATTCTGGTGATCCCGGATTTCGTGAAGTATTCGGCGCGGCTGCGTGACACGCTGGCGCCGCACATCGTGGCGCTGCTGTCACATGGCGTTCCTGTTGTGCTCGATTTCCCTGGCAATACGCGCAGCCAGCGTGAGTGGTTTCGCACACTGTTCGAGCGCGCCGGCGTGGCGCATGAGTTGCACTACATCGACACGCCCGACGACCTTTGCAAGCAGCAACTGAAGCAGCGCAGCGCCGACTTGCCAGCGGGTGCGCCGTGGACCACGGACGCCGAGTTTGATGCGATCACCGTGTACTTTCAGCCGCCGGCAGAGGATGAGGGCTTCACCGTCGTACATCACACGCGTAACGTGTGATGTTGACGGCTACGGCATGCCGGATAGCGTTGACGCCAATACAGTCTGACCTCGTCGCGACACCTGCTCTCGTCGTCTGGCGATCACGATCGCTTGACGGTCAGCTCGTTGTTGACGGTCGCTACCCCTTTCACCGCCCTGGCGATGGTGGTGGCGCGATCCTTTGCCGCCGCAGTCGGGGCCGGGCCGTACATGCTGACCACGCCGTTGCGGGTGTCGACGTCGATTTTCAGGGCACTGAGATCCGGGTCCTTCAACAGTCCGGCACTGACGGAGGCGGTGATCGCCACGTCGTCGCTGTCGCGCGCCAAGGTGTCGTTGACACGATCAGCCGACTGCTTCGCGCCCTCGACACTATCGAGCACCGCTGTTCGCGCCTGATCAACTGCCTCCTTTGCTGATTCGGTCGCCTGCGTTGCTGTCTGCTCGGTCCTGGCAACCGCCGCATCGAGGCGCTGGCCAACGGTCTGTGAGCTGTCTTGCTCGCCGCAGGCGACCAGCCAGGGCAGCGTGAACGTGGCAACTACTGCGGTCATGATCGCAACCGGAACCGGTTTGCGGGTGGCGGAGAGATTGTGTGTTTCTTGTGCTGGCAAAGGCATGTGAACCTCCTGCGTCAAACATCAATGCGTTGTACGACTGGCGGCGGCGCTTCCGGTGGAAACGGATTGGGTACCGCCGGTTCGAGGATGGGAGCCGGTGTGCCGGGTTGATCCGGTGGCACCACCGGCGCCGGCCCGGGCACCGGTGGTAGCGGCGATGGCGTGAGGGCCTCGCCTGGCTTAGCGTTCATCACCCGGCCTAGAGCTTGTCGACGATGTCTTTCGCCTTGTCCTTGATCGCCTCTTTGGCATCTCCGTAGTTGGCCTGCACCTTGCCTGCGATCTGGTTGGCACGGCCTTCAGCTTTGAGCTGTTCGTCGGACATCACTTTGCCGGCCACCTCCTGCAATTTGCCCTTGACCTGATCGACACGGCCTTCGACTTGATCCTTGTTCATGGTTTGTTTCCTTCACGGTTTTGCTGACATCCGCACAGTGCGGTGCCGTGAAGAAATTTTTCTTCCACGCAACGAACGCCGCCATCAGAGATCGTTGACAGCAGTTGTAGTCTCCCGCCTACATTTGGCTGCCATAGCCCGCCGATGCATATCAAACGATGTCGGCAACGCCTGGCGAACCGGTGCCCAACCTCCGCTGTCAGCGCAAGGCGCCGACTGTCATCGCACGAGATAGCCGTCACAGCAAAGGCAGGCGCCAGAACCAACGTTGCGGCCTTTGACCGCATTTTTCCTCTTCAATTTCCTACCTTCCGCGCGCGGCTGAGTCTTTACACGTTCACTGTCTGCTGCCACGAAAGGCGAGTGTCTGAGGTTGCCGCCAGCGGACGATCGCGCGATGCCCGAGCAATCGTGGAAGGCAATGAGATCGTGGGCAGGTTCGGGTGCATTTTGCCGCCCACGCCATCAGCGATCGTGAGAGCGTCTTTCCGCTGTCGCTGCGCTTAACTCTGCGCTTTTCTACCTTTCCTGCGAATTGCGACATATGGGCGCCTGCGAGTCAACTTAGACTGCCTCGGCCCTGGACACGCGCATTTTCCGGCGAAGCACCGCTTCGGCGGAATGTCGATCGTCGACTCGTGCCCGCCAATCGCTTCTGACAAATCTGTATGTTGCAACGTGCTCTTGTTTCTTTTCACACCAACCCCGCCTCACTGGCAGTGCAGCTTTGCAAGGTTGCGATTTGCTCCGGTTTCGCCGCGCTCAGTATTGGCTCGATGTCAGCGACGATCGGCGGGAACGTAACCGGATTGACCCAAGCCGGGTTGCAGTTGCAGGTCACCACACCAACTCAGGACGGTGTCTCATGGTCGGAAGTGTTGGCCGTACCCAGCGGGGCCACGCAATACACGTTCACCTCCAACTTCAACACCCAATACGGGCATTCGTTTTCGGTCACGGCCCAACCACCGGGTTCGTTCTGCGTGCTCACGCGTGAATATGCGCTTGCGAACGATGGCGGCAACATTACCAACGTAGATGTGGTGTGTGCGCCTGGCAAACCAATTGGAGGTAAAGGATTCGTACCGGGGTTGGTGCTGCAAACGGGTGGTCAACAAGTAACCGCGTCGCTCTCGCCATCTGGCGTGTATCGCTTTTCGCAGTATCTACAGTCGGGGGATCGCTACGACGTGTGGGTGGCTGCACAACCTGCAAGTTGGCATTGTGTGGTGCAAAACGGCACCGGCACCATGGCCTCATCGGTAGTTAGCAACATTGATGTCACCTGTATCCACGAATCAAACTGTTCACCGGATGTCGATGATGACGGTCGCGTGCTGGCAAACACGGACGCCCAAATTGTCAATCGCATCATGCGAGGCGTGCGGGGTTCAGCGGTACTTTCCGGCTTGAATCATCCAAATGCCAGGCGTAACAACTGGGGGGCATTGCGCGATTACCTCAATCTAAGGTGTGGCATGGCGCTGCCATAGCTCGGGCCGCATGAAATTGCCGTGCTGATCGATGCGTCGAACCATGACGGTGTCGCACTGGACGAGATGAGTTTGAATGAGAAGCCGAATGAAAATGGACCAACACCACGATTACTCGATTGATGAGCACAATGCTTGCCACATCGAAACACCCCCTGCCCGGATCAGCTCCCCACGCCCGTGCAGCGTGCTAGCCCGTACAGCGGTGCCGTTGCGCTCCGCGGGTGAAGGCACCGGATCGCGAGTCATCGCAGTGTTGGCGCTCATTGCCGGAATGAATGTCATGGCCGGCGCACACGCGGCGGACTGTCCGCATGGCACGATCATCACGGCCGAAGACACCGTGTGCACCGTGCCGAGTGGCACGGGTTTCGTGACGGTTGAATTGTGGGGCGCCGGCGGGGGATCTGCAGCGGGAAGCAGAGACTTCGGTGGTGCTGGCGGTGGCGGCGGTGGCGCTTACTGCTCCGGCATGGTCGCGGTTGACCCCGGCAATTCAATTACTCTCAAAGTCGGGCGAGCGGGCACAGGCAGCGTCTTTCAAAACGTTGACGGCTGGGAGTACGGCGACAACGGGGGGGCAAGCACGGTGACCGGCCCTCCGGGGCTTGCGGGATTCCGCGCCGCAGGCGGCAAAGGTGGGCGGGGCGGCAAGTTGCCTGCGATACCGTTGCCCCTCACCGTGACATTGGCATGGGGCGGCGAAGGCGGGGACGCGGAGCAGTGCGCCATCACTGACGTGGCGATCAATCGCCTGCGCTACTCCGGCGGCCGGGGCGGCGGCACCCAGGGCCATGCCGGTGGCGGTGGCGGATCTGCCTATCGCAATGGCAACGGCTACCCCGGTCAGGACTCGACCGCCAACGACAGCGGCCTTGGCGGCGCCGGCTTTGGCCGTGGCGGTGATGGGCATACCGGTGAGCGCGGCAGCGCTGGTACAAACCCCGGCGGCGGTGCGGGCGCAAGTGCTGTAACCCCCGCTACGCCGGTATACATCGGCAACGACGGCGCCAACGGGCAGGCGATTTTCTGGTTTGCGCCCGGGTATCGTGTCGGCGGCGCCATTGATCCTGGGTTCTGGGCTGACGGTTTGGTGCTGGAACTCAACAACAGTGAAGAACGAGCGGTAAGACCAACCGGCTACGAATACCTGTCCACGTTCTATCACTTCTGGACCCCCTTGCCGGCGGGTAACGTTTACAACGTAACGATCAAAAGGCAACCTGCGGGACAAACCTGTTACGTCAACAATGCCAGCGGCACCGTCAGCGGCAATGTTGGCAACGTCGCAGTGGGTTGCGTCGACGATCCATACTACGTTAGTGGCTCGTTGTACGGGTTGTCACAGCCGGGATTGGTTCTGGGACTGTTTGCCGGCGACTCGACTGCGGGCCAGCGTCTGGGAACTGTGACCCCCGCTATGGCTGAAGAGTCATTCGCCTTCGCTGGTAGCCCCGTGCGCCTGACGCGGCAATATACAGTGGGCGTTGTCACCCAGCCGACAGGCCTGACCTGCAAGGTGGCAAACGCGACCTTCTTCGTGCAAGGACCGATCACAGATGTGCGCGTCACTTGCTCGCCGGGCAAAGTCGTGGGGGGTAGCGTGTCCGGCCTCTACGCAGGGCGGTCCGTCGCGCTGGAGCTCGCAGATCAACTTCTGGTGGCAACGAACTCGGATGCCGGCGGCGCAACCGTTAACGTCGACTTCTTCTTCCCAGGGCCGCTTCTCAGTGGCACCGCATACAACGTGCGCATACGAGATCAGCCTCTGGGCCAGATGTGTACGGTCGTCAACGGGAGCGGGACGATGGGTAGCAGCGATGTCAATTCCGTGTCAGTCCAATGCGCGGGAACTATCTGCACCAACCTGGACGTAGACGGCGATCAACAGCTCAATCCCGCCATTGATGGACTCATTTTGCTGCGCGTGGCTCTCGGCCTTACGGGGGCAGCCGTTCTTGACGGGATCTCGTTTGCCCCCGGGACCCGAAACACATGGTCAAATATTCGCTATTACCTGAAAGATACTTGCGGCATGCCCATTAGCGACTAATGCGCGCGGATTCGAGAAAAAGGCTGTTACGTCTGGCGCTAGGGGCGGCAGATGCTGCCTCTCGCGGGCAAAACGAGGACGCGGAAGCTGCGTTGCAGCAGTGTGAGAGTTTCGGTCAGCACGATGCGGAACTGACCGCCGCAGTCCGGCTTGCAAGGGCGGAACTCGCGATGTCGCGATCGCGGTTCGATGCAGCGCGTACTGATGCCCGCGCAGCCGCTACGTCGTTCACTCGCCTTGGCCGCCGCCACGACGCCCTGCGCGCCCAGGAGATCGAGGCTCGCATCTTTTGGAAATTGGGCGAGAACGCGCGTGCACAAACCCTCTTCCAGAAACTGCTAGTGCACTGGGAGCGTTGGGGCGAGGGTAAGGCACGGATTGATGGTGAGGTCCGGTGCCTGACATATTTGACCTCCTTGCACTCGCGCGCGCGGCGCTACGAGCAGGCGATCGTGACAGGCACCCGGGCAGTGCTGCTTGCCAAAAAAAGCAGTGACTTGCCGTTGTACTTCCCAAAAGCAGCCAATGCACTGGCTGGCGTGCACTTTCGTCAGGCGTGTCAGCTGCACCCGGACAACGCTTTGACCACTCACATCACTGCGCTCGGCCCGACGGGTTCGGCGCAGGTGCTGTCGCATTGTCGAAACGCGCGCGCCCTGATGGACGAAGTGCGTCAAATCGCCATCGCAAGCAACAACCGGCACCAGGCTGCACTCTACGGATCGAACATCGGGCAGCTCATGGTGCTCATGAACGAGATCGATGCCGCACTACCGCTGATGCTTGAGTTCCTGATGTCTGCCCGCGAGCGTAACGACAAGTTTCAAGAGGCAGATGCGCTGCAGGCGATCGGATGGGCGCACCTGTGCGCCTCACGCCACCAGACCGCGCTGCGCCACCTCACGGAAGCCATCGCAATTGCCGAGTCTCTTGATGCCAAACCGCTGCTGGTGACACTTCACTACGACTACGCCGCTGCGGCAGAAAAGACCGGGGACTATAAGGCCGCACTTCTGCATCACCGCGCCTATACGCGGCTCTGGCAACAACTCTCGGCTGAAAAGCAGGCGCAGCAAGAAACGGTCACCAATGAAGCAGAACCCTTCTATCTAAAACGTGCTGAGCGATACATCGAGTTGTGCATCCCTCACCCACCGTCCACAGCGGATGTTGCGCGGCACGTCGGCGTCTCTGCGCGCAGCTTGCAGGTCGCCTTTCAGCGCTATCGCAACACCACTCCGAAGTCATTCATCCTGAATCTGCGATATCAGGCCGTCCATGCGGCGCTGGAGAATGATCGCGGGCCTGGCGCGGTGGCGAGAGCCTGCCTGGAATTCGGCTTTGAATACTCTTCGCACTTCGTGCGCGAATTCAAAAGGCGTTTTGGGAAAACGCCTTCAATGGCAAGCCGCCCCGACGCGAGTACAGCCGACTGATTGATGCTGCTGGCGATGCCGCCAACATGCGGGCCGCAAAGGCATGCTGCAGTGAACTGGTCCAGGTGCTGCATTTTTCGTGCACCCTACAATATTGTTTCTGCCGCACACCGTCGGCTCATCGAGGCCAACCGACGATCGCAGGTTGGCCAAGCGGAAATCCCAGCATGAAAATCAATCCGTTCCATCTCGCCATCCCTGTTTACGACCTTGTCGCTGCGCGGCACTTTTACGGGCAGGTGTTTGGCTGCGCGGAGGGGCGGTCTGCGCCTGAGTGGGTCGACTTTGATTTCTTCGGTCATCAACTGGTGATCCACCAGCACCCGAAAACTGCGTCGCAGGACCACGCCCATACCAACGCGGTGGATGGTCACGACGTGCCGGTGCCGCACTTTGGTGTGGTGCTGGACTGGGACCGGTGGGAAGCGCTCGCGGAACGTCTGCGCGCAGCAGGAACGAAGTTCGTGATCGAACCCTACATCCGTTTCAAGGGGCAGGTTGGCGAACAGGCCACGATGTTCCTGCTTGATCCCTGCGGCAACGCACTGGAGTTCAAGGCGTTCAAGGACATCGGCCAGCTCTTCGCCAAGTAGGCGCGGTGACGCGAGCTACTCGCGCACCCGCTTCGCCAGCGCTCGCACCTCGGCATGTTGGCGGCGGCTCACCGGCAGCCGGTCGGGCCGCCCGCGCAGGGTCACCACCCACTGCGCTTCGCCATCGGCATCGGCGTCACGCTCGAAGGATTCGATGAGATCGGTGCGCGCCAGGCAATTGCGGTGGATGCGCAGGAAGCGGCCACCGAATTCCTCGTCGATGCGAGTGAGCGAATCCTCGATCAAATATTCGCGTGCCGCAGTGACCACGGTGATGTACTTCTGCTCGGCTCGGAAGAAAATGACGTCATCGGCCGGCACCAGGATCAGTCGGCCACGCTCGCTGACGCTGAAGAAGCGGCGGGCGCCACGCGGCAATGACTCCACTTTCACCGCGTCCAGTGGCTTGGCACGCTGCAGCGCCGCCAGCAGGCGCTCGCGGCGAACCGGCTTCAGCAGATAGTCGACCGCCTGCACTTCAAAGGCCTCCAGCGCGTGCTGGTCGTAGGCCGTGACAAAGATGACGCCAGGAGCGTTTTCCATCCGCAGCAGATGGCGCGCGGCTTCGAGGCCGTCCATTCCCGGCATGTTGATATCGAGCAGCAGGATATCGGCGCCATGGCTGACGGCAGTGAGTGCCTGCTCGCCGTTCTCGGCCTCGGCAACGACGACATGCGGAAACGCCGGCTGCAATTCCTCCAGCAGGTCGCAGAGCCGGCGGCGGGCCGGGGCTTCGTCGTCAGCGATGATGATCCGAAGCGGGCGTACCGGCGCAGCGGCGCCAGCGACAACAGCGGTTAGGGTGGAATGAGTCATGCTGAGTCAAACAATGGTCTTGGTGTCGGACGACCGGCGATAGGGCAGGATCAATTGCACCTGATAACGGCCGTCGCGCGGCCCGGCGGTCATGCTCGCTTCGGCATCGAAGTGCAGGGCCAGCCGCTCTCGAATATTGCTCATCGCCATCTTGTTGCCGCCGTGGTGGCGCCCCGCCTGTTCGAGAAACGGGTTGCGCACCGTAATGAAAAGCTGGCCACGCAGGCGCGTCACTTCAATCTCGATCTCGCCGGCAGCCTGTGTGGGCTCGATGCCGTGGTAGACGGCATTCTCGGCGATAGGCTGCAGCACCAGCGGTGGCACCATCGCGTCGGCGGGCATCTTGTCGAGTTTCCAGCCCACATTCAGGCGATCACCAAGGCGCAGTTTTTCCAGATCGAGATACTGCCGGGTCAGGGTAATCTCGTCCGCCAGCGGCTGCAAGTCACGGTTCTCGCGCATCAGCACGCGGAACAGGTCCGCCATGTCCATCAGCGCGGACTCGGCGCGGCCGGGCTCGCTGCGCACTACCCCAAGCACGCCATTGATCGAGTTGAACAGGAAATGCGGCCGTATTCGCGCCTGCAACGCCTGCAGCCGGGCCTCGGTCACCGCCGGCGACAGCGCCCGCCCGAGGGTATGGAAGTAAACCAGCATCGCCGCCAGCGCACTCAGGGCCAGCGGTACCGCCCGCCAGACGGCGGCATCGAACCAGCGCGCCGACAGGATGGTGATGAGCACCATCGCGGCGCCAATCGCGAATGCCGCTTGCCAGTAGGCAAGACGACGCAGCACCGGGCTCACCAGCGCCCAGATCAATGCCGTGCTGGCGGCAATCGGCAAGCTGGCGCCCATTGCCAGCGCGATATTGAGCGGCACATCGGCCGGGCTCGCCGAAACAGCCAGCGAGTGGGTGGCCACCATCGCGACAAAAATGATCAGCGCGCGCGCCAGCACGCCGAGATTGCGCAAATCCGGGAATACCGCGCGCCGGACCTCGCGCTCCCTGCGGGCTAAAATTTGCTGTGCGCCCGACCGGGATGCCGCCTTGCCTTCCAGACGGCCGTCACGACGACCGGACGCCGGCGCTGGCGACGTCTTCGAAGGGTGTTTCGGCGGCTGCTCGGCCTCCGTGCGAACGTGGCGATCCGATCCGGTCATCTGCCATTGCGCGCGAGACGCATCCCGCGGCGCCGGACCGCTGTCATCAACCATCTTTTCTGTCACACGGATTCAAGGTCGTTCACTTCCCGCCCGGGCATCGCCGTCCGCCCGTGCGTTCGATTCTGAACAACCGCAGAGCAACATGCAAGCCAACTCATCGCCCGCCGCCAACCCTTCTTCCGGTTGGTCCGGCCGTTTTGACGAACCGGTTGCCGAAATCGTCAAGCGTTACACCGCATCGATTCCGTTCGACTACCGCCTTGCCGAGTTCGACATCGCAGGCTCGCTGGCACATGCGCGCATGCTCGCCGCCTGCAACGTGATCTCGGCGCAGGACCTCGCCGACATCGAACGCGGCATGACGACGATCCAGGCCGAGATCGCAGCGGGCAAGTTTGAGTGGTCGCTTGATCTCGAAGACGTGCACTTCAACATTGAAAAACGTCTGACCGCGCTGGTCGGCGATGCCGGCAAGCGCCTGCACACGGGCCGCTCGCGCAACGATCAGGTAGCGACCGACGTTCGCCTCTACACCCGCGCTGCCTGCGACAACGTGGCGATGCTGCTGGTGAAGTTGCAGCAATCGCTCGTCGCGCTGGCCGAACAGCATGCCGAAACCATCCTGCCCGGCTTCACGCATCTGCAAGTCGCGATGCCGGTGACGCTGGGTCATCATTTGATGGCTTATGTCGAGATGTTTGCGCGCGATCATGAGCGCATGCTTGATTGCCGCAAGCGTGTGAATCGGTCGCCGCTGGGCGCGGCGGCGCTCGCTGGTACCACCTTCCCGATTGATCGCGAGATGACCGCGAAGGCGCTCGGCTTCGATGCCGTCTGCCGCAACTCGCTCGACGCCGTGAGCGACCGCGACTTCGCGATCGAATTCCTTAACGCCTGCACGATCACGATGATGCATCTGTCGCGCATGAGCGAGGAGCTGATCCTGTGGATGAGCCCGCGCTTCGGCTTCATCGACATCGCCGACCGCTTCTGCACCGGCAGCTCGATCATGCCGCAGAAGAAGAACCCCGACGTCGCCGAACTGGTGCGCGGCAAGATGGCGCGCGTGCAGGGCCACCTGGTGGCGCTGACCACGCTGATGAAGGGCCAGCCGCTGACCTACAACAAGGACAATCAGGAAGACAAGGAACCGCTGTTCGACACGGTGGACACCATCACGCAGACGCTGATCATCTATGCCGACATGGTGGGCGGCATCCGCGTCAAGGCCGATCGCATGCGCGCTGCGGCGCGCGAGGGCTTCGCGACGGCAACTGATCTCGCCGACTACCTGGTGCGCAAGGGCGTGCCGTTCCGTGACTCGCATGAGTGCGTGGCGCGTGCGGTGAAAGCGGCCGAAGTCAAGGGCGTTGATCTGTCGGACTTGTCGCTCGCCGAGCTGCAGGCGTTCTCGCCGGTGATCACCGACGACGTCTTCGCGGCGCTGACGCTTGAGGGCTCGGTCGCCGCGCGCAAGCACGTTGGCGGCACAGCGCCCGAGCGCGTGCTGGCAGAGATTGCGCTGGCGAAAGCGCGCCTGGCCTCCCTGTAGCAGCGGCCATGCCGCGACCAATATTGACTGACCGTAGCCATCACAGGGTCGCGGCGACTCGGCCCCTGCACTGAATATCGATGAATCAGGAAACCATCGGCCTTATCGCCGGCACCCTCACCACCGCGTCGTTCGTGCCGCAGGTGCTGAAGATCTGGAAGACCCGTTCGGCGCGCGATTTGTCGTGGGGCATGGCCGCCGTGTTTTGCGTCGGCGTTTCGTTATGGCTGGTCTACGGGGTGCTGATCGGCGCGCCGTCGATCATCATCGCCAATGCCATCACTTTCGTGCTGTCGCTCGCAATCTGCGTGATGAAGTACCGTTTTGACAAACAGGATATCGGAGATCCAAGATGAAACTCGCGTTCCTCGGCCTTGGTGTGATGGGCTTCCCGATGGCGGGCCACCTGCAGAAGGCAGGCCACAGCGTGACTGTCTACAACCGCAACGCAGAGAAGTCGGCGAAGTGGGTGGCAACCCATGGTGGTGCCTCGGCGGCAACACCGCGCGAGGCGGCAGCCGGTGCCGACATCGTGCTGATGTGCGTCGGCAACGACAATGATGTGCGCTCGGTCGTCTACGGTGACGACGGCGCCCTCGCCGGCATGAAGGCCGGTGCGGTACTGGTGGATCACACCACGGCGTCGGCGGCGCTTGCGCGCGAACTGGACGCGGCGGCCAAGGCGCAAGGCAAGGGCTTCATCGACGCGCCGGTGTCCGGCGGGCAGGCCGGCGCCGAGAACGGCAAGCTGGGCATCATGTGCGGCGGCGATCTGGCGACATTCGATCAGGTGAAGGATGTGCTCAACGTCTACGCCAAGGCGCTGGTGCGCATCGGTGATGCCGGTGCCGGCCAGCTCACCAAGATGGTCAACCAGATCTGCATCGCCGGGCTCGTACAGGCGCTGTCGGAAGGGCTCGCCTTCGCGCAAAAGGCTGGTGTCGATCCGAAGCTGGTACTTGACGTCATCAGCAAGGGCGCTGCGCAAAGCTGGCAGATGGAAAACCGCGGTAACACGATGGTCGACGGCAAGTTCGACTTCGGTTTTGCGGTGGACTGGATGCGCAAGGATCTCGGCATCTGCCTCGACGAGGCCAAGCGCAATGGGGCGCGGCTGCCGGTCACCGCGCTGGTGGACCAGTTCTACGCCGACGTGCAGCAAGCCGGCGGCGGGCGGCTCGACACGTCGAGCTTGATCAAGCGGCTGGGCTGAACAACTCGCGGCGAACGCGCTCGACGGGCTGCGTTCGCTTGGCCCGAAATCACGCGCGCTGCTGGCGCGCGCGGGCGTTGCCAGCGCGGACGCGCTTCGCGAACGGGATGCGTTTCTGCTTTACGCCGAACTCAAAGCGCTTGAGCCACGAGTTTCGCTGAATTTGCTCTACGCGCTCATCGCGGCGATTGAGGATCGCGATTGGCGTGAGGTTGCCCGCGCAGACAGGACGCGAATCCTGTTGCGACTGGAAGATCTTGGGCTCGCGCCGAAGTAATCGGTGGCATTACGGCCCACCACGCAACAAGTAAGTTACGCACGCGGCTATGGCTATGCGCGCGCGACCAAGTGCACGGGCCCAGCCATGAACGCGATACGCCAGTATCGCTGCGTGGACTGCCTACTCAACTTTCCGCGGCGCGGATCATGCGCGACAGGTGAAAGCTCGCCAGTTTCCGGTCCTCAGCGCTCAGGCTAACCGGTTCGTTCTTCAAGAACGTCGGCAACGCTTTCGGCTCCAACACCCAAAGCTTCCTCTGCGACGTAGACGTCGCCTCGACGAACCATCCGGGAAAGACGATCACTGGCCACACTTCGAAATCTTTTCCCGTGCTCTCGCGCAATTGGGTGCGTAGCCACGCCGCCTGCGCGCGCGCCTGAACCACAGGATTGCTGTCCGGTTCGTTGCCAGCAACGAGCAAGCGTTCGCCATCATGCCCAAACTTCCCGAGCAAGTATGCGAAAAGCACCTGTGGTCGGAGAGTGCTTTCTGGCAACCGAATCAGCGTCATCGCTTGTGTAATGTTCGCTTCTGGAAAATCATTGGGCACAAGCGCCGTCCGACCCAACACGTTGGTCGTTGCTCCGACGATATTTAGCAATACATCTCCAGCTTCAAGCTTTGTAGCCTTCATTCGATAGGCAATTTCCGGAGAAATTTTGTAGTAGTTGACAGCATCGGGAGCGCTCAATACACGGTTCCGCACGTCGGTGGTTTTGAGCAAACAGATCCCCGATTCAAGATCGTCTTCTCTATCTGCGGGCGTCGTACCGCTCCGAATTAGCGCCAATTCTCCGAGATACGTTCCGCCAGGCAATGACGATAGAAACTCCTTCCGAAAATACTCCGCGTCGAAGCGTCCCGTGGGGTTGTCTGTAGCAACATCTTTCGTGTTGACGACGGCTACTTCCAGCCCCTCCAACAAAACCCGATAACGAGCTTCGTCAAAGGGGCGCTTCAAAAAAAAACCGAGCTTTTCCTTTGCGGCAAACAATTCGAACGCTTCGGCGATGCCGTCCGTTGTCAAACCGTCGTGGTTAAACAAATCGTGTTGCACTACCGTATGACCGTGTTCATCGCGCAGCGCTTTGCCGTCTTTCAACACGAGAATTTTGTCGCCGCTGTTGTCCTTGCTCGGCAACTGCTGGGTAGCGAAAAAGATGTTGTAGTCGTCCTTCTTTTTGCAGAGCGGTCCGAGCGTTGCATCGTCATTCCACTTTTGCACAAAGAGCACGCTGGTTTTGGTGCCGGTGTGTGGCTTGAAGGTGTTGGCGTGTAACCCGACAACTGCGAGGATTCGGCAGCGTTCGGCGATGAATTCGCGAACGCGTTTGTCGCTGGAGTTGTTGAAGCGTCCTTGCGGCAGAACCACTGCCATGCGCCCGCCGGGGCGCAAGAAATCGAGGTTGCGCTCAATGAAGAGCAGATCCCGGCCCACAGCCGTTTCAAGCTTGCCATTAGTCTTGTGGCCTAGGTCGTACGGGCTCAACATGTCGCTTTGCTTAATGTCGCCCGCGAAAGGTGGGTTTGCGAGTAACACGTCGAAGCAAAAATTTCGGTGGCTTTGCTTTTCGGTTTGCAGCTTGCGAAGTTTCTTCCAGCCCTCGCCGTACGTGTCCTGCCAGTCAAGCTCTTTCGCGGTTTCGTCCCAGCGTGTGTAGTCGAGCGTGTTGAGGTGCAGCACGTTGGTTTGTCCGTCGCCCGCAATGAGATTCAGGCAGCGCGCGACACGAACAGATTTTTCGTCGAAGTCGATGGCGAACACTTTGTCACGCACGTAATCCTTGCAGGCTTGCGGCTTTTCTTCCATCGTGAACAGGTTGGAAGATTGCAACCCTTGCTCATCGAGAATTTGCCGCCATACATGAAAAATCGTATGGACGGTGAAGCCTGCTGATCCGCACGCTGTGTCGATCACGGTCTCTGTGGCCTTCGGGTTCATCATCTTGACGCACATGTCGATGACCCAGCGCGGCGTGAAGTATTGGCCCTTTTCGCCCTTTGACGATTTACTGACGAGGTATTCGTACGCTTCGTCGACAACGTCGAGATTGGAGTTGAAAAGTTTCCACTCTTCCAACCCGCCCACGCACACGCTCAGGTGGTCGGGCGTGAGCTTGATGCGTTCATCTTCCGCGAAAACGCCCGGCCATTCCTTGCGGGCGTCGTCAAACAGGGATTGGATGCCAAGCTTCAGTTGCGCAGTGGTGTTGCTGTTGCGAAAACGCAAATATTTGTGCCGCCCACGAAAGCAATACATCTCGTCGTAGAGCTTGGTGAAGATGAGTTTGAAGACTTCTTCAAACACGTCCACACCCGCATTGGCGAGCACTTCGTTTTCCATGTCCTCAACAAGCTGCTTGAGGCTGCGCGCGCCAGAGTCTTCGGCTTCGCGCTTTTTTCAAGTTCGAGCAACGTGTCAATCGTCCAAGGCTTGCCTGCGACGTCGTCAATGGTTTGACTGGAGTCGGGAAGATCGGGGATTTCGACGAAGTAGTTGGGGTTCTTGCGATGCCAGGTGATCGTCTGGGTGCCGTTACCCCATACGGCGAGCGGCGCGCCCGTGGCGTGGCAGTACGAACGGAGCTGCTCTCGTCCGTCCTTGTATTTGGGTTGTTTGACCTCGACAACGATGTAGGGAACCGTCGGGCGGTCGGCGTCCATGACGACAATATCGGCGCGCTTCGAGGAGTCTCGACCGAACGTGATGGGATATTCGACGGCGAGGCGCGCCAGTGGATATTTGTAGAAGACATGCAGCCTTTGCAGCCAAAGCTGGCGCACCAGTTCCTCCGGCTTTGCAATGACTTCCTTGTTTCGCACGAGACAAGTAACGTAGTTTTTGCCGTTGCGTACGAGAAGCGACTTTTCAACAGCGGTAATTGCCTTCTTGCCGAACAACTCGTGGAGCGACGTGTCGGAGACGGTGGTGATGAGGTCGGCGATCTGCATGCTTGCCCTAGTTTTTGTTTGGTCTGCCGGAAGAGTTAGTGAGCTTCAGTGCGTGCGATCGCAGCAGGTCGAATCAAATTTTCCGCAGGAATACCCAGACCCTGATGCAGCTTCCAGATCATTGGCAACGTGAGCGGACGTTTGCGATTGAGCACTTCATAAACGCGATTCAAACGACCGATCATGGGTTGCAAGTCCTTCGCCGTCAGGCCCGATTGCTCCATACGAAATTTGATGGCCTCGACTGGGTCGGGTAGGTCAATCGGAAAGTGCTTGGCTTCGTACGATTCAACGAGCGTAAGCAGCACCTCGAAGCGGTCGCCTTCGGGCGTGCCGGGTTCGGGCTCATTGTCGAAAAACGCGCTCAGTTCGTGCAATGCGGCGCGGTGATCGTCGTCGGTTCGAATAGGGCGCAGCGGCGGAAGTTTTCTTGCGTTCATGCTCATTGCTCCAGGTCTACGGTTTCGGCGTCCACTGCGTCGTACTCTGCGTGGGTGCCAATAAATTTGATGTAAACCGCGCCGAATCGATATGCGATCGACGCGATCAGCCGATAGTCGTTGCCCTTGATGTTGAACACAACCCGACGATTTTTAAGGATGCTGGCGCTACGAAACTGCGCCTTGATGTCCGCAGGTTGTAGCCATTCGGCGTGTTTGACCTCGTCCGCCCAAGACTTGAGCGGCTGCTCAGCATCCGGGTGTTGCGCCCAAAAGTCACGCAGGTTTTTGGTGGTTACCAGCTTCACGCATTGATGTTAATCCCAATTTGGGACTAATACAAATGGCAGCCCAGCACCCAAAAAAAACAGCAGCCTTGGCTGCCGTTTTTTGTTGGGTCACAATGCGACGATCAAGCCGTCGCCTCCTCCGCAGGCTCTTGCGGCGCGTCGCTCTCCGGGAACGCCAGCTTGACCTTGCCGTCCGCGTCGACATCGATCCTGACCTTGCCGCCACCCACCAGCTTGCCGAACAGGAGTTCGTCGGCCAGTGCCTTGCGGATGGTGTCCTGGATCAGGCGAGCCATCGGGCGAGCGCCCATCTGCGGGTCAAAGCCATGTTTCGCGAGGTAGTCGCGCAGGCCCTGTGAGAACTCCGGATCAACCTTCTTCTCGTGCAGTTGCGCCTCGAGCTCGAGCAGGAACTTGTCGACCACGCGCAGGATCACCTCGTGCGTCAGCGCACCGAAGCTGATGGTGGCGTCGAGCCGGTTGCGGAACTCCGGCGTGAACATGCGTTTGATCGACTCCATCTCGTCGCCGGCCTCCTTCGTGTTGGTGAAACCAATCACGTTCTTGGTCAGCGTCTCGGCGCCCGCATTGGTCGTCATGATGATGATGACGTTGCGGAAGTCGGCCTTGCGTCCGTTGTTGTCGGTCAGCGTGCCGTGGTCCATGACCTGCAGCAGCACGTTGTAGATGTCCGGATGCGCCTTTTCGATCTCATCAAGCAGCAGAACGCTATACGGGTGCTTGGTGATGCCCTCGGTCAGCTGGCCACCCTGGTCGTAGCCCACGTATCCCGGCGGCGCGCCGATCAGGCGGCTCACCGCGTGGCGCTCCATGTACTCGCTCATGTCGAAGCGAAGCAGCTCGACACCCAGGCAATACGCCAACTGGCGTGCCACTTCGGTTTTGCCGACGCCAGTCGGGCCGGAGAACAGGAATGAGCCGATCGGTTTGCGCGGATTTCCGAGCCCGCTACGTGCCATCTTGATGGCGGCAGCGAGGGCGTCAATCGCCTTGTCCTGGCCAAAGACCACGTTCTTCAGATCACGGTCGAGCGTCTTCAGCGAATTGCGATCGTCGCTTGAAACATTCTTTGCCGGAATACGCGCGATCTTGGCGACGATCTCCTCGATCTCGGTCTTGCCGATGGTCTTCTTCTGCTTCGATTTCGGCAGGATCTTCTGCGCAGCGCCCGCCTCGTCGATCACGTCAATCGCCTTGTCGGGCAAATGACGGTCGTTGATGTGACGCGCTGAAAGCTCGGCGGCAGCGGTGATGGCCGCCGGCGAATACTTCACTCGGTGATGCGCCTCGAACTTCGGCTTCAGTCCACGCAAAATCTCCACCGTCTCGCCGATGGTCGGCTCGACCACGTCGATCTTCTGGAAGCGGCGGGCCAGCGCGTTGTCCTTCTCGAACACCTGACGGAACTCGGCATAGGTGGTAGCGCCCACACATTTCAGCGAACCGTTGGCGAGCGCCGGCTTGAGCAGGTTGGATGCGTCGAGCGTGCCGCCACTGGCAGCACCAGCACCAATGATGGTGTGAATCTCGTCGATGAACAGGATGCCATTGGCCTTTTCGCTCAACTGCTTGAGCACGGCCTTGAGACGTGCCTCAAAATCACCACGATATTTGGTGCCGGCAAGCAATGCGCCCATATCGAGCGAGTAGACAACGCAATCAGACAGCACCTCGGGCACTTCGCCGTCGACGATGCGCTTGGCCAGGCCTTCGGCGATGGCGGTCTTGCCGACGCCGGCCTCACCGACCAGCAGCGGGTTGTTCTTGCGGCGGCGGCACAGAACCTGCACCAGTCGCTCGAGTTCGGCGGCGCGGCCGATCATCGGATCGATCTTGCCAGCCTTGGCCTGGGCGTTGAGATTGACGGTGAAGTTTTCGAGCGCGCCCTGCGGTGCCTCTTCCTTCTCCTGCTCGCCGCTACCTGCCTCGGCCTTCTCGGTCTTGTCCTTCGGCACTTTGCTGATGCCGTGACTGATGTAGTTGACGACGTCGAGGCGCGTGACGCCGCGCTGGTTGAGGAAATAGACGGCGTGCGAATCCTTCTCACCAAAAATCGCGACCAGCACGTTGGCGCCGGTGACTTCTTTCTTGCCCGACGATTGCACATGCAGGATCGCGCGCTGGATCACGCGCTGGAAACCCTGCGTGGGCGTAGTGTCGCTCTCGCTGTTCTGCGGCAGGCGGGGGGTATGTTCGTTGATGAAATTGGCCAAGGCCGTGCGCAGCTCGTCAAGATCAACCGCGCAGGCGCGCAGCACCTCGGCAGCGCTCGGGTTGTCCAGCATGGCCAGCAGCAAGTGCTCTACCGTGATGAACTCATGGCGCTTTTGCCGGGCATCGACAAACGCCATGTGCAGACTGACTTCCAACTCTTGCGCGATCATTGACTACTGCCTTCACTGCCGGCGGTTGGCCGGCTCGTACCCGCGGCTGCACCATAGCAACTTGTGCGGGATCGCCTTGCAGATTGCAGGCTTGGTATCACCCTTGCGGGCGAGCTGCCCTGCAACCTATTCAGGCTCCATCGTACACTGAAGCGGATGTTGGTGTTGCGACGCGAGATCGACCACCTGGGCCACTTTGGTGTCCGCCACTTCCTTCGTAAAGACACCACAGGTGCCCATACCCGAACGATGCACTTGCAACATGACATGTGTCGCCTGTTCGCGAGTCATCGCGAACACTTGCTGCAACACACCCACCACGAAATCCATTGGCGTGTAGTCGTCGTTGAGCAGCAGCACACGGTACATCGGTGGCGGCTTGACGTCGACGCGCTCGGCTTCAAGCACCGAATCGTCGTGGGGGCGGTTGTGATGAACGGCCATACGAAACTGGGAATACCGGCAAATGTCGGTCACAAAATCACGATTTCAAGAGCATACGGTATGCCAGTGCGTCGCTTCGGCGTGCGGTACGGGCCGCGAACGAACGAAATGGACGTCCCGACAGCGAGCGAGAGCTTGACCCAACCTGACCAATTGCTGACCAAAAACAAAAATTCGGCTCGGGAGACATCATTGCCACAACCTTGATTTATCCCCTTGACGGTCAAGGTTGTATGACTGTACAACACCCGCCGAAGCGCCAGTTCGGAGCTCCAGACGAGCGTCGCACGACGCACGGCGCGGCAGTCAGTCCGCAGAGAAAACTTACAAATCCAGGTAGTTCAGGGAGTATTTATGACGACAGGTACGGTGAAGTGGTTTAACGATGCCAAGGGATTTGGCTTCATTAAGCCCGACGACGGCTCGGATGACGTGTTCGCGCACTTCTCCGCGATTCAGATGGACGGCTTCCGCTCGCTGAAAGAAGGGCAGAAGGTTTCGTTCGAAGTCGTTGCCGGCCCCAAGGGCAAGCAGGCATCCAACATCCAGAACCCGCAATAAGCGGTACCTCGCCTGGCGGGGTGGGTCGGTAGCGACCAGTAAAAAAAGGGCCGTGATGGCCCTTTTTTGTTGTCCGCGCCAGCCACACTGGCGCGGCGGTCCGCGTGGCGGCAGCTTTACGCGTTGGCCGACGCCAGCACTGAATTCAGCGTCTTGCTCGGACGCATGATGGCCTCGACCTTGGCAACGTCTGCCCAGTAGTAGCCGCCGATGTCTGCCGGCTTGCCCTGGACTGCGGCGAACTCGCTGACAATCGTCTTTTCGTTGTCGGCGAGTGCCTTGGCCAGCGGCGCAAAGTGCGCTGCCAGTTCCTTGTCTTCTGTCTGCGCCGCAAGTTCTTGCGCCCAGTACATGGCCAGATAGAACTGGCTGCCACGATTGTCGAGCTGACCCGTCTTCGGGCTAGGGCTCTTGTTGTTGTCGAGCAGCTTGCCGGTGGCAGCATCCAGCGTCTTCGCCAGCAGTTGCGCGCGCGCGTTCTTGTTCTTGAGCCCAAGGTCTTCCAGGCTGACCGCCAACGCCAGGAACTCACCCAGTGAATCCCAACGCAGGTGGTTTTCTTCCACCAGTTGCTGCACGTGCTTCGGCGCCGAGCCGCCGGCACCGGTCTCGTACATGCCGCCACCCGCCATCAATGGCACGATTGAGAGCATCTTGGCCGAGGTGCCCAGCTCCATGATCGGGAACAGATCGGTCAGGTAGTCACGCAGGATGTTGCCAGTGGCGCTGATCGTGTCCATGCCGCGGATCACGCGCTCCAGCGTGTAGCGCATGGCGCGCACCTGGCTCATGATCTGGATATCGAGGCCGTTGGTGTCGTGCTCGTGCAGGTACATCTTGACCTTGCGGATCAGTTGCGCCTCGTGCGGCCGGTAGCTGTCAAGCCAGAACACCACCGGCATGCCGGACGCGCGCGCACGGTTCACGGCGAGCTTCACCCAGTCGCGAATCGCAGCGTCCTTCACCTGACACATGCGCCAGATGTCGCCCTCTTCGACGTTCTGGCTCATCAGCACTTCGCCGGTTTCGAGGTCGGTGATGTTGGCCACGCCGTCTTCCGGAATCTCGAAGGTCTTGTCGTGCGAGCCGTATTCCTCGGCCTGCTGCGCCATCAGGCCGACGTTGGGTACCGTGCCCATGGTCTTCGGGTCGAACGCGCCGTGCCATTTGCAGAAGTTGATGATCTCCTGATAGATGCGGGCGAAGGTCGATTCCGGCATCACTGCCTTGACGTCCTTCAGGCGGCCATCGGCACCGTACATCTTGCCGCCATTGCGGATCATCGCCGGCATCGAGGCGTCAACGATGACGTCGTTCGGTGAGTGGAAGTTGGTGATGCCCTTGGCCGAGTCGACCATCGCCAGTTCCGGACGATGCTCGTGGCAGGCATGCAGATCACGCTTGATCTCGTCCTGCTTACTCTGCGGCAGCGAAGCGATCTTGGTGTAAAGATCAACCATGCCGTTGTTGACATTGATACCGAGTTCCTTGAACAGCGCGCCATGCTTCTCGAACGCATCGCGGTAGAAGATCTTCACGCAGTGGCCGAACACGATCGGGTGCGACACCTTCATCATGGTCGCCTTGACGTGCAGCGAGAACATCACGCCAGTCTTGTGCGCGTCTTCAATCTCTTTCTCGTAGAAGGCAAGCAGCGCTTTCTTGCTCATGAACATGCTGTCGATCACTTCGCGGTCCAGCAGCGAAATCTTCGGCTTCAGTACGATGGTCTTGCCGCTCTTGGTGATCAGCTCCATCTTGACGTCACGCGCGCGGTCGAGCGTCATCGACTTTTCGCCGTGGTAGAAGTCACCGTGATGCATGTGCGACACGTGGGAGCGCGACGCCTGGCTCCATTCGGCCATGCTGTGCGGATTCTTGCGGGCGTATTCCTTGACCGCGCGGGGAGCCCGACGATCCGAGTTGCCCTCGCGCAGTACCGGGTTCACGGAACTGCCGGTACAACGGTTGTAGCGGGCGCGTATTTCCTTCTCTTCGTCAGTCTTGGGCGTTTCCGGAAAGTCCGGAATCTTGTAGCCCTTGCCCTGCAGTTCCTTGATCGCCGCCTTCAGCTGCGCCACCGACGCGCTGATATTGGGCAGCTTGATGATGTTGGCTTCCGGGCGCAGCGTCAGCTTGCCGAGCTCGGCCAGCGTGTTCGGCAGCCGCTGCTCGGGCGTCAGGTAATCGGGGAACTCACCCAGAATGCGGGCGGCGACCGAGATGTCGGCCGTATCGACGTTGATTCCCGCCGGTGCGGTGAACGTGCGGATGATGGGAAGGAAGGCACGGGTCGCCAGAAGCGGGGCCTCGTCGGTCAAGGTGTAAATGATTGTCGGCTGCTGGGTGCTCATCGCGATCCTCCTGAATTCGTTCTTGCGTCTATCGCCCGACGGACATCACCAGCCGAGCGAAATGTTTGCATTTCTACCAAGTGAAAATTGATTCTAGTTTGCCTGAACCGGCTTGCGTGTCTCTGACAAAGGTCAATTTGGTCGCCCCGGCGACATCCGCAGTCGTGCTACGGGAGCCGCGAAGCGGTAGCACAGGCGACGCGACCGGAATAAACTGCCGTCATGACCTCCTTCGCCGATCTCCTCCAGAAAGACCGCCCGTCCACCGCCTGCAGCCTCGACACGCTGATCACGCGGCTACCCAAGGCGGAGCTACACCTGCACATTGAAGGCTCGCTTGAGCCCGAGATGATGTTTGCCAAGGCGAAAAAACACGGCATCACCCTGCCCTACGCCGATGTCGAGGCGCTGCGTGCGGCCTACAACTTCGGCAACCTGCAGGAGTTCCTCGACCTCTACTACGCCGGCGCCGATGTGCTGCGCGACCAGGACGATTTCTACGATCTCACCTGGGCGTATCTGCAGCGCGCCAAGGCCGACGGCGTGGTGCACACAGAAATTTTCTTCGACCCGCAGACGCACACCGCGCGCGGTATTGATCCCCAAGTTTTCGTCGAAGGCATTGTGCAGGCGCTGCACGACGGCGAAGCCGAGCTCGGCATCACCTGGCGGTTGATCCCGAACTTCCTGCGCCATCTCACCGAGCAGGATGCGATTGACACGCTGGCCGAACTGGAGCCCTACATGGATAACTTCCATGGCTTCGGGCTTGATTCCAGCGAGGTCGGACACCCGCCATCCAAGTTCGCGCGTGTATTCGCGGAGATTCGCTCACGTGGCCTGCCAGTAGTTGCACACGCCGGCGAAGAAGGACCGCCGGAATACATTGTTGAAGCACTCGATATCCTGCACGTCGCCCGCATCGATCACGGTATCCGGTCGATCAACGATCCGGCGCTGGTCTCACGCCTCGCCCGCGCGCAGATGCCGCTGACGGTGTGCCCGCTGTCCAACGTGAAGCTCTGTGCAGTGTCGTCGATGCAGGCGCACCCGATCAAGAAACTGATGGACGCCGGCGTGCTGGTGACCATCAACTCCGACGACCCGGCCTACTTCGGCGGCTACGTCGGCGAAAACTATCGCGCCACCGCAAAAGCGCTCGACCTGACCGCAGAAGACCTCAAGAAACTAGCCGCCAACAGCATCCGCGCCAGCTGGTTGCACGAAGTACAGAAGGGGCGGCATCTGGCGGTGATTGACGGGCTGTGACGGGCCATTTCGGGATTTCACCAACCCTGTTTGTGCAGCATCTCCAGTCGTTGACTGAACTTCTGCATGGATGCGGACATTTGCGCGATGTTTGCCCGCCGCCAGGCTGGCTGCAATGCAACAAAAACCGTACCAGCACATAGCGGCAGCAGCAAGGCGTTGACCAGCAGATACGTGCGCAGGTCGTCACCATCCTGTGGGCGGAAAAAGCTGGCCTCGCCAGGGCCCGACAACACTCGCATCAAGACGATTGCCAGGGCGCCAGCCGCGAGAGCCGAAACAAATACCGCGCCACGCATCGCTCCTGGTTTGGCCAGCAAGCGCGGCCAAGCCGCCATGAGCAGACAAGTGGCAAGCGTGAACCCGGCCAGAGCGGCTGTGTGGGTGAGCGGTAGCCAAACGAGCACTTCGAGGCTGGTTGGCGGTCTCGGCAAAAGCGCAGCGAAGTTGAGCGGGCGCCAGCCGACGACCCAGAAGAGTGTATTCAGCACCAGCCAGCACGCGACTCCCGCAGCCAAACGACGCCAGGCATCTGCCAGCCACACGCGCAATACCAGGCGTCCAAGCGTTGGGCGCGCGCAACCGCCCGGGATCAGCCACATCCGCGTAAGCGGTTGTGGCAATGGCATGGCGAGCGTCATTGCAACCATGGGAAGGTATAGCAACGCAAATCGTCCCATAAAACTCGCGCCGCCTGCCTGTATGAAGAACAGTAGTGTCAGCACAATCGCAAGCCCGTATTGGAGGGGCTGATCGCGAGTCCCAAGCAATGCGACAAGCCTTGCAGCACCTGACTTCCGCGCCGATCGCGCTGCACGAGCGATGCGCCACTGGTATAACCGTTCTGGCCAGCCTACTTCGCGAGCGATCAACCGTTCGATATCGCTCTTTGTAAGCAGTCTCTCCACCTTCGGCCCGCGCCCAAATCGACGATGCTGGACAGGCGTGAACCACAGCCGGTCCATGACTACCGCGACAGCCAGGATGAGGGTGACGCCGACAGCGAATGTCGTCGTACCCCAGGGGGCAACACCGTAGTAGGCAATCAGGTAACCAAGCCAAGGTCGAACCGTTTGCTGCGCCAGATAGGCCGCGAGCATGACCGCTGCAAACAGCAGCACTGCCACCTGACCGGCAACGTCCTGCATTCGGACGTCTGCGAATGACATCATTGCCCCCGGCAGATACACGTGCGGCGCCTGCATGTAGGTACGTAGCGCTACTGCAATTGGAAGCATAACGATTGAGTAGGCCAAAGCCAGGACCTGCAAACTGCGGACGCTCGCACCAACCTTCGGAGTGAGTCGTGCGATCGCGTGCTGGCGAACGAATCGCCGGCAAGTCATGAATGCCGCGACGCCGCCAATAAACGCATACGACGAAATGGCAACCGCGGCAGCTATCGCACTTCCATGCCCGCTCAATACGGCTACCGGATGTATAGCGAGGTAAGCAGCATAGGCGCAAGCCAACGGCGGCAAAGCCGAGGCCATGAGCAGCATCAGGCGACCGCCCAGCAAGCCAGCTGCGAATTGCCACCATTGCTGAAGTGTCAGACCATGGTGTCGCGTTCCAGCACAGACAACGGCGGATGAACTGATCACTGTACGCTCACGTGTTCAATGCGAGGAACAAGTCGGTGAGCGCGAGTGGTTCGCCATCGTTCGCGGCAGCGCCCGCAAGCCGCCGATCCAGAAGGCTTCGCCAGCCACCGCTCTCCAGCCGATGGCTATTGATCACCCCCGGCGACGCTGACGGCGGCGACTCGCTGTACACCGCGACAATACTCTCGGCCAGTTCTTCGCGATCACCCATCAGCTGCACGCGCCCATCCCGGAGAAACAGCAGGTGCGTCGCCACGCGTTCGAGATCTTCGAGCAGGTGACTGGAAATTACCACCGTTGGCGCCTGAGCATCGTCGGCGTCGAGTTCAATCAGTGCACGCAGGAAATCGCGCCGCGCCATCGGGTCGAGACTGGCGACCGGCTCGTCGAAGATCAGCAACGACGGACGGTGCATCAGTGCGAGCACGATGGCGAGACGCTGTTTCTCCCCCGGCGAGAGCTTGCCGCTGCGATGATCAGGCACCTCAAAGCGCCGCAGCAAGTCCTGTGCGAGACGCTCAGAAAAGTTGGGGTACATCGCCCCCAGGAGAGCAATGTGCTCGCGGACCCGTAACCATTCGAACAGTTCAGGCACTTGGGCAACAAATCCGAGATTGCCCTTGGTCGCGTCGTCCAGCTCAAGGCTAGGATGGCCGAGTATGCGCGACTGTCCTGCTGTGGGCACGGTCAATCCCAGCAGGCAATACAGCAGCGATGTCTTGCCAGCACCGTTGCGCCCCACCAGTCCCAATACGGATCCGGGAGCGAGTTCGAAACTGACGTTGTCGAGCACTGTGCGCGGGCCGTATCGCAAGGTCAAGCCGCTTGCGGCTATCGCTGGCAATTTGCCCGTAGGCGTCGAGGCTTCGGCTAATGCCGTCGTAGATTCATTCATGCGAAGTCTCCTGCCCGCCGTTGCCGGGCGCCGATTGGGGTTGAGCGAGTGTTTGCTGGAAGGCTGCGATGGCTTCGTCCGCACTGATGCCAAGCTGGCGGCTGACGCAGGCCGCGTGTTCGAGTGCCGGTTGCAGCAGGGCTAGACGATCGCTTTCCGCCGTTGCCTCGCGGGCACGAACGAACATTCCCATCCCCCGCCGCCGCTCGACGATGCCTTGCGCTTCGAGCAGCGAGTACGCCTTTGACACCGTCATCGGGTTGACCACGTACTCCTGCGCAACGGCGCGCACCGAGGGCAGCTCTTCGCCGTCGCGCAGCACACCGGCTGCCGCCGCGCGCGTCGCCTGCTCGACGATCTGCCGATACAGGGGGGTGGCGGACGAAGGTTGCAGCTCGAAGCGGAACACGTTGGAGGTATCTGAAGACGGTCATAAATTACTGTATTACTACAATAATACACAAGTCATCGCAGAACCCGAAAAGTGCATCAACTTTTTCTTCAAATCACCATTTCATAGGGCCTCAAGCGCTAAATGCGATGAAGTCGACTTACGGCTAAATGAGCCACTAAGCCCAAGTCAAAAGGCACTTTTATGTGAAAGCCATTGCTGCAACTTTTGCCGCGCGACCACCGATCACACCCGGTCCATGCGCGTGCGTCGTGAGCCGGTGCGCGAGAACAGGCACGAGTTTCGGGCGGTTGATGCCGGGTGTTTTCAGCATTGGGCGCGACGTAGCCACCACCGCAGACGCCGCAGCTAGTCCTGCTTGAACAGCGGGTAATACTGCCGCGAGACGACGATCTTTTCGTGGTGGCCTTTGAAGTGCAGCACCAGTCGTTCGCTTTCCTCGCGCACCGCGCGGTCGATGTTGTGGGCGTTGACGATGGCGCCGCGATGCACCTGCCAGAACCGCTCCGGGTCCAGCCCCTCGCGCAGCTCGCTGATCGGCGTGCGCACAAAGGCGTCGGCGCCCTTGCAGACGATGCGCGTGTATTTGTTGTCGGACTGGAAGAACAGGATGTCGTCGGTGTGGATCAGGCGCGTCACATTGCCGACCGACGCGCGGATCCATTTGAGGTGCGCTGCCGGCTTCGCCTGTTCCAGCAGTGACTTCACCAGCGCCGTCAGGTCAGCCGGCGCGCTGGCCGGCTGCTGCTCGATGCGTTTGCGCAGGCGCGCCACCGTCTCGCGCAAGCGGGCGACTTCCACCGGCTTCAGCAGATAGTCCGCCGCACCGTTCTGGAAGGCAGCGATGGCGTGCTCGTCGTACGCGGTGACGAACACCACATGCGCACTGTCGCCGATCTCGGCCGCCACTTCCAGCCCGGTCTTGCCGGGCATCCGAATGTCCAGAAACGCCACGTCAGGCTTGTGCGCGTGAAACGCCTCCAGCGCCGTCACGCCGTTGCGACATTCGGCAACCACGTTCAGCTCGGGCCATGCCTCCGCGAGCGCATTGCGGATGCGTGCGAGCATCACCGGTTCGTCGTCGGCGATCAGTGCGGTGGTCATGCGGGGCTCCCGATGGCTTTCGTTCTTGGCAAAGTAAGGGTGGACACCACACCGTGCGGTGGATTGTCACGAATGCTGAGCGTTGCGGCCTCGCCATAAATCGCCGCCAGCCGTTCCCGAACATTGGACAGGCCGACACCACCGGATGCGACGTTCGCCGCAGTCCCAAGGCCGATGCCGGTATCCGCAACCTCAATGCAAAGCGTATTGCCCTCCAACTGCGCACCGAGCCGCAGGCTGCCACCATCCAGCGCGGGCTCAAGGCCATGCTTGATGGCGTTCTCCACCAGCGAGATCAGCATGGCAGGCGGCACCGGCTCGCCGGCAAGCGCGTCCGGCAATGCCAGCGAAAACGCCAGGCGATCACCCATCCGCGTCTTCATGATGGCGAGGAATGCCGCCGCCATTTCAAATTCGCGCCCAAGCGTGGTCGTTTCCGTACGCAAGCCAGCCAACCCGGCACGCAGAAAGGTGATCAGCTCCCGCGTCAGCGCTGCAGCCTCGGGTGCCTTGCCCTCGGCCAGGTCCTGCACCGTGCCCAGCGTATTGAACAGAAAGTGTGGCTCCACCTGCGCCTGCATCAGCTTAAGTCGTGCGTCGGCCAGCTGCCGCGCCGTGCGGTCGGCTTCGGCCTGCCGTTGCAGCGCCGCGTGTCGGGCCTGCAACAGGCGGCGGCGCATCTGCACCACAACAAGAATCAGCAAACCATAGATCGCGCCGACGATCAGGCCGGCGATAAACACGCGGCTGCCGACGCTGCCCAGCCCATCAAACATACCGTCCAGCGTGCCGCGACGGGACAGGCGGCCGATCATCCCGCCCACCAGCGCCCCGGCAACGCTGAGCCCCACCACCTTCAGCACCATCCGCGTGTTGAGGCGAAACTTGTAGTGGCCGAACCACACCGACAGCAGCGAGAACCCGGTCGCAGCAAGCAGCAAAAACGACAGCACCAGCGCCTCGACCCAGCCGGTGTCATTCACACCGAAGCGGAACGCTGCCGCCGCTGCCATCCAGATCGCGAACGACGCGCCCAGCATGCGCCACTTGTGGCGTCGCATGCTGGCGTCAAACGCCAGCACCTCTTCGCGCAATTCGGGCGTGAGCGCTGCCAGTTTGCGCGCTTCGAGCGCGGCGTACCATTGCCTGATGGGGGTGAGCGGTGAAGTCATGGGCGGGAGCTTAGCCAGCCATGGCCGTGCCGTCAGCGGGCGTGGCGCCGATGGCGACCTGACGCGACGGATGACGACTTGGCTGGATGCGTGACGCCCTGCGCCGCAGCAGGCGCCGGTGGAACCTGCTACGGCAGGTGAATTTCCCCCGCGCCCAGCGCCAGCACGCGGCCGCCCACGCGCACCCGGCGCTCGCCGGTGAGCGAGAGTTGCAGCACGTTGAGGCGGTTGATGAACTCGCCCTGCGTCACCGTGAACTGCGACGGCGCCGGTTCACCGGCGTCGAGCAGATAGCCGCCGAGATTTGCGCAGGCTGAGCCAGTGCCGGGATCCTCCGTCATGCCGCTCGCGGTCGGGAAGAAAAAACGTGTCTGGAAGCGGCCTGGCGCTACCCGCGCGACGAGGTAGGCCATGTAACGGCCGGCGTCGTTCGCAAAATCCGCCTGTAGCTTGTCAGCAACCGGCTTCGCCTGCGCCAGCACAGCAACCGACTGCACTGGAATGATCAACTGCTCGGCGCCGGTGGACACGAAGCGTGGCTCTCCCGCAAGGTCGGCCGGCGTCAAGCCAACCGCCTCCGCCAGTCGATCGCGCGAAGCGTTGATCGGCCGCGAGGTGTGCCAGTTCGCAGTGAAAGTCCAGGCGCCAACGTCGCAAGTCACAGGGATGTCGCCCGCATTGAGGCCGAGCGTCAAGCTGTCGGGCGCGGTGCCGGTTTCGGCAGCGGCGAGGCCGGCCAGTACGTGCGATGTGCCCACCGTCGGGTGGCCTGCAAATGGCAACTCGTAACGCGGCGTGAAAATGCGCACTCGCGGATGGGTGCCGGCGCGGGGCAGCACGAAAGTCGTCTCCGACAGGTTGAACTGCGCCGCCAGCGCCTGCATCTCCGCATCCGTCATGCCGTGCGCGTTTTCGAACACGCAAAGCGGGTTGCCGCCGAAGGTAGCCTTATCGGATTCAACGAAGACGTTGACGAGCTGGTAGCGGTAACGGCGCATGGCTTGCGTCCGGCGAGCGCCGGACCTTGAGATAATTGAGGGAAACCCAGTTTACGTTCACCTCTGCCTGCGGCGCATGCGACTTTTGTATGCCGCCCTGCAGAAAATTTTCCCAGGCATCGCGATGCAATACATCTACACCATGAATGGCGTGAGCAAACTTGTTCCGCCAAAACGTCAGATCATCAAGGACATTTCGCTGTCGTTCTTCCCCGGCGCCAAGATTGGCCTGCTCGGCCTCAACGGCGCCGGCAAATCCACCGTGCTGCGCATCATGGCCGGTGTCGACAAGGATTTCACTGGCGAAGCGCGCCCGCAGCCCGGCATCAAGGTCGGCTATCTGCCGCAGGAGCCCGAGGTTGACCCGAACAAGACGGTGCGCGAAATCGTCGAGGAAGGCCTCGGCAGCGTGACCAGCGCGCAGAAGCGGCTGGACGAGGTGTACGCCGCCTACGCCGAGCCGGACGCTGACTTTGACGCGCTGGCCAAAGAGCAAGCCGAGCTGGAGGCGATCATCGCTGCCGGTGACGGCCACAACACCGAGCAGCAGCTCGAAGTCGCCGCCGACGCACTGCGCCTGCCGCCGTGGGACGCCAAGGTGGGCCTGCTCTCCGGCGGTGAAAAGCGCCGCGTCGCACTGTGCCGCCTGCTGCTCTCCAAGCCCGACATGCTGCTGCTCGACGAACCGACCAACCACCTGGACGCCGAGAGCGTGGACTGGCTGGAGCAGTTCCTCGCCCGCTACCCCGGCACCGTGGTGGCCGTCACCCATGACCGCTACTTCCTCGACAACGCGGCCGAGTGGATTCTCGAACTCGACCGTGGCCACGGCATCCCGTGGAAGGGCAACTACAGCGAATGGCTCGACCAGAAATCGGCACGCCTGAAGCAGGAAGAATCACAGGAATCTGCCCGCCAGAAAGCGCTCAAGAAAGAGCTGGAATGGGTGCGGCAGAACCCGAAAGGCCGCCAGGCCAAGAGCAAGGCGCGTCTCACCCGTTTTGACGAGCTGTCCAGCCACGAATACCAGGCCCGCAACGAGACCAACGAAATCTTCATTCCGGTCGCCGAGCGGCTGGGTAACGAGGTCATCGAGTTCAAGAACGTCACCAAGAGCTACGGCGACCGGGTGCTGATCGACGACCTCTCGTTCCGCATCCCGCCGGGCGCCATCGTCGGTGTGATCGGCCCCAACGGCGCCGGTAAGTCAACCCTGTTCAAGCTGATCACCGGTGTTGAGAAGCCGGACAGTGGCGAAGTGATCATCGGCCACACGGTGCAGATGGCCTTCGTCGACCAGTCCCGCCAGAACCTGCAGAACGACAAGACGGTGTGGGAAGACGTCTCCGGCGGCGCCGACATCCTGCAAGTCGGCCGCTTCGAAATGCAGAGCCGCGCCTACATCGGCCGCTTCAACTTCAAGGGCCCGGACCAGCAGAAGATCGTGGGCAACCTATCCGGTGGTGAGCGCGGCCGTCTGCATCTGGCCAAAACACTGCTCAAGGGCGGCAACGTGCTCTTGCTCGACGAACCGTCCAACGACCTCGACGTGGAAACGCTGCGCGCCCTCGAAGACGCGCTTGGCGAATTCGCCGGCACGGCGGTCATCATCAGCCATGACCGATGGTTCCTCGACCGCATCTGCACCCACATCCTGGCCGCCGAGAACGACAGCAAGTGGTTCTTCTACGAAGGCAACTATCGCGAGTACGAGAACAACAAGATTCAGCGTCTGGGTGAAGAAGCCGCCAAGCCGCATCGGGTGCGGTTCAAGGCGTTGAAGTAACGTAACTTCTCTTGGTGTAATTTGGACAACCTGAGGCCACCAGACACGCTCTACAAGCTTCGGCCATTGGCCAGCGAGCGTGACTGGGATCGAGTCTTGGGATCCATACTCAGTCGGCAAGAGCTTTGGTTCGCGTCAGTAGATACCTTCAACGATCCTTTTGAAGGTACGCCAGTCCTCGAAGCCGAACCGACTTCTTTTTCCAACGCCGTCGAGTGGTCGAAGCGAGTGTCTCGTCAGTTTTCGACGGGGAATCGCAATGAAAGACGCCAGCAGTACAAGGCAGCGGCAAGAAAGGTCTCTCGAGGTTTCACCTTCAGCGGCGAAGTCCCTGGCATTCGGCAAGTAGGAATCGGTTGCTTAATGGAGTCCATTACCAGCCTGCTTGCATGGTCGCACTACGCCGCCGGACATGCGGGCGTAGCGCTGGGCTTTCGTGTTGGGAAACTGACATCGGAAGCGCCAACTGGGAATATGTTTTCGTTCGCTTTTCCTGTAGAGTATCCTTCGCTTCGTCCAAAATCAAACATCCTACGAGATAGCGAGACGACACGTTTCCGGAATCTGTTGCTGACCAAGGCTAAGTGTTGGGAATACGAGAAAGAGTGGCGCATCCTGTCCGATCCAAACGTCCCATCAAGCCAAATTTACTGTAAGGCCGCGAATAGCCCCGGGCGATTTGACGCAAGTGATCTTGTAGATGTTGTTTTCGGTGCGCGTACCAACGCGACTGACATTCGACGTCTGCGGGATGCTTTGCAGACAACGAGTCTGAGGCCGAAGTTGCGCCAAGCGAGGCTGCACCCCACCGCGTACAGTTTGGAATTTCACGACGTTACTTAAAACCTAAAGTCGCTGGGGTCTAGCCCGTAGGTCGGAACGCTTGCGGTTCCGACGCATGAAGCCTCTCTACCGAAACGCTTCATACGTCAACACCAACCCGTCCGTCGCGTGACTCGTCGCCTCACGCCTGCGACGTTCCAACCGTCGCACTGGCCTGCCACAACGCACCACCACGCGCTAACCTGCGCGAATGATCAGAGCCCCCGACTACGACTGGCGCTGCGCTCGATGCAATACAGTCAACGCGGCGAACACTGCGATCTGCACATCCTGCTATCACGATGTGACGTTTCGCTCGCCTTCGTTCTGGCAGCAGATGAAGGATCGCGGTGTTCCCGCGTGGCGGCGGGTGCTGGTGATTTTTTGCTACGTGACCGGCATTCCGCTGCTGATCGCTGGCGCCGGGCTGTTCATCCGCGTTTACTTCCCGTTCAACGTGACCGGTATGCTGTGGAGCGCCGCGGCGGCATTACTGGGCGGCATGTTGACGGGGCTTGGCCACGCGGCCGACCCCGATCGTTAGCCCCGTACCGCCCGTAGCCGCGATGCAGCGCAGCGGAATCGAGGCATTTGTTCATCTAGCCAAGGTCACCCTCGATTCCACTTCGTTGCATCGGGGCTACGACACCACAAAACACCCAAACGCACGCGTCCGTTGCCCGCCTGTTACCACTCCGACAAACACTTGTACCCGGTCTTCGCGTAGTAGATGCCGATCTCGGCGCCGACGCCGGCGAGCGGGATGTCGACCACGGTGATGGATTGCAGGTCAGTGTCGATCAGGCTGCCGGAGATGAGTGATTTGGCAACGCCGTAGATCTCGGCTTCGACGCCCGGCTTCAGCGCTACGTCCTTCAGCGCCTTCAGTCGCGCTGCTCCTTCAAGTGATTCCAGCATGCCGTTGGCGCCGCGCAATACGGTGCCCAGCTTGCCGGCGCTCTTCACATAGTCGCCGAACTTGCCGCCAAAACTCAGCGCCCAGTCGAGGCCGTCCGCCGTGTAGCTGCTGAAGTCATCGGCGTGGGTGAAGCCGGTGGCGAAGGCGATGGCCAGGCCACCTGACCCGCCCACCGATGGCCCGAGGCGGCCACTCAACGCGCCAATCGTGCAGCCATGCGGCCGGTTCATCGAGCTGATCATCACCGCCGCCTGGCCCTCGGCGCCAAGACCGAGGCCGCCGCCCGCCTTGAACATCAGGCCAAACCAGGTGTGCGGAATCGGCTTGTCGGTCGGCCGCCATTGCCCGGTGCGTGGTAGTGCTGGCCCAGTACGCGGGCCATAGACGGTGCCGCCACCCATCCCGCCGGAAAGTCCGAGGTAGACGAAGCGCGAGCCATCGGGGTTGAACAGTTCAATCGAAATGCCGGGCGTCTCTTTGTAAGCCCCGTAACCCTTGAAGCCAGGGAATGCTGCCACGGTGGCGGCCGGCAATCCGCGCACGCCTTTGGCCCACCATTGTGGTGAGCTCATCCAGGCCTCTGGCCGGTACATCGAGTACTGTTTGGTTTGCAGCTCGATTTGAATGGGGACGACGTCAAAGATCACATCCACGTAACGTGCCATGCTGGCCTCCGATCAGTTTTTGTCTGCTGCCACGACGCGCTTTACGGTCACTGGCATTCTGCTATCAAAGACGTGGCCAAACCCTACAGAACCGCCGCCACCGCGTTACAGACCGTTACATCGGACGCGTAACGCCCGCGCTGGCAAACCTCGGCTACATTCGCGGACGTCCACACCGTAACCAACCGCAAGCAACACCGCCATGAACACTACTTTCGATTTCGCTGGCAAAGTGGCCCTCGTCACCGGCGGCGTCTCCGGCATTGGCGCCGCCGCATCGCTCGCGTTCAAGCGCGCGGGCGCTAGCGTGATCGCCTGCGGTGTGACCGAGCAGGAGCTGATGGCAGCGAAGGTGAACCCGGCGTTCGCGGGCATCCGCATTGAGGCGCTCGACGTGCGTGACGACGACGCCGTGCGGCGCCTGATCGGCAGCGTGCCGCGGCTGGACTATGTGGTGAACTCGGCCGGCATCATCCGCCGTGGCGCCGAGCATGAGCCGGCAACCTTCGCGGAGGTGATTGATGTCAACCTCAACGGCGGCATGCGGGTGGCCACTGCGGCGCGGCCACTGCTGGCGCAGTCGAAGGGCGCCATCGTGTTCATCGGGTCAGTGATGAGCTACTTCGGCGGGCCGGTGCAGCCGGCGTATTCGGCATCAAAAGGCGCGGTGAAGAATCTGGTGATGTCACTCGGCGCGGCCTACGCGGCGGACGGCATTCGCGTCAACGGCGTGGCACCCGGCTGGGTGATCACCGAGCTCTCGCGCGGCGCCCGCGAGAACCCGGAACGCAACGCGCAGATCATGGGCCGCATCCCGATGGGTCGCTGGGCCGAGAC